>ERZ842401.2302-NODE-2302-length-25664-cov-14.671326_pt1 | contig 25664 bp, 30 predicted proteins | sample MGYA00521270_ERZ842401 | MGnify/ENA primary metagenome ERZ842401 (study PRJEB31892, sample SAMEA3878208) | bioreactor metagenome | biome: Moose rumen | place: Sweden | collected 2011-10 | study: EMG produced TPA metagenomics assembly of the PRJEB12797 data set... | reverse complement strand
TCTGTCTGTCTGTCTGTCTGTCTGTCTGTCTGTCTGTCTGTCTGTCTGTCTGTGAGGATTGTATCACTCATGATATTTTTGTCAACTCCTATTTTGATTTTGGTTATAATTGGGGGATTGGGGAAATTTTTGATTGTTGTTGGCAACAAGCGTTGCAGGGGCAGTTGACAGCGGCAGCGTTGGCGGTGAGCGTTAAGAACTTGTTTTTTTCGCCATACCACTGTTTTATCGTGAAAAACATACTGTTTGAGCGCAGCGAGTTTATGCTTTTCACGATACCTAATTAAGGGCAAAAAAACAATTTTAGCTCACCGCCTCAGCGGACACTGGCAACTGCCCCTGCAACGCGCCTTCGATGGCAAGACCTCACTTCGCAATATCTCTGCGCAGAATCGTATACGGCTCCACCGGCTGCTCCATTTTCATGCGGATAATCTGCTGCGGATGCGGTGCCACGGAGATTTCTTCATTAGTCTCGTCATCAATCATCGAGGTGATTTTCTGCCGGTAAAGCGGCCCCGTTGGCTGGAATACTTCGATTTCCTGCCCCACTTTCATATTGTTGCGCTGTTCCACGACCGCATAGCCGGTAGACGCATCATAGGAGCGCACCAGCCCCACAAAGTCTGATGTCTGGTCATAGGAAGTCTTGCCGTAAATCTGGTCATCGGCATCGGGCTGATGATAGTAAAAACCCGTCGTATATGCCCTATGGGAAACTTTCTCCAGCTCGTCCAGCCATTCCTGCTTAACCGTAAAGTTCTCCGGGTCAGCAAAATAACTGTCAATAGCCAGACGATAAGCCTTCGTCACGCTGGCTGCATAATGAACGCTCTTCATCCGTCCTTCGATTTTCAGGCTGTCCACGCCGCTTTCAATAACATCCTTGATATGCGGCATCAGGCACATATCCTTGGAGTTCATGATATAAGTGCCTCTGTCATCCTCCTCAATAGGAAAATATTTCCCCGGACGTGTTTCTTCCACCAGCGCATACTTCCAGCGGCAGGACTGGGCACAGCTGCCCCGGTTGGAATCCCTGCCCGTGAAGTAATTAGAGAGCAGGCAGCGTCCCGAATAAGAAATGCACATCGCGCCATGCATGAACATTTCCAAGTCCACCGCACATTTTTCCCGAATCTCCCGAATTTCATCAAGGCTCATTTCCCGGGCCAGCACGACGCGCCTGGCACCTAATTCCTTCCATGCGTTGACCGTGGCCCAGTTGGTATTATTGGCCTGCGTACTGATATGCAGTTCCATATCGGGAATCAGCCTGCGGCACATGGTAAATACCCCCAGGTCAGCCACCAGCAGGGCGTCCACGCGAATCTCCTGCAGATAGCGCAGATAATCAGGCAGCTTTTCCATATCGCTGTTGTGCGGAAAAATATTGACCGTTACATAGATTTTCTTTCCCCGGGCATGGGCAAAGTCAACGGCTTCCTTTAATTCCTCATAACTGAAATTACCGCCAAAGGCGCGCAGGCCAAAAGCCTTGCCGCCTAGATAAACGGCATCAGCACCATAAAGTATCACCATTTTCATTTTTTCCAGATTGCCGGCCGGTGCCAGCAGTTCAGGCTTTTTTATCATAATCAAAAACTCTCCTTGTAACGGCCAGACCGTCACCTTTTTCCAATATCTCTGTCTCATAAGGCGGCCTGGATACCAGTGCAATGTACTCACGCAGGCGCTTGACAATGGTCTTAAACCGCCGGGGTGTCGGCACCTCCCCCTTGACATAGCCGCGGAACAGCACATTATCAGCCAGAATAACAGCGTTCTGCGTAAGCATAGGCTGTATCTTATAGAAATAATCCACATACTGTCCCTTGGCCGCATCAATAAACACAAAGTCAAATTTTTGACCTGTCAGCTGCAATTTTAGCAGGTTTTCCGCTGCATCCCCGGCCATAATACGAATCCGGTCAGCATACGCTGACCGGTTGATATAGCTCTGGGCTGTCTTTATGCGTTCTTCACTTAATTCCAGAGTAGTTATTTCCACATCCTCTGCACCATGCAGGGCAAAGAGCAGGCTGGAATAGCCAATGGCCGTCCCAATTTCCAGCACCCGATGGGGACGCGCTGCTCTTAGTACCTGCAAAAATGCCTGTCTGCCCCGTTCATTGATGATGGGTACATGATTAAGGGCTGCATACTGCTCCATTTCTCCCAGTAACTCTTTCAAAATCTACCTGCTTTCTAGCGAACACGTTCTACGATTTCCTGATGAGCCGCATAACTCTTGGAATAATGGTTATGTCCCTGACGGTCTGCCACAAAATACAGATAATCCGTATCTGCCGGATACAGCACCGCTTCTATGGCCGCCATTCCCGGGCTGGCCACAGGTCCCGGCGGCAGTCCCGTTATCTGATAGGTGTTGTACGGAGATTCAATCTTCGTATCCTTGATGCTCACGTCCTCTTTCGGTGCATCCAGCAGATATTGAATGGTCGTGTCGGTCTGCAGGGGCATACCGATTTTCAGCCGCTTGAAAAAAACCTGCGCGATTATCGGCCTGTCCTCATCGTACATGGCCTCCTTCTCCACCAGCGAAGCCAGCGTTATCAGCTCATGAATTGACAAGTCAAGCTCTGCCGTCCGGCGCCGCATTTTCGGGGTCAGGCGCGTGTCCAAATCCTCAGCCATCATCTTTAAAATGCCGTCCACGCTTGGTTCCTCATGGAGTTCATAAGTATCGGGGAACAAAAAACCCTCACAGGCATAGCGGATATCTTTATTCTGTTCAATATAGGAATACGGTGCAAAGGTCTTAGCCTTCTCCAAAAATTCCTGCTCGTTTACCAAGCCTTCATCAGACAGGCGCTTGGCAATTTCCTTGACGCCAAAGCCCTCGGGAATGGTAAACTTCATCTTGCTGGTTTCGCCGTTTACCAGCTTGCGGATGACTTCTTCCGGCGGCGTGTTGGGCTTAAAAGCATAGTTGCCCTTCTGGAACTTGGCATCTGCCCCACTTTTCTTCACCTGCCACCAGAAAGACCATTTGCTGTCAATTATGCCGTTTTTCAGCAGTTTGTCACCGATAGCATCAGCAGTCATGCCGCTCTTCACCGTGAAATAAATCATTTGATCAGGGTTTATTTTTTTCTGCGTTGTACCTGAGGCAAACATAAACGCCAGCAGCAAGGCCACTACGGCCACAAACCCTGCGCCGCCAACCGCCCAATGTTTCCATGACCAGGAACTGAAAAAATCCCTGCCCTTTTCCTGCCATTCGCTTAATTTTAAGCCGGGCAGTTCCACATCATTATAGCCGTTAAGCCAGCGTGACAGCTGCTCCTTAAACTCCGTCAGCTTACTGAGCTTATCCCCCACAACAACATCTCCTGTCGCCCATTTTTGAACATAAAAGAAACTGCCATTTCGCAAAGGAAATGGCAATCATATTACCTCTTACTCTTGTTCCGACTCATCCACCAGCGCATCGTAGGCTTTCTGTACAGCCTCGAATTCTTCATCGGTAGGTTCGACGTATTCTTCTTCGCCGTCTTCCCCTATCACGATTTTGGCGATAATGACATCTTCATCATCTTCGCAGCCGCAGCCACAACCACAGTGGTCATGACCGTCTTCTTCGTTGTGAATCCCTACCAGCAAAGCGTATTTATCTTCGCCTACAGGAATAATCATTTCTTCTTCATAGTAGTATTCATTGCCCTGGTCGTCAGTCATGACAACGACAACGCCTTCATCCTGAACATCATTTTCTTTATTTGCCATATCAGTTCACCTCTTGTGCAAAATTAGCTAAGAGTAGTTTACATATTTTAGCGGATACTGTCAAGCCAGCCCTGCAAGATAAATACGGCAGCCATCTTGTCTATGACCTTGCGCCGTTTTTTCCGGGACACATCCGCCTCAATCAGGGAGCGCGCTGCCGCCACCGTGGATAATCTTTCATCCCAGAAGTGTACCGGCAAATCGGGGTGGCGCTTGCTGACCTCAGCCATAAAATCCTTGACGATTTCGCAGCGTTCGCCCTCTGTGCCGTTCATATTCTTGGGATAGCCGGAAACCAGTTCATCTACTTCGTACTGGGATATGAGCTCATCCAGACGCTGCAAATCATCTGCCAACGATTTGCGGCGAATGGTCTCCACCCCCTGAGCAGTAAGACCCAGCAGGTCACTGACAGCAATACCTACTGTTCTGTCACCGATATCCAGAGACATATAGCGCTTCATTTAAGTTTCTCCAAATAAGAACGCACCAGTTCCTCCAATAATTCATCGCGTTCCAGCTTGCGAATCAGGCTGCGTGCCTCCTTGTAACTGGTTACATAGGCCGGGTCGCCTGACAGCAGATAACCCACCAGCTGGTTTACCGGATTGTAGCCCTTTTCCTCCATCGCCATGCTGGCCTGACGGATAATGGACTCAGCCTTATTTTCATCAGCACCGATTTTAAACATCATAGTTTCTTCGCTGACCATGATAATCCCTCCCGAACAATTTGCCAGATACCATTTTATCACATTTTAGCTTTAATTCCTACTGCTTTACTTCTCTTCCTTGTAAAAATGCCAGCGCGGCTTTCATGCCATCTACAGCTGCGCTCATTATGCCGCCGGCATAGCCTGCACCCTCCCCTATGGGATAAATCCCCTGCAGGCCCTCTGCCAGCAGGCTGTCACGTTCCCGGCGTATGCGGCAGGGCGCTGACGAACGGGCTTCAACACCTGTCAGCACCGCTCCGGGATTGGCAAAACCTTTTATCTTGCCATCAAAATACGGCAGCGCTCCCTCCAGCGTCTTCGTGATGAATGCCGGCAGACATTTGTGCAAGTCGGCGGTTTTCACACCCGGCTGATATGTCGGCACCGTCAAAAACTGCCGCGAACCACAGGTGCCATTTAAAAAGTCGCCGACCGTCTGCACCGGGGCAGAGTAATTACGTCCCCCCAGCTCAAAGGCCAGCTGTTCCAGCTTATCCTGCAGAGCCATCCCGGCCAGCACCTCCTGACCGAAGTCATCAGGGCCCACCTGCACCAGCAGGGCACTGTTAGCCGTTCCCGAATCGCGCCGGTAATTGCTCATGCCGTTGGTACAGACATGCCCCTGCAAGGAGGTTGCCGCCACTACCTGACCGCCGGGACACATACAGAAGGAATACGCCCCCCGTCCCGTCTGCGGGTCTTTATACGTCAGGGCATAATCCGCCACAGGCAGCAGCGGATTGCCGGCATCGTCACCATACTGAGCCCTGTCAATAAATTCCTGCGGATGCTCGATACGCACCCCCATGGCAAAGGGCTTGGCTTCCATTTTCAGCCCCTTGAACAGCAGCAGGCGATAAGTGTCCCGGGCCGAATGGCCGATACCCAAAAATACATTATCGCAGGGCACACGCTCCTCACCATTGACCAGCAAAGCCTGTATATGCCCATGGGCTATTTCCATATCCGTTACCTGAGCATTGAAGCGCACCTCACCCCCCAGACGGATTATTTCCTGACGAATGTTTTTCACCACGCCGCGCAACAAATCTGTACCGATATGAGGTTTATGCAGATAGCGGATTTCTGCCGGCGCTCCGGCTGCGATAAAGGCCTCCAAAACGTCCTGAATGTGTATATCGCTGATTCTGGTGGTGAGCTTGCCATCGGAAAAAGTGCCTGCGCCGCCCTCGCCAAATTGAACATTGGAGCGTTCGTCCAGTGTCCCTGTCTGCCAAAACCTTTCAATAGCCGCCTGCCGGCTGTCCACATCACCGCCCCGTTCCAGCACCAATGGCTGCCAGCCGGCTTTAGCCAGAGTCAGAGCCGCAAACATCCCAGCCGGGCCAAAGCCTACGACCACAGGCCGCATATCGCCAGAAGACCGTTGGCGCAGCTGCGGTTCCTGACGTTTTACAGCCTTGACCTGCTCCAGATTCCTATCCCTGCGGAGCTTTTTTAATACATCCTTTTCCGGCATATTGAGCTTAACATCCAGCATGTAAACAAACCGCACCGGCGCTCCGTGATAACGCCGCGCATCCACTGCCTTACGCACAATTACCACCTCAGTAACGGCCTGAGATGGTAATTGCAAGCGTCTGGCTGCAAGCTGCACAAGTGACCGCTTTTCCGTAAAGGGCACCTGCATATTCTTTATTCTAATCACTTGTAACCTTCACTCCATGTATAAACTTTTATTGCTTTCCTTACTTTTGACCACGATGTGTACCAATACATCATGATTGGTAACCGTAACCCCCGGCGGCAAAGCCAGTTTAACTGTTTTATCGGTATTTTCCAGCACATCGGCCAAAGAAATCTTTTCCGTGTTGACGGTGTCCAGCTTCGAGATTATATTCTCCGCTCCGGCAATTTCTATCTGCAATGGGTTGGGCTTTATACTCACCAGCGCCAAACTATTCGGCAGGTCATTATCCGTCACGGGACGGATGGACACGATTTTCTTCGTCAGGCCTCTGGCCATCTGCACTGCCACATACATAGTCGAAGGCTGTATCGTAACGCCCTGCACCTCACGGCCATCGTTGTTGATAGCCGTCAACGGCACCTGCAGGGCAAAATCAGCATCGTTCTTGCTGGTCAGTCCCACATAACCGATAACGCGTTCCACCTCATTTACCGCCCGTGAAGGCCCTTCGACCACCACTTCCGCGCTGGCCTGACTGACCTTGGCCACCGTCACGCCCGCTGCCGGCGAACCGTTTACGTTTATATCTGCCCGAACCTTGCGGCGTACAATAGGGTCTAACTCCACATCCACGCTTTCCGGCTGCACATCCAGCAGTTCAAAGCCCTGAGGCATTTCTACCCTGACCTTATAAGTGCCTTTGCCGTTCTTGGCATCCTGCAAATCCACATGCGCCAGAAAATTCTTGTCACTATTGGCGGCAAACAGGGAGCGCGCTCCCCTTACCGTAATTTTTATGGTATCTGTGCTCTGCGTGACCTTATAGCCTTCCGGCACGTTAATCAGCTGCACCTGAGCATTAAAGGAACCTTCAATCGCCGGGTTCTGGTCATTCATCACATAGCCCCAAAGAATCACTGCTACCAAAACAGCAACAATCTTGGCGGCTAGGTTATGCTGTACGAGGTTGCGAAGTCTTTCAATCATACCTTACCCCTCCAGCTCCGCACCATATCCTTAATGCCAGTTTTCGGTGCTTCAAAGGCCGGCATCAACAGTTCCTGCAAATACTCAGGGCTCAGATGGCGCATGATATGTCCATTTTCAGCGATAGAAATTGTGCCGGTTTCTTCACTGACCACCACAATCAGGGCATCACATTGTTCCGACAGGCCGATGGCAGCCCGGTGGCGGGTGCCAAGCTCCGTGGACAGACGCCGGTTTTCCGTCAAAGGCAGCAGACAGCCTGCGGCAACCAGACGGTTGCCGCGGATAACGCTGGCCCCGTCATGCAGCGGCGTATTGACGATAAACACATTCAGCAAAAATTCCGCCGAAATCAGCCCGTCTATCTGAATGCCGGTATCGCTGACATCATTAAGCCCCATATCGCGTTCAATGACCAGCAAAGCGCCCGTCTTAGTGGCAGACAGCTGCTTTACCGCCTTGGTAATCTCGGTGACTACTTTTTTGGCCTCTTCATCATCAAGGAGGTTAGCCGTTCCGAAAAAGGTTCCCTGCCCTAAATGCTCCAAAGCCCTGCGCAGTTCCGGCTGAAAGACAATCGGCAGCGCCACAAACAGCAGGGTCACGGTCTTTTGCAACAGCCAGGAAATGACATGCAAATCAAACCAGCTGCACACCATGGTCACACCCAACAGCACCAATATACCCTTCACCAGGGTAATGGCTCGTGTATCCTGCAACATTTCATACACTTTATATAAAATTACTGCCACAATCAAAATATCCAGCACATCAAACCACCCAATGGTGGACAATATGCCATGAAATTGTGTCGGCAATGTGATATCAATCGGCATATAACAAAACTCCCTAAATAATTGCAGTAATTACTTTCATTATAAAAATATTCGTGTTCCTTGTAAAGAACTCCTTGTTGCAATAAGTAATTTTAATCCTTTTTTCTAAAATTTTTATGAAAAATATTTGTTAAAAAAAGGATTTGTCCCCCAACAGAGACAAATCCTGAAGCCTTTTATTTGATTTCGCGAATCCAGCCAGCCGGAGCTTCCACCGTACCGAGCTGCACACCGCGCAGCGTGTTATAGAGTTTGGTCAGCACCGGGCCCATTTCGTTCATGCCGCTGGGGAAGGCTATCGTCTTATCCTTGGCAACTACTTTACCTACAGGACAGATAACCGCCGCCGTGCCGCAAAGTCCGGCCTCGGCAAAGTCTTCCAGTTCCGTGAACTTCACGGGACGATGCTCTACCTTGTAACCAAGATTTTCTGCCAGCGTCACCAAAGAGCGGCGAGTTATGGACGGCAGAATGGAATCAGACTTCGGCGTAACGATGACATTGTCCTTCGTCACAAAGAGGAAGTTTGCACCGCCGGTTTCTTCGACGTAAGTACGGGTAGCTGCATCCAGATACATATTTTCATCAAAGCCCTTTTCATGCGCCAGAATATAGGGATGCAGGCTCATGGCATAGTTGAGGCCGGCCTTGATATCGCCTGTTCCATGCGGTGCAGCCCGGTCAAAATCGCTGACACAGATGGTGATGGGCTTGATGCCATCCTTGAAATAAGAACCTACAGGCGTACCAAAGAGACGGAACTGATATTCATCAGAGGGTTTTACACCAATAACGGGGCCCGTGGCAAAAAGATACGGCCGCAGGTACAACGCGCCGCCCGATTCAAAGGGGGGAATCCAGTCTTTATTGGCGGCCACAACCTGGTCAACGGCCTCCAAAAACATTTCCTCAGGTACAGGCGGCATGACAAGACGCTTAGCCGAATCCATCATGCGCTTGGCATTCAGGTCGGGGCGGAAAGTCACCACGCGTCCGTCTTTCGTCCTGTACGCTTTAAGGCCTTCAAAAACTTCCTGACAGTACTGCAGGATGCCGGCACATTCATTGAGCACGATATTGGCATCCTCGGTAAGGCCGCCCTGCTCCCACTTGCCGTTCTTAAAATTAGCCACATAGCGTTTAGCAATCGGACGATAGCTGAACCCTAAATTTGACCAGTCAATATTTACACTTGCCATACTAAAACCCCTTTTCTATCATCAAAGTAACTTTATTTTATTCCTAGAGTGTACAATTGTCAAGAAATGATTATTACTTTAATTGCCCCTGTAATTTACGCAGTTCCTGCTGGGCACCAGCCAGGTTCTCACGAATGTCGCCGGCTATGAGTGCCTCCCCCTTTTCGGCATAGGCGATATCACCGGCCAGTCCGTGAAGATATACGCCTGCCAGCGGAGCCAGTCCGCTTTCCGTCTGCATGGTCAGCCCGGCGATGGTGCCTGCCAGAACATCACCGCTGCCGGCAGTAGCCATGCCGGAATTGCCCTTGGTGGTAAAGAACGCCATGCCATCAGGATATACCACCATCGTACATTCGCTTTTCACCACCAGTATGCACTGATACTCTGCGGCAGCCTCACGGACAATGGGCAGCAGGGATGTCCGTAAATCATCCACGGATACTCCCAGCAGCCCGGCCATTTCCCCGAGATGCGGTGTCAGCACCGGCACCTGCGGCAGCTTGCTTAAATCATCAATCTGACTGCGGTAGGCATAAATAGCATCGGCATCCATAATCAAAGGCTTGTTGACACGGCTGACAAACATCCGTACCAGCTCCTGCGTCTCCATGGCTCTCCCCAGGCCCGGCCCGATAAGAACAGCGTCATGCTTGTCTGCCAAAGCGAGCAGGCTCTTTAAGGCACCTTCACCACCAAATATGCCAGCGGTCTTTTCCAGGACAGGCTGCACCATGACTTCCATAAGCTGGGCGGCCAGCAAGGGCTGAAGGCTTTCTGGTACAGCCAGCGTCACTACCCCAGCACCGGCTCTGAGGGCAGATGTAGCGGCCAGCGCTGCTGCCCCGGTCATGCCCAGACTGCCGGCAATCACCAGTATCTTGCCACAGTCCCCCTTGTGAACAGCATGGCCGCGCAAGGGCAGCAAGGACGCTGCCAAGCTGTCATCAAGCAGGGTCTGCTGGATTTTATCGCTTTGCAGCAGCTTTTGCGGTATGCCGATATCATCAACAATCAGTTCCCCTGTCATTTCCGTACCGGGACTCAGCAAATGCCCGACCTTCGGCAGGCCGAGTGTCAACGTCATATCAGCTGCTACCGCCACTGAGGAAATCCTGCCCGTATCAGCCTCCACGCCGCTGGGAATATCAATGGACAGTACCTTTTTACCGGCCTCATTGACCTCTTCAATGAGGCGCAGAATTTTCTTTTTGAGTTCACCCTTAAAGCCCGTTCCCAAAAGGCCGTCCAAAATGGCATCGGTAAACTTAAGCGCCAGATGCAGACGGTTCCAGTCACGGTCCTCTTCCAGTTTATGAATCTCCAGCCCCATCTGCGCGGCCGTTTTTTCCATTCTGCCAGCAGCCGGTTTCAGGTGAGCCTCTTCACAGGTGATAAACACCTTTACCTTGGCTCCCATATTATGCAGGTAACGGGCAGCCGCCAAAGCATCACCGCCGTTGTTGCCACTGCCGGCCAGCACGCAGATGGTCTTATCGCGTACGCCCTGCAATAGCGACGCCATTGCCTGCGCCGTGCGGTGGCCTGCGCTTTCCATCAGCAACAATTCCGGCAGGCCGTAAACCTCAGCTGTAACCTTGTCGATATTCCGCATTTCATCACTTAAAGCTATTTTCATTTTCCTGCCTCCATTACACACTGTGCTGCCGCATATTCTTTGGTATGGGTCAAGGACAGCCACACCTTACCGACATTTTTCTCCTGAGCCTTGGCTGCCCAAAAGCCCTGCAGGTAAACCTGCGGACAGCCCAGCTCATCATTTAAAATCTCTATCTCCAGCAGCGAACCGCCGCGCAGACCTGTCCCAAAGGCTTTCAGCACAGCTTCTTTAGCCGCAAAACGCGCGGCAAAGCTCTGCGCCGCCTGTTTGCCCCGTCCGCTGCAATATGCTATTTCCCGTGGCGTAAAGACTCTTTGCCGAAAATGCTCGCTGTCAATGGCTTTTGCCATCCGACTCACTTCCACAATATCTGTCCCGATTCCTGCTATCAAAACTTACCCCCTGTATCTATAGACATAGAAGGAGCCGGCTCCATCAAGCCGGCCCATCGTAAACTTAATAGGATGTTGTCTGAATATTACTGCCTGCGCTGCCATTAGTTGACGGCGTATTGGCCGTAGCAGTGCCTGCAGGCGTGCCGTCACTGCCTGTATCGGACTTGCCGGCCTTGCCTTCATCAGGATTAAACCGGTAATTACGGGCGATAAAAATCTCGACCCGGCGATTCTGCGCCTTGCCGGCCTCGCTGTTATTATCGGCAATGGGACGATACTCACTGTACCCAACAGCACTGAATCTGGCCGGATTCAAACCGTTATTGGCCGCCAAAACCGCCTTCATAAGGGTCATCGCACGGGAAGAACTCAGTTCCCAGTTGGAAGGATATTGCGCGTTGCTGATCGGCACATTGTCCGTATGCCCGGAAATAACCACCCTCTCAGGAATTGAGGCCAGCAAACCTGCCACTACAGGAACAATGGACTTAGCCTGTCCAACAAGCTGAGCTGAACCCGAAGGGAACAAGGCCCGTTCCTTAATGCGGATCATCAGGCCTTCCTCCGCCAGCTGCGTACTCAGCTGATCCTCCAGATCATTCTGTTCTATGTACTCCTGCATCTTCTTTTGCAGCTCTTCCAGCTGCTGATTTTCCGCCAAATACGCCTGATTGCCCTGATCTTCATCGGAAATCATTTCCGACCGCCGTCCCACGTTGGGGCCGGCATTATCAAAGAAGGACGGGCCGCCCATATTAAAAGCTGCGGAAAAGGCCTGTGCCAGTGCCGTCATTTTTTTCTGGTCGGTCTGGGAAATAGCGAATAATGCGATAAAAAGCGCCAGCAGAAGCGTCATCAAGTCAGAATACGGCAGGAGCCAGGCCTCGCCATTTTCTTCTTCATGGGGCTTAGCATGCTTCTTCTTAGCCATCAAATCACTCCTTCTTCAACCCTTCGCGTTCGGACTGCGGAATGAATACCATCAGCTTAGCTTCGATTGCCGTCGGCGAATCACCAGCCTGCAGGGACAGAATACCTTCAATAATCATGCGCTTTTCGCTGATTTCTGCCTCAGAGAGAAGTTTCAGCTTGTTAGCCAGAGGCAGGTAAATAACGTATGCAGAGAAAATACCCAGAATCGTTGCAACGAATGCAGCCGCGATAGCATGACCAAGTTTATTAACATCGTTCAGGTTACCCAAAGCTGCGATAAGGCCGACAACGGCGCCAAGTACACCGAGTGTCGGTGCGTATGTGCCTGCCTGTGTCAGAATCGACCGCCCAATCGAGTGGCGTTCCTGCATGACCGCCAGTTCTGCGTCTAGTACATCACTAACAAACTCAGGATCCATACCATCAATGACCATGCCTAAGCCGGTACGGAAAAATGGATCCTCAATATCCTGCACTTTGCCTTCCAGAGCCAGAATACCTTCACGGCGGGCAATCTGTGAAAGCTCGATGAAGAGATTCAAAAGCTCGGATTTTTCATGCAGCGGTGGTTTGTGAAAGGTCATCGTTACCAGTTTCGGCAGCGTCTTCAACTGATTCATATTAAAGCCGATGAACAAACACGAAAAAGTACCACCAATAATAATCAGGAATGCCGCCGGGTTATTCAGTGAGCTAATCGGCGCGCCTTTGATGACCATTCCGACAAAGACGGAAATAAAGCCCGCTACCACACCGATGACTGTTGACATTTCCAAAATAAAAGCCCCCCTAACCTTCCATTGCTATCGAAGGAACATCTTACTTCATATAGTTTTGCTTTGCTGCACTTAACCTTAGTTTATATAATTCCATGCAAATACAAAAAATCCTACTATAGCATCGGAAAAAATTTTTAACTTTTTATAATAAATTTTTGTTATTATATCATACATTCATCAAAAGTATGATATAATAGACGAGAATAAAACAAGTTTATAGAGAAAGAAGCGATACGATGGAACTACGACAACTTGAATATTTCCAGATGGCCAGTCGTCTGCGGAATATCACCAGAGCGGCCGAGAGGCTCCGCGTCTCCCAGCCCAACATCACCGTAGCGATCAAAAAGCTCGAAGCCGAACTGGGTATCCAGCTTTTTGACCGCAGCCAAAAGCAGCTGTCTCTCACGCCGGAAGGTGCCGTCTTTCTCAACCGCGTAGAACTGGCTCTGCGCAACATTCAGGACGCTGTCCTTGAGGTCAATGACTACAAGCAGCTGCAAAAAGGCACTATTAAAATTGGTATCCCCCCCATGATGGGTGCCTATCTCTTCCCCAAAATCTTCTCCAGTTTCCAGCGCCGCTATTCCCATTTGGAAATCTTCATGCACGAAGAAGGCTCCATGTCCATCCGTGAACAGCTGGAACGGGATGAATTGGATTTCGGCATCATCATCATCTCAGGAGCCAGCAGCCACCTGCAGCTTCTGCCCATGACCAAAGACCAGATTGTCTGCTGTGTTCCCGAGGACAGCCCTCTGGCCAGCAAGAACAGCATTTCCTTACATGATATTGCTGAGGAAAACATCATCATGCTCAAGGAAGGCTCCTTCCTGCGCCAGACCATCCTCACCAAGATGAAGGAAGAAAACATCACGCCGAACATCGTTTTGGAATCAAATCAGGTCGTCACCCTCAAAGGATTGGTCGCCAGCGGTGTTGGCATTGCCTTCCTCCTCAATATGGTAGTGGAAGACACTCCCGGTGTCAAGGCTATCCCTATGGAAGAACCTCTTTTTGTTGATGTGGGGCTTGCCTGGAAAAAAGACCGCTACATTTCCAAAGCGGCGCAATCCTTCATCGACTTCTGCAAGGATTTGCTCAAGGAGCGAAAAAACAATCAGTAAACCAAACAATAAAAAAGACGGCTCAGCGCCGTCTTTTTTATTGTTATAATCATCGTTATTACATAACGATATGTGCCATAACAAAGCCCATGCAGCAACCGGTTGCTACACCGATAAGACCGGGAATCATAAAGCTGTGGTTAAGGATGTACTTACCGATACGCGTAGTGCCCGAACGGTCGAAACCAATGCAGGCCAAGTCGGAGGGGTAAGTCGGCAGGAAGAAGTAACCATAGCAGGCAGAGATGAAGGACATAATCATCACCGGCTGCATATCCACAGACAGTGCCAGCGGAACAACGATAGCAATGGCCGCTGCCTGAGAATTTACCAGCTTGGACGTAAGGAAAGCGATGATTGCGTATGCCCATGGATAGGTCGTCACAGCGACACCCAGACTTTCCTTAAGGAAAGCCATGTGTGCGTTAAAGTAAGTGCTGGCCATCCAGGCAACACCGTAAACAGATACCAGTGCTACGATACCGGAACGGAACACCTGACTGTTGCCTACATCCTTAGCCTTAATCTTACAGGTAATCAGAATCATAGCCGCTACGAAGAGCATAACCATCTGAATGACATCCGTCATGGAAATTGCCTTCATAACACCTTTGGCATTGGGGAAATGCGGCAGCAGACTGGGGAAGTTGCCCAGGCAGGCAATAACGATAATGCCTGCGAAGAAAATGTACATTGCCCGATAGTAAGTAGCCGGCAGTTCCTTATCCATCAGCGACTCGGTATCACCGTAAACATAGTCGCGGTTTTCCGGGTCTTTGATGAATTCCTGGAAGCGCTCATCTTCCGACAATTCCTTGCCACGACGGTAGGACCACAAAGCAGCGCAAAAGACGCCAAAGAATGTAGCCGGAATAGATACCGCCAAAATCTGCAGCACCGTGTAGTTATAATCATGCTGCGCAAAAAAAGCGATGATGGATACGACAGCTACAGATACCGGGGAAGCACAGATAGCCATCTGCGAAGCTACAGAAGCCACCGCCATGGGACGCTCCGGGCGGATATTCTGCTTGATAGCGATATCGTAAATAATCGGGAACATCGTGTAAACCACATGGCCGGTACCACAAAGCACCGTCAGGAACCAAGTAGTCAGCGGCGCAAAAATCGTAACCTGTTTCGGGTTTTTACGCAAGAACTTCTCGGCATACTTCAACATAACTGTAAGACCACCAGATGTCTGCAGGAACCCTGCGCAGGTGACAACTGCCAGAATCGTCAGCATAACACCGATTGGCGGCGACCCCGGTTTGTAACCGAAGACAAAGGTAAAAATAATGAGGCCTATACCACTGATTACTGCCAAGCCGATACCGCCATGGCGGACACCGACGATTAAGCAGGCCAGTAGTACCAAAAGACCGATTAACATTTCCATAAGCTTAATCTCCCTTTCCTTGAAATAGTTGTGAAAAATACTTTCCCCTTGCGTGTGATATTCTTCATAGGCACTGAAAATCCTGCAACCCGAAGCAAAAATTTTCAAAACCTTTATAAATATCGCACATACAAGAGCTGGTCATAAATCCTTGCCTATTATACTACAGGTTTTATATATAAGTAAATACTATTTATCATAAAAATATTTAATAATTATTTAAAGTTATGTTACTTTTATCACAGTTAATTGTCATTGCTGTAAGCAAACCAAATCTAACTCCAACTTGACACATTGTAAACACTTTCGGTATAATAGCTATGTAATTAAAAGCATATTTAGGCAATGGCGCCTTTTGCAACTCCCCTGCGGAGAGTTCAGGAATACCTGTAACTTTTTGACGGGTCAGAAACAAAAGGCGTTTTATATTTATTAGGAAAGAAGGATATTCATGGATTTATTGAACACCATCGTCAACGATATCAACACCATCCTTTGGTCATACGTGCTGATTATCGTCCTCGTAGGTTCTGGCATTTACTTTACCCTGTCCACCCGTTTTGTGCAGCTGCGTTTTCTGCCGGAAATGCTGCGGCTCATAACCTCTGATGTCGGCACAAAAACCGAAGGCCATGCCATAAGCTCCTTTCAGGCCTTTTGTGTCAGCACAGCCTCCCGTGTCGGCGTCGGCAATATCGCCGGCGTAGCCATCGCCATCGTTACCGGCGGCCCCGGCGCCGTCTTTTGGATGTGGGTTATCGCCTTTATCGGCTGCGCCACAGGTTTTGTGGAAAGTACGCTGGCGCAGATTTACAAGCTCCCCCGGCAAAACGGCTCCTTTCACGGCGGCCCTGCTTACTACATCAAAAATGCCCTGCATCAGCCGGGCGTAGCCAAGCTCTTTGCCCTGCTCATCTCTGTGACCTTTGGTCTTATTTACTGCTCAGTACAGGCCAACACCATTGCCCTGTCCGCCCAGACGGCCTTCAACATCTCCCCTGCTGTTACCGCAGCTTTTCTTGCTGTCTTCACCACGCTGGTTATCTGCGGCGGCGTTAAGCGTATTGCCCGCTTCACGGAGTTTTTAGTGCCTATCATGGCCGGTCTTTACATCTTGGTAGCCATCATCATAACTGTAATGAACATTGAGAAGGTTCCCGGCATGCTGGCGCTCATCATTCATGACGCCTTCTCTCCTCAGGCAGCAGTTGGCGGCGGTCTTGGCTCTGCCATCCTCACCGGCGTAAAACGCGGTCTGTTCTCCAACGAAGCCGGTGAAGGTTCTGTACCTAACGCCGCGGCTACGGCCAATGTCAGCCATCCCGTAAAGCAGGGTCTTATCCAGTCTTTCGGCGTTTATGTCGATACATGGATTGTATGTTCCGCTACCGCTTTCATCGTGCTGCTGACCGGTCAGTATACCATTGGCGGCGAACTCACCGGCATTGCTCTGGCTCAGACTTCTCTGGCCAGCGTTTTCGGCAGCTTTGCCCCGGCTGCTGTATCCTTCATGATTCTCATGTTTGCCTTCAGCTCCATTGTCGGCAACTACTACTATGGTGAGGTGAACATCGCCTTCTTTGAACCCAAAACCAGAACCAGCCTGTTTGCCTTCCGCGGTCTGGTCATTGGCATGGTCGTTTTCGGCAGCATGGCAGAACTCTCGCTGGTATGGAATCTGGCTGACCTCTTCATGGGCTTCCTGTGCCTTACCAACCTTTACGCCATCATCCGCCTCTACAAATACGCCCATGCCGCCCTGCTCCACTATTTAGAGCAAAAAAATAAGGGCATTACTGAACCGGTCTTTGACCCGTCAGTTCTGCCCAACGAACACGGCATTCATGCCTGGGGTGTCGATAAGGATTAACTCAATTGGTTCCGCCATACGGCGTTATTCGTACAATAGGTGGTGCAAATGGCAATAGCCAAGGCATCAGCGGTATCGTCAGGCTTCGGCGGTTCCGGCAGATGCAAAAGTTTTGTTACCATATAGATAACCTGCTTCTTGTCTGCCTTGCCGTAGCCGGTGACATCCTGCTTTATCTGCATCGGCGTGCGTTCCACAATCGGCAGGTTGTTCTTGGCCGCAGCCAGCAGCACAACGCCGCGGGCCTGACCTACGGGAATGGCTGTCGTGACATTGCGGTTAAAGAAGAGTTTTTCCACCCCCATCACATCGGGTTTATACTCCTTGATAAGGCTGTCCAGTTCATCATATATTTTCAGCAGCCTGTCTTCCATCCGCATGTTGGGCGTGGTGAACACTGACCCGTATTTATGGGGAATCAACCGGCTACCACGGGCTTCTACAAAGCCGTAACCGCAAATGGCGGTACCGGGGTCTATGCCTAGTGCTAACATCTTTATCCTTTCCTCAATAAGATACAGAAAATGGGCTCATAACGAGCCCATTTTTTATACCTGTTAGTCTTCGTCCGTTTCGTAATTACTATAAACGTTCTGAACGTCGTCATTGTCTTCCAGCGCTTCTTCAAGCTGCTGCATCTTTTCTGCATCAGCACCGGAAAGTTTAACCGTATTGTCAGGAACCATGGTGATTTCTGCCGAAGCGGTTTCAATGCCCTTTTCAGCGAGAGCTGTTTCAATGCTATCGAAAGCATCAGGCTCAGCAGTGATTTCAAATACTTCGCCTTCGTCCTTCATGTCATCAGCACCGGCTTCCAGTACGATTTCCATGAGTTCGTCTTCGTCAGCGAAAACTTCTTTTTCCACCACGAAAATAGCCTTTTTCTTGAACATCCAGCCTACACAGCCATCCTGACCGAGGTTGCCGCCGTATTTGGAGAACAGATGACGCACATCTGCTGCCGTGCGGTTGCGGTTATCCGTGAGGATATCCAGCATAACTGCCGTACCGGCCGGGCCGTAGCCTTCGTAAGTGAGTTCTTCGTAGTTGCTGCCCTCGGAAGCACCAAGACCCTTCTGGATAGCACGGTTAATGTTATCCTTAGGAATATTGTTGGCTTTAGCCTTGGAAAGAGCCAGCTTCAGACGCATATTACCCGTGGGGTCACCACCGCCCATACGTACGGCAATGGTGATTTCACGGCCGATTTTTGTGGTGATACGGCCACGGATAGCGTCGTTAGCACCTTTTTTACGTTTAATGTTGGCCCATTTGGAATGTCCTGACATGCAAATTCGCTCCTTATGTTTGTTTACCCTCGATAAACGAGGAAAATTTCGGTAAATAACGGTAGTATTATACTACGATTCCCCACTGCCGTCAAATTGACATGTCAGATTCTAAACGCCGCTGAATCTCCTCATACCATGCCACCAACAAAACTGCATATTTTTCCTTGATAAGATTATATACCTCCAATGCCGTTGATTCGTTGTAGGTATGCGCCGACAAGTTCCGTTTTTCCTGCATATCCAGCCATGCTTCCGCATCCGTAATCATCCCTTGCTTCCAGCCTTCGCGAATGCTGGAACGAGGACTGTTGACTTCGATTCCTTCGTAGTCCAAGCAGGCTTTCATCAATTTCCAAGCCAGTTCAAAGCAGAACTCAAACCGCTGAATTGTTGCATCTAAATACATATCATCGGCATCAGGTTCTTTCGTCAATGCTGACTGTAGTCGCTCCAAGGCTCGATGATAATCTGCCAGCTTCATTTCTATTTGCACTTTCGTCATAATCGAAGCTCCTCCCTTGTTGCTAAATATCAGTTTTCCATCTTGGTCTATCGCCTGCTTCAATCTTTCATTGGTTTGCCGATTATAATCAATGATGTCAAATGTGTACGGCAGGTTACTATCATCAAATGCCACTGATAATTTTGTGATTACCTCTTTGCCGCCAGCTACGGCTAAATCAATATCCGATGTCCGTTTAGCGTCGCCTCTGGCCCGTGAACCGAACAGCTTAACCCACTCTATGTCACTAGCATATCTTACTAAAACACTGCGAATAATTTGCCAATGTTTACTATCTATACTCCGCATCTCTGCCAACCTCTTTTAAACCTTATATGCACACCTTGATTATACTACACAAGGAATTGACCAGTCAAAATTGACTGGTCAATTGTATGTGTCAAGAAGTTCTCGGTAATATGCTATTATTTTTGCAAATTTTCCTATTGGGCTTCTGCTTGGGGCATCAAGATAAATACGGCCATGTATTACACCCTCATGTGGACACTGCTTGACTTTTTTCAGTGCCTGCCGTACTGCTCCTCTAAAATTCTCACTTGGGGCATGTTCAAAATGCTCTTCTCTGGCCGCTAATGCTAAGCGCAGATCACCATTTTTATGCCTTTCAATATCTTTACCATGCCCAAACCGCCTGTTTTTCCCATCTGCGGCCTTGTTTCTTCATACAGTAGAAGAAGCACAGTTTGGATGAACTCTTTGAGAAGAAGTTGTTGTTCTTCCTGCCCTTCTAAATCTTCAGCCATGAAAAGGAACTGCCGGAATGCGACAATGATAAAGAGAAGCTGGAGCATCTGAAGAATGTGTACCGCCACATTCGCTCCAGGCTTGATGAACTCCAGCGAGCCGGAGAAATTGATGTGCTCACCAAAGATGCTATCTGCTCTTCGAGCAACCATGTCATGGCGCTCATAGCGCAGAAGTATCGGAAAGTGCGGAAAGGAGTGGAACATATTATGCGTGGAAAAATTATAGATTACGAAGCTAAGACAATATTGAATAAGGACCGAGATGAAGGCCACAATGAAGAACGACAAAAAGCCCTGACCGAAACGAGGAGCGAGCTAAGGACATAATTCGTGACCGCATGGATCTTTCCCTTGTGGAGAAATACACGCATCTTTCGCTTCCCCGTATCAAGGAACTGATCCATGGACTGGTTATGCTATAAGACACAGAAATCCCCCACGATTGTCACCATAAATCTGTGACAGCCCTGGGGGATTTTTTCTTGCGCCATTATAATCATATTCTTAAAAATAGGGAGAGGGATTCGAACCCTCAAGGCGACAAATCACCAACCGGCTTATCAAACCGGCGCCTTAACCTTTCGGCCATCCCTCCACTTTTATTATAGCAAAATGCTTCATTTCTTACAAGAAATATTTTCCCGTGCCAACTGTCAGTCTATATGAATTTCTGTGCCGTCCTTGAATGTGACGGCTATATCATCCTTTCTGTAGACGATCATGAAGTCTACCAGCGTCCCCCACAGACCTTCGTCAAACTCTGTCACCACCGTGCCCTGCACCTTGATTACCTTGGCAAAGGCCTCCAGCCGCTCAGCCTTAGTCCGTCTGGTCTTGGACAATGCGGGCATTTTCATTGATGCAGTTCTGCACCATGTCCGAGAGCACCTGCATTTCTCGCATGAGCCGCTTGCTCTCATCTTCCAGTTCTGCCGTGTTGCATATCTGCTCCTGCACCAGCTGGATATTCTCCAACAGGTCATTTTTGCCCTTCAGCAACTTGTTCACTGCCTTGATGAAGGCTGACTTGATTTCTTCTTCCACCAGCCAGATGGGGCGTATCGCATTTCTTCGTTCCCCCGAACTTGTTGTTGCATTGATAGCCCCCCGCCTGTACTGGTCTGTTCTGTGCCATACCTTGGAACCATACCAGTGACCGCACTCTCCGCACTTGATACGGTTGTAGAAAACGGTCACACCGCTGTATCTCTTACCATGCCTGCGCCGCTCAATCTCTGCCTGTACAAGGTCAAATGTAGCCGGAGGGATAATGGCTTCATGATTGCCCGTCACATAGTACTGTGGGATTTCCCCCTCGTTCTTCTTGTGTTTCTTGGTAAGGAAGTCCACAGTGAACTGCTTCTGGAGCATGGCATCGCCCTTCATCTTCTCATTGGTAAGGATACTCTGCACCGTGCCAGCATTCCATCTATCCTTGCCAGCTGGTGATTTTATGCCCTTTGCCATAAGTTCCCTGCAGATTGCCTTATAAGACAGCCCAGTAAGAAATAGCTTGTAGATAAGCTTCACGGTCTTGGCCTGCTCCGGGTTGATGACCAGATTGCCATCTTCGCCCCGGTCATAGCCAAGGAATCGTTTAAAGGGTACGCTGACCTTGCCATCGGCTCTATTTTTATTCTAGCATCAAGCCGCTCCAGTGGGTGTCGGGGTAATCGGCCTTGCTGTTCTCTGGGTGAAGGTAACGGCCATTCTTTTCCTTGTCGCAGCACAATCGTCTCAGGGTACTGTCGCCATCCACCAAAGCCGCCACGATCTTGCCGGTGGGAACGTCCGTCTGTTTGCGGACAATGACCAAATCCCCATCGTCGATTCCAGCCTCTATCATGGAATCCCCAGATGCCCACAATACAAAGAACTCGCCTTTGCCGATGACGGAGCAGGGAATCGTCCCAGCAATTGACATCCCCACTTACGCTGTGTTCACCTTGCGAATCTTCTCCGTCATGATGGAACCGACCTCGTACTCAACCATGCCCATATCTCGTATGGCGACCAGATAGCGATAGGCTGTAGCCTTGTTTATGCCCAAGGCCAGACCAATCTCCCTTGTGAATGGTGTGCGACCTGGTGTAGCGTTCGATTGATAATTATATTCTGCCTTTAGTTCACAATTGATGGTAGATACATTTTCTGAGAACAACTCATAGTATGTTTATCAGACAGACTAGTACGGGTGTCCGTTGCTTTTGGTGGACAGACACAAGAATTCTGTAGTATAATGTACCAATAATAAATAAAATAGGCGGTATAAAAATAATGAAAGCATCAATTAATAACACAAACATCAAACACTATTTACAACAACCCGAAGGGGAAACCTTAGAATTCAAGAGTAAATTTACTTCCGACAAACAGATTTGCTCAATCATTTCTGCATTTGCCAATACCAAAGGTGGTATTTTAATCATTGGATTTCATGAGGTAGATGGTATAATTGGTGTTTCAGCTAATGAAACTATTTTAATCCAAAAAGCGTTCTCTCTATTAACAAATCCTCCTGAATATATTACTTATAATGTTACAATCGATAATAAGCAACTTCTGATAGTTGAAGTCAAAAAAAATACCAATTCACTTACTTCATTTCAAGGCGCATTGCTATATAGATCCGGCGAATCAATCGTACATATGTCTACTGACAAAGTAGAAGAATTTTTTCCTAATTATAATGATTCAAACTTCCCAAGAGGATTAGTAGATATACTTTTAGAAATGAATCAGACAATCAAAAACCAAACAGATGAAATTACAAATCTAAGAAAAAAAAGCGAACATCAAACAATGATAAATATTATAGTAGGTTTTATATTCTGTATAGTAGGTGTTGTATTGAGCAAAATTTTCTCCTAAGAACAAAATAGAATACGTATAATAGAAATCCCCTGTTTAGATAGACATTACGAAAAATAACGCACAAGCGGGTGGCTTGACTTGTCAGCCACCCGCTTGTGCGTTATTTTTCCCGCCGCTTCAGTTCCTGTATGAGTTCGCTCAGTTCAGTTTTTTCTTGATGATAAAACTGACTTGGATGATTTCCCCCTCTAGTTCTATAAAAAAACTGTTCGCCACATTCCGGGCAAAAGAAGCGATTTCGGCGCTCCGGTATATTTTTATCCTCAAATTCTACCGCAGTAACTTCTTTTTCTTTTCCTACTACATAACGATCAACTGCATACTGCACGCCTTTCGCCTACCTTCTCATGGAAAATCAATTGTTGTTAATCACCAGAATTGAATTCAACCAAACTCTCCCAGTCAATACTGCCGTCTTCTTTGCAGAATTTAATGGAAAACTCCCTAACCAAACGATTGAAGGCTTTGTTGTAGCTTTCCTTGTAGGAGGCCACATACTGTTCCGGCAAATCCCCCATGAACTGGATGATTTTCAGATAGAAGTCTTCCTCGCCGGTAAGTTCAGCCCAAAACTGCTTGCCTGCAATTTCCCTGTACATTTTCGGCTTTCCACGACCCGTTACTTTCTTTTTGCCATAGCCGTAGCCGATAATTGCCTCATACCTGGCCTTTGCCTGCTGAGCCAGTTTAGATGCTGCCGTAAAATTCTGCTCTTGGCGTTTCTTGCTGTCTGCGTTGAAAACAGCTGGACCGCTCTTTACTGCCACGGCATAAATCATATTGGTGGCGTTATCCTGAACCATTATATCAATGCCCTCGGCCAAAGCCTTGTTCCCGCCACTGGCAGCAATGGCCAGCGGCTCAAAGAAGCAGTTGCCGAAGATAGTTTCTTCGCTGGATGTAACAAAGGCACTAAGTACACTTTCCACGATTTCCGATGCGTTTTCCATCGCCTTGGCCCGATAGAGGTATGGATTCTTCCGCTTCATGATTTTCACAATATCCAGTCCGTCTATCTTTTCAATCAGGGTGCCATAAAAGTCTTCCATAGCCTTTGCAATAGCTTTTACGACTTCATCCTCATGATATTCTTTTCCGATCGCCATATCTTTCACTCCCGTTATAGCATAGCTGCTGCAATTTTTCCGGAATAGGTGCCCAACTCAAGGGCATTGCGAATTCTGTTATGGATACTTGTCCCTCGGAAACGCTTCGTTTCCACAACAGCATTTTTATCCGCCACGGCAATGACGGCTTCGCCAATAGCCTTGGCCAGTCCCACGGGGACGGCATTTCCTATCTGCTTGTACTTGGCCGCAGTCGTGCCTGTGAAAATCCATCCCTCAGGGAACTGCTGGAGTCTCGCATATTCATGGACGCTTAACGGCCTGTCTTTTACTGGATGGCATAACATGGTAGCCTTTTGGGCGGGGGCTGTAGTTATGGTCGGCGACGGCTGGGCGTAGCTCAATCTGCGATAGAAGCCGACTTTCCCGCCGCCGGATTCATAGGCACCCCCCATAGCCTCGCGGATGACCTCTTGGGGCAAATCTTTCCAGTTACCGCCCTCGGGAACCATACGCAGATACTTCTTGCGCTCTGGTGTCAGTTTTCCACATTCGCCATCTTCATCTTCCAAATCCTTTATAGCCTCGCCGACAGTTTTCCAACGATAGTTTGGGTCTTGGTGCATTTGGAAGTGAGTAGGAACCGGCAGGAATACGTCTTCGTTATCTCTGCTGCCAATCAGGATGAACCGCTCCCGAAATTGGGGGACACCATAATTCACGGCATCCAGTATGCCATATACCGTTTTATAGCCGAGTTTATTGAATTCGGAAAGAATGACGTCCAGTACGGTTCCCAACTGCTGCTCTGGGTCATTGCCATCACGTTCTTCCACAGGTACATGCTTCAAGGGAGCCGAAACAATCCCCTTTACATTTTCCATAATAAAGAAGCGGGGCTTTATGTAGTCAATCATGCGGATAAAGTCCATGAACAAGCTACCACGAGGGTCATTGATGCCTAGTCTTTTCCCTGCCGTGGAGAAGGGCTGGCAGGGAGGGCCGCCGCATATCATAAAGGGTTCTCCGACCTTCAAGCCTGTCATTTCCAGGAGTGTTTCCGGCTTGATTTCCCGAATATCGCCGCCAAGCACGTTATGTCCATTGGCCTTCATGGTCTTCACGCAGGCAAGTTCAAAGTCCTGGCCTATGGCCACATTAAGGCCAGCTTCCTCCAACCCAATGTCTAATCCCATTGCACCCGAAAAAAGGGATATTACATCACGATTTGAGTAGTATTCTTTATATTTCATCATACAGTTTCTCCATTCCTCAGAACGAACTCCCTTTTAAAGGTTGTTCCTGTAACTTCTGCAATACGTTCCATATCTACAACAGAGAACGACTCTCTGCGCATTTTACCATTAAAGTTCTGAGGGGTTGTTCCGAGACGCCGAGCTAGTTCTGACACGCTAATATTATTTCTGACGCACAGAACTTTAATCTGTTCGGAGATTGTCATCATGGTACTCCTTTCAATTTTAAAACTTAGGTAATCAATTATAAACTTTACAGTTTATAATGTCAATCACTCCTTACAGATTTTATATTATTATTTCCACCTTTTTCACTATGACATTTCGTCACTAATGGTATAATTCCTTCTTTTTCATCTATTTTGCATACCGCGCAAACACCTCTCTACTGCGTACCTACACACTACAAACGGGGTATTTTCAGCTATACACCCCTTCCAAGCCACAAATTCTAAATTCTAGCATGCATTAGATGCTCCCGGCCTATAGCCCTCTGCTCCACAACGCAAAAATCCCTCGAAGCCTTTATTTCATGGAGGTTCGAGGGATTTATATTTCCGTATTCTTGTATCAATTCGGCTATGATTTTGTCATAAATGGAAAAAGCCGGCTCCCCTTCTTTGCCTTTGGTCACAATGCGAGTG
>ERZ842401.2301-NODE-2301-length-25665-cov-5.371730_pt1 | contig 25665 bp, 25 predicted proteins | sample MGYA00521270_ERZ842401 | MGnify/ENA primary metagenome ERZ842401 (study PRJEB31892, sample SAMEA3878208) | bioreactor metagenome | biome: Moose rumen | place: Sweden | collected 2011-10 | study: EMG produced TPA metagenomics assembly of the PRJEB12797 data set... | reverse complement strand
ACGGCTTCCTTCTTCCCTGGCGGCAGTCTCCCCATCAGATCCACCACTATTTTCCGGTATTGGCCTGTCAGGAATTCTATTTCTTCCTGCAGCGCCTTTTCGTAATAATAAGAGAACCGGTGCAGCACATCCATTTCCAAATCAGGACTGTCCGGGACTTTTGTCTCCAGGACATTAGCTGATAAAAGCACCCCCCCAGTGGACACTTGTCTCGGTGTCTCTACATAGGAAACATAAAGCCGGACGACAGCCTCACCTGTCGCCAGCCTTATGATTACCATATCCTTTTCCGGACGTCTGAACACCGGGGTTCGCATTTGTTTCACTCCATTAAGCAGCTTCAGGCCATACCAGTGGCAGTTCCGCATCCAGTTCCGCCAGCAGTTCTGCCACGGTGGGAATAGAACGCTGTCCGGCCATGACCGCATCCAGGACATTATAGCAGTAACGCCATACCCTGTCCCTCCAGGCAACACACACTTCCGCCTCTGCCTGGAAGACCGCATCCGTACTCTGGATGTAGCTGCAGGCCGAAGCGATGTTGTCATACCCGCGTTCCTGGGCGCGTCTGTCCATCCAGCCCTGCACGGCATCCGTCAGCTTTTTCTGTATGCCGGATTCCCGCAAAAAGATCCTTGGGGCATCCGCTTCGATCTCCGCCTGAGACTGTACCGTCTGCAGATACACTTCCCTGGCCAGCCAGACGATGCCCTCCTCCTGTTCTTCCTGCCGGATGTCATGCCGGATCCACACGTCCGCTTTCCCGTCCGGACGGGTTCTGTACCTTACCTGCTCCGGCTGTTCGCTGTATTGTACTTTCTCGTAGTATTCTGTCATTATTTGCCTCCCTGTCAAATCGACTAATCACACCCGCCGCATAGTCAAACGCTTCCGCAACGGGAATCTTGTTCATATCGTTTTTCCATTTTTTGATGTGGGTTATTTTGGTGTGCTTGAAAAATCCTTTATACGCGGACAGCCTTCTTGCCTGCTGCAAGGTCAGTGCGTGTTCCCGATAGTATGTGAGCACCAGCCGGCGGCCGCGCAGGAAATTCCTTGCCCGGATAGTGATCTTCCCATTTCTGTGCGCCACATAACCCATCATGTCGATCGGTTCTTTTTCAAGCTCCTTTATGTGCCAGTTGTCTTTCATCGTCAGCCCCATCTTCTCTTTTGCGTATTTCGCAATCTTCCGGATGGTGCTTTTGATGTTCTTCCTGTTACTTCCTGTAAACAGGAAATCATCCATAAAGAACATGGCGTGAGACACCGTCTTGATCCGCTTGCCCCGCCTGACCGTGGCCTGCTCCATGGCGTACCGGTAAGCGAAACTCAACATATACTGCATCGCCCACTGGCTGACCAGCGAACCGATCATAAAGCCTTGATACCCCTCAACCCTGTGGGAATACAGCAGCGTTTCCCACAACCAGAGCAGGTCCCGATTGGCGCAGTCCTTCCGGAACAGCGCCATGAAGATTTCCACTCTTGCAGAAGGAAAGCATTGCCGGATGTCATTTTTTGTGTGGTGCTTACATTGTGAAACATACGGAAGGCCATGCGCCCTCGCGTATCTTGCCGCCCGGTTGTCTTCCATTATCCAGTGCTGGATAATCTTGACGCCGTACAGCGGTCCCCTGCCTTTGATACTGGATACCTGATGCAGCACGATCCGCCTGCGCCATATCTCCGCAGACGCATACACCGCAATGGTATCAAATATCTGCTGCATCGGTTCTTCTCTGCCGATGGGCCGGATCTTACCGGTGGAGTGATCCATCCGCCTCTGGATGCGGACCGGTTTCAGTTCCAGGTCCCGGTTGGCGATCCTCCGGGCCGCTTCCTTTGCAATCGGTTCGACCGCTTTATACAGCTTGGAAGAGTCGTGGCTTTCCAGCACCTCGGCATAGGTATCCGGAGATATGCCGTTCTTCAACAGCATATCCCGGAAATCAAACCTGTCATAGTGCCTCTGGATGCAGTCCCACACCCAGGGCACCAGCGTTTTGTAGTTACGCAAATCAACAGAAGCACAAGATCTGCGCATAGTAAACCTTCTTTGTTAGGCTGGACTTTCGCGCCAAAGGCCTACTCACCCAGGGGTTTTGCTATCAATTTTCGCCGCAGCGCGGTTTCTACATGGTACTGGTGAAACTTCTTTTGATAGCGCCAAAGGCCCGCCGAGGATGTTCCAGTTCGCGTTCGTCAGCCCGTTGTTCAGATTCGCATAGGAAACGCCACCGTTCGCGGTGCTGTTGTTCAGATTCCCGACAGCAAGAACAGGGAAGGACTCCCCCGACATTGTACCATGTAACCCGTTTATACTTTTTATAAAATGCTTTTATACTCAAGGGAGGGGGCTCGCCCCCTCTGGCCGGCGCTAAGCCGCCGCCGGCCATTCACCCCCACGGTCCCCATTTGGAGAAGGCCCGCCGAGGATGTACCAGCGCGCGCTCGTCAGCCCGTAGCGCAGACTCGCATAGGAAACGCCACCGTTCGCGGTGCTGCTGTCCAGATTCCCGACAGCAAGATATTCATACAAACCGATTGTATCATGCTTCAAATAGTTGCTGTCCTTAAAGTAAGTGGAAGAGCTGCCCCCATACTCACTCGGCACAAAGACACCGTTTTTCAGCTTCATATGCTTAATGTAATTGTGGCTATCACTGCCTGGCTGTACCAGTTTCACACCGCTCGGCTTATAATTCGCAGTGAGGGTGTTCGTCTGATCGGCCGTCTTATTAACGAAATACAGCTGGTGATAATACGTTCCATCTTCCTGCGTGTAGGACTGGATGGTGTCCGCCAGCGTAATCAGGCCGCCATGACCGAACTCGATGCCCTGCAGTTTGGCAGGATAAACACCACTGCCAGGATTTGCCGGGCTGCCATCGTTGCCCAGCACTTTATCGCATGTACCTGCCGGCCAGAAGAACGTGCTGATGATCGTCGTCTCTGCCGTGGTATCAAATGCGGTAGCTACATCCACATAGACAGCCTTGTAGTCCGTTTCATTAACCGTAACATCCTCAATGGCCGTAATGAGGCAACCAGCATTTCCGGAAATGCTGTATGCTGCCGCATGGCTTCTTTCCGCATCCGTCCCAATCAGCACACCCATGCCAACTTCAAAATGGGCTGCAGCCGTCGAAGTCAGCAGGATCCGTTTGACACCGGTTTCAGATATCTGAGCCGTACCGTTATAGTTATTGGCAACACAGCCTTGCAGGATGCCGTCCAGCGTCAGGCTGCCATATTTGATCATGGCCATCTTACGCAGGAAATCAATATCACAGTAACAGGTTCCGGAGATGCCTGTACCGGTCGCCGCCCCGATGGTATGCAGCGCATTATGCGAAATGCTGTAAGACGTAGGGATGATTCCGGAATAGCTTACCCACTTGCCGCTCACGACCTTGCCGGGATATTTGTTGTGCACAATCCACGGACGCACACCGCCGCCTGCCTTCCGCGCTTCCGGCAGAGGCTCGGCCGCTGTACCATCAACAAATTCTGAACTGTAACCAAAACGCCAGCTCTCCGCGCCTTCTGTCTGGTACACCCAGGCAGACTGCTGCAACACGCCGACAAATTTGGTCGGATCATACCGGTTAAAGCCGTCCGTAATGCCCTCAATTTCTGTGATGACAGGCTCCAGCGTATCCGGATCCTTTTCCCAGTTACAGTCAACCGGCACAAAAAGCGGATTGCCGGCATAATCATCCTGCCCGGCCACCGTGTTGGTGGACGCCACACAGGTTTTGTTCGCATTGTCGCCGCCCTTGGTACCTGCGCTGGCTCCCGTATACAAAAAATCTGTATACCCATGCCATGATGCTCTGGTTAAATTATACCAGTCATTGCAGATGGCGGTCAATGTAAAAGGCCCGCCCATACGATCATCAAAAAACTTCTTCATCAGTTTTTTGTATTTACCCGGCGTCCCATCCATCTGGGAAAGCGGGTCGAGTCCATAGTGTTCCCGCAGGATCCTGTTATGCTCCTCATGCGCCATGGCAATCCGGATCTGAGTCTGCTCACGCGGGAAGTTTAATGCCACACCACTGTTCGTTTCACTCATTCTGTCTCCTCCTCTTCAATCTCCACTTTTTCCAAGTTCAGCCCGTTGTCCACCGGGTCAATCACAAACGCGTAGCCTACCAAACCACGCACAACCGTGGCCACGTTCTGATACCCTTCCGGGGTTTCTTCCATGACAACGTCCGCATATTCTTTGGCCTTGCGTTCTGATTCAGCAGCCGCCCCCGCGCTCGCACTCGCTTCCCCCGCTTTAGTTGATGCGGTGGTAGCCGATGCAGACGCTTCGCCCGCTTTTGTGCTTGCCGTGGTGGCGCTCTGCGCCGCTGCATTTTGGCTGTTTGACGCATTTTGAGCAGAAGTCGCCGCTGCCGTGGCGCTCGCGCTTGCTTCACCAGCCTTTGTGGTTGCGGTGGTTGCCGACGCAGACGCCTCACCTGCTTTTGTGCTTGCCGTGGTGGCGCTCTGCGCCGCTTCCTCAGCTTTCGTTGTGGCCGTGGTGGCACTGCTTCCCGCACTGGCAGCCGATGCTGCAGCTTCTTCAGCTTTAGTGGAAGCGGTTCCAGCACTGGCAGCTGCTTCCCCCGGCTTTGGTTGATGCCGTTTCCGCGCTTGCTGCCGCCGCCGTAGCGCTTCCGGCTGCCGCTGTGGCCGATGCTGCCGCCGCTGTCTGGGATGCAGCAGCTTCCGCAGCCTTCGTCCGGATCTCCGCCAGCGTCTGAGCCTGCAGGCCCTGTGTGGGCGTCTCAGGCAGCTCGCCTTTTATCAGGCCCGACGGATGGACCCTGATACTAATGCTGTTGACCGTGGCGATTACATTAGGCTCCCCGGCATCACTTTGGCCATACACGTTAACAGAGAACTCGCCCTCGTACTCCAGCACTTCCCATGGTATCGTACAGGTACCGTCATTCCCGATGTAAATGTCAAAATGGTGTTTCGGAATTTCCCGATGAAACTGCGCAACCTTCACCAGGCCTTCCCATTCCTTGGAGAACGTAAACTTCGCTGTCAGGAAGTTCTGCGCATCAGCCACAACCCGGTCGCTGCCCTTTATCAGCGCCAGCGTCTGTTTTTTAATGTCAAAAATAAGCACGTTTTAACCTCCTTCCTGCGGTGTACTATAATAAACATCAATACCGCCATCATCACTGTTCCGTACAAACTGTAATCCCGCCAGTCCACGGATGATGCCTGCCAGGCTGGTATAACCTTCCGGTGTGTATTCCATGACCTCTGCAGCCTTTTCCGTGGCAATATCTGCCGCATTCTGCGCCGCCGTTGCGGAAGCGCTGGCCTCGCCCGCTTTTATACTTGCACTTGATGCGCTTGCAGAAGCGTTCTGCGCACTCGTTGCCGCTGCCGCCGCGTTTGTCGCAGCAGCATTTTGGCTCACGCTTGCATTATGGGCTGCCGCCTCTGCCCTGGACACAGAATCCGCCGTTTCCTGCCAGGCAGAACCGGTCCAGATAAACAGCTTCCCCGCATCGGTTCCGGTGGTTACCAGATATTTTTTGTTGGGATCACCACTGGTCGGCAATGTCGTGACCGGCACAATCTCTGCCGCTGCCAGTTTGTTCAGGAACTCCAGGTTGTTCATAACATAGTCGATCCAGCCGTCATTTTCATCATTGCACAACGGTGTTTGCTTTCCGTATGCTCCTTCCTGGATGATATTGTCATTTGAATCCCGTAATTCTGCAGGCTGGAAAACTGTTGGTGTCACGCTCTCACCTCCTCAAAGGAAAAGCCCGCATATTGCGGGCTTAGTCCAGATCAACACAGCTGATCACTGTTGTCGTACATCTGTCGCTGTCCTGATAATACTGAGCTTCAGCGGCAAGCTGCACATCATGCGCAATCTTTCCTTCTGTGCCATCATCCTCAAAGATACCGTGTTTTTCCAGTACCGCTTTGAATTTCACCTTTTTCTTGTTGTCCAAGAATGGCTCGCAGGATATTACGGTTGCCGTGCAGTCGTCAACATTTTGGAAGTACCGGTAATCGGTATAACGCTGCACTTCTTTGGCTATCTTTCCTTCCGTACCGTCATCCACGACAAAAGCGTGTTTCTCAAGTTCCACTCTGTACTTTACCTTTTTCTTTGCCATATTGCTGCTCCTCTCTTTTAATAATAAAATGTAGTGCCATTATAATAATCAGTTACATCTGCGATCGCATATGTCGTCTTATTACAGGGCATGCCACCGGAAATAAATGTGAACCTGTCACTGGCATACCTGAAACCAAGAGTCCCGCTCGCATCGTAATACCCTTCCTGCGTTATGCCATAAAACCCAGCCGAATTGCTCCAGTCAGTATAATTACAGAAATTGTTTTGATAGCAGGTCGTGAATTTGATTGAATTCTTGGTGAGTATGGGCACCACAAACCGGGCATCCCTGTTAATTGTCGCAGCATTACCGGAAGGCGGGGTATAGTTATACAGACCCCGGTATCCAATATTAATGGCAATCTCTTTAGAGAATGAAAACGTCTCTTCAAAGTCTGTGCCTCTGCCGCTCTCGCTGCCATATGCGCAATGTGTAAACTGCCCCATCCTTAAAAATTTTAGAGGCCGGTTCCCTTTTGCAGAATTAAAGATGACCTGATTCGCCGCATTCCGGATCTCAATCCCGACTTTGCATGTCCTGACCGTAGAACTGTAATCAAACACGTAGCATTCAATATTTTTCACTTCTTCTTCAGTACAATTTGAAATCGCGATCTTGTTATTTCTTAAAACAGGAACCGCATAAAAGGCGGTACTATATAAATTGTTTACAAAAATATTGAAAGTCGCCGGAAAGACATGCATCGGCACGTCTGTAGGATTCCGCCAGAACACGAACTTGTTTTCATACTGGGATGCATAAAGCGGTTCCACATAATAAACAGTACGCTGCCTTACAGCCTCCCCTGTAATGCCATACTCTATTCCGGGATTTTGCTCATAAGGACGTGCATTATGACGCTTTGCATACACAAGCTGGTAAAACCGGGTGTTATCGTCAATCTGGATTGAACCTGTTTCAGCTTTTGCTTCAAAATACATTAAAACAGCCTCCCTCCATAAACAAAGTCCACGTCCACATAATGACCGCGCGGATCTGCCGGTTGCCGGAAACTCCAGGATATCACACCATTAGCAACCGTTATATCAGGGTAAACGGCATATACCTTTTGCTGATATTGGTAACTTCCCTGCGTTTGCGTAGTATTGTAATCATTCACATTAAAATCATGCAGGGTCTGTACCAGCGGTAACAAAATAGTATCGTTCTGTCTGATACGTGAGTCCGTTATCGACCCGCTCACACCGCCAGTTATGGTCCCTGTCCCAAAAACATGAAACGTCTCACTGGAAAAATCATACAGAATACTTCCCTCTTCATCACGAACCTGTAATCCTACCGGCATCTCGTCATCCTCTTTTCCCGCTTTTGCTTTTTTGTTCCTGTATACACAGGCCAAGGCCAACACGACAAGGACAGCAAGGCATATATACAAAATCATGTCCACACCCCCAGCTTGACCCTTTCAATTCCGTTCGAATCAATAACCCGCAGAAGATTGCTGGATAATACAAGCCGATTACCGCTTGAAGTACCGATCGTGATTTTATCTGCCGTCACCGCCCCTGCAGCCAGTTTTTCCGTTGTAATTGACCCCGCCTGCAAAGCACTGAGCACTGCCGCAGCTCCTGCTGCATTGATAACCGTATCCCCGTCAATGGACAGCAGACTGCCTTTGATGTAGATGCCGGTATGGTCAGCTTGCAAATAGGTCTCCATATCGCCCTGTGTCAGCCGCAAAGCCACCATCCCTGCCAAAGCAGAAAAGGCTGTATACGCGGTCTGCGCATCTGACAGGCTGCTCAGGTTTGAAATAATGGCACTGATACCGCTGGCATTGACTCCGATCGCCGTCTGCAATGTCGTCTGCAACGTCGAAGGCGTCGTACCTGCCGTCATATCCAGCTGATCTTCAACAGTATCAACCCGGCTGGATACTGCAGTAAGTCCACTTGCATTCTGCGTAATCGCCGTCTGCAATGCCGACGTAGTCGTTCCGGCCAGCTGACCTTCAGCCGTAGTAACACGCGTCGCCAATGATGTAATATCACTTGCATTCTGGTTGATCGCGGTCTGCAGCGTTGTCTGCAACGTCGAAGGCGTTGTGCCCGTCGTCATATCCAACTGGTCTTCCGTCGTATCAACCCTGGTGGCCAGTGAAGTAATGTCACTGGCATTCTGGTTGATCGCAGTTTTTAACGCCGACGTAGTCGTCCCGGCCAACTGACCTTCCGTAGTCGTCACACGGGTAGCCAGCGAACTAATATCAGTAGCATTTTGTGTAATTGCCGTCGTATTGGATTCAATCAGCGTTTTCAGTCCGGACGTAGACGTGCCGGCAAGCTCACCTTCTGTTGTTGTCACCCTTGTTGCCAGACTTGTAATACTCTCCGCATTTTGATTTATTGCCGTTTTCAGCGCTGATGTTGACGTCCCAGCCAACTGTCCCTCTGTAGTCGTCACACGGCTGGCCAAGGACGTAATATCTGTAGCGTTCTGGTTGATTGCCGTCTTCAATGCAGAAGTCGTTGTGCCTGCCAACTGACCTTCTGCAGTGGTTACACGTGCAGCCACTGATGTAATATCTGTGGCATTCTGTGTAATGTTCGTCGCATTGGTCTGTATCAGCGTTTTCAGCCCTGATGTAGCTGTGCCGGCATTAATATCTGCCTGTGCTGCATTGACAGCATCCTGCGCTGTTTTATTATTGGCAATAGTGGAACTCAACGTACCATCTGCCGTGTTCAGCGATTGTATCGCCTGATACCCGCAAGAGGACGGTGCTTTGTTCAGCTCTGTTGTGATTGCATCTATGTCCGCATTCACCTGCGTATCCAGAGCGTCTATTTCTGCTTCAAGTGTGTCAATAGCCGCATTTACCTGCGTATCAATCACCGTATCAATCGCCGCTACATCTGCCTGCAAAGTAGCTATGTCATCTATAGAAGCCTGCAGGGTCAGATCCAGCTTCTGCTTTGTGACAGCTTGCTGGTCTAACAGGGCACTGTCCACCAATATTTTTACGGTAATGGTGCTTTCATTAGAGTGGGCGCCTTCTCCGAATATATCTGTATACGCAACAGACACATCGTAAACGCCGGCATCGCAGGTATACGTGTAAACATTATTGACGGTGTGTGCTTGCACTAACGTAGTGCCGCCATCAATATAGATGTTCATCCCATTACAGCCAGAAGGAATCTCCCCTGCTACCAGCGAAAAACCACCCAGTTTTGCGCTCAGTGTCGGAGCCAATGGTTTTGGCGGCGCTGCCTTGTTGTAGTCCAGCACCGCCGGAGCAGAATATTTTCCAGACGCAGAATAAGCATACAGATACAATCTGCCTGTGCGGGATGCCAGCGTCAGGGCCGCTGTAAGTCCTGTTACACGCGCCAGCAGATTACCGCTTTCCACACCAGGCATCATATCCTTGCGGATTTCATAGAACGCAATATCTGTATTGGTAACCTCCTTCCAGGACACCACGGCTGCCGTGCCAAACTCGATGCCAAAGCCGTCCGGTGTGTTGGGCAGCTCTGTCTTTAGCATCACCTTGATAGTCACCTGCGGTGACGCATCCGGAGATGTCTCCACACCCCATATGTCCACCGTAGTGACAGCAATCTTATATGTGTCACCCACGATGGCCTGTGGGAGGGTGACCGTATCCTTGCCGGATCCACCGAAGATCCAATTTTCATTGAATCCCAGTTCCGAAACTTTTAAACTGGCCATGCTGAGATCTTTGGACTGCAGCGCATTGGTTTTATACCACACCCGGCCTTCCAGGTAACTCAGCAGATCTGGCGGCGTCCACTCAACCACAACGTCATACCGGTTCACACCGTCTTTTAACTGGCGGTACCGGTTCCGGGCCGTCAGATTCTGCACCGGCGGCACGTAATACGCCTGGATGGTATATTCATAGGCCTGCACATCCGCCAAAGACTGTTCGCCGGCACCAAAGATGTTGTACGAACAGAACTTCAGCCAGACGTGTTTCCCGATATCCTCTTTGCTGAAAGGCACTCTGAGCAGCGCTTCGTCACACCGCACCACCGCACTGCCGGAACTGTGCACAGCAGCCGCGGTGTTATACTGGCCACGCACCAGCCCGCTCAGCTGGTAATGCCCGTTTTGCAACAGCGTGGCCGTCTGATAGCTGATGCACTCCCCGTCAACCCACAGCAAAGTGTTGGCCCGTTCGGCATCCTGCTCCGTCCCGGATAACAGTGTGCCGTTAATATCCACTTCCATGCTGGTCGCATCCGCGGCGATATTCGCCACCAAGGATCCCAGCCGGGCACTATTAGTAATCTGCCCCAGGGTACGATAATGCTCATTATCGTCACTCACATAAACAGAACAGCCTCCCCAGTTTTCCGAAACACCCTTGGCACCGATCCATACTTCCAGCCCATTGGACGTGATATCCGCAGGCGGTTGGAAGATAGCCGGAGCAGCCGTATTCCCCGGAGGCGCATTAAAATCAATATCCGGTTTGTCCACTTCATGGACATCATACTCGGCTGCGCCATAATCATCCTGGAACCAGGAGACCGCTGTCACCTGCAGAAAACCATTCGCCGCTTCCTGGATACTCTTGATCAGGACTACCTGGTTGACAATGCCGGAGGCCTCATCCGTGATCCGGACCAGGTCACCCGGCTCCAGCCTGCAAAACGCCCAACCCAGCTCAAACTGATACTGGTTCTTCTCCACTTTGTTACGCCGGGCCGCCGCTTCCGCGATCATAACAGCCCGCGCCTTTGTATACACATACCCAGCCTGGATGGTTGGAGCCTGTTTTACACCGCGTTCCGCAATATCTGCCACATCTTCATAGGTAACAGACTCTTTTTCATAATTGTTTTCTCTGTTTTGAAACTCCACCGTGAACCGGTTATACTGCTCGCTGGAATCCTTCCTCGCCCAGGTGACGCAGCTGCCGTTCTTCAGGTGAAAGTCATCCGGCGTCAAATTATACCGGATCGTCTTGTCCGGCTCCCAGCCTCCCACGGGCCTGTCAGCCAGCGGCACGATCTTATAGGCATCATTGGACCAGAACACATACGCGCCGCAAAGTTCAGCTATGTCATTTGCAATTTCCCGCGCTTCCTTCGTACCTGTCGCCTCTGACGGAGTGGAAATCAAAAGATCTGCGTTTGCGCAGTAATTCCGGAAATTACTTTCACCTGCAATCGTGACGTTGCCCTGCCCAACCTTGCTCAGGACAAACTTGATATAGTCCATGGGATTGACGTCCGTACCGTCACCGGTGCTCAACAGCTTGCCAAACACCTCAAAATTGTAGGACGGCATGCTGGCAGAGCTGCCCAGGTCAATGACGCCGGCCATATAAGCCAGCCCTTCATACGCCAGGGCGCGTTCCGGATGTTTGCCGACTACATAAGACCAGGGCTGCTGACCCTCTGCCCCATTAAACAATGTCAGGGGAATGTTACTGCTCGGATATGTATAAATCTCCTTATTCACCCATATCCGGCCGATCTTGCTGATCGGGCCTTCACACAAGCCCAAGATGCAGGCCACCGTATACGTGTAAGTTATATTCGTAGCTGTGCTTTTCCCGCCCTTACCGGTCCGCTGCGTCTCCACATGCTCATGCGCGGTAAAATCATCATAATAAATCACATTCCCGGAAATACGGGTAGTGCCCAGGATCTCCATTACAGGCGCGCCATATTCAGCTGTCGCAACCGTAAAATTGCTTATCTTGTCCGCCCTGGTGACAGTATTATGTCCTTTAAACAGCCCCACCCGGATCACCTCCGTTATATCGGTAAATGCCTCTCAGCCTGCTCCGGCCTTTGGCATCCAAAAACATCACATCATCAATGCTGCTTAAGATCACGCCGTGCCCCACCAGCGAATGGCAAATCGTGCCATTGCCAATATATACGCCTGCATGGCTGATACACCTTCCGTACTGATACAAAAGAAAATCGCCCGGTTGCAGTTCCGTGACCTCAGTACAATATGCCTGGAAATACTCCAGCATCTTCTCGCCGCTCTGATGCAGATGCCATTCGTTGCTGTAAGCCCCGGTCTGTATCGTACCTTCAGCCATCAGCCCCGCATCTTCCGTGGCCGCCATACACAGCTTCGCACAGTCTATCCCGCGGCCCTTCACCCGGGCGCCGTTGATATGCGGCGTTCCCAGCCAGGTCAGCGCCGCTGCGGCAATCTTTTTTCCTTCCTCTTCCGTGATCACATCAGAACCTCTTTCCTCGGTACGAACGGCGCGATCAGACAAGTATCATTCGTCGTCCCGGTAGAAGCGACCGTACCATTAGAGGTAGTATATGCTCCTTCCGGATAATACTTCCGGCGCGGGAACTCCTGGCTCAGGCCCTGCGTCTTCGCCTTGACCGTCAGTTCCAACTTGATCCCGCCGGAAGACTTGATCTCCACGTCGCCGCCGAACAGGCTCACCACACCGACAGCCGTCACCGCCGGCAGCCCGGAACCGGTACTGAAAAAACACCGTTTCAGATACATCTTCGCCCCGTCCAAAACGCCGGAGTGCGCCGCTGCCATGATCGGCGTGCTTTCTATCATATCGCTGGCATGTTCTTTATCAGTAAATATCGTTACAGCCAGCGTGTCGACAGTAACCTGGCTCTGCAGCTTAATCTGCTGACGTTTGATCAGCAAAGCGTTATGCAGATACGTATGGCCATCCCAGGTGACATCACAATCGGTATCCGCATAATAGTACCTGTTCCCGCTGGCCAGGACCAGCTCGAACAGGTCACAGGATGTAAAATTCTTTTCCGTGTTCAGGTGAGTCGCCAATGCCTGGCTTACTGTCTTCATAATTATCTCCAGCTTTCAAACTTCAGGCTGCCCGTCTGTTTAAAATTCTTAAAAATATGCGTCATGGAAATTCCGTCCGCCGGCAGATGTACCTTCCAGTAATACCTATAATCCGCTGTCACCACGGCATTCGCTCCCGGCGCAGTCCCAAAAGTGATCATTCCGTCAGACACGGTATATGCATTGGCAGCCTGCAGCGTCCCATCCACATACACCTTCACATTGTCAATATGCTCGACAGCCTCCACATAGTTCCCCATCTTCATCACGGCCTGATACTTTCCGTTTGAGATTTTGGGAAGCTGCATCCCCGTCTCCTGATAATCTTCCGGATCCAGCCAAAAAAAAGGTGTGTGGGCGCCTTTTAACAGCGCCACAAACCCCATAATCGTTTTATAGTCCGCATCCGACAGCCTCCAGTATTTCACCTGAATCGTCCACTTCGGCAGCAACTGGTTCGTATTGGACCTTTTCTGCCCGCTGCCGGTCTCTTCAATCGTGGTGTTCCATTTCTGGCTTTTGCTGGACTGCATCTCAATACCGGTCATGACCGGCCAGATCTGTACTGTCATTTACCACACCCCCGCTCCGGAAGCGAACCGGCGATTGTCTTCAAAAAAAGCCTGCTTCAGACGGTCAAGCCCTTCACGCTGCAGGAAATCATCAAAAGAAGCCGCATCCAGGGCAGACACATGCAGGTTGATTACTCCTCCACCTGCACCCGACTCCGTCGTGTCACCCACACTTCCGCCATCCGCAAAACGAGGAATTTGCCCAGCATTGATTGCATTCAGCGTACCGACACCGATCCGGTCGACCGCCTCGCTGCGGATCACATATTCCCCATTGGAAAGCATCGCCGGGATACTGTCTGATGTCCCAGTCCCCGGACCGGTAATATAACCACCTGTCGCATACTCGTAATAACCTTTATCTGCGCTGAAGCCGATCGTTTTACCAACTGTGCTCTTGCCGCCGGCACTAACACCAAAAACAGCCTTGGTCGCAGCCTGAGCAGCCATGTGCGGATCACCCAGACCGAAGGCCAGGAAAGTCAGATAAATACCAGTCCACTGCGCCATCAGCTGAATCGCATTCTTAATCAGATCCTTCACAAAACCCTTCATCGCCTCGGATGCAGACTTCGCGCCAGTGATCCAATCTGTCAAAGCATTGCCCATATTCCGACCGACATCAATGGCATAATTCTTTAACCGGTCATGCCACTGCTGAGAAGCTGTTATGCTCTGCGCCTCTGCCGCAGCAGTGTTTGCCAGCGCAGTTTTATACTGCTTCGCAAATTCCGCCAGGCTCTGCCCTTTTGTAGCCAAATCTTCTGCCAATAATTCCGGGGTGGTCTGCAAAATCTTGGCAAGACCATTCAGCTGGGCTTCCGGATCCGGATTCGCCATCGCCGCATCCACATCCCGCATAGCGCTGATAAGATTTTCTTTTATGGCATCAATTTTAGGACGTATATCCTCCGGATCACCAAAGGCTGCCTCCAAAATGCTCTTGCTCTGCGCCTGCAGATCAGTCATATTATCCTGGAATAAAACAGCCTTCTTCTGGGCCTCATACAGCGTGTTCTCCGCCGTTATCTGATCCTTAATACGGGCGATTGTATCATTCCGGACATCCGCGTCCTTGATCTGCTGCGCCAGTTTCAGTTCGTTATTGTATCCTTCAATCAGCTGGTCATGCGCATCCGCCAGGGCCTGCAGCTTGATCCGTTTTTCCTCTTCCGCCTTGTTCTCACCCACCAGCATACCCATATTTACTTTCGCCAGTTCCTGGGTAGCTTTGGCCAGATTCCACTTCTGCTTTTCTGCATCCGCATATTTTTTGATGACAGCCTCAATAGCCTTTTCCTCTTCAGACAGCTGCGCTTTAGCAGACCCTCCGCCACCGCCTCCACCGGAACGGACAGTACCGCCACCTGCTCGACTTGTCTGCTTGAAATTATTAGCTTTTGAGTCTCTCAGCCGCTCTGCACGTTCTTCCGGTTCCAGATTGGATCCAAATGTACTGCTCCAGCTTTTTTGTACTTCGGTACCAAAGTTCTTCCCGACACTGCTTAACACGGACTTGACCGCATCATACAGCATCAGTACCATGTCGACAGCAGGCCGGATCGCCTCGACAACTTCAGCGCCAAAATTCTTGAAAGCAGTGTAGGCATCATCCAGTATCAGGATAATCAATTTCACAGAATTCAACACAAAGCCAAGCAGACCGCCGATAAAATCCAGCACTTCTCCGGCCACCGCTTTCAAATCACTGAAAGCCCCGCAGCCTTCCCCGCGCACCATGTCGACCAGCGCCTGCGTAAAACCGATCAGTTCCTGCACGATGCCGGATTTGTTGAACGCATCAAAAATGCCGGCGCCGATTTCGGCACACATAGTCTGCAGGTTGCCCGTCACGTCCGACCATGCGTCAATCGTATTGTCTTTGGACTCCGCCATCTTCCCGTCATACTGGTGAAGATAATCAGTCAGGGCGCCGATCGCTTTCTGTGTATCCAGCGTCCCAGCTTCCACGGCCTTCATGGCCTGTTCCCCGTTCAAGCCCAAGGAAGCAAACGCCTTATCCAGATCCACGCCGGACATCTTCAGCTGCGTCATCTGTTTGCTGGTAAGTTCACCCACAGCCTGCATCCGGGAAATCGCATCCACCAGCTGCTGCGCACCCTGCTGACCGGTACCCAAACCGGCAGCCGCATCCGCGCAAAGCTGGATCAGGGCCGCAGAATTCTGGGCAGAATACCCCATACGCATAAGCTGCGTGCCCATACTCATGACTGCTTCTTCGTTGAAATTGGTGTTGCGGTAAACATCATTCAACGCCCGGTAGGCTTCAGTAGCATCACCCGTTGCGCCAGTCATGGCCGCCATGTGCGCCACACTCTGCTGCATCTGCGCACCAAGGCTGATGACCTGTCCGGCCAGCGCACCCATTGCCGACACCGCCCCTGTCAATATAGTGGATGCCAGATTACCCAGAGCCACAGAAAAAGCCGTGGTGAACCCTTCCGTCAGTTTAAAAGCACTGGCCAGGCCTCGGGCACCTTTGTCCCCATCAGCCATAGCCTTCACGCTGTTTTTAATCTCCGCCGTAGTCCTACCGATTTCTTTGCTGTATGCGCTGTTGGCAGCCTTCTGTGCATTAATGGACTGCCGGAGATTAATCATAGCCTCCGTCTGTTCCTTGGTAGCCTGTGTACCGTCCTTGGTGGCTTTCCGCAAATCGTTCAGCTCACGGGTCATGGAAGCAACACTCTGCTGTCCTTCTGCCAACGCTTTATTAAGTTTTTCCAGACCCTCGTTCTTGGCTTCCGTAGTCAGGGAAATTTTTGCTTCCGGCATAACAATCACCTACCTTACAAGCTGATATTCCGTTCCAGATACCGTTCAAGCTGCGTCACAAAATAATCTTCGATTGCAGCCTTATTACTTTCAAAATAGTTACCGCGCGATGGATACTTCGGGCCTTTCATACCCAGCCGGGGTCCATATTTCCGGATCGTCCGTCCAAAGGCGCCGGTACTGTACCACCGGGAAAAATAACTGGCATAGATGTTCGTCACGATCCTGGACGCATCCACACTGTATTTACCGATAACAATCTGCTTCCCGCCCAGGTGCTTGCCGCCAAAAGCCGTAGACGGATGAGTCCGCGCAACGTAGATCCGTGTCGCAAGCTGCGCTTCCCGGACAGCTTTTGCAACATCCCGGTAATAACCATTTTGAATGTAATCTTCAATTTTTCTCTGCAAATCCTGTAATGTGGCCATATCAATAAAAAAGCGTAGCCCAGAATTGAGCTACGCTTCCCCCATTTTTTGTTATGCGGTAATAGTAATCACACAGCTGGCGACCGTTGTCCCGCCGCTCAAAACGACATTGAATGTGGTCGCGCCATTAGTGAGGCCAGACAGATACGTCTTATCAATAACGATACTGCGACCACCCAGCGCGATGCTGTAATTGGTAGACGCAACACTGTCAGAGCCTTTTTTCAGGCCGGTAATCGTCCCGGAAGACACAGACAGCACAACATCCGCAGCCGCGGCCTTGCTGAAGGTCAGCGCCGGCAGAGAAATAGTTTCCCCGGCTACAATGAAGCCCGTCTTCTTCACAGGAGCACCGACCAGCTGGCCGGACAGCGCATATTCCGCCAGGTCCCCGCTTTCCGCAGTCAGTTCCCAAGATTCCGGAATAAGCCAGAACTCTTTGTATTCCTTCGTCAGGTTGTTGACCAGGGCCATATGCAGGGCACCTTTTTCATCCGTGACCTCATCATTAATCATAAACTCTTCGATAGCGGCCTGAGCGACATTATCCTTCAGAACCGTCATATTGGTGGCATAATTGCCGGATTTGCCGGAAACTCTTCCTTCCTGCCAATAACCGGAACTCTTTGTCTGCTTGGTATTGATCTCATTGGCAAGACCAAGCGTATCAGAATCAGTTCCGCCCAGCAGAGTCCACACAGGATTTGCTTCCGTTGCGCCGGCGCCATAATTTAAAAAGGCCAAAAAATCTTTACCTGCAACACCCTGGCTACCAGGACGCGCAGGATAGTTCGCCTTCACAATAGATACGGTCATTCTTGATTCACCTCATTTCCATTATTAACCCCACCGGAAGCAGCGGAAGGCAAGTCTGTCTGTTCCAGCAAAAACTTCACAGGAAGGCTGCCGTTCTGCCATATTCCGATATCATTGTGCATAGGCAGGCCCATATGAACCTTGCCCATATCAATTTGTTTCAAATCATACCCTTCAGCCAGAAGCCCTTCACTCAGCGCATCCCAGGCCTCCTGACTACTAAAATAGCCAAGAATCTTCTGCAACGTCTGAGCTACGATCTTACGGCCCTGATAATTACTGTAGACCTCCAAATCCAGCCAGAACTCCCAAAAAATCACGGTCTTATTATTCAGGACATCTGCATCTGAAAAACCGAACACACCGTACTTTATCTCGGCCTGATTTTTAAACAGGCTGTTGATCTGTTCCGGTTGTTCTGCGCCATCAAACCAGGCCAGCCCGATATCACTCTTGGAAAAGACGTCCTGCAGTACCTTGGTCGCCGGATAAAAAGGTAATCTGTAATCACTCATACAATACCTCCATTTCCATTGACCGCGGTCGCGGTAATCTGCGTATACGGAGGACTCTCCTCATCCAAAAGCTGGATGTCATTAATAACAAAAACAAAATCCCTGTAATTTATACGCCAGTTAGCGTTCAGATCCGGACAGATCCTCCGGACATCCCGCAGGACAAAAAACCGGGTATCCACCGTCACAAAATCGCCGACCACTTGCTGCCGGGACTGGTTACGGGAAGAAACCTTCGCAAACAAAGACATCTCCGCCGTATATGTCGTCGGCGCAATACCACCAACCTCATCCCTCACAGGTACGCTGGGCCGCAGCAGAATGATCCTGCGATTCAGTTCGCGCGGATTGTGCTTCACTGATCCTCGCCTCCTCTTCTTTCAAGACCTTCCGCCAATATTCTGCCCGTTCATCATCCATCCGGCCGATCCGGGCCTGTTTCTTGATTAACCGATGTGAAAGCAGTTTCCTCAGGCCTGGCGGATGTTTAATACGCATACTGCCCTGATACAGCGGATACGCGCAATACACAATAAACATATCCTCCAACCGTGCCTGCCGGCGGATATAACCGTCAAACATAGCATCTATCTCCTTCCGGGTATAGCTGCCAAACTGTTCCGGTGTAAGATTCAGTTCACCCAGGGCCAAAGGCTCCAAGGCCTCAATCAAATCACTTATACAGCAGAAGGTTTGTCCTGATTCGCTTCCGGCTTGTCTGCCTCCGGAGGCTTCGGAAACAAATTTTTTTTTGGTTTTAACTCCAGTACACCCGCTGTCCTCAAAGCCTTAAGGCATAACCCAGATACCTGAATCAGTGAATAATCGCATACGGCTGCTTCAAAAAACTCAGTTACTTCATCATCTTTCCAGCCATCTGTTTTAGGGTTGCCTTCAACAAAACCGTGCTTAAACAAGGTAAAAATGCTTGTAAAAGACGGTAAATCACCCTTAGACATCAGCTCCGGTAACTTAAAAACGTAATCCTTGCCCAGATCACGTTCCACCGCAGCAAGGGCACGGAAGTTATATTTCAGCTTATATTTCTGACCAGATATCTCAATTTCTTCAAAATTGTTAAGAATCATGTACCTTCTGCCTCCTCTGCGTTTTGCAAAGCCAAACGTGCCTGCTCAACTTGGCCGATAAAAGTGGGATTAAACAATGCCGCGCCACCGACACCCTCCGGCGCATCATATTTGATCCCAACATACTGCGCCACAAGATCCAGGTACAGGTCATTGGAATAATCCGGTTTTATACCCGCATTGCGCAGATATACTTCCGCCGATCCCACATGATTGCGGATTATGCTGACTGTTTCCTCCGAGTCATCTTCCAACCGGATCAGCCCCATAATTGCCTGGACATCAGACGATGTTGCTTGCATAGTTCATCCTCCTAAATGAAAGCTGCGCCCATTGCTGAGCGCAGCTTTTTCTGTTAATTCAATTAAGCACCCACAGTCACAACATAGACCACCGGATCCGCGTCATCCAGTTCAACACTGAAAGTCACGTCCCCATTATCCAACGTGGCCAGGTAATCGTCGGTAATGGTAATACTATGCAGACCTTCCGCGATACTGTATGCGGTATCAGCCACATCCTCATCACCGTTCTTCAGCCCGGTAATATCCGCATCTGCCACCGCAATGGTAATATCTGCCGGATCCGCCTTACTGAAAGAAGCGCTGCCTTCTCCGCTGACAGTAACCACACAGACAATACACTCGGTCGTGCTGGCCATCACAGTGAATTCCTTGTCACCATTGGAGAGGGTGGTCAGGTATTCTTTCTTAATGGTCACAGCATGAGAACCGGATGCAATAGTGATGTTAGAACTGTCAACCGCATCATCACCCAGCTTCACACCGGTAATCGTGGCGTCGCTTACATCGATCTCAATGTCTTCCGGATCGCTCCGGTCAAAATCAGCCGCAAGCTCGCCGGAGATGGTGACGGTACCGGTCACGCAGGCAGTGGCGCCGGCCATCGCTTTGAAGGTCTTTTCACCGTCGGACAATGTTTCCAGCCATTCCTTCTTCAGGACAGCCACACGCCCGCCCTGCGCGATGGTGTAGTTGGTCGCATCCACGGTAGCATCACCCAGCTTCACGCTGGTGATGGTCTTGCCCGCCGGCGCTGTAAGTTCTACATCGACCGGTTCTGACCTGTCAAACGTGTCAGGGCTCACTCTGCCTTTTTTTTTACGCGTACGAAGCCTTTGTAGGACACAACGTTGCCGCCCACAAATACGCTGCCCCTATGGCAGATCATGCCTTCCTTGAACTTGTAATCGTCAGAACGTCTCACATCGATGTCAGAGAACACCGCCAGCTGATAGTTCTTCAGATTGCCGTAGGCCATGCAATAGGTGTTCGCTGCAGTGCCGGAAGCAGACAGAGCCGGGCAGGCACTGTTGATGATATAAGGAATACCATCGATCGTGCCAGAGCCGCCGTTCTGGGAAGGAATGATGGTGTGGAACTTCTTGCCGTCGGTAGTACGCAGACGGGAGAAAGCAGCCAGGTCATTCTTATTCAGGATCAGGACGCAGGAGCCTTCCACAGCCTCATCGCCACCGTAACCATAGATAATGGTATCCAGGGTGGTGTTGTCGATCTCGGTGATCTGCAGGTCACTTGCAGTCGGGATAACAGAACTGGACGCATTGAAAATGCCGACCAGGGTGTTAGTAGTGCCTGCACCGACCATGATTTCCTTAGCCAGTTTCTTGCGCAGGGAACGGGACACGCCGCCCAGGACCACATTGGCATACGGAGCCGCCGGCAGTTTTTCAACTTCTTCGGTGATCTCATTGTATGCGGTCAGTTTGGCCTTGGTGATGTCAGAATAACCGAAGGTGGTCTCCGCAGCCTGATATTCAGCACCTTCTGCCTTGTAACCGGCATCAGCGGTCGCAATTTCAAAAGGCTGACGATAGGATTCGCCGCCGTTCAGCGGGATTACATCAACAGCGTCCAGCAGATTGGATACCTGCAGGAAGGTACCGTTGATATTATCCGCAAAGTAGGACGGTACCACCACATTGCTGGATGCAACCGTAACGGAACGGCCTTCTTTCAGTTCCTTGCCGCGTTCTTCCGCTTTGGCGCGATTTTCTTTTTCGGTCTCTTCCAGGACAGCTTTGGCCCGGGACTCGAAGCCCTTACCGGGAACATAGTCCTTTGCCTGAGCAGCTCTTGCTTCCGCATCTTTGATAGCTTTGGTACGAGCCTCTTCTTCCTCTTCCGCTTTCTTACGGGCTTCGGCTTCCGCTTTCGCCTTTTCGGCAGCGGCGCGTTCCTCAGCTTCGATATCAGAAATCATGCCACGCAGCTCCTCAATCTCAGCATTCAGAGCAGTCAGTTCATCATTAATAGAACGCAGTTCTTTGATGTCTTCGGTGGTTTTGCTGCGGGTCTGCAGCTCAGCCTTTTTCGCTTCTTTCGCACGAAGCATTTTCAAAAATTTTTCTTTCATTCGCTTTTCCTCCTCATGTCATTTACTTAAAATTTCATTTCGCAATTTATATACCTCAGCCGCATTTGAACTCTCCAGTTCTTTGGACCGCGCGCTATCCAGCGCTGCGCGGGCACTCTCCAGTGCCTCCTTGTCCCTGGCAGAAATATCAGTACTTTCATACGCCGGATCATTGACGACCGACACCTCATACACCTTGGCGATCTTCTTAATACGCCGGGTTGGATAATCCGTATCCAGCTTTTCCCAGGATTGCTCACTGACCCGGAAACTGAAACTCATCCCGGAAACATCACCACGTTCCACAGCGCTGTACACAGCACGGGCCTCCTGGTTGTTCTCCGTATCCACCCGGGCATCCATGGCCAGACCAGTCAGATCGACCGACAGCTTCATGGTACTGTTACTATTGTTATTCCGACTACGGGCCAGCGGGATCTTGCTTTCCCTGTGATTCACAAAAAACGGAACATCCTTCATGTCACACCCGTCAAAAGCGCCAGGTTCGATAACTTCCTCAAAATAACCGGCAATATCGGCAGCAGAATTAAAGACCGCAGCATGGCCAACAAGATGCTTCTCCCCGTCCTGCTCTGTGGCCCTGAACTCCTGCCCCGTATATTTGCGCCGGCACACATCCAAATCATTCATTGCCTTTTTTATCATCTGGCTCGGCATTTTTATTTGCTCCTTTCGCACTCAGCTGGTATTTGTCTATCAGCTCAACATTCACATAATTCAAAGACTGCAGCCGGCGGTTCCCGCCCTCGAATGGTTCGATACCAAACATCTCGTTGATCTGGTTCAGCGTCATGATACCCGTGTTATGGGCGATGGTCGCCAGCTGGATCTTATTGGCCGTACTGTAGTATTCCACTTTGTTGTAATAACACCGGATCCGATGGCCTACATCCTGCTCCCTCTGAGAGAACAGCACTCCGGAAGCCTCTTTCTGGAAATCCTCAATAAAGTCTTCAATGCAGGTCTGATAAAACGCCGCATGCTGGTCGCCATTAAAGGACCCGTCCAAAATCTCCTCACTCACACCAAAACGCTGCCTGATAATGGACTTAAAGAAATCCATGGCCTGTGTTGGGATGACGGCCTGCCGCGACGGCAGCGGAACAAACTCACCCGCCAAATCGACCGCGGCAATACCCATCTTGGACTGCTTAATATGATCCTCAAAATTATCTCTGGCGGCCTTCAGTTTATCTTTGTCAACCAAGGTCTTAGAAATAAAGATGCCATTCAGCTTCAAAGACGATGCAATACTGAGCGGCAACCCCTCCATCGTCTCATGCAAATTGGTCACGGCCTTCAAAATATCCTTTGTGTCCGGGCGGCCCTGGTCATCGCCGCCTCCCACGATCAGATTCGCGCCCCGGCGCCATTTCAGATGGATAATGTCACTATACGGCAGCGTATCCTGCCCACCGTCCTTCCAGTGGAACCGGATCAGCCAGGTCTTCCCGTCATCACTGTCCTGCCCCAGTTCCACACTGACCGGGTTAAGCGGATAAAAGGCTGTGTACCGCCGGAACACATTCCCCTGTTTATCCACGATCTCTTCCCACTGCGGGAAAATAAAACAGTGCATCATCTTCCGCTGCAGCCACACGCAGGACGCAAGGAAATCCGGTGTACTTTGCAGCGGGTTCGGCCGGAATCGGAACAGCCGGGTAATATCATCCTTCTGGACCTTGATTCCTTCCCCCGTCTCGACCACGGACATCACATTGATCTTGGATATCTCCTTGGCGATACGATCGATGCAGTTATTGACCACATCACTGGCATAAATGTCTTTGCCAAAACTTGTGAATACCGGCCTGCCGTCGCTGAAGATGCCCTGCATCATCCGCTTGTATTTCCAGTCCCGGTACGCCTGGACGGCTTTTGATAAGTAATTCGTAATCAATTTCTCACCTCACCTCATCAGTTGCGCTGACCGATACTCGGACCGGAACCGGGCCAGGACGGCATAGCACATTATTTCTGAAAGTGCGCCGTCAATACGGTTTTTTGACGTGCCATATTTTTTAACGGGCATGATCAGCCCGATGTTGTTAGTCTTCAGCGCCGTGTTGCGCAAACACCAGCGGTCAATCTCATTGTTATTAAAATTAAGGGCCTTCTGCTTCAGATCAGACTCCAAAGCCCGCATCGGACCAGACAAGCTCATAAAATCCATCCCGATCCGTTCCAGAACATCATCCCCAAACTTGTCTGCAAACAATGCCTTGAAGGCCTTGGAATGCCAGTTATCAAAGCCGACCTTGTACGGAATGATACCGAACATCTGATATATACCGACGAACCACTCCACCACCAGGGCGTCATCGACCTCTGTACCGGGACAGATCGTAACCAGCCCCTGCTGCGCCCACGCCCGGTAGTTCTTCCGTTCGGGATTCAGATTGTTATCCTCTAACTCCGCATCCGCTTTGCTCTCCGGGATAAAATACATCCCGAAGGTGAACCGCCTGTAACCTTTTATAAAATCCGGCATCTCGATCAGCAGATGCGCGGAACAAAGGTCTGTCGTTTCGGCAAGGTCAACACCGCCCAGCGCAAGACTGTTCCGCAGGATCTCAGGGTCAAACACGGACGGATTATCAATATCACCGATATCCAGCCAGGCCACCGCGCTGTTCTGTTTTATGTTAAAATCCTTGGACAGCACAAACGCCCGGGTGGACGAATTCGTCCGGGCCTCATCCACCTGCTTGCGCAGGTAAGACCATTTTTTTATGGTGCCCAGCCCCGGATTGCTTTTCACCCAGGACGATTCATCCTGCCAGACCTCCTCTTCCGAGTCCTGACAGAACCACCAGATCACCCAGTCCGGACGATCTATTTCACCGTCCAGCACCTTCTCCGCTTCCGCCAGGCGCTGGTCAAGGTATCCTTCATCCGTAAAACCTTCCGTAGTGATCTCAAAATATAAAGGCTCCTCCTGGGTGGACAGGGCCTGCCGGATCGGTGCGACCAGTGAGTTGTCCTGCATCTCATGGACTTCATCCACCACACCGACCTTTATGTTCCGGCCTTCCTTGTTCTTCCCGTGGGCCGATATCTTCCGGATGCTGCCCTTGTTCTGGTAGCTGAATTTCCCCTTGGTCTTTTTGAACTTCGGATTCCCGAAGTAAATGCCCTTATTGTTCCGCCGGGTGCAGCGCGCGATCCTGGGCGACTCTTCCCGCATGGCGTCCGCCGCCTGGAAGGCCAGGTCTGCCTGATCGTAATCATTAGACCCGAACAGGACCTTGGTGCCCATTTCCCCGCAGACAAACTCTGACAGGCTGATGGCCGAAGCCAAAGGCGTCTTCCCGTTCTTCCGTCCAAACATCAGCAGAACGTCGTGGTACTTCCGTATATACCGGCCAGCCTCATCACTCCACACCTTGATAGCGTAAATGGATTCAATGATGGCCTTCTGAAACAGTTCCAGCCGGAACGGTTTCCCTGCGAACGGCGCCTCATACAGTTTGCACTCCTGCTGTATGAACCGGATCCGCTTGTCAGAATCCGCCAGGTCAATATACACTGCCGGATTCTCAAAATCGGCCAGCAGCCGGGTGAGACTTTGCTTAATTCTGCGGCTGACAATAATTTCGCCGGCGCAGATCTTCTGCCAGTAGATGTGAATCCAGGATGGAAGCGGAGCAAACAGCGGTTTATTCGTATTCATCGAGACCAAGGTCATCATCCTCCGGCGCATTCTGCCCGAACACTTTGGCCAGCTTCGTCATGTGGTTCAAATAGCTGGCCCGAACACGGACCAGCTGACGGCTGACCGGAAGTTCCTTCTGTCGCAACGGGTTCTTCCTGTCCACCAGAATCAAACCGGACTTCGCCACAATCTCATGCAGTTCATCCAGTTCCGCCCGGCACCGGGCAGCCTCCCAGATCACACCGTCCATGACTTCCAGCAAATCAGGATCCGATTCTTTGAAGATTTCCCGGATTCTGTCATATTCTTGCCGGCATTTCTGTGTTCTCTCCTGATTTCCCATGTTCTCACCCAAACAAAAAATCCGCATCAGAAAAGTCAAATTTTCCATGCGGATTGTAAAAGTGAGATCGGAAGAGCGTCG
>ERZ842401.2300-NODE-2300-length-25675-cov-10.977166_pt1 | contig 25675 bp, 23 predicted proteins | sample MGYA00521270_ERZ842401 | MGnify/ENA primary metagenome ERZ842401 (study PRJEB31892, sample SAMEA3878208) | bioreactor metagenome | biome: Moose rumen | place: Sweden | collected 2011-10 | study: EMG produced TPA metagenomics assembly of the PRJEB12797 data set... | reverse complement strand
TGGCCGAGGGTAAGAAGAGGGATAGAAGAGAGGTAGAAGAGAGGCACGGAGCATGCACGCTGCTCGTATGGAGATGAGACGTAGATGGCTCGGAGATGGCTCGGAGATGTAACGGAGATGTACGCTTGTCAGCTTGCCCCATCCTGACAGTACCGTTGCTGCACATTATTAGTTGTGAAATTGGTTGTTTTGCTGCCATTTTGACCCTCAAAAGAAGAATTTTCGTCTCTTTTTGCAACTTTTTTGGCATTGCGTGATTCCATTTCATAAAATTTTTGTACTTTTGCAGGAGTGTTTTCGCATGAAGAGTCGATTTTGGAGTCGATGATGCTGTGGATTCACAAGACATATTTGCTCAAATTCTCTCACCGAATCAGCACCTCGAAAGAGAACCAACGGGCAAAAACCATGTAACAATTGGAGCTGCGCATAAGCGCAGGCTTCATCCATAAGTTACATGGGGTCGTGCTGAACCTGGTGAGAGATATGGCAGTGGTCTGCGCTTTCTCTTTGTGCAGGGGTGAGTGCTTTCATTGCTGAAAGAACATAGTACTAACCGCTAAAGCAAAGAGCAAATATGGAAGTTCCGCTTACGCTTAACAACATAGGAATCCGTCACGGATTATTGGGATATTACAGAAAGTCCTCAACGTTCAGCCTCCAGACTGACGTTGTAGGACTTTCTGCATTATTGTATTTTCTTAATTTTCTTGGTTACAATTAATAACAATTCTTCATAAACGAATAAAAAACATGATACAAGAAATTGAAATATCTAAAAGGTTAGCAACAACGTTGAAGCAAGTCGAACCTGTTTTATTGCAGCATCACAAAGAAGTTGAGGTGGAAAACATCAAAAAGATTCTCTCTGATGTGTTATCAAATAATATTTCTATATTAGTATGTGGTGAGTTTAAAAGAGGAAAGTCTTCTTTTATCAATGCCTTCCTAAATGAAAATTTATGCCCAACAGATGACGGTATTGCAACATCTGTTGTCACAATAATAAAATACGGGCCAAAAAGGAAAGTAACGAGATTTTATAACACCCCATCATCAAAAGATCTACAGCAGGAAGAAATATCTTTTGAAAGTATTGAGAAATATGCGAAGGGATCAATCCTGGAGATAGACAACACTATGATGTTGGTTATAGAGGTTCCATCTTCTAAATTAGAAAATGGTCTTACCTTAATTGATACTCCAGGAGTTGGAGGATTAGATTCTCGACATCTTTATCTCACTCTTTACGTATTGCCAAAAGCCGATATCGTGTTCTTCATGATTGACGCAGGAGAACCTTTAAGTAGCACTGAACTTGACTTCTATAAAGAGAAGATTGTAAAATATTCAAAGAAGAATATTGTTGTTTTCAATAAAGCAGATTTAAAGACAAAGGAAGAAGTAAATCAATTAATAGAGGATGCAAAAAACAAAATCTCGGAGCATTGTGAGATTGAGTCACCTACTATTGTTCCAGTATCTTCTGCTCATTGGAAAATGTACAACTCCTCTGGTAGTGAAAAGATGCGTCAGTCTTCCCATTGCGATGAAGTAAATGAAATCATTTCTACGCTTATTCCTGAATATCGCAAAGAATTGCTAAGTTCGGCCAAAGGGTTGTTAGTAAAAGCGATACAAGAAGTTCTTCAAAACATGCAATTCCAACTTAACCAAATGGAGAAACCTAATAATGATGATGCTGAACTATTTTCCCAAAAGCTGGAAGAATTAAAGAAATTACAAAAGGATATAATTACTCCCTCATCGGAACTGAGGAAGAATATTAGTTCCATTTTGAAGAAATCCCAAACAAGTGTTATGAGCGAGTTAACTCATCAAAGCATATTGTTCTCTACGGATTGTTTAGACACTTTATTAAAGGATGAGAGATCCAAAGGGAACAATGGAGGTCAGTGGGTTCTTCAGCAAATAAACATGGGGTTAGAAGCTCTTGCTGCGGAGGTTGACTTGAAAATTGACGCTGGTTTTGATGCCGTAAACGAAATGCTTGGTGGAGAGATTGAAATCGTGCATAATCGTTTCACTCAAACAATACAGGTAGACTTATCACCTACAGAAAAATCATTTGCAGATAAAGCCTGTGGATTAGCAAGGCATAGTCTCCCGGGATTGGGCGTTGCTGGCATATCTGAGATGTTAATCACCGCCATGATAAATCCTGTGATAGGTGCTATTGGTGGACTTGCGTTGGGAGCAGCATTCATTTTCAAGAGTCACAAAGATAGCAATGATATGTCAAGGACAATCGAATTGAAGTCGAAACTTGGGCCACAGATTACTGTGGCTATGGCAGACTTGAAAACCTATGTACAGCAACGGTTTGATGAATTTAACGACAATCTTTTAAGCAGTCTGGAGAGTATTTCAAATGGCTTGGTTGCAGATATGCAAGAAGTTCTGGATGCGCTTAAAGATTGTGAGAACGACAAGCAAAAGTTTGCCAAGACACAAAGTCAACTGACAAATCAAATTAAGATGCTTGACACAATAGCAAAACAGACTCAGTTGTTAATGTCAAACCCATTTGAGAAATAAGAGATGGCTACAGTCAATGTATATAACAAGTTAATGCAATGCCTCCTTGATTGTAAAGCAACAATTGGGGAGAGCGAATGTGTTAATCTTGAAACGTGCATAGACCAAGCCATAGAAAAATTGTCTAAACCAATTGAAGTAGCTGTCATTGGGAAAATCAGCAGTTCAAAATCGACTTTGGTTAATGCTTTGTTAGGAGAAGCAGAAGTGGTTCGGACTGGTCAGATGGAAGAGACTTTCAATGTTAGTTGGATTAAATATGGAGACTCAAATGGTGATATAAAGGTTTTCTTTAAGGATGGTTCAATGAAAGAAGTATCACGAAGAGATTGGATAAGATGGACATCTCATCAAGAATCAAATGAACTTAAAGAAAGTGTCAGCTACATTGAAGTTACTTACCAGCACGACATCTTGAAAAGGATTAATATTATTGACACCCCAGGGTTAGATGCTTTGTCTGAAATAGATTCTAAAAATACTATAGCATTCCTAAAGAATGTTCATCCTGATGCTGTTGTTATGCTATTCACTAAGAGTATAGCAGAATCTACCATGTCTGTGCTGAATGATTTCGTGTCAGTTAATATAGATAGTTCTTTCGTTTTAAGCCCATTAAACGCTATTGGCGTTCTTGCAAAGGCTGATACAATGTGGTCTGTTTTGAATCCGAAGAAGGATATTTTAGGTGAAGGGAAGAGGGTTATCTCTCAAACATTATACGAAAAATATCCAGAGGTAAGACATTCAATTTTTGACATCTTCCCTTTATCAGCATTAATGGGACTCGCTGCTTCAACTATCAGTAACGATGATGTTGTTTGCCTTAAGCAGCTTTCACTTATTCAAGAGCCTATGTTAAATGAAATGTTTTCTTCGCCAGAATTTCTTTTTGACGAAGAATATGCCGTTGGCGTTGCCACAGAAGAAAGGAAAAGACTATGGCAAAAGTTTGGAATGTATGGTTTGTTTGTTCTTGTTGATTATTTGAAACAAAACACACTGGCGACTCGATACGATTTATCACAAGTGCTGATGAAGAAGAGTGGATTTGAATCTTTCCAACGAATGGTTATTTCACATTTTGGAGATCGCTCGACTTTAATTAAAGCCCAAAACTCCATAGCAGCAATAAAGGAAGCTTGTCTAGCAGAAAGACAACGTAACGACATTTCCAATCAAGACATTCATACAATTGACGATATAGAAAAAAAATTATTGTCAGTTTTGCTTTCAATTCATGAATATCAAGAATGGAATTACCTAACGAAGATTTATACTGGAAAAGAAAAGGTAGATGATTCCATCAAAAAAGAATTCCTCACGATATGTGGAGAGAATGGCGCTTCAGCTTATGAAAGATTGTCAATGCCATCTTCATCATCTATACAGGATTTGAAAGAGAAGGCAACAGAAAGAGCTTTGTTTTGGCAACGTAAATACAATATCTATTCGATGACAAATCCTTCTTCTGCTTCCATAATAAAGGTAATGCAAATGTCATACAACGTAATCATCAAGGAATTGGAAGAGATGGATGTGAAGATGTGTGAAGCAAAAAGGACTTTAAACGAGTGTATGCAATTCGTCTATGGTGAAACTGTTAATGTAGAAAGATTATGAGTTGGATTGCTATAAATATAGGAACATACCATTCTTCCGCTGCAATTGAAATTGGTGGAAGAATAACTAAAGTACGACCTTTGGGTAGTTCTTTAGATACATGTTCATTCCCAACTGTGGCATACGTCACAGGAGATCACCATATTCGCGTGTGCGCAGAAGCAAATGCATGGAAGTGTCAAGATCCTTCTCGTTTTATAAAGGATTTCAAATACGACATTCATCAGGAACAAGTAGCATTCCTTGGCGTATCTTACTGTGACATCATTTCTGCTATTCTTAAAAGTATAAAGGTCTCTGCCGAAGCAATGATAGGTGGCCAACAAATAGAGGACGTGCTTTTATCCATCCCTAATCAGTACGGAACATCTGACCCCAGAGTTGATATTTTAAAGAATGCAGCACAAACAATAGGGTTCAATCGTATAGATTTCATAAAAGAGGCTCTTGCCACTTCATATCATTACGGTATTGACGATCAAAATGGAGTAGCTTTAGTTTATGACTTGGGTGAAATGATGTTTGCACCAGCTCTTGTAAAAACTGATTCGAGTGGCATAACTATGATTGCATCATCTTCTGGAATAGAAGCGGGTGGTAAATATATTGATGAAATACTCTATAAGAGCCTTTTGACTTCCAATCATATTGAATATGCTACTGATGATGACGTACAGATTCAACAAATAAACTCTGTGATGGCGATGTGCCGTGAAATAAAGGAACAATTGTCAGAGCTTGAAAGCGTGTCTCACCCTGTGCCCGTTAAAGGAGCGGGTATCTTTAATGTTGATAGGAAGGAATTTGAAAAGTCTATCTCTTCAATGTTGGAGAAAACTTATGCAGAATGTGACTCTTTGTTACACCATGTAAATTTGGAATGGAAAGACCTCACCCAAATTGTATTGGTTGGAGGTTCTTCCAATATTCCTTGCGTCACAACGCTTTTCCAAAAATATCTAAGTGGGAAAGATGTAAGCATCAATATTGTGCATAATAAATCTGTGGATGGTGCTTATTTAGATCCAACATATTCTATATGTTTGGGGTCAATAAAGTACATGCAAGAATGTGACAGGCATACATCTCAACAGGTTCCTTCTGATGATGACTGTTTGTCGAATAAGGAAATAGGTATAAGGTTTTACAATGGTCTTGACAGGCCCAAGAACTGGCTTATGGCAGCATATAACTTCTACAAGGTGTTGTTGGAGAGTGAAGACAACGAGTGTTATAATTACATATTGCAAATATTCCAATACATTATTGAGCACCTTCGTATTGTAGATGGAACTTTGGAATTAGAACCAGTTTTAGATGTCGTTGGCGAAGACAGTGTTGACTTGTTAGTAGAATACCTATGCCAGTTGCAAGATAGATATGAGAGACTTGGCTATGACACTTTTGTACAAGAGATTTACAAACTTCAATTTTGGATTGAAATAATAGAAAATATTCATAATAATTAAAAAAACGAATTATGCAGAACAAGATTATTATTCCCGCTGGCAAACTCGCCATGGACGATGCCGCACTGAAAGCAAAGAGAGAAGCACTTAAGCAGAGCCTGCTTCAAGGAAAGAAGGTAACCATTAAGCCTGATGGTAAAGTTTCTGAGGGCGATGGTTCTGGCATTAACATTCCAACAGGAAAGTTGGCAATGGATGATGCCGCACTGAAAGCTAAAAGAGAAGCACTTAAGCAGAGCTTACTTCAAGGGAAAAAAGTAACCATCAAACCTGATGGTAAGGTCTCTGAAGGTGGCGATGGATCGGGTATTAACATTCCAACTGGCAAACTAGCATCTCAATGGTATGAGAAGAATCCGTCTTTACTCGAAGGGGAGAAAATGGCTATGAGAAAATTTTTCCCAAATTTTAAACTTGACAAGTTAGAAGATGGACGTCTTTATTGGATTGGAGAATTGAATCCAGGCATTTATGAAACTAAATTTGGAGTAAAAAAGACTTATACGGTCATGGCTGTTTACAACAACAACCATCCTGAGCAGGTAATGGGCTCATCAGTAAGAATTTATCCTGTCCTTCCTGACGTTGATGACCTTATCCGCGAATGTGGATTTAGACCATACCATCTCTTACGTGACTCTAATGACAATCTTTATTTGTGTACGAATGAAGCAGGCAATGTAATTGTTGGTTCAACCACGACTTCGGCAGCATCCGTGCTTGCGTGGGCTGTTAAATGGTTATCATGTTACGAACTTGTTTTAACAGGTGACCTTGATAAAGATGTATTTAATCGTCATGGAGGTGTATAAATATGGCAAATTACTGTAAAATGGTAGTCTTTTCGGATAAGGCATATAATGCCATTATTCGAGAGACATTTGAATGGGATCCCGTTGAAACTGGTGGTATCCTTTTAGGCCATATCTTAGATAATGGCTGTTGGATTGTTATGGAGGTTCTTCCTCCTGGATATAGCGAAGGACGTGAAGGTGACAATGTTCATCACGAGATGGGTTATTTTGAGTACAATCAGCGTTTTGTGAATTATTTGGCAAATTCTGTTGCAACCCAGTACAAAATCCCATTGGAACTTTTGGGCCTTTGGCATAGACATCCCGGTAGCATGAATTATTTTTCATCAACAGATGATGGAACGAATAAAACGTTTGCTTCTCAAAATCCGAATGGTGCAATTTCTGGACTAATTAATGTTGACCCCCAACTAAGAATGACAATGTATTATATCCGTCATGATGACACTGGAATGGGAAGGCCTAATTATCAGACGGTAAATGTCGAAGTTGGTTCTGATTTGATACCAGAAGAGTATTTTGAGATGCAATACTATGGTGGTGAGAATGATGATTTACACCCATATGCACCTAGAAGAAACAATCAGAGACAGGGAAATACTGGCCAGAGTGTTACAATGGAACCTAATAACGAAGATTCTGGAGATATAAGCATTGGTAGGATTATTAATGATCAACTTGGATATAACAATTATGGTACTCGCCAAGGGAGTGGTGTCCCCCATCGCAATGATGTTCCTGATTGGTATCAGCAAGTTGCAAATGTATTCGACCAATTAAAAAAAAAGAAATTGATAGGTTGCCTTTTTTCTATCCTTATTATTGCTGCTTGCTTTTTCTTGATTAAAAAATGTTGGGATGGAGTCAAAGAAATGTGGCCTGATGAAAAAGTGTATGTTGTTACACAACAAGGTGCAAATTCTAATAATTCAGACGAAATTGAAATAAAACTGGTCAAGGATCACTTTGAGCTAAAGGATTTTAATCTTGTACAGATAGAGATTACTCCAAAGGTAAATGAAAGAATAGAATGGAAAAGTTCGAATCCCCAAATTGTAGCAGTAAATGATAAAGGGCAAATCTCTGCAGTAGCCAAAAAAGGTACTGCTGAATTAAAGGCTGTTTATAAAGAACAAGAATTATGTTGCTATGTAAAGGTTGATATTGATGAAAATGACGAACAAGATGGAGATTCTGAGCAGCCAGAAATTGAAATTAGCAATGGGGCATATCCAAATGAGTGTAATTTGCAAGTTGGAAAAACCCATTCATTAAGCATCAAATTTTCTGACCACAATTTTGATAAAAGCAAACTAAATTGGGTGAGTAAAGACAACTCTATTGTGCAAGTGGACCAAAAAGGTAGAATACAAGCATTATCCCCTGGGAAAACTGAAGTCTGTCTATGTTTGGAAGACAAAGTCAAAGACAAAATAATTATTAATGTAACCGAAAAGAAATAAAGAATATATATGATTGATGCTAATTTGTTCATGAAGGGGAAGAGACGACCAAAGGTTGGATTTCCCCGCGATTTGAAACCAGAGTTCACTCCTTTGTATGGTTATTACATCAAGGAGAGTAACTACTATAACGTTATACCGAGTGATGCACCAGCAAAGGAAATGGGAGGAGTAGCTCCCATTCTCCTAGGACATTTCTATCCTAACGCTTCTGCTGATTTTGTTCCTGAAGACAAAATATCTGGATATTGGGATCACAAGGAACTAAAATTAGGAAACAAATGTCTTAAGGACTATCCATATTCTACATCTTTTGATAAATTACATGTTAAAAGTTCAGATGTAAACGTGGTTTCTGTTGATGATACAACAAATAAAATCACTGCTAAGGGGATAGGACATGTGGAAATTGAAATCCTTAATGGAGAGAATCCTTTATTTACGTTCTCTGCTGAAGTAGTAGATGATATAGAACAGCATGTCGTTAATGCTGAAAAAATCTATATTAAGGAAGTTGTTTCTGTGTTCATTGAGAATGTAGCTAAATTCAAAGATATAGAAGGGAAGGATTGTGAATTAGAGCCTTATCAACTGAAGATAGACATTTTTTCTCGTAACACAGGCATATTAGAGTCTGATATAATGCTTAAAAAAGGGGCTTTACTTATTGGGTGCGGTTCTGTTGGAAGTCTTGTCGCAATGGAATTAGCACGTTCAGGAGTTGGACGTTTTTTTCTGATAGACATGGATATTATGGGCTATCATAATATATGTAGACATCAGTGTGGAGTTCAGGACGTTGGGAAATTCAAAACTACAGCTGTTAAAGAAAGAATCCTCCAAATCAACCCTTATGCAGAAGTACATACTGCGAACAAAATGATCCAAGAGGTTTCTCTGGATGAATTAGAGCAATTCTGTAACGAGGACACAATTATTGTCGGGTGTGCAGATAACAGAGAGGGAGATTTGTATGCCGATAAAATGCTTGCGAAACCATATAAGATGCCTTTTGTATCTATAGGATGTTGGGAACGTGCTTTTGCTGGTGAGATTTTCTATTGTCTTCCTGAAGGGATGCCTGCTTACTCTGACTTTGTTGCAGCATTGGGGGAATCTTCCGGTCGTAGTATTGCTAATACTCATATTTACATGGGAGAAGTTGGTTCCTTTGAGCCAGGAATTTCAGCAGATATTAATTTTGTTACAACAATAGCAGTTAAGATGATTCTCGATTTACTCAATCGTAATAACGAGAACTATACTCAAAGACTAATTCAGAATCTGTCTCAGTATACTCTAATTTGCAATACCAACAATCCTAAGATTGGTGGTGACATGGCGGAGATATTCTCGTATCCATTGCAGGTTACGACCAGTATAGAAGTAGAATACGCTAACGAAGAAGAATAGTTATGAACCGATATTATGTCAGAATTGATGGTCAAGAGACTCCAAAATCCTATAGCTATGAAGAACTTAGGAGTATGGGGGTATTGGACTTTGATGACATACAGATTCGGAAAACGCTTGACAGTAATTGGTATTCTGCAAAGTATTATAATTTCCCAGAATCCAGTTCGACTCCTGATATTGAGATTGATGAATATGGGCAAATACGCAATAGTCCTTCTCGAAATAACATTCAAATTGATGAATTCGGACAAATTCGAGGTGTAACTACTAGTTCGTCAAGTAGCAGCACATCAAGCTCTTCTTCAAGTAATAGCAGTTCCAGTTCTTCATCATCTTCTGGCGATGGAGTTGCTAATTTCTTCAGAGTTATTGGCACTATAGCACTCATAGCTATAGGGATTGCTCTTGTATCTTCTGGGTATGGAGCTCCAGTAGCGGTTGCATGTGCATATGGAATACGCGAGATTTGGAAAGATGTAGTTTAATTTTTGATATATGATTTTTAAGTTCTATGTAAAAATGGATGGAGAGACCTACGGTCCATATTCTGTAAGAGAACTAATGAACCTGGGACTTCTTGATGGCACACTCATTACTGAAGAGAGTATGAATGGAGAGTGGCATCAGGCCAGTGAATTTGACTTTGAGGATTTGCTTAGAAAAGAAGAAGGTTCTTCATCGGGTACGATGCCTTCAGGAAGTTCTCAGCAATCTACCTCGTCAGGTCCATACTTCAAGTGGATTTTAATAATAGCAGCAATACTCTTGTTAGTTTTGGGCGTTGCCTATATATTTAATCGCTCGTCATCTAATGATAGGCCGATTCCAATATCTCCGACCCCGAAGAATAATACTGCGCCATCACAAAATCCTCCACCTGCAGCACCTTCAGATGAAACTTTAGTCATTTGTCCCATGTGTAATGGAACAGGCGTTTTTGACTTTATGCCAGGCGATATTGTGGCTCCGAAAACTAAATGTACAGGTTGTAATGGCATTGGCAAAGTGAATCAAGCTACAGCGACAGAAATAATGAAAGTCCAACAACAATTGGCTCCCACAAGAAAACCAAGCGGTAGCACAACAAATTCAAGAAGAGATTATAGTCAATGTCCAGACTGTTACGGCAATGGAAAGTGTAGCTCTTGCGCAGGAAGAGGCGAAAAGAGATATGAGGGACAATACGGCCAACCAGATGGGATAATGGACTGCCCTATATGCCACGGTACTGGAAGATGCCAAACTTGTCATGGCAGTGGACATGTTTAACTAGTTATTATAAGATTATGACATACAAGTTTTATGTTCAGATGGAAGGACAATCTTATGGTCCCTACACTGTTAAAGAATTAATGGAATTACCTCTGTTAGACGATACGTTATTAACAGAGGAAAGTATGAATGGTGAGTGGCTCCCTGCTAGAAGATTTGATTTTGAAGATATGCTGAAAAAGGAAAATGGCACTACTTCAGCTTCATTTAATTCAGCAAGCACTCAAACACAAACAAACTTTCAACACGCTTATACTCCTCCTGTACAGGATAGGATTAACCCAGATGGTACAATAAATTCCGACACACCGAGTATTATTGGCAAGTGGAACTGGGGTGCATTTTGGTTTAATTGGCTATGGGGTGTGTTTAATGGTGTTTATTGGCCTCTTCTACTGATAATCGCCAACCTAATACCCTATGTTGGGTGGATAGCCTCTCTTGCTGGCTGCATATATCTCGGTATTAAAGGTAATGAATTATCCTGGAATAGCAATAAACATTGGCCAAGTGTTGAAGATTTCGAAAGGACACAGAGACAATGGTCAATGGCTATTTTGTGGGTGCTTGGTATAGCTTTAGTTATTGGTATTATAGCAGGAATAGCAAGTGCTTAGAATATGATGAATTACCAAGTTTCTTCTGATGGAACCATCTTCTCCATACAAGGAGATGGTTCCATTAAGCAAGTCGCTAAAATAGATGAAAATGGTAATATTACCACTTTAAAGAAAAGTGGTAACACTATATGGTGGGTAATAGTCACATTACTCATCATAAGCACAGCTATAGGATTTGCTTTATACATATCTGCCTTCAATGACGTAGAGTATTACAAAGATCAATACTATAATGAACGAACATCATCTGAAAATCAAATATCAAAATTAGAATCTCAGATCAATTCTAAAGATAATGAGATAAGAGATGTTAAGGCTAAGTTGTCTAACCTGAAGTCGGAAATTGCCTCCACTTCTCCTTTCGTCATTTATAAAGTTGAGATAGGAAACTCTTATAAGGGAGGTGACATGGAAACTGATTATGGCAATACGATATATAGTAGTCACACAATGTATTTGAAGCCCAAAATTTATTATAAAGGCTTTGCTGCTGGTAGTTATGAATTAAAAATCAAATGGTTCCGGCCTAATGGAAGCATGTCTTCTGGTACGAGTTCACCGTATGGCTATTCGCAATCAGATAGCCATTCGTTAAGTGAGGGGAATAACTCTTTAGAGCTTTCAGGATGGGGTAATGAAACGATGGGACACTGGGAAAGCGGAGAATATCGGTTGGAAATCTGGTATGATGGTAAATGTGTTTTCCTAAAAGGATTTAGAATTTATAGTTAGCAAAAAGAAACTGATTTTCAATATAACTCTAAAATATAAATTATGGAAGGAAATAGTAAACCTATACAATCAACGTTATCATGTATGGATAAAGATAGTATAAAAAGATGCTTTCTCGAAAGTGGGAAAAAATCGAAAGATTTTTTTTATAGTATTAAGAATGTTGATGAAACCATTATGGGACTCCTTAATGGAGAGGAAGGTGTTTCCAGCTATTACCTCAAGACTTGTTATGATATATCATCGGTGATGGATAAAATCAAATTAGGAATTGAAAAATCTGATTTACCGTCAGCATTCCTTAACTTTTACAGTAATTCGCAAATTACCAGATTAGATTCAGGACATTTAGCAATATTATTAAATGCGAATTGTTGGCTAAAAGAATACAGTTTTGACCATGACATTGACGTTGAGGATATACTTTGTTTTGTAGTAGATGACGAATCTTTAAACAATATAACCATTTTTATTCTTCGCCCTTCAATTATAGGTTTGTTTGCGTTGGGGGCTTGTTCCAGTTGGGGAAAGTCTTCCATATACAGGTGCTTAACTATCTCTTTCTCGTCTAAAAACATAGGTGAACTTATTTTGGAATGGATAGGGAATTTGTGTTTCGGTATACATTCAATTAGCCATCCCTATGGCTGTATGATAGATCCGTCTTATTTTATAGTCCACAAGGACTACCTTCCAGAAACATTATATGGAGTTATACTAAAATATAGACTATACAAACTGTTTTCCTCCTCAAATAATCATGACGACTTCTTATCAGCTTATTTGCTTAAATATATTATTGAAAGAGACTCTTTTGAAAAGGCAAAGACTATATATAAAAGCATAAAGGAGTGTTTTACAATAGATGAAACTAACAGCGGTGTTAGATTGTCGTCAATTCGTAGTATCCCATATGGTGAGAAGGCAAATAATAATTTTAGAGTAATTGAACGAAAAATCAATGAATTTGTCAAAAATAACCGATTAAATAACAAAGATTTACGCCTTTTAATTAATGGCTTTCATTTTTGGGAATATTTTAACACGTATTTAATAGAATCTGAATATCGTAATGCTTCATATGGACCTACTGTCTGGGAGTTTAACAGATTCTTCCCATTGTATTTGCCTAAAGAATTTAATTATGATACTGTTTCAAGTTTAGCTCAATTTGTATGTGATCAGTTAAAATTAGAAGATTCAGCCTACTTATGCAATGGCCTAGAGCAATACAATTATGATTTCATTAGAATTTTTAAGAATCCCAGGCAAGAGATTGCATATAGAATAAAAGTAGGCAAGCCTTTATATCTCACACAAAAAGGAAACCTTTCTGCAAAAGAATCTGAAGGAATGATAAGAATTCCACCAGGAAAGATGGCTCATAATGTTGTAATAACTCCATAAAAAATATGTATATGTCATAATATTAAAATAAAGAAGATATGCCAAAAGATGATTTCATAATTAATCCAGACGGCACTATTACCAAAAAAAGGGTTCCTTCCTCAAATAGTGGTGGTTCATCCGATAATACAGGTTGTATTTGGGCTGTGGTTATAGCTGTTTGTGTTATCGTAGGAATAATAATCGCTGTCAACAATAATAGCAGCAATGACAGTTCATATCCTAAACATGAACCTTCAGAGTCAAATGTTATTAGTGGTACTAATGATTCAGAAGAGGAAGGTAGTACCTATGTGGAAGAAACTAGTCATGAGGCCACATATTTGAGTGTGTCAAAAAATAGCGTTACTTTTGATTATGAGGGCGGTTATGTTGATATTGACATTGACTCTAATGGTGAATGGGAAATAGGAACATCTACTGCAGATTGGGGACATTTGTCAAAATATACTTCATCAATTAGATTGAGTGTTGATAGTTACCCGGGAGATGAAGAAAGAACAGGCTGGTTTACAATTAAAGCGGGCGATTATGAAGAAAGAATAGACATAACTCAACGAGCCGAATGGAAAGAATGTGGTAATTGTGATGGGCGAGGTTATACAAGTTGTAGTCATTGCAACAATGGTTATCGAAGTTGTAGCTATTGTAACAATGGTTACACCACATGTACCAATTCGAACTATACTGGTGTCGTTGATAACATTGGTCAATATGGGCATGGGAGACAAGTTCCAGTTTACACATATGACCCATGGACTGGTATGCAGTTGATTGCAGGTTATAGATTGGAAGTATGCCCAACTTGTGGAGGTTCTTACAGGGTAAAGTGTTCACACTGCGAAGGGAGTGGCAGAGCAGAGTGCTCTTATTGCGATGGTGAAGGCGAAACAGAATGCTCACGTTGTGATGGAAGAGGAAAAATCAGGAACTGAAGACATTAATATTAACGAACAAAGGAATTATGGGACAGTTACAGTTTGAAGAAATATCTTTTAAAGCAAATTATTACGATGGCTTGAATGCAAAAGGCGGCACCTTGTACATAAGAGAAGATACCGCAGTATTTAAGGCGCATATGTATAATATAGGTGACCTCTCTGAGAAGGTTATACATATTAGTGAGATATGTGGCTATAAAAAAGGGCTTCTCACAATATTGACAATCTTCTTAAATAACGGAAAGAAGGTCAAACTTGCTGTTTGGAAAAAAGACTGCATCATTAAAGCTCTAGAGGAAAGACGTCATTTCCTGTTCCGAAGCATGGGAAAAGAGATTCCACAATTAACAAAGTTTTGACTTTTATGGTTACTTCTTTGGCATATATTACATAAATAAATATAAACTCTAAAACATTAGAATTATGGAAGAAAGAATTCCTAACATTGTAGGTGACATTTCGAATCCCTACCAACAGAATTACATTGATACCTGTGCGATAAAGTCGCAACAGATTATTCTTAATGAGTTTGGTGTTCCTGTGACGGAAGACCAATGTGTGCAATACTCGATTGAACATGGATGGTACACAAACGATGGTACAGGAACAAACCCATATGATGTGGGCAAACTTCTGAATGATGCTGGCATTCCTTGTACTCAAACTGAGAATGCGAACATTTATGACCTTGTAAATGAATTACAGCAAGGACACAAAGTGATTGTTGGTGTTGACAGTGGTGAGCTATGGGATAATAGTATTTGGGATTGGCTCAAAGATATTTTCTTAGGGGGAACACCTGACCATGCACTGATTGTAGCAGGGATAGACATGACTGATCCTAATAACCCTATGGTTATTCTAACAGATCCCGGAACAGGTCAGCCAGCCCAGCCATATCCTTTGGATCAATTTATGGATGCATGGAATGATTCTCAATGCTTCATGGTATCAACAGATATTGCAACGCCACAGGCAATAGAGTCCTTTGAGGTAAATGGCTTAACAGAAGGTCATCTTAACACTATTGCTGGTGTAGATTACAACACATTCAATGACTTCTTGAATTATAGTCATCAGATAGACTATACAACACAGGGTGAACAGTTATATACTCTCTTTGACACTTATCCAGAGTTAAATAATATGCCTTTCAATGATGCACTTGTTCAAATGAATATGCCTCCATTTGATCCTTCTGGTTCTTTGGTAGCAGTTCCAAACACAGATGTGTTCAGTCAACAGTTGTTCCCGTATAACTATGTTAATGTTTACGATTCTGGTCTTTTGAGCACAGGAGTTGAAACAGATTTGAGCCAGCAGCATTCGTTGGAAGTTCTTCAGGAAATCTATGATGATTGCATGCAGCATGCTCAGGATTGCATAGACAATGGTATGCCTATTTCAGCTGTGATGTGGCAGAATCAAGCTCACGAAACTCAGCAGAGTATAGATCACTTGCTTCATGATATTTAAGATTAATACACCCTCTCCTTTACGGCATTCGTATAGGAGGGGGGTATGTCACATCATTAGTGTTTTTTATGGGAGAAAGAATAATACTAAATTCCGATGGCACTTTCAGCCAATCAGAGAAGAAGACTATAGGCACTATAGATTGGCTTGATTTCAAGCAATTTAAAGGGAGGTGGTCGGCTCTTCAAATAATATGGATTATATTATTATGTATTCCTGTCTTTGGTTGGGGCGTTGCAATTCTCTTTTTTGTTGTTTCACGGATTGCATTGGGATATTGGCCATATTTCGGAATACGTGCAATAGAAAACACCAACAATCCATTTAAAGTCTATTGTAATAAGAATGGTAAACTCGGATTATATACCAACAGACATCGAATAACACCCCCAAGATTTCGTAGCGTCCAACAAATATCATCAAGCGACTATCCTGTTTTCATTATGGAAAGAAAGGGCAAGTATTGCTTATACAATTATGTTAGAAAAAAGTATCTATTTAAAGGTGCAGATAGTATTACATTAGATGCTGATAATACTATCTACGTTGAGAGAAAAGGAAAGAAAGCAAGATATTCACCAATTGGAATGTGTATAGATGAGTAAGTTACGAATAAAAGATAATAACGAATAATAAAGATATGAGAAGGGGCATTATATTTGCTTTATTAGCATTGTTGTTTGTTGGCTGTAGTTCAAAAGAACAGAATACACAGACTGAAAATCCTGCAAAAAAAGAAATAAGGAAAGTCGTGAATAAGGTGACTGCTCCTAAAACGATAAGTATTTATCGGTATGGTGATTTTTCTGTCAATAAGGCTCAAAGGCTTGAAAAGCAACTCAAATCCTATTTCCCAGAAGTTGTATTGAAAGAGGATGTCCTAACTCTCCCAACAGAACATTACAATAAGGAACGTAATCGGTATCGTGGTACTGGATTGTTCAAAGAACTTGGGAAACATCGTAATGGGGATGCTGTTATTGGTTTAACAGACTATGTGATTTTTAAATCAAATGAGATTTCGCAGACTTATGGTATTATGGGTGTTAGTCCTGTTGGCACATATAAATGTGTAGTATCATCAAAGATTCCAAGTAGCGGCAAAGAGCAAACTGAAGACAACTTTGTGAAGTTGTCGCTTCATGAACTTGGTCACGCCTTCGGATTGAACCACTGCCCTGACCAGCATTGTTATATGGTGGATGCAGAGCATAAGATGAAATTTCCACAAACTACAGATTTTTGTGAATCATGTAAAACTAAGTTGAATGCTAAAGGTTGGACTATTAAATGAACTGATAAAAAAGAGTAACTTCATATTTTTAATAGTAGGATTGCTCTTCTTGCCTGTGACCATGTCGGCACAGACGAGACGAGCACTTGTTATAGGTATTGGTGAACAGAAGGATAAGAACTGGGCGAAGATAAATGGAGATAAAGATGTATCATACGTGCAACAAATGCTGAGTGGTGCGGGGTATAAGGATGTTCGAACACTTATTAATAGTCATGCAACAAAAGCAGGAATAGTAGCGGCATTTGAAAAACTTACAAGCCATTGTTCTGTTGGTGATGTGGTTTATATTCACTTCTCTGGGCATGGACAACTGGTGACGGATATAAATGGAGATGAAGAAGACGGATGGGATGAGGCATGGATTCCGTATGATGCCTATAAGAATTATTGTAAAGAGGATAAGGGGGAGAAACACCTCGTGGATGACGAAATTAATGTGCTGCTAACTGCCATCAAGAACAAGATAGGAAAACAGGGGAAACTATTGGTTGTTGTTGATGCTTGTCATAGTGGTGATTCGTCTCGGGGTGATGACTTGGACGAAACGGTGAGGGGTGTTTACGATGAATTTGTGATACCCGTCAGGAGAAAAGCAAGAACGCATAAGCTTGCTGAACAATGGCTGACGCTCAGTGCCTGTAAGGATTACCAGTTGAACCAAGAAATGAAAAGCCCGCAAGTCGGAAAATTGACATACGCACTCTATATGCTCTCAAAAGAGGGTGTGCTGACCATAGAAGCTATCGACAGGTTTATGAAACGCTATCGAAGTAGATTGCCACAGGCTCCTGTGCTGACGGGCGTGACAGACAAATATAAAATTTCAGACGTACTTAGATAATGGCAGAGACAAGACTATATGCGAAAGTGTATTCGGATGTTGCCTACGTAGAGGGAATGTATAGGCGTGACCCTATGATGGAGCGTGCTTTGCACAAGCATTGTAAGCAATACTTCGATGAGAATTACCGTAGTGTGTTCTTCGTGGGCGATGAGCACAAGATGGAAATATTCCAGGAGGCTTTCATCAAACTTTGGGAGAACATTGAGAAAAGAAAAATCTATGTGGAGGACGGTGTGCTGAAAGGTAAAAATGGAGAACCTTTCACCAGTACACTGACTACCTATTTTATGGGAATAGCGAAACTGAAATTCTTGGAGTGGACTCGCCAGCACACCATTGGCCCGGATGCGGAGGAGGAAGAACGACGCAGAAAAGCCAAAGATGCTGAAATCTATAAGGAGATGTTGTATGATGAGGGCGAGAATGCTATGCTGGAAATCATATCAGACTGCATTAGTCACATGTCAGAACGGTGTCGTGAAATACTGTCACTGTTCTATTATCATGAAAAAAGCCTTGATGACATTCTAATAGAGGTGCCGACATACAAGAGCAAGAATGCGCTGAAGACGGAGAAGTACAAGTGCATGGAAAACTTACGTAAGTCGGCAAATGAGATTTATCGTAGATACGTAAATTATTAGTTTAGAGTTGAGGGTTGAGAGTTTAGGGACTGTTTAAGGCTTAATAGTTTGAATATATGAAGATAGAATTTCAAGACCAGATAGATAAATATGTATTGGGCCAGATGGACGATACAGAAAAAGCGGCATTTGAACAGGAGGCTGCACATAATACAGAACTTCAGGAACAGTTACAGTTCACTAAGGATGTAACATCAGCAACCAAAAGCAGGGAGGAGAAACTTGCCAAAATGGAGAGTTGGGAAGATGACTATCTGTTTGAAGACGATAGAAAAAAAGGAAAGAAAGTGCTTTATTGGATTTCTGGTATAGCAGCTATATTCATTGGAGGATTCTTCTTGGTCAATAATCTTTTCGTTATGAAGAATGGTAGTCCTGCCAGCCCATTACCCTACGAATATGGTAATATGAGAGGTGGAACAGACTTTACAAGTATAGAAGTACTTTTGGAGAGTCAAGACTTTGAGTCTGCTTTGGCTCAAATAGAAAAGCAAGAGCAAGAATTGGCAGACGAGATGGCTGTGTTAGAACAAGATTCTGTTCAGGATAATGAACGGAAAGAGTATGAGCGGCAGCTAATCGAGTCCAAGAAGGATGATTTGAATTGGTTGAGAGTACAGTCTTTGTTAGGGCTTGGGCAGAAAGACAAAGTTGTTGAACTGCTGAAAACTATCCGAAAGGGTAACGGTGATTATTGTCTGCAGGCAGACTCATTGTACAACATCTTAACCAAGTAAGCAATGAGGAAGTTTATTGGGATCGTATTGCTTCTGCTGTGTTGTACACTATTGCCTGCACAGGAGTTGACTGAGGCAGAAGTGACGCAGGTGATGACAAATGCCTTTACGCAAAACAAGGCAGGAAACTATCAGGCTGCGTTGGAAGCATTCTTGAAAGTGGGGGAAAACACCAACAGACAAAGAACAGAGGACGAAAGGCAAGTGTATGTGTGTAGCCAGACGATGGCGATATTCTGCTATGAGCATCTGAAACAATACGATGAAGGCTTTCGGCTAAGCGAGGCTTTGCTCCAAGGGAAACTGTCAGACAAGGAACGTGAAGATATACAGCACTTGTATGTGATGAACGGCTATTTTAAGGCGACATCGTGTTTGAAGAAAGCGAGCCGTCGCTATGCAGACGCAAGGGAGATACTGACTAAGATTCTCCCGTATGCAGATGGTGATATGAAGTCAAGAATATTACAGAAAATTCCCTTGTCTTGGTATTTTGAAGGTACTCAGTTCCAAATAGGTCAACAATATGATAAAGCACTGTCATGTATTGAAAAGGCTCGTAAGGGATTTCGTGAGACAGGTGACACCAAGGACGAATTGGATGCACTCTGCCAAATTGGTAGCATCAAGAACTTCACTTTCGATGCTTTGGGAGCGCAAGAAGCGTACCAACAGGCTGAGAGTCTTGCCAGAAGCATCGGAAGCAATGTGAAACTGATTTCAGTGCTGAGGGAGTTGCTGAAAATCAGCAGACAGATTGGTAATACAGAATTGTCAACCCGCCTGGACAATGAGATGGATTCCCTGATAGCGCAGGCAGGGGATGGTAAGGTTAAGTTTGAGTATTACAATTATAAAGGAGACGAAGCCAAAGAACAAGGAAGGTTCCCACTAGCAGAGAGTTGGTACAAGAGTAATGAACCTTACATTCAACAATTGAGCAACGAGTACGTAGGCGCAGAAAGATACATCTACTATACCAATCTGCGAAATCTATATGCAAAAACAGGGAAGTACCAAGAGGCATTAGATTTTGCCTATAAGAGTAAAACTGTGTTTCAGCGTCTGAATACAGAAACGGATAAGCACTACTATATGCCCTATATGGCAATAGCTGATATTTATCGTTTGATGAGTGACAGCGTGAATTGTTTTCTGAACCTTGACACGCTCTTCTTGTCCACAGAACGCTTGGAAGAGCCAAAGGAACTGGAACAACTATATATTACAAGAGCACGTTGTTATTCAACATTCAAGCGTTTTGATTTGGCTTTAAAGGACTATCAGTCTGCAGATGCCTTACTGGAGAAAAAATATCCAGAAAGTGATGGTGACAGAGTGAGACTGTTGCCTTTGTTGGGTGGATGTTATCACAAGTTGGGGCAGTATGAGGAATCGGAAAGGCTATATAGACAATACGCAGACTGCATGAAGGTTATGTATGGCGAGAATAGTAGCGACTACATTGATGCGCTTACCTATCAGGCCAATGCGGAAGGGTTTGCCAATCATATAGAAGAAGGATGTAGCCACTATGCAGTTGCGGTAGAAAAATTGAAAGACCAAGTGCAAAAGCGACTCCCATACTATTCACAAGCAGAAAGAGACAGTTACTGGGGAAGCATTTCTGGTGTGATGACAAACATGACCCCGTTCGCATTGAAGGCAAATAGGACTCAGACGGCTTTCACACAATCCTGTTACGATGCTCTTATTCTTTCCAAGGCGTTTCTGTTGGAATCTGAACGTAACACATACGATATTATCAAGAAGTACGGAAGTTCGGATGACCTCCACGACTATTCTATGATAGCCTCGATGCAGACTAAAATAAAGAAGTGGGAAACGGACTATGCCAAAAATGCTGATAGCATCTTATGCCTGACATCTGAAGTAAATGCCATAGAAAAGCGGCTTACCAGCAGATGTAGGAGCCATGGAAACATTACAGAGTTCATGAATGTTGGATATGAGGAGATTAAGACAGCATTAGGTGACGAGAATGTGCTGATTGACTTCACGGATTTCGTATCAGAAAGCAGAGGACGAGTTTATGCTGCGTATTATGTAAACAAAAAGCAAAAATACCCTTTACTACAAGAACTGTTCCAAGAAAGTGTGATAGACTCGATGAAGGTTGCCAATCCTGATATGTATTATGATTACCCATACGCTGAGAAGATATACGAACTGTTGTGGAAACCATTTGAAGGGAAGGTGCGTGAAGGTGCAACGATTTATTATGTCCCGTCGCAACTTCTATTTCAGATGGCTATAGAGTCTATTCCTATGCTGGATGGTTCTCTCCTGGGCGAACATTACAACTTTGTTAGACTGTCGTCTGCAAGAGAGATTGTCCGTATCAAGCAACAGATAGACTTTACGGATAATAACGGCAATGAGAATGTCATTTTGTACGGTGGATTGCAATATGACCTTGAACCAAAGGATATGGTGGAAGAGGCCGCAAAATACGAAGTCGCTCCCTTGTTGGCTACACGGGGGGATATAGTTCGTGGAGATTCCATCTATCGAGAATTGCCGGAAACGAAGAAAGAGGTTATAGCGATTGAACAAGTGCTGAGGGAAAAAGAATTGATAGTAAAGCCCTATTATGGAATGACTGGTACAGAAGAGTCGTTTATTAGTATGAGTGGTAAGGCTCCACAAATACTGCATATTGCTACTCACGGTTTCTATTATACCCCAGAAGAAGCAGAGAAATACGATTATCTGCGAGGGTATGCTGATGCGATGTCTTTGTCTGGAATTGTATTGGCAGGAGGGAATGCAGCATGGCTTGGTAAAGAACTTCCCCGGGGAGTTCTTGGAGGTATTTTGACTGCTGCCAATATCGCTCGACTTGATTTGACAGGATTGGAGATGGTTGTGCTTTCTGCTTGTCAGACAGGTAGAGGTCGGGCTACGTCGGAAGGTCTGTTTGGCTTGCAACGGGCCTTTAAGAAAGCTGGTGCCAAAACAATGGTGATGACATTATGGAGCGTCAGTGATGTAGTAACCAAAGAGTTTATGATAAAGTTCTATGAGAATCTTGCTGATAGGAATAATAACTGGAACAAACGCAAGGCATTCAATGAGGCAAAATCCTATATACGGAGTAAGTATGAAGATCCGTACTATTGGGCTGGATTTGTGATGTTGGATTAGGATGGTTACTTTTACTTTTTTTCAATCATAAAGGAGAAAACCAGATAATAAGAAGTTGCGCCCGACACGAACTAGGGATAGAGATTATGAAAAAGTTACTGGCTTTATTGGCTTTCATATTTATAGCGATGGGTATTTATGCCCAAAGCGTTGTCATAAACAAGAAGTGGCTGGAGCATGATGTTACTCAGAATGGCGTAAAAGGCATGAAGATTCATGTCGATTTTAATGTCAAGAACATGAAGGGTAAGCAGGGAAAAGTGATAGTCTATTTTGAGTATCCCAAAGGGACTGGTCTAAAAGATACAAATGGAAGCTATTGCACAAAAGGAGGAGAAGTTTGCGTATCAGAGAAATTCACTCCCCGTTATGACAATTCCCATTACAGTGACTTTGATATCTTTATGCCAATAGATGAGATTCACATGAAAAAGGGGAAACTGACATATTACTGCGACATAAGAGTACAAGACCTTTCATCGGGGAAGTTCTTAAATGGTGAAACATATCTTTCTTTTACTGGTACTTCTCAAGGTGAAAGTGTAAGGAACCAATATGCAAATAACTCAAATCGCAATAGCGGTTCTGGAAGGAGATGGCGTGAGGATGCAGGGTATGGGATGTTTTATGACTGTCAAGAAATGAATGGGGGCATGATTTCCAAAACCCTTTATGGCAGGTGCACTGCATGTAGGGGGACATCATCTTGTGGAGGTTGCTATGGAACTGCAGTATGTTCTATCTGCCAAGGACGAGGTGGTATTATAACAGCCGGATATGGCAACTACATACCCTGTGCTGCTTGTTATCAGTCTGGAAGATGCCAAATCTGCAAAGGTACAGGAAAATGTGTATGCACCAGTTCTGATTTCCCAGGATACGTACCCGGTTCTAATACCCTTTATGGAGCAGATGGAAGAATTATCTCTACCAATAGCTTCCGAAGCGGTGGGGGGAGTTCATCAGGTTCTTCCTCTTCACGATCAGGCTCTTCATCGTCACGAGGTTCGTGCAGTAGGTGTGGTGGAACAGGTGTCGATCCTACTCCAGGTTCAGGAGGTGGTTTGTCCTCATGGGTAGCATATCATAATAGCGAGGGAAACAAATGCCCTTATTGTGGTCGTTATACTAGCCACATGCATGATAAATGCTCGTCATGCAACGTACCTAGATACTAAGAGGAAGGTTCTGTATAAAAACTGCATCGGAGTTTCTTCGACGCAGTTTTTTTATTGTGTGTGGTGGTTACATCCATTGATGTTCATTCATAAATAGATGAAAAGAACAAGAACATCAATGATATGAAAGATCAAGTAATCGAAGAAATCAAACGACTGTGTGGCAAGGTAGAATGGATGCCTGGACTTGGGCATTACTTTCTTCTAAACAATACACTTTGCTTATATATGTATTGTAAAGGGACGGAAAGTTTACGTTTCGCAATCCCATATTTGGGCAAAGCTACTGAGAATAACAAAAGCAAAATGATGGATTTAGTGAACCAGACAAACCGAGAGGTAAAGTATATAAAAGCGGCATTGCTTGACAACGGAAGTCTTACACTCACATACGACCATAAAGTGATGAAGGGCGAAAAACCGCAGGATTTTGTACCACATATCATCAATGCGCTGGGATTTGCATCAAACTACATTATCGAGAAAATAGGAGAATAGTAACATTTAAATGAGTTGAAAATATGAAGAAACAAGTTTTTAGTCTTTTGATAGCGTTGCTATCTATGTTGATACCGTGCCAGATTTTTGCACAGAGTATTATAGAGCCAGTTGATAGTGTTTGGATAGATATTACACCATGTGACAGTATTAGTGAGGATGAAATAATCGTTGATACAATCAGTGCTGATGAATTAATGAATGATATGCCTATTGTTACTCAGTATGACCTTAAAGAATATGAGTGGGTTGACATCTGCTATAACCCGAAGTATGCTATCGTATCAAAGGATGGGAAGAAGGGAATCTATGATATGGTGTTACATAAGAATATTACCGAAATAGAGTATCGGGATTTGGGATTCTCGAAACAGACTGTAGCAGAGGACAGTGCATATATTAGTATGTTTTATGCTACAAAGGGTATTAAACGGGGTATCGTAAGTATATACGAGCCCACCAATAACGTGGTGTCTATCTGGATGGATGATCCTGATGAACTGTATTCGTTGGACGAATGTACGACTATCGACAAGAAGATAACAAAGAAAGCAACAAAGCTGTTAGGAAATCTGTTGAAACAGCAACAGATGGAGAATACCCAGATTGTTATTCTTGATGCAAGGTCGGGGCGATTGAAAACATGGGTAAGGCTGGATCGAGATACAGAAAAAGACGAAGCGGGGAAGTTATTGGTACACTCATGTACTGGCTCTCTGACGAAGCCGTTCCATACGGTGATGGCATTAGAGAACGACAACGTTTCATTGGATAGTACCAAGGATGGAATAAGTTATCGACATGCAATCAAGAGTTGCGATAATCAGATGATATATCAGGCTATAACTAATGGTTATCGTAGGAGTGCAGTCGATAGAGTATGGAGAGAATTAACCGATACCCAGAATCCTTCAACCAGTCCTTTCATCCTGGCAGTTGGATATAATAGTCTTGCGAATGGTGGTACTATGATAATACCAACGTTGAAGTCTGACAGTGTGAATGTTGAAGAAAATGTGTTCTCACCTACCAATATTGCCAATCTGAGGGATGTTCTAAGGATTGATAGACTTGCTTCACCTCAATTGGCATGGCTATCAACAGATACCGAATGGCTGGGATATGCCACAACAGAGGACATTTTCGCAGAGGATGACAAAGAACGTACCACACCTATTGGGAAACAGATAGAGTTTGCAGGGTGTTTCCCGATGGAGGAACCACGTTATACCATCTGCATCGTCGGTGATAAGTTTTCGAAGGATGCCACACCTGTGCTATTTCAGGACATTGTGAATTCGTTAGTAAAATGGCTTTTGAAGAGGATATAATGCCCTATAACGGCCCCTATAACTTAATTGTAGTTAATTCAGAGGACAGGGACAAGGGTGTCTCGGGAAATATCGCTATATTTGCGTAGCAAAATTGATAAGAAGATAAGGAACTTAAGAAAATTGAATGATGTTAGGAGCAATTATTGGTGATATTGTCGGTTCTACAAGAGAACGACACAATG
>ERZ842401.2299-NODE-2299-length-25676-cov-6.386987_pt1 | contig 25676 bp, 28 predicted proteins | sample MGYA00521270_ERZ842401 | MGnify/ENA primary metagenome ERZ842401 (study PRJEB31892, sample SAMEA3878208) | bioreactor metagenome | biome: Moose rumen | place: Sweden | collected 2011-10 | study: EMG produced TPA metagenomics assembly of the PRJEB12797 data set... | reverse complement strand
TGTGTAAGCAATTAGACAATTAGTAGTCTCACCACAGACTACACTTATATTATATTACAAATTAACACATTATTTATAAATTTTTAAAAATTTATAAATTTCGTGTCTTTTTGTAGTGTTTATAATATCATATTTTTTTATACTTGACAAATCTTAGAATGTCAAAAAAGTAGAGAAAACTCTACTTATAATCTTGTTTTACTGGAGCTTGTGCAGGTTTGTTCTTTTTGTTAGTAACAATCCAAGCATTAGATACTGTTCTTCCACCATATTCAGCACCTGCTGAAGGCTTATTCCAAAGCTTTCCTCCAATACTCATAGTAGAAGAAGCTCCTCCATCTAGATTAGCTGCATTATAGGCTTTATACTTAACTAGAATATCAATAACATCATTTAAGGTAGCTCCTACACTATAACCTGGTAATCTACCTTCAATAATTAAGAATAATACTACTCCATCTTTTCTTTGAGCAATTACACTTCTAGGAGCAGTACCCCAACCACCATCTCCATGAATTTTACTTGTCTTACCATTAACAATTAGGAATGGTCCAAATTCAACAGCTTCGTTCATACCATTAGCAATAGCTACTTTAGGATCTTCATAAGTTAAATACATCTTATGATCTTTAGTCATTCCAATCAAACCACCAGATCCTCCAGAATGAGTCCAAATAACTTTTCCGTCTTGAATAATAGTTCCATATGGTACAGAACCATTACCCCAGCCATCTAAGTCTTCAAAGCCTCCTCCATTAATCCCAACTAATCCATCATTATTAGTGACTAATTTATTAACAGATTGCCCAGCTTTACCTAATTTACTACTTACCGCAAGTTCTACATCACTTGGATCATATATACCTATTAACCAACCTTTATACTTAGGTTCTTCAATTCTAATAGTTTTATAAACATCATTACCTTTATCTTTAGTAAACAATTCTTTTTCATACTTATTAGTATAATGCTTTTTACTATTATCACCAATTACTATATCATCCAAATTAATCTTTTCAGTATTATTTTCAATATAGTTTTCACTCATTACTTTATCCACAACATCTTCATCATATAAAGTATAAGCTAGATACTTGTGTGACATAGTAGTCATAGCTGTAGGTATCCAAAAAGACTTAAACTTATAATTATGAATTACTAATAAACCAGTAATTACAGATAAGTCTAAGAAAAAGATAAATACTGTAAACAAACTAATTTTTAAACGAATTTTAACCTTGCCTTTTTTTCTCACTTTTTCACCCCGTTATATATGGATCATTTAATGTACCCTTACCACTTTTAATACTATTTTTATTAATAGAAATAACTGGAACTATATGTTTTTCATCAATCATTTCAGCCTCTCCTAAAAGACCATTTTTATATTTAATATATTGCATATTTCCTTGTAGAGTATTTATTAAATAGAAATCATCATAATTATTATTATCATAATCAAAAATATTTAATAATCCTACTTTACAATTAACTTTATCTTGATAGATATTCTTATATGAATAACCTGTATCTGAACTTATTTCTCCAATGTAATAATCTTTACTTTCAATAATATTTTTATAACTTAAACTATCCAAATAACTATTATTTAAGTAAACTGCTAAACCATTCCAATCTTCCAAATCGAAAGTATTTTCTTCTTCGCTAAAACGATATTTAAACTCAACACCATTAGTCTTTATATAATCTGTTTTTATTAACCTTAAACTATCATTCTCTTCTTTATAAACTTTCCAAGTATCATTTCCCAATTTAATAATTGAATCAATATAATTAGTATTATTTTTCTGTTCAACTGTATAAGGATTATCTACACTACCATCACCATAAGCAGAAATAGTATTCTTATTCAATGTAATTACTGCTTTTACACCATATCCAGTCAAATTATCACTTTCAGCAATAGAACCATCATCTTCTACATATAAAGTTCCTTTATCAGCACTAAGCCCTAATAAATAATAAAGTTGCCCATTATTTAAATAACCATTCTTTCCACCGCTAGTTATATAATCATCAATTGTTAAAGTTGTTACATAATCATTACTTTTATTCTTATTAGCAACTACTTTATCATCTTTTAAAGTATCTTCTGAATATGATGTTTTTACTAAGAACTTATCAATACTTGGAATCGTATTATAATAAATTCCAGAGTTTTCTTCATTTGTTTTTTCTAGCCAATTATGTAGATTAGATTTTTCATATGCTGAATCATCTCCCCACATAAAAGAACCAACAATATTATTAGTAACTAATTTTATACTTCCATCATTATTAATTCTAACAATACGAAACATTTTATTTGCAAAACTAACATAATTATTACCAACATTACCTTTGAAATAATAACCTTTTTTATCACGATGAAAACCATCTTCGTCAGTTACTAATTTATTACTGTTTATAATAACTTCAGACAAATTCTGATTATTACCTTTATGAACCATATTTTGCTTACTATAGTAATAAAGACTTCGATAACCAAAGTATATTCCAATACCTATCATTATTATTAAACTAAGAAAATTAAATAAAAATTCTTTCTTAGTATATAGATGTCTACGTTTATTTTTTTTTGCCATACTCATATTCTCCATCTTAAAAAATTATACCAAATAAAAAGAATAAGTACAATACTTACTCTTACTTTTTAGTTATTTTTAGTAACTATAATATTTACTTAACTACCCAGAAAGTAGACATATCTCTAAGTCCGTTTTCTCCACCAGCAACAGGAGTATTAATGATTTTATTATTAATTACTAATTCTGATGAAGAACCGCCATCTAGATTAGCTGCATTATAAGCACCATACCTTTCCATAACATCACATAAATCAACCATATCTGCACCAATACTATTAACTAATCTTCCATTTATTACCAAGAATAAAACTATTCCATCTTGTCTTTGACCAATGGCACTTCTTGGAGCTACACCCCAACCACCATTACCACGAATAAAGCTTCTTTTTCCATTAATGATTAAGAATGGTCCAAATTCAATGGCATCACGAAGGCCCATTTTAACAGCTTCTTCCTTACTCATGTTACCTAAAATTAGCTTATTTTCTTCATTGAATCCAATGAATCCTCCACCCATCCTAGCATCAACATAATCACTAACAACTTTACCATTAGAAATTACTGTTCCATGTGGAAGAGCTCCATTACTATTCCAATCAGGATCATAGAATCCTCCACCATTCATAGCAATAATAGCTTTTTCTCTCTGACTCACAGTCAAAATTGATTCACCAGTTACTCCTAATTTAGATGTAGTCGCAATTGAAACCCTAGCAGGATCATATATTGCGACTAAGAACCCTTGATAACCTTTACCTGAAATATTAATTACCTTATATAAATCATTTCCAGGTTCCCTTTCTAATATTTCTTTTTCATACTTATTACGATAAATAGTAGTTGTATACTTCCTAAATTTAATCATATCAGGATTACTAATTTCATTAATCTCAATAATACTATTATTTTTTAATACTTTTTGAATATATTCATCACTATATAGCCAAGTAGCTAAATACTGATGATTCATAGTAGTCATTGCACTAGTAATCCAAAATTCTTTAAAACTATTTATTGGTCCATAAAAAAGAAATAGAAAAGTAGAAAATCCAATAATATAAAGTAAACATAATCCAGCAATTACTTTTCTAGGAAAAGGCCATTTATATTTATTTTTTTTCTTACCTTTCTTGAACATAATTAACCCTCTTTACCGTCGTATTTATTATCTCCATTATAATCAATATAATCTCTACGTGTATTATATTTATCAAGCGTTAATTTAGACTTTTTACTTTCTTGATCTTTATTATATTTTTCAACATTCTTATTATATACTTCAATATCTCCTATAAAGTAATTATTAACTTGTTCATAAATACTTTTATAGTTACTACATTTAGTATTTGTCTCCATATCAGGATAATATACATCTTTACACAAATTGTCTAATTTAACAGTAGTTTTTTCTAATTCATCAACTAGGTTTTCATAGTTTGAAAGTTTTTCTTTGACTATATCATCATCTTTGTACATAGTATCAAAATAAACATTACTTAAAACTTTATTATATAATTCATCACGTGTATTTTCAAAAATAGTAGTATTTGTACTTAATACTTCAAATTCATTATTGACAACGTCAATACGTTTCTGAGTTTCTAATCTATCCGCCTTTAATCCCATTATAAATGATGAAACTCCTCCTGAAATTATCATTATAAAACTAAGTGTCATCAACATATAAGATATTCTTTTGCCATCCATAGTATCACCTATGATAATTCTAACAAACTTAACAGTAAAAGTATATAAAATCAAAAAAAGAAAGAGTAACTTTACTCTTTCTCTTGACACTTGTTTACTTAACTATAGCCTTTCTTTCACTATTTGTAAGTTTTTCTAAAGAATAGTTATCAATGTCCTGTAAGCTATAACCGTTAAACTGTGAAGTAGTCGTTATTGAATCACCAACAGCTAGTTTTTTATATCCTAGTACTAATTTTTTATCACCAAGAACAATTTTTAAATATCCGCTTTTTTCTTTCTCAGAATTATTAGTAATTGTACATTCAACTCTTCCTTGACTAGTAGTACTATAAACGACAACATTTGAAACACAAATATCATTAAGACATTGTTCTGCACTTAAATTATCATTAGATACTACTTTTGTCCCAGCAAGTTCTACTTTCTCTTCATTAATAATATATTCATTTGACATACCTTTTGTAGCATTATGCTTTTTTGTAGCCAATATAACCACAAGGGCTAGTAGAAATAGTAATAATGCAGAGGTAATTATAATTGCAACATTAATATGATCAACAATAAACTTTTTCAATTATATCCCTCCATTCTAATCCATTACTCTAACATATGTAATATCATTATCACTATTATATTCATAGACATCTGGATTACTATTATAAGCATTTACTAGTACTTTTTGATTTGTTCTGTTTAAAATTGCTACTCCTTTGTCTTGATCATAGCTAACTTCATAAATCCAATAGTATTCATCATCACTATAATCAACACCATTTACATTTTCGGTATATACTTCCATTCTAGGTGCTCTTCTTTTTGTTAATCCTATAGCTTTCATATATTTAGGTATAGAATCATCACTTTCAACATGGTTAGGATTTTCAAAGCAAGTGATGAAAGAACAGTTTTTAGTCTCAGCCACATCATCTTGAGCTCCTTCACAAGAAGTTTCTGATTTAAATTTATCACTATAGCTTATTTTCCTTGTATAGTTAGCAGTAGTACCTGAAGTATCATACATTCTATCAGAAAGCAAAACAAGTACATCATTACTGCTATCTTCATCTCCATCGTCATAAACTAAACTACCATTTACAGTTTTATATGGCAACATACTTGCAGTTGCAAAATAACATCTACCATTACAAACTGATGCGGATATTTTGTCATCTTCATCTACCGGATGATATTCAGACTCACCTTTTTCAGTGACACCACATTCTTCATATTTATTACCCAAAAATGATGTTGTTGATACGTGACCATAGGAATCTTTTACAAATACATGATATTCGGTAAAAGTTTTTCCAGTGTCTGTATAATACTTCAAATAATTCTTGTTATTTTTTACATAATAAACTATACCAGATTTTAAATCATCAGCACTGAAAGCTGTTCCACTAGAATCTTTGCCAACATAACTACTAGCAGGACAACTGCTTTGATTTTCTGATTGTGAAATACAAAGTGTATATGTATCAAATGGATCATCAACTTCCACACTAACAATCAATTTTGGATTACTAGTAGATTCCCATGAACCCCTAGTTATTCCTGTGGCTTCATATTCCTCTTCTATATCAGCAACTCCATTATTATTACTATCTTCTTCCCATTGAGCTGTATATGTAATTGTCTTTGAACTATCGGCATCGGCTGCATTAATACATAGTTTCAAACTTGGACTCCAACCAGTAAATACCCAACCATTGTCTCCTTTTGGAAATAAATTATCATCATATGTAACGGTTTCTCCATTATAGCCAGGTGTGTGACTACCTACTTTTTGATTATTATAAACTGTTTTACCAATCTCATTTTCAGTAAACACACCATGAGTACCTTTGGCATAAACAATTTTATATTCAGCATTTCCACTTTCTCCAGGACATGAAGTAACTTCTTCCTCCTCTTCTCCTTCTGTAGAAGGTGAAGTAATACCTCTAGCATTTTCATATGTAGCATCAACAGAAACTATTTTTGGTGCAACATCTTTATATAACTGGTATTCCAAATAGTCACTTTGAGCCATAGTAGTTATACCACCCAGACTATCTTTCACTTTAGCAAAAACTTTATATTTTTGTCCATTGTATCCAGCTAGTGCAGGAAATTCAATGTTATAAGACTCATCATAATCAACATAATTATCAATATTATCATTATCGTTATCATCATAGCAGTGAACTCTATTATCTTCACTACCACAATTTGCAACACATTGGTAACAAACATTTACTTTTAAATTAACTGGCATATCAAAATCATCAGTTGCTTCAAGAGAAAATGTAGCCTGTTTAGAATTATGGCTAGTTGTAACTGTTGAAGTATTTCCAGCACCATCTTCAATTTCTTCAACAACTGGATCTACTTTAGACACTATGTTAGGAGTTTTCTCTTCAACTATTTCACCATTAGAATCTGTTTTTTCATCCCTTTTAACTATTTCAGGTGCTTTATTTTTATACAATTTATAAGTTTGACTAACTGAGGAAATATCCCCATTAGAATCCAAAGCATAAACATATAGTTTTCTAATATCACCATTATAAATACCATTGTTAAAGTTAAATTTTCGTTCCCAACCACCATCATCTTTAGCAATAAAATCATTATATTTAACATATTTGCCTTGAGTAACGCAATCACCAATGCTTTCATTTTCTTCACATTTTATCTTTTGTTCACATTTTGCTCTATTTGTCTCAGTTGTAGCATTTTCATCTTCTTCAGCAAAGCAAACATATAAATCTTTTCCCATTGGAGAATCCATATCATCTTCAACATCAAAGATTATTTCTGCATTAGCATTTTCACCTTCATCATCATCCGCAATTCCGTTATGGTTTTTATCTTCTGCCCATTGAGCTGTATAAGTAATTGTTGATCCATTTGCTCCAGTATCACTAACACATGGACTAAAATCAGGACTCCATTTAGTGAACACCCAATTTGTCTCACCTGTAGGGAATCCATATGCATCTTGCTGTGCAGTACTATCAGTATATTTAGGAGTAGGATTTCCCTCTTTAACACGATTAAAAACAGCTCTTCGTTCAGTAAACGTTCCGTGATCTCCTCTAACATAACGCACTGTATATGTTTTACTTTCTGATGTTTCCCCAGGACATTCAATAGAACTTTCAACAGTATCGTTTCTTACAAGATATGGACAAAGGTAGTTTTCGTGACAATCTTCATTTTTTGGAATAATACTAACTCCATCAATTACGATTGATTCTAATTCATCATCTCCATTACTCTCGCCAGTTGTATCATCACTAGTTGTTTCTCCTTCTCCACCGTCATCTTCTTCATCAATTTTGTCTTGAATAATTGTAGTAAAGATGTGTGGAGGCTGATTTTTATACACTTCATAGTCTTTTTCTGCAGTTGCTCCTGATGTACCACTATATGAATCATAAACTGTTAAGACTATCTTGTGAGCCTTTCCATCATAGCCAAAAGCATTTTTCAATTCGTTATTTTCATAATAACTACCCACAGTATAATCAATACCAATTAACTCATTAAATTCTGCTAATGACTGAGGACTACTTCTTTCCAAATGTAATCCATTTTCATCATACGCACCAATCGTATATTTCAAATCAGAATAGTTATCAAGATCATCTTTAACTGAAAAGGTAATATTTGTTTCCAAAGACTTATCTGAAGTAAAATCATTTGGTATACTTTCAACTTTGAAATCAGTTATTTCTGGTTTTTTATTCTTATAAAGTGGATAATCACTAGAGTATTTTTCACTCATAGCTCCTGATGAATCTTTTGCTGCTATATAAAGCTTTTTCTTTTCGCCAGTATATGGTTTTTCCTTGTTTTCATTAAAAGTAAATTCATGTCCATTTACATATTCTAAATATGGCTTAAAATCGCTATTTTTTGAACAATCAGCTTTTGACTCTCCCATACAAATTAAAACCTTTTCACGCAAATTCTCTTTATCCAAATCATCAGAAATATTAAAATAAACCATTGCATGTTGACTATATCCATCTTCTAAAGGACATATATTTCCATCAGGACATGCATACCCATCACTTTCAAGTACAATATTACTGATAGTTGGTGGTGTATTCTTATAAAGCTGATAAGCTGGTGCTTGTTTAGTCGTAGAATTACCACATTCATCAATTAAAGTTACATTAATAATCTTTGATGTTCCATCATAGCTGCCATTCAAAGTATACGACATTGCATTACCAGAAACAAATGGATTTACTGTTTTATCCTCACTTCCAGCTTCACTAATCTTAACTTGCATAGAACTATCGTAAGATACTTCATCAGAGCCAACAACTGTAACTTTGGTGTTCAAACTTCCACCTACTGTATTCTCGTTTAAGAAAGATTCCTTTTCAGATTCAATTTTAATACTACTAATCACAGGTTCTTTATCATTAGCTATCACATATTTAAAGTCTTGATAACTTGTCTTACCAAGTTTATCTTTTACAAATACTCTAACTGTTTTTTCTTGACCATTTAAATCACATTTATTACTACTAAATTCATAATTACTTTGATTATTCCCAACAGTAAACGTTTCTTTCCATGTTTTGTAATCAGAGTCTTTACATTCGCTTTCATCAGTAGGATCATCGATAAAGCAAATTTTTAAATCATCTTGTGATTCAATATCATCTGAAACACTTAAAGTAAATAATGCTGTCGTTCGATTAACTTTATCTGTTGGTAATTTGCTAAATCCAGATGCTGTTTCATCAATAACCGGAGCTGAATTTTTATGAATATCATATGTAATAGTAGTCCTGTCTTCATTATTCTGCTTATCTTTAACAATTATATATACACTAACAGTTCCTCCATCAACATAATCAAATCCATATTCTGTAGACCCAAATTTAAAGTCATGTGTAAATGAGTTTTTATCCCCATAAGCATATCCCTCACCACTATCATCATATCCAGTAGTAGAAATATATACAGTTAAATCACTACTTGCAGTGTCAGGATCAGTTGCGGTCAATGTTAAGGTTGCATCTAAAGAATTATAACTTTTACCAGTCGTAGAGGCCATCATTGCTTTAACAATAACCGGAGCTTCAATTGCACTCTTAGAAGCTTTATCATCTAATTCTGGATCATTATATACTTGTTCAATTGAAGTGATATAGTTTCCAACACCACTTTCTGGTTTTAATCTGTTATTTATATCACTTTCACTTAATTCTTTTGCTTTTATCAATTGACTTTTCTTTATATTAGTAACTTGCTTAACAGCATCACTAGAATTTAAAACATCACTCTTAGTAAGTAATATTCCCTTATATCCACCATCCTTTAATTCCTCAACAATAGTAGCGGAATATTCTAAAGTACCATCATTATTTTTAATAACAACATAAGAATAATCTTTTAAATATTCACCTTTATTAGGAGCAACATCAAAATCAGTACTTTCTAAATATACTAAGCTCATTACAATACAATTTCCTAATTCTGGTTTTTCAATTGTAGTACTTGATTTTTTTACCCTGTATTCGGCTTGTGACAACAACTTTCTAGCATCAGCAACATACATCTTATTCCTATTTCTTCCCACTAAACCAACCAATTGTGGTATAGCCAAACCAAATAGTAATCCTAAAATTACCATTGAAGCCAACAATTCAATTAATGTAAATCCTTTGTTACTCTTTTTCATAGTATACCTCCAATTATTTTTTAAAAATAATTAATTTACTTGCAACATAATTAAATATTACCACTAAGATATTTGCTAACACCTTAGAAACAATTTCATTTATATGAAGTATATTTACAGCTACAAACATAGTACCTACATCAAATAAAACAAATGATAAAAAACGGTACCAAAAGAAACTTATACATTCCTTCATTGCTTTACTTTTACTAGCACTTTTTTTCTCAAAAACATAAATCTTATTTGTAAAAAATGCAAATAATACAGCTATGACCCAAGCTATTGAATTACTTAAAAATAATTCAACACCAATAAGACGTGCTATAAAAAAAGTAAAAATGTTAATGAAAGTAGTACATCCACCAAAGAAAAGATATAGTATAACCTCTTTGTAGCGATTATACCAAGAAACACTGTCTGTATTCTCAATATAATTCTCTATTAATTTTACCATATTATTGGTATTACTTACAAATGTTTTTGGCTTAAATTTCTTAATTTTTTTTAATAATTCCCCTAAATCATTAAAATCATCTAATTCAAGCAAATATCCTTGTTTAGCAAACTCATTAATTATTTGTTTTTGGTGGTCATTATGGTGCTCTTTATATTTTTCTAGTCTTGCTGCTGCAATAATCTTTTTATTCTTTTTAATTGCAGACAAAATACTTCCAACACCACCATGAGTTATTACTATATCTGCTTCATTTATTAATTTTTCAAATTCTGGTGCTGGTAATAAATCAAAAATTTCCATATTATCAGATTTATACTTTGTTTGTCCTGCTTGAACAACCACTCTATCTTTAATGTTCTCTTTTTCTATTTCGTGATCAACCGCTTTTAATAAACGTGAAAAATCTTTATCTTGAGTACCTAAAATAACTAGTATCATTAATAAATCCACCCCCCAAAATCAGCATTAGGGTATAATTCCTTCATACTTTCCCATTGGACAATGAATTTATCTGAAATTGGATATATCAATTTCCCAGTAGCTGTTTTAGTAATCATATTAGCAAAGGTTTCAATATAAATAATTTTACTACCTAATATTTTCCCTATGCAACACATAGGACCAGCAGTATGAACACCCGTTGTAATAATATAATCAGGTCTGAATTTTAAATAATAATATAAACTAATGAAACAATTAGCTAATAATTTAAATGGATAGGTTAAAAAATGGTGTTTAGTTCCATAAATTAAGAATCTTACTCTATCACCATGTTTTTCTCTTAAATATAAATTAGACTTAGTTTTTTCCGTTATTAATGAATAGTCATACTTTTTAAACATTTTTTGTAATTGCAACAATTCATTCAAATGACCTCCCGTCGAAGAAATAAACATTACTCTTCTTTTAGTCATAAATATCACTCTCTTCTATTAATGTAATCCATTCTTCACCAACGATATCACTTGTATATTTTTTTACACTTTCCCTAGCCAATTTTCCAATTCTTACTCTTTCTTTTTCATTCTTAATTAAATCTTCTATTTTCATAATCATAGCTTCTGAATTTCTATTTTTTATTAAATAGCCATTTTCTCCACTATTAATAATTTCTCTTGCTCCTTCAGCTGAATCAAAAGCGATACATGGAACTCCATGACTCATAGCTTCAATTAAAACAATTCCAAATGATTCAGTAAAAGAAGTCATCAAATAAATTGACGAATCATGTAAAACTTTATCTATATAATTCTTACCTTGAAAGCCATGTAAGGTAACTTTACTACTTAAATCATTATGTTCAATATATCTTTTTAATTTATCTTTTTCAACTCCATCACCAATGATATCCAATACCCAATCTTTATTTTTCTTAGACAGTTTATTAAAAATTTTTAATAAATCTAAATATCCTTTCTCTGGAGACAACCTTCCTACTGAAACTAATCTTTTAGTCTTCAATGGAGCTACTTTTACTGGCAATTTATCAATTGAGTTTGGTATATATATACACATACAATTACTATTACGTAGTTTTTCAGCATAAAATTTCTGTAATTCAGATGAAACTAACACTAAATAATCCATGTTTTTAACACTACTTGCTATTCTTTCAGCATATTTCATATTTTCATGGAAATGATTATGCTCCCAACCTATCTTTAAAATACCATCACGACAATATCCGCTCACCCAATAATTAAAAATATCACGAGTAGATATAATAACATCGCTATCAGTATTTTTTATGTATTGAACCATAGTTTTCTTACGATAATGTAATACTTTAGTTGAAAAGGCCAATTCTTTAATTATTCTAAAAGGATTTTTACTTTTTAAAGAATTTCTTAAAGCTTCATGATTTGGTTTTAAATCATTGTTTAAATAATTAACTTTAACGCGTTTATCTAATTCAAAAGCACTTTTTTCATATAACTTATAGCATGTTGCAATTTCAACATCATATTTTTCACATAATGTATTAGCCAAATTTACTACACATTTTTCAATACCACCATAGCCTAAATGTAACGCCAAAATTGATATTTTTTTCATTATATCACCTTAAAAATATTATAACATTTTTTGTATGCATTTCAAACTAGAAGAAACAAATTGCCAAAAAAAAAGCATTTAAAATGCTTTATTGAACTGGTGTAGCTGGAGCAACTTCTGGCATTGCAGGTTGTTCTACCGCTGGAGCCATCTGTGGCATTGCAGGTTGCTCTACTGCTGGAGCCATCTCTGGCATTGCAGGTTGCTCTACTGCTGGGGCCATTTCTGGCATTGCAGGTTGTTCTACTGCTGGAGCCATCTCTGGCATTGCAGGTTGTTCTACTGCTGACTCAGCTGGAGCTAGTGGTGTAACAGAAGGCATTGTCTGAGTATTCTCCAAAGGATCTGCTCCACCATATATTTGATGATTTGATTCTTGATTAATATTAATATTATCAACAACTGGGCTTGCACCACCATATATAACTGGTTCTGGTGTTGCAGGTTGTTCTACTGCTGGGACCATTTCTGGCATTGCAGGTTGTTCTACTGCAGGAGCCATTTCTGGTGTTGCAGGTTGCTCTACTGCAGGAGCCATCTCTGGCATTACAGGTTGTTCTACTACTGGTGCCATCTCTGGCATTACTGGTTGTTCTACTACTGGTGCCATCTCTGGCATTGCAGGTTGTTCTACTACTGGTGCCATCTCTGGCATTGCTGGTTGTTCTACTACTGGTGCCATCTCTGGCATTGCAGGTTGTTCTACTACTGTTGCCATCTCTGGCATTACTGGTTGCTCTACTGCAGGAGCCATTTCTGGCATTGCAGGTTGCTCTACTGCAGGAGCCATTTCTGGCATTGCAGGTTGTTCTACTACTGGAGTTGCAATATCCATTGGAACTCCTCCTTCCATTGTATTTTGTTCTACTACTGGAGTTGCAATATCCATTGGAATTCCTCCTTCCATTGCATTTTGTTCTACTACTGGTGTAGCAATATCCATTGGAACTCCCCCTGCCATTGCATTTTGATCAACTACTGGAGTTGCAATATCTTGAGCAACTGGTACCCCAGGAGCTGCCATTTCTGCTTGTGGCACTGTACTTTGATCAGTAGGAGTAGCTTCTTCTGCAGCTTTTTTCTCCTTTTTAGATTTCTTACTAGTAATTATAAAAACTACTAGTGCAATTATTAATAATACTATACCACCAGTTATAAGCATTCCTGATGGAGTAACAAACCAAGATAAATCTAAATTGTTCATTTTCTCTACTCCCTTTATTCTATAATCTATTATAATGATAACAAAAAACATTTGCAATTGCAAACATTTTATTTTGTAGACATTTTTTTACAGTGTAAATTTTGTCCAATATCCTTTCTTTTCAGGCAAAGATTCAAATTCTAATCGTTCTTTAGTAACTGGATGTTCAAAAGATAAATGATAACAATATAAACAAATTTGCTCTTTATCTTCAACGCCATATCTTTGATCACCTAGTAAATAATGACCTCGACTAGCAAATTGTACTCGAATTTGGTGATGTCTTCCCGTCTCTAAACTAATTGATACTAAACTGCAATCATTATCGCTATTATACTCTAATTCTTTATAAGTTAAAATTGCCTCTTTTCCATTTTTATCAATAATAGCATTTCCATTACTAGTCTTTGAAATATAGTCAATAAGTTTTCCTTCTTTATCCATTCTTCCATGAATAATTGCTAAATACTTCTTATCAACTCTGTGATTTGAAAAACTTTTTGTTAATCTAGCTGCAGCTTTACTAGTTTTAGCAAAAACCATTATACCTCCAACAGGTCTATCCAATCTGTGGACTAAACCTAAATAGACATTACCTGGTTTATGATATTTTTCTTTTAGATAGTTTTTAATAAGTTCAAGCATCGAAATATCACCCGTATTGTCTCCTTGACTTAAAATATTATATGGTTTTACTACAACTATAACATGGTTATCTTCATATAAAACTTTTATTTTATTCATTTTCTTCCCATCTTCCATAAATACCACATGGTAAAACTAATTTATTTTCTTTAATTGGAATTCCAACTTCACCACAGCTAACCTTACCAGGAAATTTACTATTAATATTTAATTCTAATAGATTACTAAGTACTGTAGAAGATAATCCTGTCGTATATGAATTAATCAAAAAGAATAATGGCTTGTCCGATAAAATCTCAGAGCATTTTTCAATTAAATAATTCAAATTCTTTTCAATATCCCAAACTTCTCCATTAGCTCCTCTTCCATAACTAGGCGGATCCATGATAATGGCATCATACTTATTACCACGTCTAATTTCTCTTTCAACAAATTTTATAACATCATCTACTAAATATCTAATTGAAGCATCTTGATAACCACTACTTTTAACATTTTCCTTACACCAATCAACCATACCACGTGATGAGTCTACATGAGTAACACTAGCTCCAGCAGAAAGACAAGCTACTGTGGCACCACCAGTATAAGCAAATAAATTTAATAATTTAATATTTCTTTTACTTCTTTTTATCTTTTCAATCATAAAATCCCAATTAACAGCTTGTTCTGGAAATAAACCAGTATGTTTAAATCCCATTTGCTTAATATTAAATGTTAAATCATTATACTTAATATTCCAAGAAGCTGGTATATTCTTAAGATTTTCCCAATGTCCTCCACCTTTATTACTTCTATAATAAACAGCATCTATCATACTATGATATTTTTCTAATAAATCTCCATTATTCCAGATAACTTGAGGATCTGGTCTTAATAAGACAACTTTACCCCATCTTTCTAATTTTTGACCATTAGAAGCATCTAATAATTCATAATCTTTCCAATTTTCTGCTAGTAACATAAAATCACCCATTTCAGTATTATAATATCTCAAATCAAAGAAAAAAGAAAGACTAGCTTTCCTCAACTTCTTTTGTTTTACTACCCATTACAATAGAATCACAGTAACTACAACGAACTTTTCCAGTTAATTCAACATCATTTAAAGCTCCACAATTTTCACAATGAACTGTTTCCATATTGTAGACAGTCTTCCTTTTCTCTAAAGCATAATAAACAATAATTCCATCAATATCATCTATTTTCACACCATTTAATAATCCCTTTTTATCCAAATATAATAATTCTTTTAATATTTCTTTTTTATGTTCTTCAACAGGTAAAGAATTAGGATTAGGAAGCAAATTTACAAAATCTTCAATTTGCGTATGACTTCCATAAATATATGGTTTATATTTATCCAATAAAGTTTGATCATCTTTACTACATGGTATTAATTTAAAATTATTAGTATCAATATACAAATCATCAATTAATCTTTTATTCTTTAAATACTTAATCATTAAAACACATTCTGGTAGTTCACATGATGCTTCTTTAGATATTTTCTTTATATCCATTATTTTTTGATTATATATCATAGTATAAATCCTATTTAATTTAACATTAAAATCTTTATCACTAGGATAAATTGAGCCATAAAACTTAGCATATTTTTGAAAAGAGTTTTCATTAACATGAGCTGAATTCAGTTCTTGAATTATATTTTTCTTTCGATTAATCATTTCTTTTTTTGTGAAATGAACTATAAAAAATGTTCCACCAAATATAATTAGAGATGATATAAGTAATTCAATTATTTCCATATAATCACCTTTATATTAAGAATTCACTGTAAACACTTGATTATAATCGGTAATTAACATTGCGCCATTATACATAATAATTCTATCTTTATATTCTTCAAATATTGAATCTGATTGTATCTTAAATTTACATTCTATATCAGCATATTTATTACATTCATCACTATTAGTAATTCTCATACGATAAACTTTATTTTCCGTTTTTACATATGTTTCTAAAGAATCTCCTGCATAATTAAAATCAACTATTTTAGAATCATAATCATTTTTATCATATACTGTTGATACAGCAGTAACTACATAAGGACTATTATAATCTTTTTTCGCAATAGTATAGCTATAAACATTTCCATCAGTCTTTAATAAATAATATACTCCCGTACTACTATTAGCTGTTATAACTTTGATGATGTCTACATCTTTTAATAATAAATCGTATAATTCATAAGAAGTATCAGTCTTAGGAATTTCACTATAATTAGCAACATCATTTTGACCAACCAAGTAATAATATTTATCATCAGTACCCTTAATAACCTTATTATCAAAAATAGCCTTTACACTAATATCAGTATCTATATCTTTACAGTTTTCTCCATTTTGATAAGTCTGTTGTAATGAAATTTCATATATTTTACCATTTTGATCTATAATATGACTATCTGTAAAATATCTAATTTTCTGATAAGAAACATCTTCTTTATCTTGAGGAAAAAACTTAGCACATACAAATTTATTACCAATACTAAAACCTGCATGACGAATCTCTCTTGTAACTTGTCCATTACATGCAGTACACATAAACATAATTAAGATAACTAGCAAAACTTTTAGACTATTTTTTTTCATCTTATCGCTCCCTTGATTTTAATCTATTTTTAATGAGAAGAACTAAATCCATTGGACCATTCATTTGATTAAGAACCAATAAAGCATCCTGTAGTTTTTCTTTATTAGTTAATTTTTCTTTAACTTTATTAGCTTCTTCTTTATAATTAAAATTCTCAATTGGATTAGTTTCTATAAAATCTTTAATATAATTTTCGATATCCTTTAGAATATATTCTTTAAGGTCATACTCATCCATCAAATAAACTCCGTAATAACCACCAACTAAATATCTAAATTGATTTTCTAATTCCATACAATCACCTATTTCGAACAAAATCCCCTACTTTAATCATACTCTTATTCTTATTATTTACTAAGATATTATCAAATACAATTATTAATGGTTCTGAATTAAAAAAATCCATTCCATGATTAACTTGCATATGAATATGAGCCCCTTTAGTTCTACCCGAATTACCTACTCTAGCAATTTCTTCACCTTGTTTAACAAGATCTCCTATTTTTACTTTAAAACTACCCTTTTTAATATGACAAATAGTGCAATATTCACCATATTTTGATTTTATAACTAAATAGTTTCCTCTAACATCATCAGAATCTTGTGATACTCTCATATCTTCATAAGCTCTACTATCAGGTATACCATCTACTAAATCAACTATAAAACCATCTACCGGAGCAATAATTGGTTTATTATAACCAAAATAATTCTCATTAATATTACCATCATCATGGTAGTAACAGTCATTAACGTTACAATCAAAATCATAAGCCCATCTTTGACCATAAACATCATAGGAATGAGAATCTTTCTTAGTATAGCCACCATAAGTAATATACCAAGTATCTATACTAGGAATAATATATTTATTTTTTGTCTTTCTTTTCATTTTTTCCTCTTTTATCAATTTCTGGTAAAGTAACTTTTTCCAATTTTAAAGAAATTGAAGTTTTAATTATTTCAATTATTAGAATTAAAACTAATGGTAAAAAGATTACTAAAAAGAATCCTATTTGATTTTTAACAATCCTGTTAAAATGCGTCAAAATATTAACTTTACCCATAACTTTACCTAAAATATCTTTTTTGCGTATAGAAGGATCAGGTAATGGAGCTTTAACACTTTGCGTAGTAAATAAAATTTCTTTTTTATTAGAATTATCAATACTAACAATTCTATGAATTATTAATTTACCTTCTAAACCTCCAGCAGTACCATAGTATGCAATATCATTACCCACTTCTAAAATTATTTTATCAATGTCTTTAACCGCAATTACATCATTTTTTCGATATGAACCTTTCATTGAATTATCTGGTACTATATAGTAAGCATAATCAAATACTTTTTTTCCTTCAAGACAAATAAATAGTATATAACAACTGATAATTAGGGCAAAAACAATTACAAAAACAGTATAAATAATTTTAAATATTCTACTATTTAATACCTTTCTCATATTATGCCCCTTTTCTTTTTACATTTTGTATTGTCTTAAAATTCCTGTATAAATTTCTTGAAAATCATCTATATTATTAAAATCATCCGGTTTTACTATATCTGGTAAATCAATTCCTAAATTAGAATTATCAAATACATATTTAACAAACTCAGCACAGTAAAAACATTTTTCCCTCTTTAATTTCAAATGAATTGCGGCAAATAAAATGCCCCAGAAATTAAACTTATATGTTTCTTTGTTTGAATTAAAATCTTGTATTATCTTTGTTATTTTATCAAATTGTTCATCATTTACTTCTAATGAATAAATTTTAGTTTTAGTTTTATAAAATCTTTTGAATGTTCCCCAATCAGTAGATTCATGAACAAATCCACCTACAAAAGGATTGTATGGATGTACTCTTCCAAAACTATACATTCTATCTAATTCTTTATCTAAAGCAATCGAAACATGTGCATATTCTTTTCCAGTATATCCTCTAACTAATTTTGATAATATAGTTCCTGTATACGTTAAAACAATATATATTTTTCTCATAGTTGCCACTCCTACTCTATAAAATTATAGCATATGCACATAATTTAAACAATAAAAGATAAGAAAAAAAACGAACTCCTTCGTTCGTTATTTTTAATTGGTGCTCCCATCCGGACTTGAACCGGAACTCTATTGCTAGAAGTAGATTTTGAGTCTACCGCGTCTACCAATTCCGCCATGGAAGCAAGCAATTAAATTATAGCATAAACTTAAAAAGAAAAAAAGAGTTAAATTTCCTCTTCTGTATATCTAGAAGTATATAAGTTGCTATCTTCCTCTTCTGTTTCTTCACTTTCATTTATTATTTCTTCAATATTAGGTAAATCTTCAGTAGATGATAAACCGAAATAATCTAAGAATTCATTAGTTGTTTCATATAAAATAGGTCTTCCTGGTAATTCACTTCTACCACTTTCTTTAATAAAGCCTTTGGCAACTAATTTTCTAATAATTTGAGCACTTCCAACACCTCTAATCGCATCTACTTGTACTCTCGTAATTGGTTCATTATAAGCAATAATAGCTAATGTTTCTAAAGCAGCTTGTGACAAAGTATTAGTTTCAGGATTCTCTAATAGTTTTTGGTAATACTCTTTATGTTCAAACTTAGTAGTAATTTTAAATCTATTACCTAAAAAATCTATTCTTAAACCACGAGATTCATCTTCATAATCTTTTTTTAATTCCATAATTAAGCTCTTAGCTTCTTCCTCTTCTACTTCTAAAACATCTTCTATTTGTTCAATGGTTAAACCATCTTCACCAACCACAAATAATAAACCTTCTAAGACAGCTTTTTTCATTATACCACCTCACATATTATATCATCATAAGTATCATTTTGGGTAATAGTTAGTTCTCTATTTTTAGCCATTTCTAAAATAGCTAGAAAAGTTGCGACAATATATTCTCTAGATACTACTGGAAATAATTCTGTAAAAGATAATTTCTTTTTACTTTTTAACAATCTTCTAATATCACTTCTACGTGAAGCAACACTTATTTCTTTAACTGTTACTTTAGTATTCAAAGGACGCATTTCTTGTTTTCTTTGATAATATTTTTGAAAAGCTGCGATTAAATCATCAAGAGATACATCACTATGAATTTCTTTTTCTTCAGAAATATAATTATTAATATTTTCAGGATACTTAGTATAAATATCTCTTCTTAATAATTCTTTTTCTTGTAGTACTTTAGTTATATCTTTATAAGCTTGATATTCTAATAAACGATTAATTAATTCTTCACGAGGATCTTCTTCTTCCTCTTCTTCTACCTTGTTGTTAGGTATTAATAATTTAGACTTTATTTCTAATAATTCAGATGCTAATACTAAGTATTCTGAAGAAACTTCTAAATTCATTTTTTCTTGTTCCTTTAAAAAACTCATGTATTGATCAGTAATTAATTCTATTTCAATATTCATAATATCCATCTTAGATTCTTTTATTAAATGTAATAATAAATCTAAGGGACCTTCAAAATCATTTATCTTAAAATCCATACTTATCACTTCCGAACTTTAAAAATATTATATCATATTACTTTGTCAAAATAAAAACATTATTATATAATAAATTTGGTGATACTATGAAAAGATTTAATGAACTAGATGAAGGATTTATTTGTGAACAGTGTGGAAAAGAAGTTACTCCACTAGGATATACTTCTAGAGATCATTGTCCATATTGTTTGTATTCTAAACATGTAGATATTATGCCTGGTGATAGAAAGAATACTTGTTTAGGTTTATTAAAACCAATTGGTATTGAAAAATATAAAGATACTTATAAAATACTTTATGAATGTGATAAGTGTCATAAAACACATAAAAATATTATTGCCAAAGACGATGATATGAATAAAATAATAGAAGTTTCCAAAATAAATTAAATATCCACAGAATTTGTGGATATTTTAATTTCTAGGTTTAAATATTAAAGTAAATATAAAAGAAAAGATAATAGCTTCTACTATGCCAGTTGCAGTAAGATCAAACATACCAAGTAATAGACCTAATATTCCTTTACTCTTAGCACTAGCCAAAGCTCCATGAACTAAAGAATGTCCAAAACTAGTAATAGGCAGTAATGCTCCTCCACCGACTAATTTAATAATCTTATCATAAATACTAAAAGTATCTAGAAAAGCTCCTAAAACTACTAAAAGTGATGTAATATGTCCTGGAGTTAGTTTCGTATTATCTAATATGATCTGAGATATCATACAGATTAAACCACAAAATAAAAAAGAATTAATTATTAACATTAAGCTACCTCCAAACTAATCGCATGACAGATTGAATTTATATTTTCTTTTTGATAAATAAGTATTGGAGAAAAGAGTGCTCCTGTTGCGAGTAATAAAACTCTTTTTATTTTTTTCTTCTTTAATAAATCATAAACATAACTATAAGTTACTAATGCACTACAGACTGGTCCACTACCACCAGCTCTTACTTCTTTCTGTTTATCTAAGTCATATAATAATACTCCACAATCATCATAATTAGTTAAATTCATATTATATAGTTCATTTAAATAATCTTTTACTATTTCTCTACCATATATTCCTAAATCACCAGTTAGTATTAAATCATAATCATCTGGGGTTCTACCAGTATCTTTAAAGTGTTCTAATAAGGTATTAATCGCAGCTGGAGCCATAGTTTTCCCCATATCATTAGGATCATTTTGATTATAATCAACTATTTTACCTAGAGTAGCACATTCAACTCGTACATCACTTTTCTCATTAGTTAAAAAGCTTACTGCTGCACCTGTCGCCGTAAAAGTTGCCGTATTAGGTCTAGGAGCTCCATACTCCGTTGGATATCTAAACTGTTTCTCTGAAGTCATATTATGAGAAGATACTAAACATAAAGCATTATTAATAAATTTGCTTTCAATAAAATTAGCCGCAATAATCATTCCTAATACACTACTACTACAAGCACCATAAATACCAATAAAACCATTACCCACTCCATAAGCACCATACGTAGAAGCTGTTATTTGATTTAATAAATCTCCCCCTATTACTAAATCAATTTCTTTTTTATTAAAACCACTCTTCTTCATGACCATTACAAGAGCATCTCTAACTAATTTTATTTCAGCTTTTTCAAATGACTTTTCTCCCATATATAAATCATCATAAGTCTTATCATAATACCTTCTCAAAGGCCCTTTCTTTTCATATGGCCCACAAACAGTAGATGTTTCAGTTATATAAACATTATTATAATTAAAAGTCATTATATACCTCCTATAAGATATCTAATTATTCCAAAGAAAAAAGCTGAGACTACTCCATAAATAATTACTGATCCAGCTAGTTTAAACATATTAGAACCTATTCCATAGATTGGTCCCTCATTTTTATAATCCAAACTACTACTAGTCATAGCATGGGCAAATCCTGTAATAGGTATTAATAAACCACATTTAAACTTAGTTACCAAAGTATCAAAAAAGCCCAAAGCCGTGAATAAACTAGCTATAAAAATAAAACTAGTAATCATAATTGATACAGCCACTTCTTTATTAACATTAAAATTTATTAATACTTCGATTATGACCTCACCACTAGCTCCAAGTAATCCACCACTAATAAAAGCTAATAAAGCATTACTTATTCTATTCTCAGGAGCTTTATGCCTACTGGCAATTCTTTCATATTTAGTATTTCTCATTATCTCACCATTTATAATATGAGAAAAAAACTTTCAAATATACAAAAAACTTAAGAGGATAATTTACTCTTAAGTTTTTGTAATACTTTATTTTCTTTTCTTGATACTTGTACTTGACTCATACCTAATACATTAGATGCTTCCATTTGTGTGTATTCTTCATAATATCTAATTTTTAATAATTTTTGTTCGTCAGGAGAAAGTTTTTCGATTTCACTTCTTAAATCTAAAATAGTTGGACTCGTATCATCATAAGACTTAGTACTATTATATACTTCATCAATTGATTCTACTTCTTCATTAGCAAGAATTGCACTGTCAATTAAATTTTCATCTACATCTAAATATAAAGATATTTCTAAATTAGTTGGAAGTCTACCTAACTTTTGAGTCAATAGTTCTTTTGTCTTTATAATTTTTTTATTTAAATCAACTAGGCCTTTACTAACTTTTAAACTACTATTCTCTCTAATATACTTATTAACTTCACCTATTATATAGTAATATGCATAAGTTGAGAATTTAGTATCATAGGACTTATCATAATGTTTATAAGCATCTATTAATCCTAACATAGCTACTTGATATAAATCATCATAATCATATCTCTTAGAATACTTACTAATAATACTATATAATAATCCATCATAATCTAATAATTCTTCCATTTACCTCCTTTCTGAAAACACTATAATCCAAATAAAAAAGAGAAGCTAGTCTTTCGACAAAACCTCTCAAAAAAAGTGTTCGACATTATTTTTTTCTATCCAGTTCTTTTAAACTTCTTTTGGGTGTTGGTAAATTTTCTGGCATAGTTCCTCCCAATCGCTTAATACTATTTCTTACTTCCCTACCCACTTCATAATGAACGGAATTTGCAGTATATTCATTATCTACATTATCCCTTTTTAATTTAGCATCTGTTTGAGCAATTCGAAAAATATTATCGGCAAGTTCTTCGCTACCCATATTATCTAATATATCCTCTCTATATCTTAGTTTCTTCCTTTTGAAAATATCATCTGCTGTTTCACCATTATAAAGTCCTTTGTATCCTGCATTATGAAATCTAGCTAAGTCTTTTACAGCACTATTAACTGCCGTTTTATTTAAATTATAATTGCCGTTTTTTACTTGCTTTCTTCTATATAATCTTTTTTCATCTTCCGTTAGTTTATTATACTCTTTTTCAGAAAGTTCTTGTTTTCTTGTTTGAATGGCAAAATAAGTTTGGGCTAGTGCTATTACTTCTTTTCTAGGATCACCATTTTGTGCAATAAGATAGCAGGCATATCTTGATAGTTTATAATCAGTTATTATTCTTTTACCACCATTTACATTTATTGACAATTTGCCGACATTGGCAAATTGTTCAAATATGTCAATATTACTATTATTACAAGCAGTTTTAGCCTTATTAATTACATCTTCAAATCTTCTCCATTGAGTATAATTCAAAACTTTTTGTAATTCCCTTGCCAACCAATATTCATTACCAACTTCATCAATATGCTTAATGTCTTCAAATATCTTTTCTGTATATTTTTCAATCGTATTCATTTTATTCCTCCTACTATATTATTCGAAAGAAATAATGCTTTTTATGAAAAAAAAGACAATTTCTTGTCTTTATTTATCTGTAGATCCAAATCCACCTTGTCTTTCTCCACTAGCTACATCATCATCTGTAACTAAGTATTTAGAAAAGATTGCTTGACCAATAGCTTCTCCCTTTTTAATAGTAATATCTTCATCTTTAATATTAAAGAAAGCAAACATGATATGACCATCATTATCAGGATTGCCATAATAATCTTTATCTACTACTCCTACAGAATTTGCTAAGATTAATCCTTTTTTCTTTGGATTAGAACTTCTATTATATAAATATAATACCTCATCATCATCCATATAAGCTTTTATTCCAGTAGGAATTAAGGTTGGATTCATACCTTTCTTAAAGCTAGGCACAACAGTATCTTCTGCACACTCTACATCATAACCAGCAGAATACTTAGTTTTTCTAACTGGTAAATTAATATCTTTATTTTCAAAACCTTTTGCTATTTCAAAACCTCTAGTCTTCATATAAAATAATTTCTCCTTTTTTTAATGACTTTTTAACATCAATTACTCTTTGATTAGATGATCCTCTCCATTTAAGTGTTGGATCATGTAATTCATCTATATACCTTCCATCTACTAGGACATCTAAGTAATTAACTACTTCTTTATCTTTTAAATATTCATCAAAAAGAAATCCACTCCATGTCCAAATAGTTTTATTGGGATAAACTTCTTTAAATCTCTTAGCTAACTTTGTAGTAGCTTCAATATTCTTAGGATGCATTGGTTCTCCACCGAGAATAGATAATCCTGTTATATGATCTGCTTTAGCTAAATCAATTATTGTATTAATCTCTTCATCAGTAAACTCTTTTCCACCAGCAAAATCCCAAGTTTCTGGATTAAAACAGTTTTTACAATGAAAAGCACATCCTTGAAAGAATATTGAGACTCTAACACCAGGTCCATTAGCTATATCCATCTTTCTTATTTTATTGTATCTCATTATAGATCCTTATTATCTAAGTGAATAACTCTTTCTTTAATCTCTTGAGTTCTTCCTTTATTCCAGAAATTAGCTCCAATATAACCGCAAGTACGTCTTGCGACATTTAACTTAGCATGGTCTCTGTTTCCACAGTTAGGACAATACCATTCTAAGTTTTCATCAATTAAAATTTCACCATCATAACCACATTCTTGACAATAATCAGATTTAGTATTTAATTCTGCATACATAATATTATCATAAATAAATTTAATTACTTCCATAACAGAATCTAAATTACCTTGGAGATTAGCTGTTTCAATATAAGAAATAGCTCCACCTGGTGATAGTCTTTGGAATTCACTTTCTAATTTTAATTTAGTAAAAGCATCTATCTCTTCAAATACTGGTACATGATAACTATTAGTAATATA
>ERZ842401.2298-NODE-2298-length-25685-cov-13.087944_pt1 | contig 25685 bp, 23 predicted proteins | sample MGYA00521270_ERZ842401 | MGnify/ENA primary metagenome ERZ842401 (study PRJEB31892, sample SAMEA3878208) | bioreactor metagenome | biome: Moose rumen | place: Sweden | collected 2011-10 | study: EMG produced TPA metagenomics assembly of the PRJEB12797 data set... | reverse complement strand
GCGGCGTGCAGGTGAGCCGTACCTTCTATGCCCGCGGACAAACCGGTCAGCAGCTCCTGCTGGGGGCCTATGCTTCCCTGAACAAGGAAATCGCCGCCGGCACCGTCAAGAGCTATCCTCGCCACGAAATGCTGGACCTGGTAATCATCAACGGCCAGGCAAAGGGTATCATCGCCCGCAACCTGGTTACCGGTGAAATCGAGCGCTTCGGCGCCCACGCCGTTGTCCTGGCCACCGGCGGTTACGGAAATACTTATTTCCTCTCCACCAATGCCATGAATTCCAACGGTTCCGCCGCCATGCAGGCCTATCGCAAAGGCGCTTTCTTCGCCAATCCCTGCTTCGCCCAGATCCACCCCACCTGTATTCCTGTACATGGTGACCAGCAGTGCAAACTGACCCTGATGTCGGAATCGCTCCGTAATGACGGCCGTATCTGGGTTCCCAAGAAGATGGAAGACGTGATCAAGCTCCGCAAGCATGAGATTAAGGCTTCCCAGATTCCCGAGGAAGACCGCGACTACTATCTCGAGCGCCGCTATCCGGCTTTCGGCAACCTGGTTCCGCGTGACGTGGCTTCCCGCGCCGCCAAGGAGCGCTGCGACGCCGGCTACGGTGTGAACGAGACCGGCCTGGCCGTATTCCTGGATTTTGCCGATGCCATCAAGCGTCTGGGTCACCAGCGGGTAGAGGAACGCTATGGCAACCTGTTCCAGATGTACGAGAAGATCACTTCTTCTTCTCCTTGGGAAGAGCCGATGATGATTTATCCGGCCATCCACTATACCATGGGCGGTCTGTGGGTAGACTATGATCTTCAGACCACCATTCCCGGCCTGTATGCCATCGGCGAGGCCAACTTCTCCGACCACGGCGGAAACCGCCTGGGTGCATCGGCCCTTATGCAGGGTCTGGCAGACGGTTACTTCATCCTGCCTTACACCATCGGCGATTATCTTTCCCATAAGTTTGCAGAGCCCAAGACGGATACCAACGCCCCCGAATTCGAGGCTGCCGAGAAGGCCGTCAAGGAGCGTATCAACAAGATCCTTGCAGTGAAGGGTACCGAGACGGTGGACAGCATCCACAAGAAGCTCGGCCACATCATGTGGGAATATGTGGGTATGGCCCGCAACGAAGCCGGTCTGAAGAAGGCCATCGAAGAAATCGGTGCTCTCCGCAAAGAGTTCTGGCAGACGGTCCGTGTTCCCGGTACCAACGAGGAATTCAACCAGGAACTGGAGAAAGCGCTCCGTCTGGTGGATTTCTTCGACATCGGCGAACTGATGGCCCGCGATGCCCTTCACAGGAAGGAATCCTGCGGCGGCCACTTCCGCGAGGAAATGCAGACAGAAGAAGGCGAAACCAAGCGTGATGACGAGAACTTCATGTATGTGGGCGCCTGGGAATACAAGGGTGAAGGTGTTGAACCGGAACTCCATAAGGAACCGCTGAAATACGAGAATATCAAGATTGCCACCCGTAACTATAAAGACTAAAGGATTATGGAATATAATGTGAAAGTGTGGCGTCAGAAAAACGCCAAAGCAAAGGGTCATTTCGAGACCTACCATGTTACGGATGTGGAGGAAGATGCTTCCTTCCTGGAAATGCTTGATATACTGAACGATCAGTTAATCCGCAAGGGGGTGGAACCCATCGCCTTCGATCACGACTGCCGTGAGGGCATCTGCGGTGCCTGTTCCCTGTATGTAGACGGTCGCGCCCATGGTCCGGACGATCAGGTGACTACCTGCCAGCTGTTCATGCGTCATTTCAAGCCGGGTGCCACCATTACCGTGGAACCTTGGCGCAGCGGCGCTTTTCCTATTATCAAGGACCTGGTGGTAGACCGTGGCGCCTTTGACAAGATTCTGCAGGCCGGCGGTTTCATAACCGTACGCGCCGGAAGCGCACAGGATGCCAACAACATCCTCATTCCTCATGACGATGCTGAATTGTCGATGGATGCTGCCGCCTGCGTCGGTTGCGGTGCCTGTGTGGCTACCTGCAAGAACGGATCGGCCATGCTGTTTGTGGCTGCCCGTGTCAGTTCGCTGGCTCTGCTGCCTCAGGGTAAGCCGGAGGCTGCCCGCCGTGCACGCGCCATGGTGGCCAAGATGGATGAACTGGGCTTCGGAAACTGCACCAACACCCGCGCCTGCGAGATGGAGTGCCCGAAGCATGTCACCATTGACCACATCGCCCGTCTGAACCGCGAATACCTGAAGGCCCGTTTCAGCGAGTAATCTTTACCAGAGGAAGTTATTGAAAGGATAACGTCCCGCATGAATCTCCGCAGCTATCTTGTAAAGGTCGTTGCGGAGTTTTTCTATACCTATTTTTTCCCGGGCCGATATGAAGATACACGGAGTTTTCTCCTCTGCTATCCAACTGTTTTTCAGTTCTTCGAGCGTCCTGTTTATGGGTTGCTTCGGTTCCAGGGAGAATTCGTCGTAGGGTTCGTATGTGTAGGCATCGACCTTGTTGAATACTACGTAGATGGGTTTGTTGCTGGCACCGATATCTTTCAGTGTCTGTTCCACAACTTGCATCTGTTCTTCGAAATCAGGATGGGAGATGTCTACTACGTGTACGAGCACGTCGGCCTCACGGACTTCGTCCAGTGTACTTTTGAAGGCTTCAACCAGTTGGGTAGGCAGTTTTCTGATAAAGCCTACTGTATCGCTCAGGAGGAAGGGTACGTTTTCTATTACTACTTTCCTGACCGTCGTGTCCAATGTCGCAAAGAGTTTGTTCTCTGCAAATACGTCTGATTTGGCCAATAAATTCATCAGCGTACTTTTCCCTACATTGGTATATCCTACGAGGGCCAGGCGTACCAGAGAGCCTCTGTTGCCCCTTTGTGTGGCCATTTGCTTGTCGACTTTTTTCAGGTCTTCTTTCAATTTGGATATACGCTGCTTTACGATACGGCGGTCGATTTCTATCTGGGTTTCACCCATACCGCCTCTTGTTCCCATACCGCCCCTCTGCCTTTCCAGGTGAGTCCACATGCCGGCCAGACGTGGAAGCATATAGTTGTAGTGGGCCAGTTCCACCTGCATTTTTGCATAGGAAGTTTTTGCCCTTTGAGCGAAAATCTCAAGAATCAGGCTTGTACGGTCTATTACATCGCTGCAAGCAATCACTTTCTCTATGTTTCGCTGCTGCATGCCGGTGAGTTCATCGTCAAAGATGACGTATTCTATTTCATTATCCTGGCAATAATTCTTGATTTCCTCCAGTTTTCCCGGACCGATGTATGTTGCCTTGTCCGGCCGGTCCAGTCTCTGGGTAAACATCTTATCTCCTGTGGCACCTGCGGTTTCTGCCAAAAACTTCAGTTCGTACAGGTATTCCTGCACTTTTCTTTCGCCTCCTTTTTCCAGGATTACACCTACAAAAACGGCTTTATTGGTTTTGAATTCACTCATATCGCGCAAATTTACTAATTTTGCATAAATTTTTAGGTTATGGTTTCCTATTTTAATGAAGATATCAAGTTTCCTTTCAAGGAAAAAAGATTGACTTCCCGCTGGCTTAAGTTTGTTGCCGAAAGCGAGTCCAGGCGCCTTGGTGACATCTCCATTGTTTTTTGTTCTGACAATTATATTCTTGATGTGAATATCAAGTATTTGCAGCACGATTATTATACTGATATCATCACCTTTGATTATTGTGAAGGAAACCGTCTTTCCGGAGATTTGTTCATCAGTATTGATTCTGTCCGGGAAAACGCCTCTTTCTATGGAAGTGATTTTGCCGAAGAATTGAACAGGGTCATTGTTCATGGTTTACTGCATCTTATCGGTTATGACGACCATACCGAGGAGGATATAGCCGTGATGCGCGCCAAGGAGAACTATTACCTTTCGCAGCGGTCTTTGGTATGAACGACCGGTTTGATATCATTGTCATTGGTGGTGGTCATGCAGGCTGTGAAGCTGCCATGGCTGCTGCCGGCATGGGTTCTTCTGTTTTGCTCCTTACTCCCGATCTGAACGGTCTTGCCAAGATGAGTTGTAATCCTGCCGTTGGCGGAATTGCAAAGGGACAGATCGTGCGGGAGATCGATGCGCTTGGAGGCTGGTCTGGAGTTGTTACCGATGCATCGACTCTGCAATTCAGGATGCTGAATCGTTCGAAGGGTCCGGCTATGTGGAGTCCTCGTGCCCAGTGTGATAAACAGCTTTTTTCCCATACTTGGCTTTCAATTCTTTTAAGTTCTTCTAAATTAAGTATTTACGTCGATTTCGCAGCCGATTTTATCTTTGAGAATTCAAAAATTTGCGGAGTTCGAACAATTACAGGTGCAATTTTTTATTCTCAGGCTGTTATTTTGACTGCCGGTACCTTCCTTAACGGGAAAATGTTTATCGGCCAGCATTCTTTTGAGGGAGGCCGTATCGGAGAAAAAGCTTCTTATGGAATTTCTGATCAGTTGGCTTCTTTCGGGATTCCTACTGCTCGGATGAAGACGGGAACCCCTCCCCGTATTGATGTCCGTTCCATCGACCTTTCCAAATTGGTCCGTCAGAAGGGTGATGATAAGCCGGATCGTTTCTCTTTTTTGGATAAACCTTCTTCTGTTCAGTCCGGTGGAATTCAGATGGATTGTTTTCTTCTGCACACCAATGAAAGAGTGCATGAAATACTCCGTACCGGATTTGACAGGTCTCCTTTGTTTACAGGAATGATTCACGGAAAAGGTCCGCGGTATTGTCCCAGCATAGAAGATAAGCTGCGTACTTTTGCCGACAAGGATTCTCACCAGCTCTTTCTTGAACCGGAGGGTAAGAATTCTCCTGAATATTATTTGCAGGGATTCTCCTCTTCACTTCCCCTGGAAGTTCAGTTGGAGGCAGTTCATGCCATTGAAGGACTTGAGGAGGCTGTATTCTTTAAACCAGCTTACGCAGTTGAGTACGATTATTTCGATCCTCAATATCTTCATTATTCCTTGCGTTCCCGTGTTATAGACAATCTCTTTTTAGCTGGTCAGGTTAATGGTACTACCGGTTATGAAGAGGCGGCTGCTCAGGGTATCGTTGCCGGCATTAATGCTCACTTGTTCCTTGAGGAGAGAGATCCTCTTATTCTTCGTCGTGACCAGGCTTATATTGGTGTTCTTATCGATGATCTTATTAATAAAGGGGTCGATGAACCCTACCGGATGTTTACCTCCAGGGCTGAATATAGAATTTTGCTGCGTCAGGACAATGCCGATTTCCGTTTAACCGAATTATCTCATTCTTTAGGTTTAGCTTCCGAGGAGAGATATGCTGGAATGATGCGTAAGCAGGCAGCTGTTGATGAGCTAATTGCATTATGTGAGTCTGCCAAGATGAAAGCCGATTCTGTTAATGCTTATCTTTCTTCCTTGGGTTCTACTGAGCTTACTGAGTCAAAGCATTTGAGTGAATTGGTTTCTCGTCCTGAACTTAATCTGGAAGATTTGCTTCAATTTGTTCCACATGGAACAAAAACTCATTATTCTGCCGATGTAATTACTTCGGTTGAGGTCTCAATTAAGTATGCCGGTTATATAGAGCGGGAAAAACTTCAGGCAGAAAAGAACAATAGACTTGAGTATATAAAGATTCCTTTTGGATTTGATTTTGATCATATTCAGGGCCTTTCTATTGAATGTCGGCAAAAATTGAAAAGATATAAGCCCGAGACAATCGCTCAGGCTTCTAGAATTTCTGGTATTTCTCCAGCGGATATTTCAGTTTTATTGGTCTATTTTGGTCGATAATTGTTCCACGTAGAACTTTTATAACTTCTTTAAAGCAGCCTTGATGATATCCTCTACCTTTGCATCAGGATTATCTTTAAGGATACCAGGCATTACTTTACTGATATTTGCCTTACTGAATCCCAGCATGACAAGTGCTGTGGTAGCTTCATCTGCCAGGGCAGACTGACTGGACTGGAACAGTACTGTATTGTCGGTTCCTCCGCCCTTCACGATCTTGTCTTTCAACTCTAAAATCAGGCGCTGAGCGCTTTTGAGGCCGATTCCTTTCACGCTTTTGATTCTATTGATATTCTCTGAAAGAATGGCCTGACGGATTTCTTCAGCCGTTAAAGTGGACAACATCATCCTGGCAGAGGCTACACCTATTCCCGAAACGCTGATAAGCAATCGGAATAATTCCCTTTCATCTTTCGAGGCAAATCCATAAAAGAGTTCTTCGTCTTCCCGGATATAGTGATGGATATAAGCCACTGCTTCGGTTTTCATCTGAAAAACTTCGTAAGTTTGCAGGGATATCAGAATGCTATAACCTATTCCATTGTTTTCCAAGATCAGTTCTGTCGGAGTTAATTCGATGATTTTTCCTTTGATGTAGTCTATCATATGGTCTGTTTCTGTTCAACTTTGCACAAAAATATGTAAATTTGCAGACTTATCCAATACGAAATGACTGTACAAGAAATCAGAAATCAATTTCCTGCCCTTGCCTCCAAGGTATATGGCAAGCCATTGGTCTATTTGGATAATGCCGCCTCGTCCCAGCGCCCTCTTTCTGTTATTGCTGAATGGACAAAATTGGTGGAAATGGGAAACGCAAATATTCACCGGGCTGTCCATCATTTAGCCGGAGTTGCCACCGAGGCGTATGAAAGTACCCGCGATTTTATTGCAGAATACCTGAATGCATCGTCCCGGGAAGAGATTGTTTTTACCTATGGAACCACCTCCGGCATTAATCTGGTGGCTTTTTCCTTCGGTGAAGCTTTTGTAGAGGAAGGCGATGAAATTGTGGTTTCCACAGCTGAGCATCACTCCAATATTGTTCCCTGGCAAATGCTTTGTGAGCGAAAAAAAGCGGTGCTTAAGGTACTCGACATAGAGGAAAACGGTGAACTGGACCTGGACCAGCTGCCTCAGCTGCTTACAGCCAGGACAAAGCTTGTGGCGGTGACGCATATTTCCAATGTGCTCGGTATTGTAAATCCTATACAGGAAATCGTCCGTATCTGTCATTCCAAAGGAATTCCCGTATTGGTTGACGGTGCCCAGGGTATTGTCCACCAAAAGGTGGATGTGAGGGCGCTGGACTGTGATTTTTATGCTTTCTCCGGGCATAAAGTCTATGCGGCTACGGGAACAGGTGTTTTGTATGGAAAGAGAAAGTGGCTGGATCAGATGCCTCCATACATGGGTGGCGGTGAAATGATAGAAACTGTCAGATTCAGCGGTACCACTTATGCTCCCCTGCCGGAGAAATTCGAGGCTGGTACGCAGAATTTCAATGCGGTACCTACTCTGGTACCGGCGTTGAAAATGCACCAATCTTTTTCGGAAATAATTGATTATCAAAATAATATTTTAGATTTTTGCTATAAAGAACTTACTGGCGACCCCAGGATAGTGCTCTATGGAACGCCCGTGAATCCGGCCGATAAAATTCCTGTTTTTTCCTTTGCCGTAAAAGGTGTCCATCACGAAGATCTGGCCCTTATTTTGGATAAGATGGGAATAGCATTGCGCTCGGGACAGATGTGCGCGGAACCCTTGATGGACCGCCTGGGTGTAACGGGATTGCTCCGCGCTTCTTTTGCTCCGTACAATACGCTGAAAGAGGCTCAATACTTCATTGAAAGCCTTCATAAGGCCGTAAATATGTTATTATAGAAGATGGAAACCCTTGAAGAAAGGAAACAAGCCGTAATAGAAGACTTTTCCCTGTACGACGAATGGCTTGACAAATATGAATACCTGATTGAATTGGGCAAAGGCCTGGATTCATATCCGGAAGAAAAGAAAACGGAAGACCGTCTTATCAAAGGCTGTCAGTCCCGGGTATGGCTGGACTATTCCCTGCAGGACGGAAAACTATATTTTCAGGCCGACAGCGATGCCATCATTACCAAAGGAATCATTTCCCTGTTGATCAGCGTCTATTCCGGACGTACGCCGGAGGAAATTGCGGCGGACGACTTTGGATTCATTGCGGAAATCGGCCTGAAGGAGAATCTTTCCCCTACCCGGGCAAATGGGTTGGTCTCTATGATCGATACAATTAGGAAAGTTGCAGAAAATGCCTGATAAAGAAATACTTACAGCAGAGGATGTAAAGGAGTTGCAGCCGCTTTATGCTGCTGTCATCTCTGCCCTCAAGGAGGTGTATGATCCGGAGATCCCGGTCAACATCTATGACCTCGGTCTTATCTACGAACTCACCATCAACAAGGCGCGGGAAGTCTCTATTCTGATGACTTTCACCGCACCCAACTGTCCCATGGCCGATCAGGTCCTCTCAGAAGTGCAACAGATGGTGCAGGACGTTCCCGGAGTGACAAAATGTTCGATAGAACTCACCTTCGACCCTGTCTGGGACCGCAGCATGCTTTCAGAAGAGGCCCGTGTCGAACTGGGTCTCGACTACGAAGAGGACGATTACGGAAAACTCAACGAGGAATAGATGGAAAGGGTGGATGTTTTTCTGGGTCTCGGAACCAACGAAGGAGACCGCGACAGGAACCTGCTGAAGGCAATGACTTTGCTGGATGCTGTCTTCGGATGCTATCCGGAGCGGATTTCCCGTATTGTGGAAACCCCCGCCTGGGGATTTGAAGGTCCCGATTTCCTGAATCTCTGCGTCCTCTACCGTCTTCCCCGGAAAGGAACGCCGGAAGAACATGCCACAGCCATTCTTCGTCAGATAAAAGACATCGAGAAGGAGATGGGCCGAAAAGAAGAGCCTCTCTTTGACGATGCCGGAAACCGCCTCTACCACAACAGGATCATCGACATAGATATTCTTTGTTACGGGGATCATAGAATTGAAACAGAGGAACTTACAATTCCTCATCCGCTGATAGCGCAGCGCGATTTCGTAAAAAAACCGCTCCTTGAAATTTCCAAACCCGAAATCAGGAACGCGTTTCCGGAGATTTTTGCGTAAATTTGTCATTCTGAACAAAGTGAAGAATCTGATAATTTAATAGTATATGACACAAGAAGAACTTTTCAAAGTACTGGTCGCCCACTGCAAGGAATATGGATTCATCTTTCCTTCCAGTGAGATTTACGACGGTCTGGCCGCCGTATACGATTATGGCCAGATGGGCGTTCAGCTCAAAAACAACATCAAGAATTATTGGTGGGAAGCCATGACCCGCCTCAATGAGAATATCGTGGGCATCGACTCAGCCATCTTCATGCACCCCCGTATCTGGGAGGCTTCCGGCCACGTAGGTGCCTTCAATGACCCCCTCATCGACAACAAAGATTCCAAGAAACGCTATCGGGCCGATGTCCTCATTGAAGACTATCTGGGCAAGATCGAGGAAAAGATTGAGAAAGAAGTGGCCAAAGGCCGCAAGAAATTCGGAGATAGTTTCAATGAAGAGCAGTTCCGTGCCACCAACCCCAACGTACTGCGCGAAAAAGCCAAGTACGATGAGGTCCACGGCCGTTTCCTGAAAGCCGAGCAGGCCTCCGACTTTGCCGAATATCGTCAGATTATCATCGACTGCGGCATCGTCTGCCCCATCAGCGGCACCTGCAACTGGACCGAAGTACGCCAGTTCAACCTCATGTTCCAGACCTCGATGGGTTCCACGGCCGATGGTGCCAGCACCATTTATCTGCGTCCGGAGACCGCCCAGGGCATTTTCGTCAACTATCTGAATGTCCAGAAGACCGGCCGGATGAAGATTCCTTTCGGCATCGCCCAGATCGGCAAGGCCTTCCGCAACGAGATTGTGGCCCGTCAGTTCATCTTCCGCATGCGTGAATTCGAGCAGATGGAGATGCAGTTCTTCATCAAGCCCGGCACCGAACTCGACTGGTTCAAGAAATGGAAGGAAACCCGTATGAAATGGCATGTGAACCTGGGAATGGGCGCCGAGAATTACCGTTTCCACGACCATGAGAAACTGGCCCATTATGCCAATGCCGCCACGGATATCGAGTTCAACTTCCCGTTCGGCTTCAAGGAACTGGAAGGTATTCACAGCCGTACCAACTTCGACCTGGGCAACCACCAGAAGTTCTCCGGCAAGAAGATCGAGTACTTTGATCCCGAAGAGAATACCTCCTACACTCCTTATGTGATTGAAACCTCCATCGGCGTAGACCGCATGTGCCTGGCCGTTTTGGCCCATTCCTATACCGTAGAAAAGCTGGAAAACGGCGAGGAGCGTGTTGTAATGAAGATTCCTGCCCCGCTCGCTCCTATCAAGGTGGCTGTCATGCCGCTCGTAAAGAAGGACGGTCTGCCTGAACTGGCCCAGAAAGTCGTGGATGAACTCAAATACGATTTCTCCTACCAGTACGACGAAAAAGACTCCATTGGCAAGCGTTATCGCCGTCAGGATGCCATCGGCACTCCTTTCTGCGTAACGGTAGACCACGACAGCCTCAATGACGGTACGGTTACCGTGCGTGACCGTGATACCATGACTCAGGAGCGCGTGAAGATCGAAGATCTCCGTGCCCTCATCGACCGGAAGGTCTCCCTTACGAATCTCCTCAGGAACCTCTAGTATGGGTCCCCTGGCGCTGCTCATAACAGCCGTCCTGGCTACGCTGGTCCTGTATTTCTGGGCCCGCAAGGCGCAGCTGGAAAAGCAGCTGATGCAAGAACGCGAAGAAAACGAGCGCATGCTCTCCACTGCGGAGGACCTGCGCTCGCGCCTTCGTTCGCTGGAGCGGCGTCAAGGAAAAACCAAATCACTGCCCGCCGGATCGACAGAAATGCTCGACCGCCTGTGCGAACAGTACTATGTCTATGAAGGGACGGAGAACCTCCAGCCCAAAATTCTGAAGGAAGTCCGTTCCATCGTCGAAGGGCTGAGAAGCGATGCCGCTACCCAGAAAACGCTGGAATCGGCCCTCAACGAATCGGCCGGTGACGTGATGGTACACCTGCGGGAAGCCTTCCCAAAATGGAAGGAAGAAGATTTCCTGTTGTACCTGTTTTCTGCCGCCGGCTTCTCTACAACCACTATTTCCACCCTGCTGGAGAAAGACAAACCCTTTGTCTATAACCGCCTTTACAGGCTCAAGGAACGCATCAAAAACTCCTCTTCCGAGTACAAGGACCTCTTCCTGAATACCCTCGAAAAATAATTATTTTAATAAGTGGCGAACGCCGGAATTTCGGGGGTTTTCGACAAAAAAAACGGCACTTGCGAGATTTTTTAAAAAATCGCTTGTTTTAAATAATTAATAATCAACACTTTAATAACATCTGTTTGCGAGATTTTATTTTGAAGAAAGTTTTGCAGGCTCAAAAATAGGTGCGACCTTTGCATTAGAGAAAAACCAAAACAAAAATTCAATAGTCATGGAAGTAAAGAAGAGTGAAAAAGCCAGTCTTGAAAACAAGAAACTGCTGCTTACCGAGGTCGGTCTTGTGATCGCTCTCCTCGTAGTCTACGGCGCTTTCAACTACTCTTCCCGTGAGGCCCAGGTCGCTGTCCTCGAAGACACAACCCAGGTAGTCGTGGAAGACGAAATGATCGCCATCCAGAACGAGCTCCCGCCGCCCCCGCCCGAGGCTCCCTCCATCCCTGTATTGTCGGACCAGATCGACATCGTGGACGATGACATCAAACTGGACGACGATATGTTCATCAACCTGGAAGACGATGCCAACCTGGCCGTCGATATCCAGGACTACCGCGAAGCCGAGGTAGAGGAAGAGGAAGTGGAAGAAGAGGCCATTCCTTTCCAGCTCGTAGAACAGAAGCCTTCCTTCAATGGCGGCGATGCCAACGAGTTCTCCAAGTGGGTTAACTCCCGTCTGGTCTATCCCGAAATCGCCAAGGAGAACGGTGTGCAGGGTCGTGTCACCCTCATGTTCACCGTGGAAGCCGACGGCCGCGTCACCAACGTACGCGTAGTCCGTGGCGTGGATGAATCCCTGGACAAGGAGGCTGTCCGCGTGGTTTCCAGCTCCCCGAAGTGGAAGCCCGGCCGTCAGCGTGACCGCGCTGTGAAGGTTACCTACACCTTCCCCGTGATCTTCCAGCTCCGATAAAAGGCGGAAACACCAGTTTTAAAAGCCGTAGCGGTGACCCCGCTGCGGCTTTTTTCATTATTTATTGGGATGGCAGGGCATGAAAAATCGCCGTATCTTTGCACACCTTTAGTAAAGATATGGAACCTGTCATCACATGTGAACATTTGACCCACTGGTTCGGGACGCGTAAAATCTATGAGGACCTGAATTTCCAGGTACAACCCGGGCACATCGTGGGGCTGCTGGGCAAAAACGGCACCGGTAAAACGACCACCATCAATATCCTGATGGGCTATCTGAAGCCGACTTCCGGCTCCTGCCGCATCTTTGGAGAGGAAGTCCAGCAGATATCTCCCTCCACGCGCGAGCGGATCGCTCTCCTGCTGGAAGGCCACGTACAGTATTCTTACATGAGCATCGACCAGATAGAGAAATTCTACTCGGCTTTCTACCCCAGGTGGAACCGCGATGCTTATTACGGGCTGATGGAGAAGCTGAAAGTGGCTCCGGGGCAGAAGATTTCCCGGATGTCCAACGGACAGCGCTCCCAGGTGGCCCTGGGCCTGATCCTGGCGCAAAATGCCGATCTGCTGGTACTGGACGATTTCTCCCTGGGCCTGGATCCCGGCTACCGCCGCCTCTTCTGTGAATACCTGAGAGATTATGCCAAAGCCGAAGGAAAGACTGTTTTCCTCACCTCCCATATTATCCAAGACCTGGAAAAACTGGTGGATGAGGTGATTGTGATGGACTACGGCAGCATCCTGGTCCAGGAAGACGCCGCTTCTCTCATGGCCCGATATCCGGGACTGACCTTGGAGGATATTTTTATTGAACTCACGGGAAAGTACTGATTATGAACAAGATGATTCTATACAAAGAGTGGCTGAAAACCCGCTGGCCTCTGCTGGGGATAGCGGCCGTGATGGTGGCCTTCACCTTCTACAGCCTGCTCAACCTGGCCAAAGTGGTGGAATTCCGCGGAACCGATATCCTCTGGAGCACCCTGGTGTTCAAAGAAACCGTGCTTATTGAACAACTCAAGTACCTCCCAGCCCTGGCCGGCGCCGTGCTCTCCGTGGCCCAGTTCCTGCCGGAGATGACTCGCAAACGCCTCAAACTCACCCTCCATCTGCCCTATCCCCAGGGAAAGATGATCGCCCTCATGGCCCTGTACGGGATGGCGGCCGTTACCCTGCTTTCCTTGCTGCAGGCACTTGTCATTGGCATCGTCCTGGGCCGATGGATCGTTTCCGAACTGGTTGCCCGCGTGCTGGTGACAGCCGCCGTCTGGTATCTGGCCGGGTGGGCCGCTTACCTTTGGATGGCTGCCATCTGCCTGGAACCCACCTGGCGCATGCGCGTCGTGCTGCTCCTGATCCTTGCCGGCCTGATGTGGCTGCTCTTCCTTTCAGGAATCCCCGAGGCGTACAACGGCTTCCTTCCCTGGCTCATTCTCTATGTACTCTGCGGTGCCGTGCTTCTGTATCACGGTGTGGCCCGTTTCAAAGAAGGACTTCAAGATTAAGCGATTATGAAAAGAACAGGACAAATATTCATTGCTGTCTCGCTGGTGGCGCTGGTGCTTTGGGTCATTCCCTGGCTCTACAACCTCATGACCTTGAAGCCCTACTCCACCCCGTTCACCCTGTACAGCTGCATCATCCATGACTTCACTTCGCTGGACCGTTCCGACGGAAAGGCTTTCCAGTTCATCGACCGTCATGGAAATATCCACGGAGACGAGGTGCAGCCCATGTTCTACGCCTCTATCCTGGCCTCCCGCGGCGCACTCCCGGACACTGTCGAAGGCCGCCCCGTGACGATGGAAGAAATCGACAGGAATTCCATCATCGTCACCTCCGACCCCAAGGATATCAACAGGAAACAATCCAAAGTGCACCTGCTGATGGAATCCGTACCCGAGCGGCTGGAGCTGAAAGATCCGGAAGAAGCCGTCGTTTCCCGCAGAGATGGCCTGTATATCTACGAAATGGCCACCAACACGCTTCTGAAAGAGAAATCGGAAGCGTTCAACGCAAACCTCCGCAGCAAGGGTTTCACTTTCCCCGCCCGCCTGTTCGCCGGTAATCCCTCGGACCGCAAGGCCTACGACGAAGGCTACCTGGTCACCGACGCGGAAGGGAAGCTCTTCCATTTCAAACAGGTCGACGGCATCCTGGAAGCAGAACACTTCACGGAGGCCGACAACCTTGGACTGAAACACCTGATAATCACTGAATTCGATAATCACGCCACCCTCGGCTATCTCATATCGTCCGACAATACCCTGTACATGCTGAAACCGAACGGGGCGGTGATTCCCACCGAAGTGAAATTCGACCCGCTGAAAGAAGACCTTCTGGTGGTAGGCGATATGTTCTATTACACCATCAAAGTCTCCGATGAGGAGGGCGAGCATTTCTATGCACTGAGAAGCGGCGATTTCTCCCTGGCCGACAAGATGGACCGCCCGTATGAATTCGGGGAGGAATTCAATCTTTGCGAATACCTTTTCCCCTGCCGCCTCACTTTCACCTCTTCCAGCGACGGCTGGGTAAAACCCCGCCTGCAGGACTTCTCCTGGGCAGGCCTCATCGTGGACCTTGTCCTGGCCGCTCTCATAATTTTGTGGTGCAGGAAGCGTCGCAATCCCCATTTTTAGGGATTGTCCTGTGAAAGGCAAAGCGCTACTTTTGCAGTCTAAAACCAGAAAGTGACTGCAAGAAGCCTTCATATTATCCTATTGTTTCTCCTGTCTGTCTGCCTTCCGGCGGCTGCCCAGGAGACTTTTTTCGGCCGGGTGCTGGATGCCTCCACCCGTGAGCCGGTAATAGGAGCGGCCGTCACCCAGGGCGACCGCTGGGCCCTCACGGACACCCTGGGCCGTTTTGGTCTCAGGGTCCCTGCCCCCGGAACCATCACCATCTCGTCCATGGGCTACAAAACCGCAAAGGCAGCGCTGGTCCACGGCGGAGAATACCTTCTTCAGGCCGATATCCGCATGTTGCAGGAGGTTGTAGTGACGGCGACAGAACAGCGGGGCGTCACCGCCGCGTCCACCATCGGCGAGGAAGCCATCGCCCACATCCAGCCGTCCAGCGTGAAAGACCTGCTGGAACTGCTGCCGGGCGGCCTGGCCACCGATCCGGTACTGTCGTCTCCGCAGGTAGTGAATCTCCGCAGCGCAGCCTCCGTCAGTTCCAACTATGCCACATCGGCCCTGGGTACCAGCATCGTGGTGGACGGGAAGCCGGTAGGAAACAATGCCAACCTGCAGTATACCCCCGGCTACAGCAGCCTGGGTTCCGACTTCGTGAATTACGGCACCGACCTCCGCACCCTCTCCACCGAAGACATCGCGTCGATGGAAGTCGTGCGCGGCATCGCTTCCGTAGAATATGGCGACCTCACCAGCGGCCTCCTCAAGATTACCCGGAAAAGGGGCGGAAAAACCCTCAGGGCGCGTTTTAAATCGGACATGAACTCCAAACTGTTCTATGCCGGAAAAGACTTCGAATGGGGCGGAAAAGAGCCTTTTACGCTGAATGCCGGCGTCAATTACCTGGATTCCCAGGCCGATCCCCGGAATCCCCGCCAGAACTATAAACGGCTCACGGGATCCCTTCGCGGGGGAAAAACGTGGCTGGGAGAGCAAAAATACCTGCTGAACTTCTCCCTGGACTACACCGGTTCCTTTGATGATGAAAAATCGGACCAGAACCTGGATTTCGGCGATATGGGGCCGGTGGAAACCTACAAATCCACCTACCACAAACTGGAAGCCGGCCTGGATTTCACCCTGCAGGCCAGGGACAACGAGTCCGTACTCCGAAGCTGGGTGACCACCGCCTCCCTTTCGGTGGAAAAAGACCTCATCGACAGGTGGAAATACAATATCAACGGCTCTGAACAGTCTTTTTCCGTGGCTGCGGAGCCCGGAGAATGGGACGCCGTCATCCTGCCGGTACGGTACGAATCCACCATGCAGGTCATCGGCCGTCCCCTGTACGGCTTCCTGAGTACAGTCGTAAACCTCAAGGCCGGGGTGCATAGCATCAAAGGCGGCCTCCAGTGGACCGTTGACAAAAACTTCGGGGAAGGGTCGGTATTCGACATTACGCGCCCCTTTTCCACGCTGCTGAGTTCCCGTCCCCGCCCTTATTATGCCATTCCCGCCAATCATCAGCTGTCCGCCTTCCTGGAAGAAAGCGGCACCCTTCCCCTGGGCCGATGGTCGCTGGAGTGGGCGGCCGGCCTGCGTGCAAGTGCTCTGGCAGGAGCCGGAAAAGAGTATAGAATCAACCTGAGGCCTTACCTGGACCCCCGGGCCAACCTCCGCGTCAATCTTCCGGCCACCGTGCTGGGAGGCCACAAACTGGATGCAGGCGTCTATGTGGGGGCGGGCCTGCACTCCAAGTTCCCTACGATGGACATGCTTTATCCGGATCCGATATACGGAGACATCCAGGAATTCAACTACTGGCCCGTGGAATCGGCCCTGCGGCGTTCGTACAACTACGTGTATAAGGTGGAGCCCGTCAATTACGACCTGGAACCGGCCCGGAACTGGAAAGTGGAAGTGGGGGCCGACTTTGTCTGGAACGGATTCTCCTTCTCGGTCGATTATTTCTTCGAGAACATGGACTCCGGTTTCCGCAGCAGCTCCCGCTACAACCGCTATGTGGTAAAGCGCTACGACGGAAGCAGCATCGACAAAAGCATCCTGACCGGTCCCCCGTCTCTGGAAGGACTTTCCTTCCGGCAAGATACGATTCTCCGGGCCTATGGTGTCACCACCAACGGCTCCCAAACGCGCAAGCAGGGGGTGGAATTCACCTTCTCTTCTCCGCGCATTTCCGGAATCAACACGCGCATCACGGCCAACGGCGCCTGGTTCCTTACCAAGAACACCAACAGCGCCCCGCTGTACTACACACCCAGCGTCATAATAGGAGGAGAGCGCTATCCCTATGTGGGCTACTACCAGACCAACGAAGGCAGCGACTATGCCAGCCTCAATACCAACGTGATGTTGGACACCCAGATTCCTTCCCTGGGCCTTATCGTCACGACATCCGTCCAGACGGCCTGGTTCAGCAACCACTATCCGTTGCTCCGCTCCCGCTATCCCCTGTCCTATCTGGACAAAGACCTGGTGGAACATCCTTTCACGGAGGCTGATGCCTCCGATCCCGTGCTCCGCTACCTGGTCCAGAACTACGAGACCAGCGAATACAACTACCTGACTCCTTTTGCCTCCTATATCAACCTGAAGGTCACCCGGAAAATGTACCACGACAAGATGTCCTTCTCGCTGTTCGTCAACCGCCTGCTGGCCATTACGCCGGATTATTATCTGAACGGAAGCTTCGTCCGGCGCTCCAGCACGCCCTACTTCGGAATGGAACTGGATTTTAAGCTATGAAACGGATCTTGCATATCCTGCTGCTGCTTGCCTGTACGGCCTGTACCAAAAATGCCGGTCAGGAGATTTATTGCGACCTTACGCTGGAGCTTTCCCTCCCTTCCGGCGCACAGGTTGCCGCCCTTGCGGTGGACAATGCCGGTCCGGGCAACTATTTCCGGAACCTGAATACCGGCGAGGAATACGATTTCCCGGTTTTCGTGAACGGGAAATGCCGGATGAAAGTGCTAAAAGGGGTTTATGTACTGGGGTTTGACGCCCTTGCAGGCCTTGCCGACGGAACCGGGCTCCGTGTCCGGTCGGCCGAATACACCACCATGCTGTATGCCGTAAGCCTGGTGGAAGACACCCAGACCCTTACTTTGAACCTGTTGGAACTGCGATGAGACACCGTATGGTCATAGCACTGCTTTTGCTTCTGCTCTCCCCTATGCTGGCAGGAGCGCAGGAAGATACCCGCTCTCTGCTCTTCTCCCCGGGTGGCAATTATACCAGGGCGCAGGCAGGCTACCGGTTTGTCACGGAAGATGATGCCTTCCTTCCTGCCGAAGGAAAGGGCCTCAGCCAGGGAGAATTCCTGGCCAGGGCGCGTCACTGGCTGGATTCGCTGCATCGGGCAGAAGGGTCCGTCTCTTATGAACGGGGTGTGAAGCGGGCCGTCAACTGGAACACTTCGTCCGACTGGGAGTTGCTATCCCCTTATGTCACCATCGACACGGTAGGAGGAGATTTGCAGAAAGAACAGTACAAGTTTTACGCCCGGTATGCCGGCAAAAAGCATTCCTTCCTTTACAGCGGGGCCCTCCGCTACAGGGCGCTGCATGAATACAGGGCAGTGGATCCCCGTCCGCGCAACGTCACGGCCGACCTGGAAGCATCGGCCCAGGCGGGACTGGTGCTGGGCGGGAGCGCCCTTACCCTGGAAGTCGCCTATCGGAAATATCACCAGAATGACGATGTCAGTTTCCAGGGAGCCAGGGGGTACAATACGGCGATTATCCATTATCTGGGGCTGGGAAGCGATTATGCGCGGTTTACGGGATCTTCGGCATCGACCGGCGTGCGTTTCCGCGGCGACGGGTTTTCCGCCTTGCTGCGCCTGGAACCGTCCGGGCGGCAAGGATGGACGGCAGTGCTGTCCTATACTTATCTGGACATTGTCCGCCAGGTCAAGGGACAGAACGAAGCCCCGATAACCAGCCTGCTCCGGCAGGAACTGAAGGCCTGTGGCGGCTATCTGTGGCCGAAGGCGATGGTGCAGGGGCAGGTTGCGTACAGGTTGAACCAGGGTACCGAAAACGTACTGGACCAGACCGGGGCCTTCCTTTCCCTGGTGGGACTCACCCTCTACCGGGAACCTGCGCTCGAAGCAAAACTGCAGGCCCGTTTCCTTAAAGAGGCCGTTTCGGGTCTATGGATCCTCTCCCCGGCCATTGGCTATGTCCATACCAGGGGCGCCCGGCTGTTCCCTTCCCGCAGCCTTTCGCTGGATTACGGAACAGCGGCCGTCAAGGGAACGTTTGAGCGCCGCAAGGGCTCCTGGGACTTCACCGCAGAGGCATTGCTGGGGGCGCACGTTACTTTTTCATCGGCCCTGGAAATGCCCCTGGAGGCCTTGGATGCCAGATTCCGGGACTACTATACGCATCTATATGACCGATTCTCCGACACCGCTTTCTCCGGAACCGCCCTTTGTACCTTGGGATGGAAGGTACGGAAAGACCTCCGGCTGTACCTGCAACCCAGGGCCGGCTACACATACTATTGTACAAAGCATTACAGACTGGAAGCCCTGACCTCGCTGGGAATAGAATTTTAACTTTTAAAAACCAATGATATCATGAAAAAAACTTTATTTGTAACGCTGGCCCTTGCGGCCGCCTTCTCCTGCACCAAAACCCCCGATCCGTCCATTACCCTTTCCACGGATACCGTGAATGTGAATTTTGAAGGGGCGGAGCGCGTTGCTGTGGAGATTACCGCCAACCGCGATTGGACCATCACGACCGACGGATCCACCTGGTATACCGTAGAACCCCTTTCCGGCAGCGGAGACGCGACAGTTTACATCACGGTCGAGCCGCTGGAAACCGTAGCCACCCGTGCTGCTGAACTTGTGCTCACCGCCGAAAGCGCCACCACCCGCCTGAGTATCGTCCAGGGCCTTCCGGACGTGGCAGATGTACAGTCCGGCTCCTTTGTCATCGAAGAAGTCTTCTTTGCCGGTTACCTGCTGGAAGACGGGAAGTCGGCCGATGGTACCGATGGCGACCAGTACATCAAAATCACCAACAATACCGACAATCTTCTCTATGCCGACGGCCTGCTGCTGACCCTGGGCTGCGAGAATTCCCAGATTTCCTCCACCGGTTCCTACTGGGGCTGGCCGGAGACCCCCGATGCCATTGGCGTAGATGACATTTATCAGATTCCCGGCAACGGAACCGATTACCCGGTATTGCCCGGAAAATCCCTCGTCATCGCCCTCAACGCCCAGAATTTCGCCGAGGAAAACGGGGCAGGCCTGGATCTGAGCAAGGCCGATTTCGAGTTCTATGACGGAGAGAACGAGTATTTCCCGGATTCGAACAATCCTGACGTGGCAGACCTGAACATTTGGGTAAAATCCTCCTTCACCGTGACGATGCTCCACGCCCGCGGCTACTTCAGCGTGGCCCTGGCCAAAGTTCCCGACACGTACAATGCCGAATCGTTCATGGAAGAATTCGCCTGGGAAGGAGAACAGACCTTCTATCTGTTCGGCGAGCCGTTCAGGACCCGCGACATCCCTTCCGGAAACTACCTTATCAAGAATGAGTGGGTCGTGGACGGCGTGAACCTGGGCGTGGAGCAGGATTTGGGCCGGCTGTGGTTCAATGCTTCCATCGACAGCGGCTATACCGGCTGCGGCAAGATTGACAGCGACCCTGACCGTTATGGAAAATCGGCCCTCCGCAAGAACAATGGCGGCAAACTGGCCGATACCAACAACTCCACCAACGATTTTACCCGCGACGCCACTCCTACGCTTGCAAAATAGCCGGTCTTTCGGAGAATCGCTGCGGACTTAAGAATTAATTGCTATCTTTGCATTTGGCAAACTGATAAGCAATGGCAGAAAAATTCTCTGAAATAGGAGCAGTGGAGGCGATAGAACAGCTCTATCGCCTCTCTGCGTACAATCCGGTGGAGGGTCTTGCCTACCGGTCCGAAAAAGGCGGAAAAGTGACCACGGCCGCCAGGATGTTTCTGGAAGGCATCGACTTCAACCTGGTCTATTTTCCCCTCAAGCACCTGGGATACAAGTGCGTGGTGGGTGTTACCGGCGAACTGTATGCCGCCCTGGCGCATCCCAAACTGCTGCATGTGGTGCTGGGCGTATCGGCTAAACTGGATTTCCCGCAGATCAAGGAGGTCTGGATGGGAATCACCGTGGCGGCCAAAGAGCATGGATACGAGGCCGTGAACCTGCAGTTGCAGCCCTCCAACAACGGCCTTTTCATAAGCCTGGCGGCCACGGGGGAAACCTCCCTTCTCACGGACAAGCGCAGGAGCGCCGCCAAGAGCAAGGACTTTATCTGCGTCTCCGGCAGCCTGGGTGCAGCCTATCTGGGCCTGCAGGTGCTGGAGCGCGGCGCCCGGGAATTCGCGGAAAAAGGCACCCAGCCGGACATGGCCCGCTACAAGATGCTGGTGGGCGACTATCTGCGCCCGGAGCTGGACGGCGGCATCGTGTCCAGGTTGGAAGACGCGGAAATCTACCCGCCCTATAGCTATTTCGTCACCCGCGGCCTTTCGGATGCCCTGAAACGCCTGACCCGCGACAGCGGCCTCGGCGCCAAGGTCTATGCCGATAAAATCCCCTTCGAAGGCAACAGCTTCCAGCTGGGCAAAGAACTGGACATGGACCCGGTATCGGCCGCCATGAACGGGGGAGATGACAACCGCCTGCTCTTCGTGGTTCCCATCCTGTACCTGGAGAAATTCAGGCGGGATTTCCAGACCTTCGACATCATCGGCCATCTGGCACAGCCCCAGGCGGGAACGGTGTTGGTTACCCCGGAAGGCGTAGAATTCCCGGTGAAGGCCCAGGGCTGGCCGGAAGCAGAAGCATAATCATCGTTAACAAATAAGTACATGAAAAAGATCCTTTCCATCTTTGTCCTTGCCGCGGCCCTGTCGGTCCCTGTCGGAGCCCAGAGCATCCTCGGCAGCATTTTCGGTGGCGGCAATTCCGGCTCCACCGGTTCCGCCATCGGCTCCATCCTTGAAAGCGTGGCCGGCACCGTCTTCTCCGCGCCTGTGAGCCTGAACGGCACCTACACCTATAATGGCATCGCTGTTTCCGCCACCAGCACCGAAGGCGGTGTCCTCACCAATCTGGCAGGCAGCGCCGTCACTTCCGGCATTGAGTCCAAAATCGACGGATATCTGGCCCAAATAGGCATCAAGCCCGGCGCCATGACCATCACCTTCAACAGCGCAGACAACACCTTCACCTGGAACATCGCCGGCATTCCCCTTTCCGGCAATTACAAGGTGGGCGATTCCGAGAAAACCGTCACCCTTACCTTCGGCAAGACCATGCAGTTCTTCTCCATGACCGGCACCCTGGAATCCGGCCTCAACGGCGCCAGGATGCTCTTCACCGCCAACAAAGCCGTCGCCTTCCTCAAGAAAGTGGCCTCCAAGGTGGGTCAGTCCAACAGCCAGATCGGCACCATCACCAAACTGGCCGATGGCTACGACAACTTCCGGGTAGGCTTCAAACTTGCCAAATAATCCCCCGGATCATACAGTCCCGGCCGGTTTTGCCCCCGCAGAACCGGCCGTCTCCATTTCCCTTCGTCTCCATTTCCCTTCGTCTCCGTACCCCCTCCCATCTCCATCCACGTTTCCGGTCAAAATCATGGACGGGAAGCCCGAAGTCCCTTCTCCGTCCTTGTTTTGGGCAAAAAACAGGGACGGGAGGATGAAATCCCCATAATCGTGGGGTTGACGGGAGGATGTTTTTTGCGATATTTGCAGAAACATCGTAAAACCCTTGATTATGAAAAAGATCCTTGCTTATTTCCTATGTGCTGCAGCCCTGGCTGTCGTGGCCGGATGCGGCGGAAACTCCAGGAAGAAAAAGGCCGATGACGGGAAGGTGGACCTTACCAAAGTGGCCGAAAACATGATTGAAGAAGCCTTCAAAGGGGAATCATACTCCAAGGAAGCGGCCGAATACTACTTCTTCAAGAGCAACGGGGTGAAGTTCGCCGACCTGGCGCCGGACTATCTCCTCAACGAGTCCAGCAAGTACACTTATTACGGCGATGAGCACGATGCCCTGGCCAACTTCAAAATCCAGGACGGCGGCACTTACACCAAGGAAGACCACGAAAACAACGTGCGCCGCATCTATGCCCTTACCCGGAAGATTGCCGATGACGGCAAGAACATCTATGGTTTCGAAGACAAGAGCGACCAGGACGAGGCCATGAAGGAAAAAGACCTGGAAAAGATGATCCAGGACGGCAAAGGATCCTCTTTCATGGGCGTTGAACTCTATATGGGCAGCTATGGCTGGACCTTCAAGCGGAACGGAGAACTCCGCCGCTGCGAAATCGAACTGCTTGAAAAGAACGATGTGAAGCTGGGCTATGCCGTAAAGATGTACAAGGCCATGAACAAGAGTTTCGACGAAATCATGGACGACGCCGAAAAGGCCCTTTCCGACCCGGAAGTTCAAAAACAGGTGGAAAAAGCCCTGAAAGACGCGGCGAAATAGCGTTATTTCCGGACCACCTCGTAGCGGTCGATGCCGATGCTGTGGAGGTCGCGGATGAAGTCGGAGGTGACGGCCACCTGGAACTTCTTGGAATAGAACTGGATACGGTAGCGAGTGTCCGGGTCGAAGAGGAACAGGGTGAGCGGAATGTTGCCTTTGTGCTTCTTGACCACCTTCACCAGGCCTTCCCGGAACTGCTGGGTGAGCATGGGGGTGGTAATGTCCATGCTGAACCCGGAGAGGATATCGTCCGAGAGATTGCCCAACAGGGTGACTTTCTTCAGTTTAAAGGCGTAGGGGACAGTTTTTCCCTGCGCCCTTTCTTCTTGTTTCAGGAAGAATTTTTCCTCTACGGTCCCCTCCAGGAAGAGGGTATTGTGGAGGGTCATGTACTGCATGAAGGTCTCGTGGTCCCGGCCGAAGAGGGTGAGTTCGAAGGAGCCGCTGTAGTCTTCCAGCATGGTGCGGGAATACGGCTTGCCCGTTTTGGTAGTGAGCACTTTGTTATCCGTGACCATGCCGGCAATATACACCTTGGCCGTCTGGTGTCTGGTGTCGCAGTCGCTGATGAGCGCGGGCAGATCGGCCAGTTTGCAGTTGGTGAAGTTCTTGATTTCGAAGTCGTAGCGGTCCAGCGGATGGGAACTCAGGTACATGCCCACAAGGTCTTTCTCCCGCTGAAGCATTTCCAGGATGTCCATTTCCCCGTCGGTCTCCGGCATGGCGGGGCGTTCTGGCTTCATCTCCTCCATGTCGCCGAAGAGGGAGGCTGCGCCGGAGAGGGAATCGGCCTTGTAGAGTTCCCCGTAGCGGGTAATCTGGTCGATGAAAGGTTCTCCTCCGCGGCCGAACTGGTAGAAGACGCTGCGCTTGTGGCCGAAACTGTCGAAGGCGCCGGCGTTTACCAGGCTTTCGAAACTCTTGCGGTTCACGCTGCCGGCCATCCGCTCCACAAAGTCGTAAATATCTGAGAACAAGCCGTTTTCTTCCCTTTCGGCGATGATGGCGTCCACCACGTTGGCGCCGAATCCCTTGATGCTGCCGAGGGCAAAGCGCACGTCTCCGTTCTTGTTTACCGTGAAATGGGCGGCACTTTCGTTGATATCCGGGCTCAGCACCTTGATGCCATGGCTCTTGCAGTCGTCCATGATCTTGATGATCTCGTCCATGCTCTTGGCGCAGTCCAGGCAGCTGGCGAAGAACTCGGAAGGATAGTGGCACTTGAGCCAGCCGGTCTGGTAACTCACCCAGGCATAGCAGGTTGCGTGGGACTTGTTGAAAGCGTACTGGGCGAATTTCTCCCAGTCTTTCCAGATCTTGTCCAGGATCTTCTCCGGGTGGCCGTTGGCGACGCCGCCGCTCATGAACTTGTCCTTCAGGGAGTTCAGGATGTCGATCTGCTTCTTTCCCATGGCCTTGCGGAGCTTGTCGGCCTCGCCTTTGGTGAATCCGGCGAGTTTCTGGGAAAGCAGCATCACCTGCTCCTGGTACACCGTGACGCCATAGGTATCGTTGAGGAATTCCTCCATTTCGGGCAGGTCGTACTCGATGGCCTGTTCACCCAGCTTTCGGGCGACGAAGTCCGGGATGTAGTCCATCGGCCCGGGCCGATAGAGGGCGTTCATGGCGATGAGGTCCTCGAAACGGGAGGGACGGAGCTTCTGCAGCCACGTCTTCATGCCTTCCGATTCGAATTGGAACACGGAGGTGGTGTCTCCGCGGCCGTAGAGGTCGTAAGTGGCCTTGTCGTCGATAGGAATCGCCTCAATGTCAATATCTTCTCCGTGATGCTCCTTGATCAGGTCCAGGCAGTTGTGGATGATGGACAGGGTAATCAGGCCCAGGAAGTCCATCTTGAGCATGCCCACGTCCTCGATATAGTGGCCGTCGTACTGGGAAGTGCGCACGTCCTCGCCGGTTTCCTTATCTTTTGAAAGGGTGATGGGCAGGTAGTCCGTAAGGTCTCCCCGGCCGATGATGGTGGCGCAGGCGTGCATGCCCACCTGGCGGACGCAGCCCTCCAGCGCCTGGGCGTACTGGAGTACCTCCTTGTTGATTTCCGGTCCTTCCTTGAGTTCTTTGATGAAGTCCGGCACCAGGCGGTAGCAGTTCTTGAGGGTGATTTTCACGTCCACGTCTTCCATGCCCCGCTGGAAGGTCTTCATTACGCCGTCGACCTCTTTCTCCACCACCTTGAAGCCGGGTTTCAGTTCGTCCAGTTTGGGGTTGAAGGGGTATTCTTTCTCCTTTTTCTCGCTCAGGCGGTCCGGGACCATCTTGGTGAGCCGGTTGCTTTCGTCGATGCTTACGTGGCTGATGCGGGCGACGTCCTTGATGGCGCTCTTGGCGGCCATCGTCCCGAAAGTAATCACGCGGGAAACATGACTGGCACCGTATTTTTTCTCCACGTACTCGTGGGCCTTGGTGAGGTCTTCGAAGTCTACGTCGATATCCGGCATGGAAATGCGGTCCGGATTGAGGAAACGCTCGAACAGGA
>ERZ842401.2297-NODE-2297-length-25690-cov-28.583850_pt1 | contig 25690 bp, 22 predicted proteins | sample MGYA00521270_ERZ842401 | MGnify/ENA primary metagenome ERZ842401 (study PRJEB31892, sample SAMEA3878208) | bioreactor metagenome | biome: Moose rumen | place: Sweden | collected 2011-10 | study: EMG produced TPA metagenomics assembly of the PRJEB12797 data set... | reverse complement strand
TGTTGCCGATGGTAGTGTTCCACAAATCAGCAATCTTATTGTAGACGAACAGGGTGCCCTGTCCGTAGAGCCAGATGTTGTCCATCTGGTCGGCAAAGACACGGAGCGACTTGGTCTTGCGCAGTCCCTGCTTGGCGATGTCGTAATTGCGCCATACCACGTTCTGCTGGTGGACGATGTCGAGACAGACGATGCGTCCGTCGTCGTAGACCATGATGACACCGTCCTTGCACTCACCGATGGAGCAGACATTACCCTGCGGTATGCCGTGTGCATCCTCGGAGTAGGGGAACTCAAAGAACAACTGTTGCTGTGTGTTGTGGCAGATGGCTCCTTTGCCTGGCACATATCCCCACATGTTCTGGTTATGGTCGAAGTAGATGATGCTGGGCACGTCTTTCATGCCAAGGCGTGCAAAGGCCTGGCGCATGTCGCGTTCGAAGGTCTCGGAGTGGGGGTGATAGATGCAGTAGCCCGAGGAGGTCTTCACCCACAGCCTTTTCTCATAGTCTTCCTGAATGGTCTCAATATAGCTGTCGGGCAGCGAGGAACCGTCTTGCGAGTCGCACTGGAAATGGCGGAAGATATAGCCGTCGAAGCGATAAAGACCGGCCGGCGTGCCAAACCACATGAATCCCTTTGAGTCTTTCAGGATGCAGTTGATCTGACTGGACGTCAGACCGTTGCGGGCATCCAGGGTCTTGAACAGGTAGTCGGCCCTCGTTGATAGCGGTGCCAACAGCAGTATGAAAATCAGTATCTTTTTTAGTGCGTTCATAATGATGTTCCTGTTTTTATATCATGCACGAGTAATGGTCTACGACACCCAGCAACTGGTTGTCGTCGTTGACCACCAGCACGGAGTGGATCTTGTACCTCTGCATTGTCTGTTGTATCTCGGTGATTCTCGTGTCCAGCCTGACCGTCTTGGGATGGGAGGTCATAATGTCGCTGACGGTGTGGTTGAAGAAATCGGCCTGCCAGCGCTCAATGGCACGGCGGATGTCGCCGTCGGTGATGAGTCCTGCCACATGGTCGTCGACAATAGCCACGCCCAGTCCCAGTTTTCCCTCGCTGACCATCATGATAGCCTCGCCCAGACGTGTCTCAGGCGGGAAGGTGGGCAGATGGTCGGAGCGCATCACATCCTGTGCGGTGGTCAGCAGACGCTTGCCGAGCTCACCCCCGGGGTGGAAGTGGGCGAAGTCCTGCGGACGGAAGTCGCGCTTCTGCATGAGGGCGATGGCCAGTGCGTCGCCCATGGCCAGCGCCGCCGTGGTGCTACTGGTGGGGGCCAGGTTGAGCGGACAGGCCTCTTTCTTGACGCCGACATACAGGTGACAGCTGGAGTATTTCGCCAGGAGCGATGCGGGATTGCCGCTCATGCCGATGATGGGTATCTGCATGTGGAGCACCATGGGGATGAAGCGTAGCAGCTCGTCGGTCTGTCCGGAGTTTGAGATGGCTATGACCACGTCGTCGTGGGTCATCACGCCCAGGTCGCCATGGTAGACGTCGAGCGGGTTGATGAAGAACGACGGTGTGCCTGTGGAGGCCAGTGTGGCTGCAATCTTGGCACCGATGTGTCCGCTCTTGCCCACACCCGTCACGATGACCTTGCCCTTGCAGTGAAGCATCAGGTCGACAGCCTTCTCGAAGTTGTCGTCCATCTTGGGAATCAGGTCGAGCAGTGCCTCGGCCTCGTCCTTGATAGCCTGTATGCCGTATTCTTTCGTTGTCATGCTAAGATTTGTTTTACGAGGTTCTCCAGTCGGTCGAGTTCCAGCATGTTGGCGGCATCGCTGAGACCCTGGTCGGGGTGGGGATGGACTTCAAAGAAATAGCCGGTGGCACCGAAGGCTTTCGCTGCCAGGGCCATGGAGGGCACGAAGCGGCGGTCGCCGCCGGTCTTGCCGCCTTTGGCATCGGGGCGCTGCACGCTGTGGGTACAGTCCATGATGACGGTAGGCACAATCTGCAGCATGTCGGCGATATTACGGAAGTCGACAACCAGGTTGCCATAGCCCATCATATTGCCGCGCTCCGTCAGCCAAACCTCGGTGGCTCCGGCATCGCGGGCTTTCTCCACGGGGTAGCGCATGTCGGTGCCGCAGAGAAACTGTGCCTTCTTGATATTGACGGTCTTGCCGGTCTTGGCGGCCGCTATCAGCAGGTCGGTCTGACGGCAGAGGAACGCCGGTATCTGAATGACATCGACAACTTGCCCTACGGGGGCGGCCTGACACGATTCGTGGATATCTGTCAACAGGCGCAGGCCGTACTTGGATTTCACGTCGGCCAGCATCTGCAGTCCCTTGTCGATGCCGGGGCCGCGGAACGAGCTTACCGAGGTGCGGTTGGCCTTGTCGAACGAGGCCTTGAAGATGATGTCGGTGCCCAGTCGGCGGTTGATGCCGACCAGCGTCTGGGCCACGGTGTCCAGCAGCTCGGCCGACTCGATGACGCAGGGCCCTGCTATAATCTTTATGTTGTCATCCATAGCGTATGCGGTTAGTTACGATGTGCAAAGATACGCATTTCAGCTGATATTAGCAAGAATTAATCAATAATTTGCGCTAAATCAGGAAAAAACGGGAGTTGCTACTTGATGTTGGGCTCTTCCAGTCCAATGCCTTTCTTCTTGTCGACCACCTTCAGCACAAGCCCCAGCAGCAGGGCGGCCACACCGAGACAGGCCAGCATGACCAGCGGCCAGGTGTAGTCGTACTGCACGGCAATGCTCTCGGAATAGGCGGCAATCTCCTCCTCGGCGACCTCGATGGTCTTGGTGCCTGCAGCCACCTCTGCCTTGGTCATGGCATCGAAGCTGGTGACCTTGGCTACCAGTTCGGGGTTGGTGGCATCGAGCACCTTGCCGATGAGCAGGGGGAACAGCCACAGACCGATGTTCTGAATCCAGAAGATCAGAGCGTAGGCCGAACCGATGATCTTAGGCTCCACCAGCTTGGGCACGCTGGGCCACAGTGAGGCGGGCACCAGCGAGAACGAGGCACCCAGCACCAGGATGGTGAGATAGGCCACGATGATGCCGCCGACGGCAAACTCCTTGAAGGCTGGCAGCACATAGGCAAAGGTCAGGTGACAGCCGATGAGCAGCAGTGAGCCCAGCACGAGCATGGAGGCTGCTTTGCCCTTATGGTCGACAAAGTTTCCCAGGATGGGGGTGATGAGCACGGCAAGCAGTGGGAAGACGGCGAAGATGGCGCTGGCCGACTGTCGCATGTAGCCCATGTAACAATAGACGAAGAGGAACAGGACAGAGAGGCCCAGCAGGATGTATTGGCGAATCTTCTGTTTCTGGAAATTGCTGGCAAAGCCGAGAACAGCCACCAGCAGCATGATGCCGAACTGTACGAAGGTGACGCTGTCACTTGCCCAGAAAGAGCCCTCGGCGGGAGGGGTCAGCTTGAGGTTGCACTGCAGCATGTTGACGGCATATTTCTGGAAGGGGAAGATGGCAGAATAGTAGAGCACACAGAGGAGAGCCACCAACCAGAAGCCGCTGGAGGTGAGAATCTGTCCCAGGTCGCTGATCTTGAAGGGGTCGTCTTTCTCCTCGGCTTCGCCGGTCTGGGCATCGAGTTTCTTGTCCATGACGAAATAGACGATGGTCATGATAAGGGCAATGCACAGCAAGACCACACCGAAGGCCACCGAGCGGCTCACGTCGATTTGACCGCCCAGGCGTGCGAAGTAGGGCGAGAAGATCATGCAGGTGGCCACGCCCAGACGGGCCAGTGCCATCTCCGATCCCATGGCCAGTGCCATGTCGCGCCCCTTGAACCACTTCACGATACCGCGGCTGACGGTGATACCCGCCATCTCGCAGCCGCAGCCGAATATCATGAAGCCGCAGGCGGCCAGTTTAGCCGATGCGGGCATGCCGGGAATGACAACTTCCACGCCGTTGACCATCTCTGTCTTGGGACCGTAGAAGGGCGAGATGCCCAGTTCGTCGAATCCCGGTATGTAGTTCAGGTTGTCGGTGAACCACTGCTCCAGTCCGCTGCCGGCAAATGCGTCGGTGATGGCGTACCACTTGATGACGGCACCGACCAGCATGACGATGGCCGACAGGACTGCGGTGAAGCGCACGCCCATCTTGTCGAGGATGATGCCGGCGAAGATCAGGAAGAAGGCAAACACGTTGAGGAAAACCTCTGCTCCCTGCATGGTGCCGAAAGCGCTGGAACTCCATCCGCGTTGCGACAGCATCAGGTCTTTGATGGGTGAGAGGATGTCCATGAAAATGTAGCTGCAGAACATGGCCAGGGCCAGCAACAGAAGGGCCGTCCAGCGCATGGCAGCGGAATCTCTTAGTGTCTTTTGAATAGCTTGTGACATAATTATCAATTTTCAATTATCAATTATCAATTCTTTTTCAGCCAGCGGTCGAGCCAGTTGAAGAACGTGCGCTGCCAGAGAATGCCGTTCTGGGGCTTCAGCACCCAGTGGTTCTCGTCGGGGAAGACGAGCAGCTGGGCCTCGATGCCCTTCATGCGGGCGGCATTGAAGGCCTGCATGCCCTGGGTGTAGCAGATGCGGTAGTCTTTCTCGCCGTGGATGCAGAGGATGGGCGTATCCCAGTTCTCCACATATTTATGGGGAGAGTCGTGATAGGTCTTCTTGGCATTGGGCATTTGCGGACGGTGCCAGTAGGCTTCGTCGTACTCCCAGTTGCTGAACCAGTTCTCCTCTGTTTCCAGGTACATGGAGGCTAAGTTGAAGGCTCCGTCGTGGGCGATGAATGCCTTGAAGCGCTTGTTGTGATGGCCGGCCAGATAGTAGACACTGAAGCCGCCGAACGAGGCGCCTACTGCTCCCAGTCTGTCCTTGTCGACGAAAGGCAGGGAGTCGGCAGCAAAGTCAATGGCCGACAGATAGTCGTTCATGCACTGTCCGGTCCAGTCGCCGCTGATCTCTTCCTTCCACTCCTGGCCGAAGCCGGGCAGTCCGTGGCGGTTGGGGGCCACGATGACATAGCCGTTGGCAGCCATGATCTGGAAGTTCCAGCGGTAGGACCAGAACTGGCTGACGGGCGACTGCGGGCCTCCCTCGCAGAACAGCAGGGTGGGGTATTTCTTGCCCTCTTCGTAATTGGAGGGCAGCATCACCCACACCAGCTCTTTCTTGCTGTCGGTGGTCGGTACCCAGTATTGCTGCATCTTTCCTAACGTCAGCTGGTCTAGTATGTGCTTGTTCTCAGATGTCAACTGCTTGATCTGCGTGGCCTGCTTCTTTGCGGGCGGCGTGACCATGTAGATGTCAGTAGGTGCGCTGAGGCTCTGGCGGGTTGCCAGTATCTGCTGTCCGTTGTTGGCCATCTGCAGCGATGTCCAGTCGTCCCAGGTCTCTGTCAGCTGCGTCACTTCGCCCTTTTGGTTGGCATTGTACATGTTGCAGCAGCCATGCCACACACTGAGGAAATAGAACTGCGTGTCGGTGGCCTTGACTTTCTTGTTGCCGGCAGGCGCCCAGCAGAATGCTTCCACGTCAGACTGCCAGTTGATATAGCGCTTGGTGCCAGTGGCAAAGTGATAGATGCAGATGCGGTTGAGGTCGGCCTCATAGCCGTCGCGTGCCATTGACAGCCAGGCGATATACTGACCGTCGGGCGAGAACTGCGGGTTCTGGTCGTAGCCAGGGTTGTTCTTCAGGTTCTCTGGACTGTTTACGGCCTGTATCTTCAGCGTTCGTGTGGGGTCGACCTTTGGTGCTACGTAGTCGGCCGGCTTGCACAGGTTTGTCGTCTCGCGCGTACCTATATTATATAAATAGATGTCGGAGTCGGTAGAGATGGAATACTCTAATCCGGTCTTCTTGCGGCAGGTATAGGCGATGGACTTCGAGTCTGGACTCCATGCCAGCTGCTCTATGCCGCCGAAAGGCTCCATGGGACATTCGTAGGGCTCGCCTTCGAGGATGTCGGTCATGTCGGCCGAGAGCCCGTCGCTGCCGACAGTGCATAGGAAGGGATGCTGGATGCTTTCCACATAGTGGTCCCAGTGGCGATACATGAGGTCTGTCACCAAACGGCCGGAAGCCTTGGGCAGATCATCGGGGTTTTCTTTAATGATTTCGTGGAACGGTATGGATTTCAGGATGATAACCTTCTCCTTGTCGGGTGAGAAGAGAAATCCCTCGACCTCTCCGTTTGTCTTGGACATCTGCTTGCGGCCGGTGCCGTCGGACTTCATCTGCCATATTTCTCCTCCGGAGAGGAAGACGATGGTCTCGGCATCCAGCCAGGCAGCATCGGTCTCGTTCTTGTCACCTTTGGTCAGAAGTGTCTGACCGGTGCCGTCGGCATTCATGATATAGAGCACCTGGTGGCTCTTGTTCTGTTTAACGCTGTAATAGCCCACCTGATAGACGACATGCTGTCCGTCGGGTGAGGCGGCACAGCCGCTGATGCGTCCCATGGCCCACAGGGCTTCCGGTGTCATGCGGCCATCCTTAATGGTCATGTGCTGTTTGCCAATCTTCACGTCGGTCTGTGCTTTGAGGCTGCCTGCCAGCATCAGCAGCATGGCAGCGGTTAACATAACGATTCTTTTCATAGTTTTGATTCCTGTAGTTTTCAGATTCCTGCACGTTCAAGTTCTATGGCCATCTCCTGTTGCAGTTCGCGGGCCTTGTTGCCTGCCACTTCAGCAAAATGGTCGTCGTTAGAGGCATAGATGATGCCGCGGCTGGAGTTGACCAACAGGCCGCAGTCCTTGTTCATGCCGTATTTGCAAACCTCCTGGAGCGAACCGCCCTGCGCCCCTACGCCGGGCACCAGCAGGAAATGGTTGGGAGCCACGCGGCGGATGTCCTCGAACATGCGTCCCTGGGTGGCACCGACAACGTACATCATGTTCTGGTCGTTGCCCCATTCCTGACTCTTCTTCAGCACTTTCTCGAACAGGCGTTCTCCCTGCGCATCCTCCATGAGCTGGAAGTCGTGCGACCCCTTGTTGCTGGTCAGCGCCAGCAGCACCACCCATTTCCCCTCATACTGCAGGAACGGCGTGACCGAATCCTCGCCCATATAGGGGGCTACGGTGAGGGCATCCAGATCGTATTCCTCGAAGAACGTACGGGCATACATCTGCGAGGTGTTGCCGATGTCGCCTCGTTTGGCGTCGGCAATAATCAGGTGGTGGGGATGGTGCTCCTTCAGATATTGGCAGGTGCGCACAAACGCTTCCATGCCTTTGATGCCATAGGCCTCGTAGAAGGCCAGGTTGGGCTTGTAGGCCACGCAATAGGGTGCGGTGGCATCGATGATGGCTTTGTTGAATTCGAAGATGGGGTCGTGCAGGTCAAACACGCACTCAGGCATCTTCTTCGGGTCGGTGTCGAGACCCACGCAGAGGAAACTCTTCTTCTGCTTAATCTGTGCAATAAGGTCTTGCTTTGTCATAATATCTGTCGATATGTTTTTGGCGAAATGTTATAATTCTGATTCTTTCATGCGTTCGGCGTTCTCTGCGACGGTCAGGGCATCAATCATAGCCTGGATGTCGCCTCCGAGGAATCCTTGCAGGTCGTGGGTGGTGTAGCCGATGCGATGGTCGGTGACACGTCCTTGGGGGAAGTTGTAGGTGCGGATTTTGGCACTGCGGTCGCCTGTGGATACAAGACTCTTGCGGCGCGAGGCGATGTCGTCCATGTACTTCTGGTGCTCCTTGTCGTAGATGAAGGTGTAGAGGCGTGAGAGGGCACGCTCCTTGTTCTTGGGCTGGTCGCGGGTCTCTGTGCACTCAATGAGAATCTCCTCTGTCTCGCCGGTGTTGGGGTTCTTCCACATATAGCGCAGGCGTACGCCCGATTCCACCTTGTTGACGTTCTGTCCGCCGGCACCCGATGAACGGAAGGTGTCCCATTTGATTTCGCCTTCGTTGACATGTACCTCGAACTTATCAGCCTCGGGCAGCACGGCTACAGTGGCTGCGGAGGTGTGCATGCGTCCCTGGGTCTCGGTGGCCGGCACGCGCTGCACGCGGTGAACGCCACTCTCGTATTTCAGTGTGCCGTAGACATCGGCACCGCTGACGGCAAAGTCTATCTCCTTATAGCCTCCCACGGCACCCTCGCTGACGCTGGTGATAGAGAGTTGCCACCCTTTAGAGTCGCAGTAGCTCTTGTACATCTTGAAGAGGTCGCCGGCAAAGAGGCAGGCTTCGTCGCCGCCTGTACCAGCGCGAATCTCCATCTGCACGTTCTTGGCATCTTCCGGGTCCTTGGGGATGAGTGCTATCTTTATCTCTTCCTCGAGTTTGGGCTGCAGTTCCTCGTTGATAGCCAGTTCGTCGCGAGCCATCTCCTTCATGTCGGGGTCGGTTTCATTGGCCAGGATGTCTTTGGCCTCCTTGATGCCGTTCAGGCAGGCGATGTAGCGTTTGCGGGCATCCATGATGTCGCCCAGGTCCTTGTATTCCTTGGTGAGTTTCACGAAGCGGTTCTGGTCGGCAATGACATCCGGGTCGGTAATCAGCGTCGACACCTCTTCAAAACGTGCCTCCAGACCTTCGAGTTTCTGTAAAATACTATTGGTTGTTTCTGCCATATTATCTTGCAATTTTGCTTTTTGCGTGCAAAATTACAAAATAAATATGAAAAAACAACCAATAGTGAAAGCTTTTTATAAAAAAGAAGGGGGCTTTATCGGGCGGAGACGTACTTGTGGAGCGTCTTGCGCACGGCACCAGTGCCGGCATACAGCTCTTTCACCATACCTTCTATCTGTTCTCCCAGGCCAGCCTCGTAGAGGTCAAGACCAAACACGTCCTTGCGACTGTAGAGCTGTTTCAAGGGGCTCCAGTCCTGGTCGGCCTTGCCAATCTCTAAGGGAGCGACGATGGCCTGCAGCTCAGCCAGCATGGGGTCGGGCGAGGGCTCGAAGGCCGTGCCGTCGTCCTTGATGCCTTTCAGGTAGCGGGCATATCCGGCCAGTGTCAGCGGGATCAGCACGAGGTTGCTCTTGTCGAGTCCGCGAGCCACGTACTTCTTGATGGTCTCGCCGAAACGGATGGGCAGCTTCTGACTGGTGTCCATGGCGATGCGCTGCGGGGCGTCGGGCATGAAGGGGTTGGGCAGACGGCGGTTGATGACGGCGCCGATGAACTCGTAGGGGTTCAGCACGCCTGGGTCGACCACCACGGGCATGGCTTCCATGTAACCGATCTTCTGGATGAACGCCCGCAGGTCGTCGTCGGCCATCTCGGCAGAGATCAGCGTGTAGCCCAGCATACAACCGTAGATGCTCATTGCTGTGTGGAGCGGGTTCAGGCAGGTGGTCACCTTCATGGTCTCTACCTTGTCGACCGTCTCGCGGGTCGTATAGAGGGCACCGCCCAGGTCGAGTGGTGGACGGCCGTTGGTGTAGTGGTCTTCGATGACCAGGTACTGCACTTCTTCGGCATTGACAAACGGTGCGGTGAAGGTGTGCTTCTCCGTCTCGATGTAGTCGTTGTCCTCGAAACCGTCCTGTGCCAGCAGTTCCTTCACTTTCTCATGCGGACGCGGGGTGATCTTGTCAATCATCGACCAGGGGAAGGTCACCTTTGTCTCGTCCTTCAGGTAGTCGAGGAAAGCCTGCGGCACCAGTCCGTCCTTCACCCAGCGCTCGGCATAGGCAAACACGCCGGCCTTCACCTTGTCGCCATTGTGCGAGCAGTTGTCCATCGACTGGACAGTCAGCGGCAGTTGTCTGGCGTTGTAGCGCTCCAGCAGCAGGGCGCAGACCTTACCCATGGCAAACACGGGTTTCAGGCCGCGAGCCAGGTCGGCTTCGTTGTAGCTGTATCCTTTTTCCGTGATGGTGAATGAAATCATCTGGAGCGAAGGGTTCTTGAAGATTTCCACGAGTCGCGACCAGTCATCAAACTGATAATCAGCCTTTAACGCTTCTGTGACACTTGCTATGACTTTCTTTTCTATGGTGCCGGTAGACTGAAGACTCACCAAGAGCGACAGGTTGCTGTAGGGGGCGTATGCCTTGTCGACAACCTCGAAGTCGAAGGTCTCGGCCACGATGACGCCACGGTCGTACTTGCCCGTGTTCAGTGCGTCGTTCAGGATGGCTGCGGGGAAGGCGCGGAAGATGTTTCCGCCGCCGAAGTGTACCCATGTGGGTTCTTTGGCTGTCTTTTCACGGACGGCCTTGATGTCGTACTTGGGGAGCTGGTAGCCTTTCCGTTCCCACTCTGCGGCATTAAACTGGCCGCTCAGTATCTCTTTCAGTTTCATAATTATCAATTATCAATTATCAATTATCAATTTGACCTCAGTCAAAGAATCCTGGTTGTTTGTATTCTATTCCAAGTTCGCGGTCGACGGTGGCAAGGATGCCCTGCACCTGTCCGAGGGCAAACATGCGGCCCAGGAGCGTGTAGCCGGCGTTGTGGCCGTGGTTGCTCTCGTCCATGACGCCGCCGGGCTGGTCGGTGAAGGTCATGCCGTGGTCAACGCGCATGGGGAGCTGCGGATTGGCTTTCTCGAAGATGCGGCACAGCTCGATGAGGTCTGCGCGACCGCCCAGGTGGCTGGCCTCGGTAAAGTCGCCACTGGGGAAGATGTGGCACGAACGCAGGTGTACGAAGTGGGTGCGCGAGGCGAACTTCCTGGCCATCTCAACAACATTATTGTATGCGCCGGCAGAGAGGCTTCCTGCACAGAAGGTCAGTCCGTTGTGCTTGTTGGGAACGGCGTCGAGGAACCACTGGATGTCCTCTTCGGTGCGGACAATGCGCGGCAGGCCGAGAATCTCGATGGGTGGGTCGTCGGGGTGTACGCACATGTTCATGTCGCACTCTTCGCAGGTGGGCATGATGGCCTCGAGGAAGTATTTCGTGTTTTCGCGTAACTGCTTCTTGTCTATGCCTTTATACAGTTCAAGGAACTCGCGGAACTTCTGCACGGGAGCTTCGTCGTTCTCGCTGAAGTTGCCGCTGACGAATCCTTGCGTCTTGATGACGATGTTCTCCACCAGCTTGTGGTCTTTCTCGGGCGTCATCGTCTTGGCCAGCTCGTCGCATTCGGCAAGCACGTTACGGCCTTGGCCCACGCCGGCGGGGAATTGGAACTGTGCCCATTCCTCGCGAGCGCCCTCGCGCTTCAGGATATAAATGTCGAAATAGGCAAACTCGGCATAGTTGAAGTATAGGTTTGTCGAGCCGTTGGGGTTTGTGTGCAGCAGGTCGGTGCGCGCCCAGTCGAGCACGGGCATGAAGTTGTAGCAGATGCAGTGGATGCCTTCAGCCGAGAGGTTGCGAAGCGACTCCTTGTAGACCTCTATCTGCTGGTCGCGGTCGGGACCGCCGTACTTGATTGTCTCAACGACGGGCAGCGACTCGACGACGCTCCAGCGCATGCCGTAGCTCTCGATATACTCGCGCAGGTCGCGGATTTTTTCTCTTGTCCATACCTCACCGAGGGGTACGTCGTGCAGGGCGGTGACAATGCCTTCAACACCGATTTGTCTTAACTGGGCAAGCGTGATCTTATCCTTCTTGCCAAACCATCTCCAAGTTCTTTCCATGAGTTGTGAAATTTAGGTTATGTAAAATTGAGTGCAAAGATACATAAAAAACTTCGTAAGGGCTAAGAAAATTAGTTCAAAAATATATAAAATCGTTCAATAAGGTTTTTTTAAGACATTAAAGGGCAACTTTTTTTGGCAAATCGGATTTTCTTTGTACCTTTGCACGTCAAAATAAAATAAGAGAGAGTAAAAGATATGACAAAGAGATTTGCTGAACATAGCGGTCTGAACCTGGTACAGGTGAACCGGGAGATTCTGGAAAAGTGGATGAAAGAGGACATCTTTCATCGTAGCATAGACGAACGCGAGGGATGCCCGCAGTTCGTGTTTTTTGAGGGTCCTCCCTCGGCCAATGGCCATCCGGGCATCCACCATGTGCTCGGTCGTGCGCTGAAGGACACGTTCAACCGTTTCAAGACCATGCAGGGCTTTCAGGTGAAGCGCAAGGCCGGTTGGGACACCCACGGTCTGCCCGTGGAGCTGGGTGTAGAGAAGGAGTTGGGTATTACCAAGGCCGATATCGACAATCAGGATTCGGAGAAATACATATCTACCGAGGACTATAACAGGAAATGCAGGGAGAACGTGATGAAGTTCACCGCAGAGTGGCGCGAGCTGACCGAACGCATGGGCTACTTTGTAGACCTTGACAATCCTTACATCACCTATGATAATAAATATATAGAGACGCTGTGGTGGCTGCTGAAGCAGTTCTATCAGAAAGGTCTCCTGTATAAAGGCTACACCATACAACCCTATTCTCCCGCAGCAGGCACTGGGCTGTCGTCGCACGAGCTGAACCAGCCCGGGTGCTATCGCGATGTGAAGGATACCACCTGCACGGCACTCTTCAAAATAAAGAATCCAGCCCCCCTTTCAGCCCCCGAGGGGGCTACTACAGCCAAGCCGTCTTCTAATGAAGCCCCCTCGGGGGCCGTATGGGGGGCTTGGTATTTCATGGCCTGGACAACCACGCCTTGGACGCTCGCAGCCAACACGGCCCTCTGTGTGGGTCCGAAGATTGACTATGTGGCTTTGGATACTTATAATCCCTATACCGCAGAGCGGATAACAGTAGTGATGGCCGATGCCCGTGTGCCGGCCTATTTCGATACCGCTGCCGAGATTACTGATGGCGGTGAGATGCCCGATTATAAGAAAGGTGAGAAGTTCCTGCCCTACCGGGTGGTGGGCCGCTATAAGGGCACCGACCTCGTAGGTATGGAGTACGAGCAGCTGTTGCCCATGATCAAGCCTATGGGTGAGGCTTTCCGTGTCATCCCCGGCGACTATGTGACTACGGAGGACGGTGCCGGTATTGTGCATATCGCGCCAAACTTCGGTGCCGACGATGCCTTTGTAGCCAAGAAGGCAGGCATCTGTCCTATCGTGCTCATTGATAAGAAGGGTGCCGAGCGACCCGTGGTTGACCTTCAGGGAAAATACTTCCTGCTGGAGGATCTCGACGAAAAGTTCGTAGAGCACTATGTCGACGTGGAGAAATGGGGACGCTATGCCGGCCGCTATGTGAAGAACGCCTACGACGAGACGCTCACCGATAAGGACGAGACGCTGGATATCAGCATCTGCATGGACCTGAAGGCCGAAGGAAAAGTCTTTAAGATAGAGAAGCACGTGCACAACTACCCCCATTGCTGGCGTACGGACAAGCCCGTGCTCTACTATCCGCTCGACTCCTGGTTCATCAAGAGCTCGGCCTGCAAGGAGCGCATGAGTCAGCTGAACACCACCATCGGTTGGCACCCCGAGTCAACGGGCAGCGGCCGTTTCGGCAACTGGCTGGACAACCTGAACGACTGGAACCTGAGCCGTTCGCGCTTCTGGGGCACGCCGCTGCCTATCTGGCGCAGCGAGGATGGCGAGGAGAAGTGCATTGGCAGTCTGGAAGAGCTCTACAACGAGATCGACAAGGCTGTGGCTGCCGGTGTGATGAAGAGCAACCCGCTGAAGGACAAGGGCTTCGTCCCTGGCGACATGTCGAAGGAGAACTACGACAAGATTGACATGCACCGTCCTTATGTGGACTATATCATGCTGGTGAGCGAGAGCGGAAAGCCCATGAAGCGCGAGAGCGACCTGGTTGACGTCTGGTTCGACTCCGGTTCCATGCCTTACGCCCAGGTTCACTATCCTTTCGAGAACAGGGAGCTGATAGACGAGAAGAAGGCGTTCCCCGCAGACTTCATCAACGAGGGAGTGGACCAGACACGCGGCTGGTTCTTCACGCTGCACGCCATCGCTACGATGATCTTTGACTCGGTGGCCTTCAAGAACGTGATTTCCACTGGTCTGGTGCTTGATGCCAAGGGCAACAAGATGTCGAAGCACGTGGGCAACGTGGTGAACCCCTTCGAGATGATCGACAAATATGGTTCCGATGCGGTGCGTTTCTATATGATGACCAACTCGGAGCCCTGGGACAACCTGAAGTTCGACCCCGAGGGCGTGGCAGAAATCAGCCGCAAGTTCTTCGGCACCTTATATAATACATACTCGCTCTTCGCCATGTATGCCAACGTCGACGGCTTCGACCCCGCCACACCGCAGATTCCCGTGGAGAAGCGTCCTGAGTTCGACCGCTGGATACTGTCGTGCCTGAACTCACTCATCAAGGGCGTAGAGACAGAGATGAACAACTACGACCCCACACGTGCCGGCCGACTGATTGACAAGTTCGTCGATGAAGATCTCTCGAACTGGTATGTGCGCCTGAACAAGAAGCGCTTCTGGGGTAAGGAGATGGACGAGGACAAACTGGCTGCCTATCAGACGCTGTACGAGTGTCTGATGACTGTATCAAGACTCCTGGCTCCCTTTGCTCCCTTCTTTGCCGACCGTATCTATACGGACATGGGCGGACAGAAGGACAGCGTGCACCTGGAGACATTCCCCGAGGCCAACGCGGCACTGGTGAATGCCGATTTGGAGCAGCGCATGGACGTTGCCCAGCGCATCACGACCATCGTGCTGGCTCTGCGCCGTAAGGAGAGTATCAAGGTGAAGCAGCCCCTGCAGACCCTGATGATCCCCCCCGTGGACGAAGCCCAGCGCAAGGCCATCGAGAGCGTGAAGCAGATATTCCTGCAGGAAGTGAACGTCAAGGAAGTGAAGTTTGTTGAGGGTCAGGGCATCCTGGTCAAGAAGGTGAAGTGCAACTTCCGTACGATGGGCAAGAAGTTCGGCAAGCTGATGAAGGCCGTGGCTGCAGCCGTCGATGCGTTGACACAGGAGCAGATTGCACAACTGGAGAAAGACGGAACCATCGGCCTCACCGTAGAAGGTCAGGCTCTGACCGTCGAGGCTGCCGACGTTGACATTATCAGCGAGGATATTCCCGGTTGGCTCGTTGGCAACGAGGGCAACCTGACCGTAGCCCTCGACATCACCCTGACCGACGCATTGCGCAACGAGGGTATGGCGCGCGAACTGGTGAACCGCATCCAAAACATCCGTAAGAAGAGTGGGCTGGAAATCACGGATCGTATCCGTGTGAGCATCGCGCCCAACGAGGCTTCTACGAATGCCGTACAGGCCTTTGGCGACTATATCGCCCGTCAGGTGCTGGCCGATGAGATCAAACTTGAGGCCAACGATGGTCAGGCTGTGGAATTCGATGAGTTTACACTAAATATCAATATCACTAAATCTTAAGACTTATGGCGGAGAAGACACGCTATTCTGACGAGGAGCTCGAGGAGTTCCGTCAGATAATTAACGAGAAATTGGCTCTGGCCAAACGTGACTATGACCAGATGATGGCGTCGCTGACCAATCAGGACTCCAACGATGTTGACGACACCTCGCCTACCTATAAAGCGCTGGAAGAGGGTAGTGCCACGCAGTCAAAGGAAGACCTGATACAGTTTGCTGCCCGTCAGCAGAAGTTCATCCAGGGCTTGAAGGCTGCTTTGGTCCGTATAGAAAACAAGACCTACGGCATTGACCGCATCACTGGCAAACTGATTCCTGCCGAGCGTCTGCGTGCTGTTCCGCATGCTACGCTGAGCGTGGAATCGAAACAGTTGGAAAAGAAGCAGAAGTGAGTATCTCTAAGGCTATAGTAACCAAGGGAAGGTTGGCGGTGATTCTGGTCATCGCCATCCTGCTCATTGACCAGGTCATCAAGATCTGGGTGAAGACGCACATGACCCTGCACGAGAGCATTCACGTCACGGACTGGTTCTATATCACCTTTATCGAGAACAATGGCATGGCCTACGGCATGCAGATAGGTTCAAAGTTGCTGCTGTCACTCTTCCGTGTGGTTGCTATCGCCTTCCTGAGCTATTATATCTGGCTGCAAGCCCGCAGGCCCGGTGTCAGGTGGGTGTTCATCATCTGTCTGGCAATGATCCTGGCGGGGGCGGCAGGCAACCTGATTGACTGTCTGTTCTATGGTTTGTGCTTCGATGCTTCAACCATTGGCCACGTCAGTCAGTATGTCGGTTTCGGTCAAGGCTACGAGTCGCTGCTGATGGGACGTGTGGTGGATATGTTCTATTTCCCGCTCATCGTGACTACCTACCCGGACTGGTTTCCTGTCCTTGGGGGCCAGGAGTTTGTCTTTTTCAGCCCTGTGTTCAACTTTGCCGATGCCAGCATCAGTGTGGGTGTCGTGGCGTTGTTGCTTTTTTGCAGAAAGGAGATCAGCCAGCTTTCATTGAAGAAAGAATGAGAAAGGTCCTGCTCAAGTGTGTCATAGCGTGCTCAGTGCTGACGGGGTGCAAGCCTGGAACTCCCAGCGAGTACATACAACCGGATGATATGGAAGACATTCTGGTGGACTATCACCTGGCCAGGGCTATGGCCGAGACGCAGGGACCGCATGGCTCTTTCGAGGACGACAACTACCGTCAGGCCCTGTATATCGAGGCCGCACTGCAGAAGCACGGTGTGACGAAGGCGGAGTTCGACTCCTCGCTGGTGTATTATTACCGGCGTGCCGACCGGTTCGAGGAGGTCTACAGACACGTGGCCGACCGCCTGGAAGAGCAGGCACTGGTTCTTGGAGCTAAGGAGGGCGAGATTGGCAAGTATTCCTCACTGAATGCCACTGGCGACACCGCTAATATCTGGACGGACAGGACCATGCTGGCCTTGACTCCCATTCCGCCGTATAACCACTGGGACTTCTCGTTCGAGGCCGACTCCACCTATCGTGAGGGCGACAGCTTCCTGTTTCAGTTTATGTCTGACTTCACCTATCAGGACGGGACGCGAAGCGGACTGCTCTATGTGGCCATCACCTACGACAACGACACTACCATCGGCAAGTATATGCATTTCTCGTCGGCAGGTATCACGCAGTTGCGCATTCCTGCTCTCGGAGGTCGTAGCGTCAAGCGGCTGAGCGGATACCTCTATGCAGGAAGCAACAATGCAGAGCGTAGCACCACTACGCGTATCCTGTTTATCAACAATATTCAGCTCATCCGCTTCCATCAGAAAAGAAATGAAGATGAAACTAAGAAAGATAGCAGCTCATCAGGTCGTGACGGAGGACTGCTCGATATTGACACAATCAGTAGTGGAAATCTTAAACGGCGAAGTACAGAAGTGCTATCCCTTGACTCAGGAGCTACCATTCACTGAGTGGGTCAGCGGTCGCCTCTGCCTCTGTCGTGACGCGTCGGGACTGTTGAGAGCTTATTATAACGGAAAAGTGATAGAGTAATTACTATAAAAACCGATAAGACTATGAATACGAAAGTACGTTTGGCGGTGATGAACTTCTTGGAGTTCGCCGTGTGGGGAGCCTATCTCACCTGTATGAGTAATTATCTTGGCAAGGCAGGCATGGGCGACCAGGTTGCGTGGTTCTATGCTATCCAAGGCATTGTTTCTATCTTTATGCCCACACTGATGGGCATTGTGGCCGACAAGTATATACAGCCGCAGCGGTTGCTGGGCCTCTGCCATCTGGCAGCAGGCGTGCTGATGATAGGATGCTGGTGGATGGGCTACTCGGCAGAAACGGCTTCTGTATATGAATATGTGCGCGATGCCGCAGGAAACGTGACTGAGATAAAAGCCGTCCAGGTGGTCTATCCTGACAAGGCGTTGTTCATGACGCTCTATACGCTGAGCGTGGCATTCTTCATGCCAACCATCGCCTTGGCCAATACGACAGCTTTCTCTATACTGAAGAAGAACGGCATGGATACGGTGAAGGACTTCCCGCCCATCCGCGTGCTCGGCACCGTAGGCTTCATTGCCACGATGTGGTTTGTGAACTGTGCGGTGTGGGATGAGGGCTCTTTCGGCATGACGCTTGAAAAGCATCTCTTGAAATTCCAGTTCACCTCCATGCAGTTCCTGGTGTCTGGCCTGCTGAGCGTGCTGCTGTTTTTCTATTGCCTGTCGCTGCCGGCATGTCAGATTGTGAAAAAGCAGAGCGCCTCATTGATGGACACCTTGGGGTTGAGTGCCTTCAAACTCTTCAAGACAAAGAAGATGGCGCTGTTCTTCATCTTCTCGGCCTTGCTGGGCATGTGCCTGCAGGTGACAAACGGATTTGCCGGGCCTTTCATCAGCCATTTCCAGGGCGATCCCGATCCGGTCATCTCCAACTCTTTTGCAGCCACGAATGCCACGCTGCTTTCTTCTATCTCTCAGATCAGCGAGGCTTGCTGCATCCTGCTCATCCCGTTCTTCCTGAAGCGCTTTGGCATCAAGGTGGTCATGCTCATGTCGCTCTTTGCCTGGGTGTTCCGTTTCGGATTCTTCGGTTTGGGCAATCCTGCCATGCCCGGTGTGCTGCTGTTCATCCTGTCGTGCATTGTCTATGGCGTGGCCTTCGACTTCTTCAATGTGTCGGGCGGCATCTTTGTCGACCAGGAGTGCGAATCCAGCATCAAGGCTTCGGCCCAGGGCCTGTTTATGATGATGACCAACGGTATTGGTGCAACCATCGGAACGCTGGCCGCCGGTGAGATCATCAACTCTTTCTGCCGCTGGGAGAACGACTTCCTGGTAGGCGACTGGCAGACCTGCTGGTTCATCTTTGCCGGCTTTGCCTTGGTGGTTGGTGTGGCGTTTGCCCTTGTGTTCAATCCCGAAAAGAAATAACAGTATGCGGCGTACGCTTCTGAGGTTTGAGACTCTGCAACAGATTGTAGGCGGCGATGGACTCTCCGTCATTCTGCTCACGGACATGGAGCGGAAGGTGGCCCTCTCTGTGGTCTGCGACGAGCCGATGGCCAGTCAGTTGCGCATGCGTATCGACAATCCGGGAGCGTGTCGCAACATGCTTCCCGAGGCTTTGCTCAGCCTGCTTCCTTCCAACTATGAGATGATGATATGCGGACTGTTCGAAGGCCAGTATCAGGTGGCGTTGATGAACGATATGGGCGACACGGTGCGCCTCAGGATGAGCGATGCTGTGCTGCTGAGCCTGATATCCAAGATACCTCTTTATATAGAGAACGGGTTGATGCAGCGCCAGTGCGTGCCCTTCGACGAGCATGCACAGAGTGTGGCCATCCCCATCAATACGATGGATGTGAAGTGTCTCAGACATGCCCTCCAGCAGGCTGTCGACGACGAGAACTACGAACTGGCCTCGCAGTTGCGCGACGAAATACGGCGGAGGAATGAAAGAAGTTAGGTATTTCTATGTGCCCCAGGCAGCACAGGCCACCTTGCTGCCCGACGACGAGGCTGTTCATGCCGTGCGTGTGTTGCGCCTGACGGCAGGCGATGAGATGATGCTGATGGACGGCCAGGGCTGCTTCTACCGTGCACGGGTGACGCTGGCCACACAGAAGCACTGCCAATACGAGATTGTCGAGCCGCTGCCTCAGTCGCCACAATGGCAGGGGCATGTCCATCTGGCCATTGCTCCAACCAAGCTGATGGACCGCATGGAGTGGCTGTGCGAGAAGGCCACCGAGGTGGGCATCGACGAGTTGTCGTTTCTCGACTGCCAGTTCTCAGAGCGTCGCAGCCTGAAGCTGCCGCGTATCGAGAAGATTGTGGTCTCTGCCATGAAGCAGAGCCGGAAGGCCTTTCTTCCCCGTGTCAATGACATGAAGCCGTTCCGTCAGTTCATTGCCAGCCATTCTGCGGGGCGTCGGTATATTGCCCATTGCTACGATGAGGTGCCTCGTGTGAACCTGTTCGACCATTTGCGTCGGGACGGTGCTGCTGCTGCCGATGCCGATGCGCTGGTGCTGATAGGTCCCGAGGGCGACTTCTCTATCGACGAGGTGCGTCTGGCTGTCGATGCCGGCTTTGTGTCGGTAGACCTGGGTGCCAGCCGCCTGCGCACCGAGACTGCCGGTCTGGCTGCCGTCATGATGATGCAGCTGTCCAAACAGGCCTGAATAGCCATGATTCAATCAACGATAATATGACGAAAAAGATTCTTTTGATATGCTTCCTCTTCTCCTGTCTGTCCGCAGTGGCACAGCAGGACAGTATCAACATCCGCGACGTGTTCCGCCAGATGCCCGACTCGCTGATGCCTTATCTCACGCACAACAACCGCCTGGACATGATCGACTTCATGGATGCCGGCATGAAGGCTGCCGTCACCAACAGGCTGGACGGCGAGACGCTGATGACCTTTCTCTCGGCCGACTCGCTGCACATACGGATGAGCCTGGCGCTGGAGGTTGAGATGAAGCTGGAGAAGGCCGATACGCTGTGGACCGTCTGCGTGAAGCACACCTACCAGACAGCAGGACGCCAGAAGGAGGTGGCCGTGTGCCGCTATTCTTCCTTCTGGCGTCCTGTGGGTGAGTGCCGCGTGCAGTCAACACTGCTGCGCCGCGACGAAGAGGTGGCCAATAAGCCTCATTTCTGAGACTGTGGCTTCTTGGGTGGCTGCTGCTGACCTTTGTTGCGGCTGAACCGCTTCAGGGCATGCCTGTGGAAGCGGTCTTCGGCCTTGATGATCTCCAGTACTTTCGAGGCAGGCAGTATCTCCAGGAAACGCTCGTGGTAGGTCTGCTGGATGCGCTTCATCTCCAGGTCTATGGCATCGCGCTCGCGAATGGCTTTCAGACAGCTGGCCTCGTCCTGCGGGGGAGCCACGTTGCGCTGACGCTCAAACAGTGCGCGCTGCTTGGCTTGCATCTCCTTGTGGAGGGGGAAGAATTTCGCGGCCTCCTGCGGGGTCAGTTTGGCATCACGGGTGATGCACTCCTGTAGCTCGGCATCGAATTTCTCCGGCGAGAACTTCTGTTGCTGATTGTCCTGTGCGCCGGCTGCCAGTGTGAAGGCCAGCGCAACGATTAATACATATACCTTTCTCATCATCTTCGTCTGTCTTTTACATGTCGGCCAGCAGGCTGGCATAGATGTCCTCGTTGTCAATCATTGCATAGTCGGCCACTTCGTCGATGAAGGTGTCGCTGTTGTCGATGGCTTTCTGCTGCATGGCGCTTTGCAGTTGCAGCGTGTTGCTGGTTTGGCGGTCGAGACTGGTATAGAGGGTGACGCCAAAGACGGCCAGACATACGCAGGCTGCCGCAAAGAGTATGGGGCGCAGGTGCCTGATGATGGCGGGCTTGCGCTTCTGCTCTGCGGGCAGCTGCTGCATGATGCGGTCTGCCACCTGGTCGAAGTAGCCCTCAGGCACGGTAAACGGGTTGCGCTTGCCAATCCTTTCCTTCAGATATTCTTCTTCGTTAATCATAGTTCTTTACCTTTTTATATATAGACGTGTGTGCGCGGAAAGCGTTTAATCGCTGCGCTTGAAAAATTCCGTTATTTTTTTTACGGCGATATGATAGGATGCCTTCAGTGCCCCTTCCGATGTGCCCAGCGCCTTGCTGATGTCGCTGTATTTCATGTCGTCGTAATAGCGAAGCAGGAACACGGTGCGCTGCACGTCGGGCAGGTTGGCAATGGCCTGCTGCAGCATGGCTTCGGTCTCGTCGCCGTCGAAATAGTTGTCGGCCATGAGCTGGGCCGCCACGCTTGTGTATTCCTCGTCGGTGCTCACTGCCTGTCGCGTCTTCTGCTTCCGCATGAAGTCAAGGGCTTCGTTGATGGCAATACGCGAGAGCCACGTCAGCAGCTTCGATTCGCCGTGGAAGTTGTCCAGCGAGCTCCATGCCTTCATAAACGTGTTCTGCAGGATGTCGTTGCTGTCTTCGTGGGTCAGTACGATGCGTCTGATCTGCCAGTACAGTTGCTCACTATACTGGCGTACCATCAGTTCAAATCCTTTTGTCCTTGTCTTGGGATCTCTGACGCTCGACTTCAGTTGTTCGTCATCATATTGCATGCTGTTGTTTTTGACGTGTTAGGGTAGGAATGGTTTAATGCTCCTGATGATGAGACTGTCGTATTCATAGCGGTCGGGCCAGGTCTCCAGCTGGCCGGTCTCGGGGTTGGGGTAGAGTGTGTAGTAGTCAATGAGCAGGGGCACGTTGGGTGTCACGTTCTTCGACGTCATCTTGATGCCGGCGATGGGGTCGTCGTCGTCGGCATGCTCTTTCATGTATTCCTTGCCTTTTTCGCCCGTAGGTCTCAGGTCTACGTTCATCCGAATCTTGTCAATCAGCCATTCGTCGGCATCTGGCAGCAGAAACGGCACCATGTCCAGGGGACGCTCTATGCGTACGCACCCATGCGAGATGGTGCGCCGCTGGTAAGTGAACGCATTGTGGTTGTTGGTGTCGTGCAGGTAGACGTCAAACTGGTTGCTGAAGCGGAAGATTATCCGTCCCAGCGAGTTTCTGGGGCCGCTGTGCTGTGCCACCCGGTATGCACCGCTTTTCAGTTGCGCGCTGGTCACGTCCTTGGGACGTATGGTGTCGCCTGTTTTCCTATGTACAATGAAATAGTCGTTGCGTGCGAAGTAGGCGGAGTCGCCTGCATGCGGACTGACTTCATCGCGCAGGATGCTGCCGGGGATGTTCCATTCCGGGTTGAGCTGTATCAGCCTGATCTGACTGCTGAGCAGGGGCGTTTTCGTCTTCCAGGCTCCGCAGCAGATGCGCATGGAGAACACGCTGTCGGTGCCGACGGCCCATAGCTGCTGCGAGGGGATGTTGACAAAAACGTAGCGGTCACTGGTGGTGACGGGCTGTCGGTGGCGCCAGCGCAGACGTTCCATATTGCACAGTACACGCTGTTCGGCAGTTGTTGAGTCGGCTGCCAGTAGCCGTTTCAACTGTTGGTATACCGGGTGCGTGCTTTCCAAACCTGTCAGCCAGTCAGTGGGCTCCTCGTCAAGGGCGTGGTGCAGGACTTGCTCCGCGAAGGTGCTGTCGGGCTTCTCCAGGTCGATGTCATAGACGATGCGGTAGCCGCCTTCTTTCCTGGGGTCTTGGTGGTTGAACACCTGGTGCGGGTTCATGAAGCCGTAGCGCTGACCAAGTGCATAGCGCATGTAGGCCTTGCTCAGTGTCAGCTCTTCCTGTGCCATGGTCTCGGCCACGCTCAGGTGTAGGGAGTCGAAGTCCAGCTGTCTGAAATGTGACGTCTGCCGTCTGATGTCGTCCGTGAGGAACGCTTGTCGTGAAAACCCCATCTCCTGCGCCTTGCCGTCCAGGAAGTCGGCCAGCAGGCTGGCTTTGGCCATGAACGATGTGTCTTCTGTCAGCCAGACCCATTCGCCGCCGTTCTTGTAATAGCGGTCGACCAGGAGGTCGGCTCGCAGCGAGTCTGCCGTTTCCGACAAAAATAACTCAAGACACCGATGGGCGTCTTGAGCGCTGTCAACGAGCATCTGTTGCCGTTGCTGGTTTGCAAGCTCTTCCTCTGTCTGCGGAACCAGGTGGCTGCAGGCTGAGAAGCACACACAAAGGGCAATCCCTGCTATCGATTTTACCGCAAGGTGACTTTTCGGACGGTCTTGCCCACTTTCAGAATGTAGCATCCTTTCGGCAGATTAAGTTCTACACGCTGTGCCGGACTCTCTATCTTGAACGAGGCGACGGCCTTTCCTGTCAGCGATACAACTTCAAGCATCATGCCACTGCCACCCTGTACGGTCACCGCATTCTTGTCTACTAAGATGGTGGGCTGAGGCTCTTCAACTTGCTCTGCGACCCCCATTTCCATCACCATTGTGGCTGCCGCAAGGGGCATGCTGAATGTCAGGAAAGCGGCCGTGGCCAATATGAGTAGTGTCTTTTGCATACGCAACTGTGTTTATATTTGGTGCAAAGATAGTCAAAAGATTTGGATTGGCCAAATTTTTTCCCGGAAAATTGCACTACAGCATCTCTGTTTTCTCTATTTTCTCTATCCGGCACGTGTGCTGCTTGGTCTCGCGGTCGTAGTTGATGCCGACGAGCAGCAGACGGTCGGCATATTCTGCCACCTTGGCGGGATACTGCTTGCGGTGAATCTGGGCGATGGCCGAGTCGGCATCCTTGTTCACCTTCAGCTCCAGAATGATGGCGGGCGAGTCGACGTTCTTGCGGGGAATGAGCACGATGTCGGCAAAGCCCTTTCCGCTGGCCAGTTCGCGGTGCATCACGTAGTCGTTCTTGGCATAATAGTAGGCGATACTAAGTACACAGGCCAGCGAGTTCTCGTCATTATATGAGAGGATGCTGGTGTTCTCGTCGTGGGCGGCATCCACACCCCTCACCACGGCCTCCTCGTCGCCGTCGAGTGTCGCCTGAAGCAACTGCTCCGACTTCCGCAAAGCATCGACCACGGGCTTCCAGTTGTTGGTACGGATGGCGTTCTCCATCTCGCCCGACACTTCGAGGTTGGGGATGAAGCACTCCCGCTTGACGCGGTCGTAGCTGAGATAGCCCAGATGGATGAGCAGCGTCAGGGCATCGTCGCGGCTGTAGATTTCCGAGATGTCGTTCTTGAAGCCTCTCGGGTCAACCTTGCAACGGGCTCCTGCCAGCATGCTGATGATGTCGTCCTTCAGACCCTCGAAATTCATCTTGATATAGTCGGCCACAGCGTCGGTGGCTCCCGTCTTGCCCCAGTAGCTCTCGCACCAGTCGTTGCGCAGGGCCTGAATCACGCTGTTGGGATTGAACATCGACGGCTGGGGACCTATCTGATAGCCGTCGTACCATTTTTCCAACTCGTCAAAGTCCATGCCGTACTTAGCGGCCAGTGCTTTGGTCTCGTCGAGGGTGAAACCGAAGAAACCGGCCATGCTGCCGGGACTGACCATCGAGTATTCGATGAAGTTGTTCAGCGCCGATTCTGTCCTGTACTTCTTGATGGGCAGGATGCCGGTCATATATACAAAGGCAAAAGCATATTTGCCAGTGACATCTTTGAACATCCGTCGCAGCCAGTTGACATATCGGTCCATTGCCACTGTACCTGGCTTGAATTCGCGGCAGATGGCATCCCATTCGTCGATGATGAATACGAATCTGTCGCCAGTAGTTGCGTTGATACGTACAATCAAGTCCATAAGGTCGGCTGACTCACCTACCCTTACCTCCGGATAGGCTGCAGAAACTTCCGCCTTCACCTCGGCCTCAATATGGTCAATGATGTGTTCGTCGTGATAACGGGTGACAAAAGACGTCATATCTAGATAGATGACGGGGTACTTGTTCAGATGCTCTTCAAACGACGGGTCGCTGGCTATCTTCAAATCGGCAAACAGCGGACGCGAGTCGCATGAATGGTCATAGTAGGCCGTTAGCATCATGGCTGCCATCGACTTGCCGAAGCGACGACAGCGCGACACGCAGCTGAAGCGTTGCTCCGTATTAATCGTACCGTTAATAACGGCTATCAGCCCCGACTTATCTACGTATTCTCCTTTGCGAACCGACTCGAAGCCGGCATTTCCAATGTCAATATACGTGCCCATATCACTATCTTTTTTATAATTCTGCTGCAAAGTTACGAAAAAACGAAGGAACAGCCAAATTTATTTGAGCTTTTCCTGAGTGCAAGTAACTTCGGCGAAGCCAAAGTTACGAAAAGTCGAGAGAAGAACAAAATAAATTCGTTTGTTTTTTTGTCGAGACGGAGTAAAGTTTTTATAAAAGAGGGATGTGCTTTTTTAGGGCACATCCCTCATTCTTGTCGTTACTTCGTTGGGTGGGGCTACAGCCACTTTTTTGGGGGGCGGAAACAAATTGTGAGAAATTGAGAGAAATATATCCGTGTAATCCGTTCAATCCGTTGTTGAAAAATTGTAAAGAAAAGAGAGCCGTAATCTCACTG
>ERZ842401.2296-NODE-2296-length-25694-cov-4.459222_pt1 | contig 25694 bp, 33 predicted proteins | sample MGYA00521270_ERZ842401 | MGnify/ENA primary metagenome ERZ842401 (study PRJEB31892, sample SAMEA3878208) | bioreactor metagenome | biome: Moose rumen | place: Sweden | collected 2011-10 | study: EMG produced TPA metagenomics assembly of the PRJEB12797 data set... | reverse complement strand
TAGCCACGCTCAATCTCCACTTTCTGCTTCTCGAAGTCCAGATTGATTTGGGCAACGGTCTTCCTGCTGCCTTCTTCCATTGCATCTATCTGCGCCTGCGTGGTGGATAGTTCAAGGTCTTTGGCAGCACGCTCACGCTCCACTCTCTGATTTTTCAGCATATCATTATAGCGTTGCTCTGCCTTTAGCCTCTGAGCGCGTTCATTGGCCAGTCTCTTTGCTTCATTTGCCTTGTTCTTTGCACTCTTCCCCTCTGGGTCACCACCGACAGCAGCGAAGCCCTCCTTGGCAGTCTTCAACTCTGATTCTGCGGCTATGCGCTGTTCCTTGGTGTACTTGGAGCGGTTGGCATCTATCTCTGTCAGTTTCTTCATGGCCGCATCATAGCGGGTCTTGGCGGCATCGTATTCTTGTTGCAGGGTGAGCGCACCACCCTCTACGGTATTGGATGTCAGCCCTGCGAGTTTCGCCATTGCTTTCTGTAGTTCAGTCTGCAATGCGGCATAGTCGATGTTCCACTTCATATTGAGGTTGAAATCCATCTGGTTATACTTGCCGTTCTCAGCATTTTTCTTGAACTCCAGCAGTCCGTTTAGAATCTTCGTCTTTTCCTCTTCGAGCAATCGAAGTTTCACATCATTAGGATTCTCTTCTACTTGCCTGTGAAGTTCTGCGAGGTCGCTTTCTGCCTTATTGATAAACTCATCAAGCCTTGTCTCGCCAGAAACAAAGTTGATGTTTTCGTTGGCCTCTTGCCAGTGTTCTGTAAAGTCTCTTGCCTGTGTATAGAAGTCGAAGATTTCCTGTTTCACCTCGACATTCTCTTTGGCCTCCTGGATTCTCAGTTCAATGGGTTTTGCCTTATCTGCCAACTCTGCCTGCAGTTCCTCATACTTCCGCGCTTGGTCTTCCCAGATTTTCAGATTGGCCTCTGCCTGTGGCAACTGCCTCTTGGCGGTAACCTGTGAGTTCCTGCCAGTGTATTGGGATTGATACATGGCGGTCAGTGACGGTGTGCCATCACCAATCTCTTTCTTCAACCTCTCTACTTCCTTGCGGTACTGCTCGGCTTTCTTCTTAGCCTCTTCATAGTTCTGCTTTTCCAGTTCACCATTGAGTTCTTTCTGGGAATCCGCTGCATCCATAGCGGCAAGGGCCTGTAGCGAATACTTGTCCGTTATGTCTGGCATGATGGTCTTTAACTCATTGTACGCTGCCAACTGAGCAAGTTCCGTCTGGTTCTTATCCTGTATGGTGCGGAGTAGATTCTGAACATTCTGCTTGCGCTCTTCGTTGAGGTCATTCTGTTCTTTCAGAGCCTCATTAGCCTTTCTGGTTGCTGCCTCTGTTGCTGATTCAGCGGTACAGAGTTTATAGACGGCATAGGAAACTCCTATGACCGTTGCAGCCATCCAGAACAGGGGAGAGGCAAGGAATGACGCATTAACGAGGTCTATGGCCTTTTTCAGTTGTAACTTCGCTCCGGCCAAAATGCCAGTAGAGACAGCATCAACTTTCTGGGCCGATGCGTCTATCATGGTGGCTGCTGCGTCTGCTGCCTTTGCCGTAGTTGCTGCCTTAGTGGTGGTGGTGGCTACAGTCTTCCGTGCAGCCTCCAAAGTGCTTGCTGCTGCACTCTGGTTAGACAGGGCAACATTCAATTCCAGTTCGGCATTCTCGATGGCAATGGCACTGCCATATCGCATGGCCTCATTGTATTTCAGTTCCGCTGCTGCCACTTCTGCCTGTGACGCTTCAAGGGCTACATCTGCCCTCACCTGCTCGGCTACTGCCGTCTGCATATCAAGGTTGGCCTTTGCTGCCTCTGCCTGTAATGCTTCAAGATGGGCTTTAGCCTCTTCACGGAGCGAAAGGATAAGGTTTGCTTTCTCTGGTGCCAGTCTGCCCTCTGCGACAGCAATCTCAATGTCAGTCTTTGCCTCAGCCTCTTTGAGCGGAATGATGGCGTTCAACTGGGCAATCTCAGCATCATACGCTGCATTCGTGGCACTCACCTCACTTGCGGCTATGAGGGTCTGGCCGACATTGGTACTGGCTACCAGTGCACGGTAGAGTGCATAGGTGGCTACAAAGGCTTCCAGAGTGCCAAGGGCGGTCTGCATGGAGCCATCATCAAAAGCCTCATTCATGCTGTCAGCGATTGACTTGCTCATTGAACGTATCTCATCACCAATGGGCATGAGGTAGGCAAAGAAGTTATTGCGAAGTCGGATGGCAGAGTTTCCTGCAGTCTCGGCCATCTTCTCGTAGGCTGCCGTTGCTGCACCCTCTGAGTTCTGCATATCTATGAAATCCTGTTTGGCGGCAGCGGCATTCTTGCCAGTCAATGCCAGTACAGCGTTCATTGCCGACAACTTGGAGAGGTCAGACTTCAAAGCTGATTCTGAGCCTTTAGTCTTCTCGGCAACCTCATCCATTGCTTCAAGGAATGTTCTGGTCTGGAATGTTCCATCACCCAGAGAGGCGGTAGTGGCGGTAATGGCATCACGGACTTGGCGCACTGCTATGGATGTCTTTGTACCAGACTTCGTAAGTGATGCGACTGCTGCCAACACATCTTCTATGGCTACACCATAGGCAGAAGCGACAGGCGTAACCTGTGCAATCACACGGCCCAACTCTCCGTAGGTGGTCTTACCCAATCGGACGGTAGTAAACAACAGGTCATTGATATGGGCGGCTTCCTCCGCATCCATCTTGTATGAGTTCAAGATTGTGGTGATTGCGTCTGCGGCTACCTCAGTCTCAGTGACACCACCAATGGCACCCTTGGCGGCTTGCTCCAATACATTCAAGCCATCTGCGCCATGATGTCCGGCAGATTCAATCTGGTAGAGTGCCTTTGCTGCCTCTTCTGGGGCAATGGCTATCTGCTTGCAAATATCTACCACCTTGTCCTTGTAGCCATCAAGGTCATTCGTCACATCCTCTGACAGAGTGGAGACTTCTTTCATGGCCACCGTGAACTTGCCCATGTCATCATAGAGTGACTTGATGAATGTGCCAGATTCCATCAGGGCCTTTAACCCTATCAGACCTTTGGCCATGTCTTTCACACCGCCAAGGAACGAGTTCTTTATGCGGTCAAACATTGTGTCTATGCTCTGGCCGCTCTTCTCGACAACACTCTGCATTTGGCGCACGCCATTCTGTACGCCCTTGAATGATTCAAGCACATTCCTGTTATCGCCAGTGGTATCAAACTTGATTGCTGCCATAATGTTCTATTTGTACGATTCGTATTTCTTCTTTCTGGTGTTTCTTCGGGAATTTTCTTGTCTCGCTTGTTCTGGAATGTTCCAAATGTACGACTGACATTCTTTTTTAGTGTCAATTTCGTCAAGACCAGTCCATCCCCTCGATGACCTCTTGCATGGTCTCTATATTGTTTCCATCGAGTACCTGCCCGTCCTTTGGCACATGGCACCTCTTGGCCTCTTCATCCGAGAGGAATACGGACTTGATGCCGTCTTTGAGCATGAGTTGCAGATTGGTGTAACTGATTTCCCAGACAACGTAGTCGTAAGTCCATCCGTATCTCTCACAGGCATTGTCAATGACAGAGCCGTAGATGCTCACCCCTCCGAAGTTATAGGTGTTCTTATTATCCTTGACGGCCATCACTTTTTGCATCCTCTCTATCTCTGCATCAATCTTCAAGTGGTGCATGAACTTTGCGGTGTTATCCCATGCCAGGCACATGATGACCATTGAGGCCATGTCTCCGTCTTCCATTTCCTTTGCGAAGAAATTCTTTCTGGTGGTCACTGTGCGGTTGTTCAACACCTCCTGCTTCGTCTTCAAGGAATGGTACGCTATCAGCATGGCGCAATCCTCCCTCTTCGTCTTTACCAGTCTCAGTGCCTCACCGAATGGCAATGACTGTAGGATGGCGGTGTCTATCTCCATGTTCTCGACAACTCTCTGGGTGAGGTACATCTTGCCGAGTGTCATGGGATATAAGTAAAAATGCCGATGGCCTATCGAGAATCCCTTTGGGCGGTCAATGATGGCATCGGCAATATCCAACTCTAATATCTTCGTCTCTTCCATACTGGGATATTGTTTACTCTGTTTGTTGGTTGCGGGAGCAGGATTCGAACCTGCGGCCTTAACGTTATGAGCGTTACGAGATACCAACTTCTCCATCCCGCGATGTTGCCAGTCTGTTGACCCAAGACTGGCAGAGGGAACTACTAACCTAAAACTAACTATGAACAAAGGTCTTACGACTTCACATAATAGGTCGTGCCATCCTGCGGAGTGGTGTCCGTAGTGGCTACATAGGAACTGCCGCTCTTCACGTACCATCCCTCACTGGACGGATTCTTGCCGGTGGTAACGGTGACTGCCGTATAGGTCTCTACTGCTTCGTCCTTTTCGGTGAATGTCAGTTCAGAATCGGCAATCTCAGTACCCTCGACATACGAAGAGAGGTCTTTGTTACAGGTCACCCACTTCACGGTGTTGCCGCTTGTGGGCTTCAGTGCATCGTGGGTATAGGTCAGTTGACCGCCATCGGTAGTGTCAAAGGGGTCTTCCAGAGACACAACGGACAGGTCAATCTTCGGGCCGGGAACCTTGTAGTTCTCTGGCTGCACAAACACTGCATAGCGGTGTTCCACGATGCCGTCCACATCTTTCATCGGCTTCTTTCGGTCGGTGTTCCTGCGGATGGTATAAGCAAGGGCATACTTGTTCTTGCCGTACTTCACATCCTCATTCTCGCCTCCCTCAATGGTTGCCTCTTTCTTATCGCCCTTGGTCGGGGTCAAAGTGGTGGAGTTCTCTTTGGGGGTGGCCAGTACGAGCCACTTGGCACCAGAAACATCAAGGTCTTTGATAATGACGGTACACATACCCCATCCGATTGGTTTGTTGATATTCATATTCTTTAATCGTTAATGATTTGATACAATAATTTGTTCGTGATGACGTGCTCATCCGTTCCCTCGATGGGGAATACTCTCTGGCCTTGGTCTTCCGCAAGCGACAGTCTGAAAGCGTTGCCCCTCACGTTCTGGAAGAGATCCAAAGCCGCATTGCAGAGTTCACGCAGGCGCGGTGTCTGTTCCTCTGCCTGGCCATCGACATCATCATCCTTGCAATAGATGTTCACCATTACGTAGGCTTCCTGTCTCCGTGCCGTCATGTTCGCGAGGATGGAGATAACAATATCCTCATTCTCCGAGCGGTGGGGGCGTTTAGTCTTAGACAGTTCGCCAGTGACCATCTGGTGCAGTGGGGAATCCAGAATGACCGAATAAACATCGTCCTTTATTGCAATATCAGACTTCATATCTTTAGCGCATTTATCTTATTGACAGCAACTTCTTTCGCTCTCTCCAGACGGGTATTAACCTCTGCCTTGGCCCAGAGTTCAGTGGACGCAAGCACATCCTTGCTCTCGATGGCCTCTACTCTGTCTGCGTAGTTCATGGCTGCAACCACCACAAGGGCATAGCAGTTGGCATATTCCCTTGCCAGTTCTGCAATCATCCTCTTTCCCTCTGCCGAGCCTGCCGTGCCTCCCTTGACAACTTCAAAAGCGGATTCTATCTGCTTCACTCCGTAGTCATAGATGGCATACCCGATAGAACTTCTGAGGTTCGCGGTATGGTCTATCCAACTCTCCGACTGGTCGCGGTCTCTGACTTTCCTCACACTCTCCTCACCAAGTTTCGCCAGAGCGTTGAATATCTCTGACTTGATGATGTCGAATGCCTTTTTGAAGAAAGCACTGATGGCATCCTGCGGGGTTACGAGCATTATACCCATATCTTGCACTGCATCTGGTATCGGTGAAAGCCTTTTACGGAAAACTCCCTAACATCGGTGTCACTGCCATAGAGCCTGATTCTGATTTTGTCACCATACAGGAACTCCTTGCAGTCTCTCGGCAGGTTATAGACGGTGTACTGGTATGATTCTTCCTGTCCGTCCGGCAGGGTGATTTTCTCTGCCTTTCCGTTAGGTACGATGTCACATTTGCAGTATCTTTCCACCCAAGTCTCAGAGCCTTTGACATAATCGCCAGTGGCCCTGTCCTTATGGCCTTTCACGACCTCCAGATAGTCAAGTGTGTGTGCTGCCAAATCCAGTACCGCCATGCTACATACTCTCGAAATACACCATCGGCTGACCCAATACCGGGTCTTCGCCAATGGACTTGTATAGGTTGCTTATCCGTATTAACAGCCGTTCCTTATCCTTGTCAGACAGTGTGCCTATGCTCTTATCCGATTCATGGACTGAGACGGCCTGCAGAATAGAGTAGAGACAGTCAGCCAGTGCGCCCTTGAATGCCTTGGACTGAGAGACTTCATAGGAGTATTCCGTCTTCTCATCCAGTTGCCGTTCAATCAGAGTATTCTCAATGAAACCTACTGGAATCGGATAGTGTACGGCATCAATGAGTGCCTGCTTGACTGTCTTTGCCATATTATTCAGCCTCAGTTACGTTAGCGAGGAATGTAGCCTCATCTTCATCATTGAGGGCGTTGAAAGCCTCAATCACCTTGGCATCGGATGCGTCAATGCGGATGTTTGCACCAAGGGCTTTCAGTTGGGCAATAGCCTCTGCCTTGCCGTACTTCTTTCCATTGATTGTGACAGTCACATCCTCAGTGTCCTCTTTCTCGGCATCAGCATCAACCTCAGCGGACTTGTCCTCTGAACAGTCAATGACGTAAATCTGGTCGACATCCTCAATGACTGGCAGAACGAGAGCCTGGCCGGAAGTGAACTCCTGCAGCGGGTCATTCTTCGAATACTTGGAGATAAGTTTGTACTTATCCACAGTGGCGTACTTCACACCCTCGACAGGATTGGTAGCCTCTGCCAGAGTACCCCAGACGAGAGAGCCTACAATCTCGGAGCAACGGAACACAATACGGTCATTGTTCCAAGGCTTCACTGAGTGCTGCTTTCCGTTCTTCTCGAAGATTACGGTACGGTTGATAATCTGAATCTCATAGCCGAACTCATCCTCGAATGCCTCCAAGAAAGCCTTTCTGGATGGGGTCTTCAACTTGGTATCGTCATCATATACCTTACCCTCGAAGTCAGCAACCAACTCCTGTGCCCAACGGTATCTGCGGATTTCATCGAATTTCTTCTTTGACATCATGACGGCAACGATGGTATTGCCATCGGCCTCTGCCTTGTCATTGACATTCTCGAAGTCTTCCTTAGAGAGTTCACCCTTGACAATGGTGCCGAAAGTGTTCTCATCAAGATAGCCATAGTTCACGCGGAGGCCGGTGCCGCTGTTGTCCTCATCCTCGACAAGCACAACGCCCTCGCAGAGACCAGTGAGGAAGTTGGCCTCATTCTTCTCATCGATACCGACAGAACAGGCCACACCGTCATTGGTGAGGTTCTGGATAATACGAGCCTTCTCAGCCTTCTTCGCCTCATCCGTTGTGGCTGTGGCGTAGTGGGCCTTCATAATGTTGATGGTGTTGATTTCCGTCTCGCGGAGAATCTTCTTCATACCCACCTTGGGCAGTTTGCCGTTCGAGGTGGCTACGCTGCCACGCTTCTTGATGGGCAGGGGAGAATCCATTGCCACCATGTCGGCAGCAACGTAAGTGGTCTTGGCACTGGTGCCCTCCCACTTCTGGTCAGCGGAATACACCTCACGAAGCATGGTCTTGTGAAGATAGGTGCGCTCCTTGGGGTCAACCTTTTCTTTCACATAGAGAGCCAACTTCGGCCAGATGCCGCTGATAAACTCAATAAAAAGTGATTTCTTCATCTTTCTCTACGGTTTTAATCGTGTTCAAAAATCAGATTGGGGAGGTCAGACTTAAACAGCGTCTTCAACTCTTCCGTCAGAGGATAAGGCATAGCCTCATCATTCACACGGCCATCGTCCATGATGCCGACCAGGGGATAGTCAGCAGGCTTGGAAGCGACGACAACACCTGCCACCTTGTGGCCCTCCGGCATTTCGTCATAGCCACCATCCTTGACAGGCATCGGCTTGTACGTGTAATTCTTGCCGTCCTCATCCAGTACCTTAATGGCAACATGACCTGCCTCAACTCGCGAGAAGTCAAAGCCCGTCATATCCAGTGTACGGCCACCAGTGATGCCACCGTTGTACTGGCGAATGACAACAGAATCCAGACCAGACATTATCTGGGTCTGCTCGCTTACGAGATTTGCTTTTGGTGTCATTTTCAATACTTTTTTGATGTTCTACAATTCAGAGAATCAGCCTTTTGCCAGTTCCTTGACTTCATCATCTGACATTACTTCGTCTTCGCCAGTGGTGGCTTTGTTCCCTTTCTTGCCCGGTACTGCTCCTGCGGGCTTTCCGAGAACTTCCAGACCCTTGTTCAATCTCTCTTGGTTCTCAGCCTCCAAATCGGCCTCGACCTCATCGAGAAAATCGTCAAAGTCATCATCACTCTTGAATGACATTCTGGCAAAATTCTTGATGGCGCGTTCACCGAACTTGCCTGTGTCCTTTACCAACTCTTCAAGGCGGGCGCGTCTGCTGTCTGTAGTCTTACCCTCCTTCAACTCCGCAATCTGGGTCTGCAAACCTTTTACGGTCTCAGTGAACGGAGCAAGAGCCTTGGCCAGTTCCTTAGCGAGTGGTGAATCTTCATCATTGGTTTTGCCTCCCTTTCCGCGATTTTTCTTTGATGGACTCTTATGGCCCTTGCCTCCCTCTGGCTCGGAATCTGGGTCATCGTCATCATCGTCATCATCGTCATCATCGTCAATGGGATGGGAATCTTTGTACTGTTGGAGGCGGCGGTCAGCCACAGTCTGAACGACTTCAAGGTACGGAACGATGGCATCTACGGCTTCATCGATGGCTTCCGTGACCTCATCCTCTGTGGCCTCATCAGTGAGTTCCAGTTTGTCGGCAACTTTGGCAGCGACACCCTTTAACTCTTTACGGCTCAACCCAAGTGCCTTAATCTCCTTTCTTGTTTTGAGCACCTCTTGAACTTTCCGATAATACTTCTTCATTGTACTTTTTAATTTTGATTTTTGAAAACTGGTCTGCGTGCTATGCGCAAACAGACCAGTCCATCATCAAGCAAAGAGCAATGCGTGAATCCGAAAAAGTTCTGTAACGTGCAATCCACACGCTTTCGGCTACAAAGATAGTTAAAACTATTTGAAAAGCAAAAAATTTTTGCAACGATTTAGCAACCTTTAACTATTTGAATAACAAATAATTTTAAGAATCAGCAAAAACAAAGGGAGCAAGTCACCAAAAAGGCGGCTCACTCCCACAACAAAATGCAATGAAAACTTGTCTCTTAACTTACCTCACCAACCGTATTCATATCGGCTTCACAGATATAGAACAGGATTTTTCCGTCATGCGTCTGGTAGTCTTCCATCAGAATCTTAGCCTGCTCCAAGATGAAGCCAAACTTTGCCTCTTCCTCTGTCTCGACATCTTCATTGAAAATACCATCCCAATTATCATTCACCCGATTGGTGATTAACTCAATGGCTCCAAACATAAGGTTGGCCTTGCTGTTGAACACCCCCATGAGTACCAGGCTCTCTTTGGATAGGTGTTTGTCACCCTCATATATAAGGTACGCTTTATTCTCTTCCATACTACTTGATATATACTACCTCAAAACCATCTTCAGTAAGATTCTCTATCGCATAGTCCAGACTGTCATACTGGAAGAGGTGCAGGAACGGATAGCCCTCTACGCTCGTATTGGTCTTTACTGACAGGATGTTTGCTACACGCACGGCATCCTCAAAGATGAATGAGCAACTTGGCCCATCCTTGAATGCCACTACTGCCTTTGGGTTCTGGAACTTGCTCTTAACATAAGCCTCCAGTCTGTCCTTTGTGCGCTTGGTCTGGGATGCGACACTTGCCAGAACACTCAGAAACATACTCCTTACCTCATCCTCCCTTGCGTTGGGATAATCGGTGCTGACTATCAACTGGCAATTACCCGCATAGTTCGACCAACTCACCTTGAACTGATAATAACTCTTGCCATCTGTCATTTCCTTGATGGCTGTGCAATCCTGTGCTGTCAGATTACCTAACTCGTTACCTAAATAGATTTCCATTGCTCTTCGATTTAATTATTGTATGACTTACTGACCTCTTTACGCAAATCCTCTCTGGTGTACTCTGTAAGGATTCTGCCATCATTCAACTTGCCCTCCCAGATGTGATGCACCAATTTGTTACCGCTTCTGTCATGGCTACCGCCATTCTCAGCCCAGATGTCTCTATGGTGCCATGTTCCTATTGCTTTGCCGGAAACTTCAATGTTTCCATTCTGCTTGAATTGTACCTGCATATCTGTATTGAATTGTGGCAGGGTGGTTGGCCCTGCCGTGACCTTGTTAATCTCTGCATCCTCCGCTTGCGGTGAACTCATGGTAAGCCTCTTCATTATAGGCTTCCTCTATCTCACCATCAGTTGGAACATTGGGATGGTTAGCAATGAACTCATCCAGACGCTTCTCATCTTCCCAAGCGAAGCAAATATTGTTCTCGCAGTATTCGCTATAGTTGTAGTCAAGTACGGTGCTGCCATATTCATTCTTGATGGAGCCTTTGCAGCGGTAATAGTTGGCAATAGCGATAACTTCATTCTGGATTTCGTCAAAGGTCAGTACGCGACCTTGACGGTCATAGATGCTACTGGTGATAATATCCTCAATTTCGCCTGTAGTATTGGAACGCCTCTCTATTGAAAAAAACTTGTTCGTCTTCATTGCTCTGCCCTCCATTAGATTCTGGTTACATTATTGGTCTGAACATAGGTACGAACTGCGTACTGTTTGCAGAACTCATAAGAAACGCGAGTGTGATTCTCAATCTCCCACTTGCTTGCGGCTTTCTCACCCTCTTCATCAAGAACTAATACAAGGTATCCGGCAGCAGCCTTGTTTACCATTTCCTGGAATGCGCTCATGCAATCAAGTGAGAGATAAGCGGATTCTCTGCGCATTGTCTGGATGTTGAACGAATAAACGTTGAACTTTCCCTTTGTCTCTTTGTAGAAATCTACAACCTTTTTTTGTGACGTTTTCATTGCTCTTAAAATTTTGTTGTTATTATCTTTATTTCTATACTGCAAAGATACAAAAAATATCTGAATTATCAAAACCTTTTTCCAACTATTTTTCGCTGATTTCCAAGTATTTACGCTTTCTTAACCTTTGCGTATATATACGAAAAAAGCGGTTGTTAGCCGCTCATTTCCTATTGTTCTGGTGGAGGTTGCGCCAGTATGCTTTCCACTTCATGCAGATGTCATAGGTTACTCCGTAGAACGATGCCCACTCTTCAATGTCTTTTCTGGTAGCATTAAAGCCTATCACATCCCAAACACACCCTGCACGGTGCTTCTGGTCGGTCTCTTTATCCACCGTAAACTCAGAGTGCATCTTTTCAGTAAATTCGTCCTTTAGTCTCTTCATGGTGCAAAGGTACTAAATTTTTCTGGGATAACCAACATAATCTTTCATAAATCGCACACGCTTACTTTCTTTCATATCCAGAAAGCCATTCCATTCAACGGTTGGGTCTTTCAGCATCCTCACACCAAAAGGAGCATTAGCCAGTAGGTTCATCGGGAAAGCGTTGCTATTATAGCCATTGATGATGGAAATAGCCTTATCGTATTCCTCTTTGGTGATTCTGGATGCTGCAAGGGCTTGGCCTGCCACACTGATAGCCTCAGACTTCTCAGCACAGAATCCGTACTTTGCCCAACAGTAGGCACCGACAGGTTTTCCTGCAGTAAGATTGATTCTGGAAACTCCCATATCGCCATATTCCCTAAACAGATAGCGAAATATCTCTTTAGACACACCTTTACCCTGCAATTCCTCTGGGAGAATAAGATGGGAATGATTCACCTCAATGCCATTTGTTCCTCTGATAAACTCTCTTTCGAGATTAACCCTGCCTCCAGATGGTGTCTGGCCTATGTACCTCACTTTCGCTGTGTCGCTATTTACAAGGCACTCTTTCTTTGACAGAGATACTTCGTGGCGGTCACAGAGGGATTCAAACGACTTGTCGAAGCGCATGAGGTTGAAGCCTCTCATTGGTGACAGGTTGTAGTCGGTTGCACCAAACTTCATGTATGGTGACTTATTGAAGCCTGCGATACTCTCCAACTCATCGATAGTCGAATCCGTCATCAGATAGTTAGGGCTGATGGCCCTGCTCACCAAGGCAGCATTATCCTTTACCCAATACGGCTCAGTGCCTCGGCTCTGATAGTCCTGGATTCTGGTTTGGTTATCCCTCACGTAGTCTTTGAATGATTCCGGAAGTTCCGTAGTCTGCTGGCTTTCTACTGGCTTGCCCTCCCGCATCTTCCAATAGTCATCCTCATTCATAATGATGGGGAGGCACATACAAAGACAGTTCGGGTGCCAACCGCTGAAAACAAAGTCTTTCGGGTACTGGCCAACCATAAAGTCGCAGATGTCTTCTCTGGGATGGCTACCAGACAATTTGATTTCGTAGCCAGTGATGAAGTCAAACTGCTTCCATCTTTCCTGCTCGGCAGCGCGATAAGCCATGTTTATCTCTGAGCGGGCCAGACGGATAGACCTGTATTCACAGTCTGCACAATCAACTGCCTGTCCATACTTCTCGCCATAGTCAGCCTTTAATCTATCGAAGTCAGAAAGATACTGGCTCAGTCGCTTGCTCAACGTGACGGCACTCATGCCTTTCTCTATGGCAGAAGAAATGGCAATCTCCATTTCCCTAACATAGTTGCAGGACTGATTCCAGAGTTTGTCAGAGAGTGACCATCCGTTTTCTGCCCTGTTCTGAAACGCCCTCATAGCATCACTGTTGGCTTGGAAGTAAACCCTTTCAGCCTGTCCGTCTATCTGGGCATCATAGTATTTCAGAACTTTCTTAGCGAGTAAGTCCTGCAGTAAGTTACTTTGCTTCCATTCTGCCGAAGTGCCAGACATGATAAGTCCACGCATTTCACCGACAAACTGGGTCTTCAGGTCTTCCACCAACTGACCCACTTCTGGGTAGTCAGCAAAGAGAAACGGAACTCCACCATCATAGGCGGTCATTTCCGCTATCCTCGCAGTCTGGAGGCTCAACTCATCATAAATGCTTTGAACTCTCGCCACATATTGGTCTAAGCGAGACCCCAAAGCATTATACGCCTTTTTCTGGTTTATCTTCGGCTTTCTCATAACTATCTGCGCCTGCGACTTCCACGCGCTCTTCTGTCACCAGAGGAATCTCTTTTGCTGCCTCTATTGACAGAACTCGGCTTATATACCAAGCCGTGTGAGGTATGGCTTAAATCCTTGCCCCTGCGGGATGCCTTGCCATGCTGTTTGTCATGCTCTCTGTTAGCCTTTGCCAATTCAGCACGTTTCTTTCTCTGGGAGGGCTTTTTGTTGAACTCTGTATCATAGGCGGCTTTATGCTCACGCGCCTTTGGATGGGTTCTATAATATTCTGCTGACCTGCTTGCCATTACAATTTAGGTTTGAAATGTTCGCAACTTCGCTGACTTAACAACACGCACTTGCTCAAAGTCCAGAACGGACATTCGCCCATTGTCGGCTCTCCCTTGATGCTCAGAGTGTGGAATCTGGTAACAAGCACGACACGGGCGCAATTACGGCAAATGTCATTGCCGACTTTCTTCTGCTCCGCTTCCTTCTGCTGATTCAGCGGGTTCGCTCTCGGCCTTGACATATACATTCAGTCTGGATTCAACAATAACGCTTTCACCGCGCTTATATGTACTGACTTCAATAATACCCTTAGCAGTATCAAGAATCATTCCGGCCTGTCGCTTGATGGTGTGGTCTATCAGTTGGCGCATGGCCTTTTTGCTTGACTTCTCACTATTGGCCTGCTTGAACTTGCGCAGGTCATTCTTAGTCAGTTCGTGACCAACGCCAATGGCCCTTGCCTCATAGTGCTCATAGATGGGAACTACAGCCTCTGTAGCGGCTTCTGGATTTAGTTTGATAGCCCATTTTGTAAACAGGCGTGCTAATCGTTTCTTCATTGCTCGTTATATTACTTGATTTGACATAGAAAATGCGGTAGCCTTTATCTGGCTTGATTGCTCTTCCTCTTTGTTAATCTGGTCGAGAGTTGCCTGTGCGTCATCACTCTGGCCGTATTTCTGGATAGATTCAAGATGGCTCTCGATAGGCTTGCCACCATTGGCTTTCATACGCTTGTTAATCTCTGCCAGTTCATCATTCTGGATGAATGGGGTGATAACGTGTTCAACGGTTACATTGTCTATCTCATCCCTCCACTCCTTTGGGCCGATGACTTTCAGATAAGCCTTGATGACATTGCACTCACGCTCCAGAAACTCTATCCAATTTCCTGCCTCATCACCAATTTTCAAGTGGGCATCAGTGAGCAAGGTCTGGCGGGCATCATATCCGATGTTACCCATACCTTTCATGTTCTCGAATGATATGTCTGGAATCTGGGCCTGCATCCAATAGAGTTTCAACATCGTATCAACGTGGTACTTCAAAGCCTCAATAGCCTGTTGCCATGATACGTATGCCACATCACCGCCATTCTCAACACGGATAACTCTACGAGCCTCACCCTTATCTTCCTTGCCCTTGATGCCTCCAGAGATTTTCAGAACAGGGGCGGCATTGTAGGCTATGACATTCGAGTTGCGGGATAGCGTGTACTCTATCTCGCTGCGTAGTCCAGTGAGGCCATGATAGACAGGGAACTCACGACTGCCATAGACACCAGGAATCTTCAAGATGACTATATCCTCACCATTGACAGTCTCACCCTCATCACTGACCTTTGCTGTCACCTCAGACCATGAGCCGCCTGTAAGTTCCTGCCTCCATATATAATGCTTGTCAGCAGTATAGGTCTCGAAATACGTTGTCGTCTTGTTGCCGATGGTCTTTGAGTATTCAAAGGACATGGCAATCATATCGTCCAGTTCGTCAATGAGCGGATAGAGTTTCGTGCCGTCCATTGGCGAATAGGTCTTACACTTCAACTTGAACTCCGAATCGAAGCCATACAGGGTATTTGGCTTCTTCACCACGTACCATAGCGTGAACACTTCACAGGCTGCATAGTAGGCAATGCCACGCTTGATGTTCTCAGAATCAATGCGGACATTCTTATAGATAGCCTCTATAGCCTTTGCAATATCCTGTCTGACTGGCACATCTTCAATATTGGAATAGACACGTCTGGGCGGGATGGCGAAAGTGAACTCAGTCACACGCTTTGCCAAAAGTTTCTCCAATCCGAGTGTTATTCTGGCAGACGGCTCCAATGTACCATCACTGCGGGTCTTATCCTTTAGCGTAACAGTGTCATTGACAATCTTATGCTTCGTGGGTTCGTAGTCCTCGATTAACTTTTCCCAATCGGGAACAGTAACAGACTTCTCTTTGAGGTCTGCGATTATATCACTCGCATTGCGAGAGAAATCAATGATGGTACTAATATCAGCCATATTTCGCGAAAATTGTAATAACGCGGACAAAGGTACGAAAATTATTTGTTATTCAAATAGATTTAACAATAATAAACACAAAAGGCGTACTTTCGTACACCTTTCATGCTCAATTTCCTATCTGGATGTTATTAAGACTGACAGGGAACAATGCCTTGATACGCCCGATGTCGCTCTAACTGGCTCCTATATCCAGACTGGCATCTTTTCATGTAGCCTATAGCGGCATACCTCGTTGGGTTATCCATGTAGGCGGCACTCTTATAAAGATTGATTTCCCTGCGGCAGTTCCACATCTGCTTAATCAGCCAGACCTCTAACTGGGTCTTTACTCTCTTCTTTATCCCCATAACTTCACAGCGGTATCATAATTCTTCTGGGCCTCATTGACGGCTTTTTTTGCATAGGTCAGAGAGTAGGCATGGCCCCGCTCAATCTTGCCGTCTTTCATGTCTTGATGGTATGCGGTTGCCTTTTCTAGTCGGTCACGGTAATACCCGATGCTCTCTGGCATAGACAGGTTGATGTCATCAGCATGGCGTTCCCAACTCTCTGCCTTGTATCTGTAATCCTCTTCCTTATCCATTTCAGCAACCATCTTGCCAGTGTTGCGCCAAGCATCCTCTATGGCCTTGCGGTGTCTTTTCTCAGAATGATGCCCCACCTTGATAGGTTCGCCAAGTGACAGGAAACGTGCATCTTTGTTGGACTTGTCGAAATACTCGCCTGCTCGCTTGTGGGCATTGATGGCAGCGTTCTCATATCGTTCGGCCTTGCGCTTGGCTCTCTCCTGGCAGTTGTAGCCGTCCGCTCTGGTGATGGAGTAGTAATAGAAACCGCCACGCTCCAAAACAAGATTGTGGACGATATGCTCATTTTCCTTGCCGTACTTGGTTGTTACGATAATCGTTTCTCCTTTCTCATGCTTTTCTTCACACTTTGCCACGAAGACATTCGGACAATACTTTGCATACGTATTCATTGCTCTTTGTTTTGAATTTGTGCGCTTGCTCTGGGTGTTCGCCCTCCCGTTGCTTTGATGACTGGTTTGCTCCAGATGATTGCGCTTTCCTTTATCGCCCAATGTTACTCAGTAGGCCGTTACTTGCCCCCAGTGCTTTGTAAGTCCGAACTGGCTTTGACTGATTGTTAAACGGCTTGTCTGCCTCCGACTGATTGCCTGTCTGGTCGCGCATCGCTTTCAAGTTCCTGTTTTTGTCCGTTTCTTATGTTTCGAGAGTGCAACTTCAAAGGTGCTACCGAAAATGCGGATAACTCTCACGCGTTTGTTGGTGCCAGAGGCTTGAACTCTGGCGCACAACCTTATGACTGATTCACCAGTTCTGTAATTCCTCGCTTGACCAATCTCTTTGTCAATCTGGGGTCTTCCAGTTGGTCACAGATGGCAATTCGCTTGCCTGCCCTTATCAATTTCGGAAGATAGGTGTCAAGTGCGTGGTGGGGAAAAGCGGCCAGCCTATCCTCTGGCTTGTGCGGGTACTGGTTATTACGATAGGTTAGCGTTATTCCCAGAAGTCTTGAACACATCTCTGCATCCTCATTGTAAGTCTCATAGAAATCTCCGCAGCGGAAGAGTAACACGGCATCTGGGTGCTTGCTCTTTAAATCGTAAAACTGCTTCATCATCGGGGTAAGTTCTTTTGTCGTTTCCATTGCTCTTTTCTCCTATATTTTACGGTAATACATAAATGATGGTTGCACCTCTCTTCTGGGCCTCTTCCTTGGCTACCTTGACGGCTTCCCTGTAGGTCATGCTGTCAGTGAAGAAAGCCTTGCTGACATCACGGTAGCCCTCTTTGCTGCCGATACTGAATGCCCAACTGCCACGGCCTTTCGGCTCCTTGCTGTACTCATAATAATAAAGACTGGTTACTACGCTGATTGCGCTCATTGGAATCTTTGACGTTTTCATTGCTCTAAAATTTTATTGTTATTATCTTCATTTCTATACTGCAAAGATACAAAAAATATCTGAATTATCAAAACCTTTTTCCAACTATTTTTCGCTGATTTCCAAGTATTTACGCTTTCTTAACCTTTGCCAAAGTCATACTTCTGACGCACAATCTGGATGGCTTTCTTGACCTCCAGAGAGGCATCTATCCCCAAGTCTGAATAGAAGCGGCCAAAGCCATTGAGCGCGTCACTGGCAATCTGGATAGTTCTCTTCTCATCCCTTGTGAATCCCCTCCTAAAAGTACGAAAGATGGCAAGAGCCTTGCGCGTCTCGCCATCTTTCAACAGGGCCAGTGCCTTACTGGTTTTAGTCTTTACATTCTCCACATCCATAAATCTCATAGCCATCAAGGTCTGTATCGTCCAATACGATTTCGCCTTTCTTATACTGGGCCTCTACCTTATCCCAAGCCTCATCTTGACTGGAGGCATCTACCTCAACAATGCGAGATAGCGTTTCGATGATTTTCACTTGATACTTCATTGTTCCTGTTATTATGTCGTTTGTTCCACTCTCTGGCCTCACACTCACATTCTGACTTGAACAGATTGCCATACACCCATTGGCCTGTCTGGGTATTCATCACACACCACTGATTAGGTGCGCCCGGCATACGCTGAACTTGATACACTTCACTCATACCTATTCCTCTTCAAACTGAGTACAGGAATCGCCTCTACTCATCGGTTCATTGTACTTCGTGCATTCGTAGTAGTGATAGCCCATGCACTTCCAATACCTGCAGTTCTCGCATATCTCCTTGGTCTTACTCATGCTGCTTCCTCCCCATATAATTCGTTGATGAACTTTTCCAGATAGCACTCATCTTTCATCTGGCCGATGGGCGTTGGCTTGTGGTAGATGTCTCTCTCAACACCGCATCCCCACTTGTTACGGAGGGATTGAAGTTCTGTCAGAGAGAAATACCCATACTCGCATTCGCCATAACCATTGACCGTGATGCCATAGGCGATGTTCTCTTTGAGGTCTGCCTCCAGAACGTACCATGTGTGCGCTCCACCAGTGAGGAAATACTTGACTACGCAGATGGCGTTCTCTTTCTTGCCATCCTGGGAATAGAGAGGATATTTCTCTAAATCCTTTTCTACTTTCTTCGTTATCAATTTCATTGCTCTTTTGTTTGATGTTTAACTTTATCTTTCTGAGTACAAAGGTACAAAAATTTTCTGAAATATCAAAGCCTTTTCCAGATTATTTTTCGCTGAAAACCAATTAATTACGGTTCTTTAACCATTGAAAAAGGTGCTCCCTAATTTCACAATCGGGAAGCACCAAGAGCAATGAAATCGTCAAAAGATAACGATTTCGGTTGCAAAGTTACAAAAATAATCTGATTACAGCAAATCGTTCACCAAATTTTCATCATTAGCATAATCGTAATCGTATGGATAGAATGTCATTGAGAGGGCATCGAAGCGGTCTGGGGAGCGTTTCAGCCTCTTCTTAATCTCTTCCTTGGGTTCTATGATGATGCGTCCGTCACTCTGGAATTTCCAGTGTATTTCTGTAGCCTCTTCCAGTAACAAGTCATCTGGGGGCAATGCAGGCGCAAAGCCATTCTTCGGATTCAGCCAGTCGCGCACTTGCCAGAACAGATAGGCCCTCATATTCACGAAACTATACTGCCCTGTGATGTCGTGCAAGCCTCTTACGCCCTCAGAGTTCTTACATGAGTAGGCATTTAGATAGCCAAGTTCCTCCAGTCTGGAATAGACTCCTGCACCCTCTCCGATGGTATCAATGAACGCCTTGGCTTTCTCATCCTTGACATACTGCACGGTAAGGCCCGCAACTTTCATGTGGTCGGCTTGGCCTCCAGACTGGTAGGCATCAATCCTTGACACCCAATTGCCATATCTGGGAATCAGCACACTACTGTCTCGACCCATGCCTGCAACATCCACACCAACCTTTGCGGCTTTCTTGGTGGTATATCCTTTCTCATGGAGCAACCGCCATCTGTTGTTTGCGAGTTCAATCCACTCATACGGAATAAGGATGTCTTCTGAGACTTTGGGGAACATTCCCAACACCTTGACGCGGAACAGGTCATTAGGTCTGTAATAGACACCCTCCCAGATGAAATCACCCGCCCCCTCGTCAAACTCTTCTTTCTTAATGGCGGTGCACCATGTCTCAACCTTATCCTTTACCCATTCATAATCGACTTGGCCGGGGATGGTGTTCTTTTTGGTTATGACATTCTCCGCATTCAGCGAGTTCAGTCTGAACTTCTGGAAACGCGAAGACTTCATAGCCTTGGCTGCATAGCCTGTCGGCACGTTGGGGTTGAAGACTATCAACAGGCGGGAATTACCCTGCAAGTTACCCTCGATGGCATTATAGGTCACTTCTGGAATACCAGAAGCCTCAGTGACAATGAACATGGTATTGACAGCGTGGAAGCCAGACCAAGCCTCGGTGTTATCTGATGATGACTTGAAGCCCGTCAAATACCACTCCTTATAGTTTGTGCGAATACCATTGGAAAGAAGGGTGCCTGGCAGGAATCCCGCATTGCGATACAGGCGAGACACTTCTGGAATCATAATGTCTATGACCTGTCGATGTGTCGGTGCTGTCATGGCAATCTTCGTATTCTTCACCAGTTTGCCGTTCTTATCGAATCTGGGTGTAAGATACATGAAGCACAAAGCAGCGCAAGCGGCCACGAAGTCTTTGCCTCTGGCCGTTCCCGATGCTACAGCGGTCATCTTGTTATGCTGAACACTTGAAATGATTGCCTGTTGCTCCTTATCAAGTCTGGCGTGTAGTACCTCCTTGACAAAGAGATTCCAGTCAGCCCTCCAAGCAAGCATCTTGCGTTGTGCCTTAGTCTGCTTACTGGTCTTCTTCATCGTCCGGCAGTTCTTTCATCAATGCCTCGAATGCGTTGCCTGTTACGTTATTGTCTATCTGTTCTACATATCCGCGCTTTCTGCCCTTGGTCTTCAAAAAGAAGATAAGAGCGGTTAGGTTGCCGTCATTGATATTCTCAATAAGTTTGGTCTCGGCCCAATCCAGAATAGAATCGTCCGCATCCTCCAGTGCCTTTTTCAAGGCAGGGTATTTCTCTTTCCAGTCGTAGAATGTCTGCCGACTGATATTCAGAGCCGCACACGTGGCACTCACATTGCAACTCTTTTTCGTGTACATTTTAACGATGGTATCGTTATCTGGTTTCTTCCCCATAGGCGAAATCCTCCAAATACTTGAATCTCTCTGTTATACCTCCGTTGGCGGTCAATGTGGCATTGGTGATGGCTTCATAGTCACCGCGAATCGCAGGTGTCAGAATCTCATTTATGACCATTTCACCAAATGCCTTGCTTGCCGCTCTGGGGAGGGCATTAGGACAGGTATCAACGGCCATCACGGAGATATTATCCTTATCCTGCATGAATGGCTCTTCACAGTTCTTTCGGGGGTTATAGTCGTAGAATGGTGCCGTGTGCGTTGATGGCCTTACGGTACAGTCCATGCCTCCGTTGATGTCACAAGTCACATCACCAACCACCTTGATTCTGTTCCTGGGGTTGGCCATCATTGCACTGGTGAACACTTTGGGCGCATGGTTATCCCAATAGTGGCATGATATAAGGATGTCTGCCAGTTGGATATACTCACCAAACCTGCTGAAATAGTTTTGCGGGTGGCGATGGAAGTCTTCACGCTCATATACGTTATACTGGCTGTCTCTGGTAAACATGAGGTCGGGGCATAGAAGAATGTACGAGCAACGGCCCTGCTGTCTTATCCCTGCATGGTTCAACACATACTGGGCACCATCGGAAACCCTGCCAGTGCCAGTAACCAGAATCTTCACTTTGAAAGCCTCCAGAATAGGAAGCACCTCCTTGATTTTCTCGCTTAGTGTGTCGATGCTCCAGTCTGGCTTTGGTGCTTCAATGGAGAATACACCATACTTGATGCCATACAGTCGGATAGTGTTATATGTGCCTACTGCTCCGGCAAAGAATCCGAAAGCAACAGTGCGGTTGCCGTGATTGTCAGTCAGATACTCATAGTCAGTCAGCGCAATATTCTTCTCGATGATGGCTCTCAGCAGGTTTCTATTGTACGGCTGCATCTTGGCGATATGCGAGAAAAAGATATAGTGCTGATAGGGAATCAGCGCATCAATGGCAACCTCCTTGACACCTAACAGGAAATCAAAAAAGTCCTCTTCACCTGCGAGGCCGTCCGTGATAGTGATGCCTCTGGCTCTGTACTCTTCATCGGTATAGGCCCGAATATCACTACTCTCTACAATGACTTCCACACCATAGCCTTTCAGCCTTTCCGCTTGCTCTGGTGTTATCGGCACTCTATTGTCAATGGGTGTCTTTGTCTCTTTCAGTATTCCAATTCTCATCATTCTGCATCCATTTGTTTCTTTGCCAACTCCAGAATCTTAGCGAATGTGGTATTGGTCGAAAGAATGTTATACTTCTCGCGTACTTCCTTAACCAGATGCCAGTAGTCATCTTCGTTTTGGTCGCCATCAGTGAGAATAACCAAATCACTCTTATTGGTAGCCTCACCAATGACACCTAACAGTTCCTGCAGCAGTTCATAGTCTTTGCGATAGAAAATGAGCGACACGGTATAGTGTTCGCTATCTACAGAGAAAGAAACTCCCTTTGTGTCGATGGGCTTCACCTCATCAATAGTGATGTTGGCGAACTCCTTGAAGTCCACCTGCTGAATCTCAGCAAAGAGCCTTGCGAGGATTCCCTTGTCATCATCACCATGCAGAGAGTTGTGCGACAACTGTAGGGCGATAATCTCATCTTTCGTCAGGTCGCTCTCATCAGCGTAGATGACTGGCACTTCGAGGATTCTCAGTTGCTCACACGCTTTCTTGCGGTGGTTACCAGAGAATATTACATACTTGCCATCTTCGGCTCTGCGATAGCAACCGATGGCACTACTCAGACCGCCACTGATACGGATGTTCTCGACCAGACGGTTAAAGGCTGCATCTGACATCTTGTTTGCGTTGACCTGTGTCTCTTCCAGTTGGTCAATGCTGACTATAGCCTGTTTCCACTTACTCATTTGTTTATTCTGCTTACTTGTTTACGATATTCGTTGATGATGTCCTGGAAGTCACCAGTGGTGCCAAGGGTGGCATCATAGACAATGCAATTACGCTCATTCGACACCTTGCGGAACATTCCACGATATTTCATAGATACTGGCTTCTGGGTGAAAGCCTTGGTATAACAGTTTTCAATCTCACGCTTCAACACGCGGGAAACGTGCCTTTTCAGATACTTGCTTCTGACACATAGCAGAATGAGTTTCGCAAGCCTTGGCACCTTGTTATTGGTGGCGAAATCAGCGCGTAGCGTTAAGTCATACTCCTTAACCCTTGAAATGGCGAAGCCGAATCCACCAATCAGATAATTGTCATAGAACACGAAGTATGGGAAAGTGGCCGTGCCTATGCTCTGGATTTTCTTCATAAACATTTCCTCTGCCTGTCTGAAATACTCGCCTTTGCAATAGACGATTTTCAGTTTGCTTGCATCGTCTATCACCAAATCATCTGGAGGCACTACAGTGTCTATGAACTTGATGCCTGTCCGCTTGTAGGTAATATCGCCAGAGGCTTTTCTGGTCGAATACAGGATTTGCGAACCACTCTTATACAGTTTCTCCATATTGTGATATGGGAACTCGCTGATGATGAATAAGGCCCTGTCTTCTGGCAGATTCTCGACTATTCCGAGATAATGCGTCCGCTGTCTCTCGAATGTGCCGGCATAGTTGGAATGGGCTTTCAGATAGCCGATGGCCGTCCTGTTCTTTGAGTAGTCATCATAGTTAAAGAATATATCGCCTGTCTGCTCGTTGATGGCATCATTCAGTGTGCCACGGTGATACTCACAGTTCTGCAAGAAATCTACCACTCTCTGGGCGGCAGGTACAGCCTTTGAATATGAGTTTGGAAGAATTGCCTTAATGCTCTCCAACTTGCGCCTGTAGGTCTCGTTATCACCGAAAAACTTGTATATCTTGGCAAAGAGCAACAGACAGGCAACCTGCGAAACTGCATCATCCTTGCACAAGTCGCGCAGTTCCTTTATACTGTCATCATACTCAATCCGCAGGCCGTCATTCACAATCTTGTAAAGTATATCGTTCAATTCGTCATTGCAATATACCTTGACTGTCTTCGTGGCACTCATGCGAATCTCTGTGCTGAACAATCTGGGATTGACACAAGTAATCGTGTTGCCAGTGTTCTTTATCAGTTCCGACATGAAAGCCTTGCTGATGCCTACAGCCTTGTGCGCGGTCTCTCCAATATCCATCTTCTTTATGTTCCAGAAGAATAGCAGGGGAGGCGGCAGCGCAGGGTATTTTGGGGCAACCTTGACTTTCTTCACGAAGTCTTCTACTGACTTGATGGCCTTGAAATCCTCTTCGGTATGTTTCAGAGCATAGTCCACGAATCGGTATGCAAACATGATGCAGTCCATAATCTCCGAAAAGTTCGTTGTGGAATTGAACAGTCTGAACTCAACGGTCTGCCGGACAAAGTAGGATGCGACATTGACGAAATGGCGCACAAAGCCTTTGTTGTGGCTGTTCTCGAAGATGCTGCGTATATCTACAAAGGTCTCTGCCTTTTGCATCCGCTTGTAAAACTCGACAGTGGGGCTTGGCCTATACCTCTGATTATCGTTGTATGGTGGCAACTGGCAAAGTTCTTTGAGTATTGGCGTAGTGTGATACGAAAGATAATAGATGCGCTTCAACTCATCAACAGTTAAGTCACCGATGAAGATGTGCACCTGCACACCGCAGTCTCTTCGGGCCACTGCGCCATTGGCCTTGCAACTTTCTACAATCTTTCTGAACACATCCACATCCTTGTGACACAAACGCATAGGAGGCGTATTTATCTCGCCTCCGTATCTTGCCGCTACTGTTCCTCTGGTTGAATCAGTGTTGTGTATCACCTCTTCCTCATCCCATGTGAAAGGGTCTGGGAAATAGACATTCCTCTTATCAAGGTCGGCATATTCCAGTTCAATGCCGAATGTTCTTTCTGTTATCTTCAATTCCATATCCGAGAAATAATTAGAGCGGGAATGGGGATTCGAACCTCTCCTATAGACTGGAAGCCTATTGTGCGCCACCACACCTTTTCCCGCATTGCGCGATTCTCACGCGCTTGCAGTTCCGTGTTTGATTGGGAGTTTCCTATACTGCTAAATACTCTCCCTTTCCTTAGAACAAACTCAACTGCTCTGGCTCTGGCTTGGTCGGTGCTACTGGCTCACCATACTCTTTGATTGTCTCACCTGTATTCTGGGAAAGCCACTCAGCCAGAATGTGCCTATGGCAGAAGTCACCTGGTTTCTCGAAGCAACAGAGAGCAACATCATGGCCTTGTGATAGGTTACGAAGATTCTCCATGAGTTGTTGTGGATTCACTCTGGATAACACTTCATTTCTGTATCGCACTGAGTATTGCTCACGGGTCTGCCCTTTTGCGCGTAGAATTGATGGTGTGGGGGCAACAGTCCAAACAGACACCCCATTAAACCAACGAGGGGGATAAAGGGCCACTCCAATGACCATTATCCCCGCTTGCGTCAGTTTCTTACTGTTGGCGAAATACGATGTATATATTTTCATTCTGTGAATAGTCTATCTATTTCTTCTGCTCCTTTCTTGGGTTTGCTACCTTTGTTGTCAAACAACTTGCTCCGTGCTGACCCTAATCTTTTTTCATCAAACAAGCCATTGAGTTCTGTTTCTGGGAACTCGCCTTCTGAATAGACTTTGTCTAACAGATAGGCTAAACGGGCTTTTCGACCATGAGTCTGGTTCTCATAAATATCCAGCCATTTCAGTCTGTCACTATTTCTGGATATCCATCCTTTTTCAATGCACTTACAGAATATCTTTCTGGCCAATTCCGTATTGAGTTCTGGAGGCAAAAGAAAATCGGTCTGCAACTTCTCTATGTCAGAGTATTGGAGTTGTGTCGTTTCTTCTGCTTCACCGAATATGTCAAATCCAAATCGACTCTCAACAAACAAGAGGGCATCCTCCAGATTCTTCACTTCATTCTCTTCTTGTGTTGTCAGACCAGAATAGCAATGTCCGGCCCTATATTCCTCTTAGGTTGGTATTCAACCCATTGGAATGCGACAATATAACTTCAT
>ERZ842401.2294-NODE-2294-length-25746-cov-47.527772_pt1 | contig 25746 bp, 19 predicted proteins | sample MGYA00521270_ERZ842401 | MGnify/ENA primary metagenome ERZ842401 (study PRJEB31892, sample SAMEA3878208) | bioreactor metagenome | biome: Moose rumen | place: Sweden | collected 2011-10 | study: EMG produced TPA metagenomics assembly of the PRJEB12797 data set... | reverse complement strand
CACGAGGAGCTTCGTTCTGACCATGAGGCCATCAGCAAGTATCTGGAATGGCAGAAGGCCTACAAGGCAGCCAACAAGCGCGACAAGCCGGTAGAGCAGGACTTGTGCATACATGTGATGCCGAGCGACACGACACGTCCTGGCTACCTGAAGGCCCAGATGGCTGCCGAGAAGCACGGCGGCTACACCACGTTCATCGACCTGCCTGAGGCCGTCATGCTGGACAACCTCTGCGGCGGCCACAAGCAGATGACGCAGATACTGCGTCTGATTCACGACCGGTCGCGATACCAGGCGCTGAGGGCTACGGCAGACGGCATCACGGGGTCGGCCATTCTGAGGACCAACATCTCAATGGCGTCGAATCCGACGGACATCAGGAAGTTTCTGAAGTACAACCTGCTGGACGGAACGCTGGGCAGAATAGCTTTCGCATACAAGCCCCGCAGCGAGAAGCGCGACCCGAAGATACCGGTCATCGGACAGTTTGACGAGGGCTTCTACCAGGAGCTGAACAGCCGCATGGCTCCGCTCGCCCTGTGCAAGGGCCGCTATGTCATCCCTCAGCTCAACAAGGTGTGCAAACGACTCGCGGCTGAGATTTGTGAGTATGCCGACCTGACCGACAACGACGTCATGTGGGACATGGCCAAGCGCAGCATCGTGGCCAGCTTCAAGGCGGGTTGCGTCATGTGGGCACTCAACAAGATGCAGTGGACGCGCGGCATGGGCGACATGGTGGAATGGCTCTGCTGGTACGGCATCTGGAGCGTGTGGGCCGTCATGGGCGACCTGCTGAAGGATGGCGGTGACACAGGCGCTGCCGAGGGTGGCAAGACGGGGCCTGCCAACATGCTGGACAGCATAGAGGGTAACACCTTCAGCGAGCAGCAGCTGGATGCCCTGCGCCAGCAGATGGGGAAGCCCACGGGTGCCGCCTCTAAGAAACAGTTGTCGGTATGGGCCGCAAGAGGCTTCGTCACCTACTCCAACCAGACCGGGCTGTACACGAAGACCGAGAAATACCTGAAAGGGAAGAGTGAATAGTGAAAAGTGAAAAATTTCTTTGACCTAAAGGTACAAAGTGTGGCACGCAATGCTACCGCGATGTACAAAGTGTGGCACGCAATGCTACCGCTATAGAACTATGGAAAAATATGAACTTCAGAAGCTCCGCGACCTCCCTGTTGAGGGGGTCGCTGGGCGACTCGGGCTCCACGTGGTGCGCCACAAGTGCCTCTGCCCGTTCCACGACGATCACCATGCGTCGATGTCGTTTAAGGTGAGCAGGAACACGTACCGCTGCTTCGTCTGCGGAGCGTCGGGCGGCACGATTGACCTGGCGATGAAATATCTGAACAAGGACTTCCGCGAGGCGTGCCGTTGGCTGGCGGACGAGCACGCCATCATTCTCTCCGAAGAGGGAGCGACAGGAAGCCTCCCCTCGGGGAGGTTTGAAGGGGGGCGTGAACCCTTCGACGCCTCGCGCTACGAGCGGTTCTTCGAGCGGCCGTGGCTGAACGACGAGGCGCGGCGGTTTCTCTTCGACGAGCGGCGGCTTGACCCGAGGGTCGTGCGCTGGTGCCGGATTACGAGCTGGCGCGACAGGCAGGGCGTCAGCTGGCTGCAGACGCCATACTACGACCGCGAGGGCCGGCTGACAGGCATACAGAACCGCAACCTTGCTTATGGTGCTACACCTCGTTTTCGCTTCCCCAGCGGCTCGCGTTGCGGCATCTACAATCTGCCCGTGCTGAACCTGCTGCGCGAGGGCGAACCGCTCTACATCGCCGAGGGCTGCTCCGACTGTTGGAGCCTGCTGTCGGCCGGTCACAAGGCCATCGCCATCCCGTCGGCCACGCTGCTGGGCAAACGAGACAAGGAGCTGCTTGAATCGTTGAGCCAGGAACTTGGCACCCGATTCGAGATGTATCCCGACAACGACGTGCCGGGCGAACGACTCTTCCTTCAGTTGCAAGAGGTGTTGCCCGCCTTGGTGCGCCATCAGTTGCCCACGGGCTGCAAGGACTTCTCAGAGTACTATCTGAAATTGATGAAACAAAGAAATTTAATGGCTTAACATGAATTATCAGGAATTGGACATGAATTTTTCAGGAATATATTATTCGGCTATTGAGATTAAAAAATTTATGGTCAATTTATGTTCAATTCATGGCAATTCATGTTTACAAAAAAAACAAAGAAGAAGTATGGATAAAGAATTTATGATTCGTGCATACACGAAAAAGGAACTGGCGCTGCTGTACTTTCCTGACTCGACTCCGCGGACGGCCGTGAGTCACCTCATGGCGTGGATTCGCCGCTGCACCGGGCTGTGGCAACAGCTGCAGGCGACGGGCTACGAAGCCAGCTGCAAGACGCTGTCGCCCCGCCAGGTGCGGGCCATCGTGGAACAGTTGGGAGAACCCTGATAAAAGGTAAAAAAGTAAAAAGGTAAAAAAGTACAGTTATCGCGCGGCAAGGGCAGGCATCGTCAGAGGGCGCGCGGCGAATGTCGTACCTTTGCATTGTGATTAAAAACCACACCTGAACAGTCCACGCTTGCAGACTCCCCGAGGCTACACGTGCAGACTCCCGGGACCAACACGTGCAGACTCCGGAGGCGGCAAAACGGGACGAAAAAAAGGTAACTCGATTGTTTAACAAAAAAAAGGTTTGAAGCTATGATTCAGATTAAAGCAAAGCAACAGAACGTTTCGTTCGAAAAGAATGTGGAGAAGCTGGCCTTCGTGCTGTCTGCCCACCTGTACAACACGCTCGACGCCGACAAGGTGATTGAGGAGGCCGCCAAGCGCTCGGGCATCAGCGCAGGCGTCATCAAGGCTGCCTGGGACGCCGCCGGCGAGGTCATCCGCACCTGGGCCACCGAGGGTCACAACGTGCCCCTGCCCGGTCTGGGAAGCATGCGCTTCGGCGTGCGCTCCAAGTCGGTGCAGAACGTGGAGGACGTGAAGACCACGCTCATCACCGCCCGCCGCGTCATCTTCACTCCGTCGAAGGAGGTGAAGGACGAGCTGCAGGGCACCAAGATTGCCATCACCTGCTACGACAAGGACGGCAACATCGTGAAGCGCGTGACCTCAGCCGACACCAACGACGTGGAGGACACGGAGGAGCAGGAGAACGGCGGCTCAGGCTCCGGCAGCAGCGACTCAGGCTCCGGCTCCGGCACCGGCGACAACCAGGGTGGTGACAACGGTGGCGACGACGGCTACGGCATTTAAAGGTAAAAAGGGCTGCACTTTCCGGTTACCCAGGGTGCAGTCCTTTTTAAAAAATGATGTTCCTTTGTCTCTATGTCCAAAAGCGAAGGAACCTATGCCTAAAACACCTTATGCGATGTCTATCTGTCTTGAGACCTTGACCTTCTCTTCTACCAGCTTCGGCAGCTCCACGGTCAGCACGCCGTTGTCTACCTTGGCAGAGATTTCCTCCTTCTTTACGTCGTCGGGCAGTATCAGGGTCTGCTCAAACTTCGAGTAGCTGAACTCGCGACGCAGGTAGCGCGTGTTCTTGTCTTCCTCCTTATGCTCCTGCTTCTGTTCCATCTTGACAACCAGGTTGCCCTCGTCGTTGATGTGTACGTTGAAGTCCTCCTTCTTCATGCCCGGAGCAGCCAGCTCAACGGTGTAAGCTTTGTCCGATTCTTTCACATTGATAGCGGGAGCCGTGGCATTGACCTTCGGCAGAAACTCCGTTGTAAACAAATCGTTGAACACTGCGGGAATCCAGTTGTTTGTTCTCATCATTGGCATCATAATCGTTACCTCCTAATTCTATTTTTATTAGTTACACATTTTGTTGTTTCTTTTCGATTGCCTTATCGGCTTTCACAGACCTTATATGCAACTAAGATGCCAAAGCGGAATACTATGCCAGAATGACAGAAACGTCTGTCAAATCGACAGCATTAGTCTGACGGCAGCCTCCACGGTAGGTATGTCGCCTATGAGCATGGAGCGCTTGCCGTTCTGTTCGCGGAACTGGCAGCGGCGCGGGTTCTGCGCCACGAACGATAGGATGCGGTCGAAGGTCTCGCTCTGGTAGTAGGGGCTGTCCTTCTGCGAGACGAAGTAGAGGCTCATGCGGCCCTGTTTCAGCATCACCTTCTCACACCCCAATGACTTGCCCAGACGGCGCAAGGGTACGACGCGCATCAGCTCTTCGCCACACTGCGGCACGGGACCGAAGCGGTCGACCAGCCGTTTGCGATAGGCCTCCAGCTGCTCGTCGGTATGCAGGCCGTCCAGTTCGCGGTAGAGCAGCATACGCTCTGAGTCGCTGGGCACGTACTGGTCAGGGAAGTACATCTCAAGGTCGCTCTCCAGCGAGCAGTCGGAGACGAACGCCCCCCCGTCGGCCCCCGAGGGGGGCTGACCAGCTTTCCGCGATTGGGCATTTCTGCCCCCCTCGGGGGACGACAGGGGGGTCTCATTCTTCAGTTCCACCACGGCTTGGTTCAGAATCTTGACGTAGGTCTCATAGCCCAGGTCGGCAATGAAACCGCTCTGTTCGGCTCCCAACAGGTTGCCGGCACCACGGATGTCCAGGTCCTGCATGGCGATGTGGATGCCCGAGCCCAGGTCGCTGAACTGCTCCAGCGCCTCCAGTCGCCGGCGTCCCTCCACGGGCAGGTCGGCCAGCGGCGGTGCCAGCAGATAGCAGAACGCCTTGCGGTTGCCACGTCCCACACGACCACGCATCTGGTGCAGGTCGCTGAGTCCGAAGTGGTGGGCACCGTTGATGATGATGGTGTTGGCATTGGGAATGTCGATGCCGTTCTCAATGATGGTGGTCGACAGCAGCACGTCATAGTCGTAGTTCTGGAAGTCGAAGATAATCTGTTCCAGCTCGTCGGGCTTCATCTGTCCGTGGCCCACGGCAACGCGGGCGTCCGGCACGTATTTATGTATCAGTTCGCGAATGTGCTGGAGGTCGTTGATGCGCGGGTTGACGAAGTACACCTGCCCGTTGCGCGACATCTCGAAGTTGATGGCGTCGGCTATGATGTCAGACGAAAAGGTGTGTATCTCCGTCTGGATGGGATAGCGGTTGGGCGGCGGCGTCTGGATGATGCTCAGGTCGCGGGCTCCTACCAGCGAGAACTGCAGCGTACGCGGGATGGGTGTTGCCGACATGGTCAGCGTGTCGACGTTGGTTTTCAGCTGGCGCAGCTTCTCCTTGGTCGAGACGCCGAACTTCTGCTCCTCGTCAATGATGAGCAGGCCCAGGTCCTTGAACTTCACGCTCTTGCCTATCAACTTATGGGTGCCGATGATGATGTCTATCCTGCCGTCGGCCAGGTCCTTCAGGATGGCCGTCGTCTGCTTCGTGCTTCGTGCCCGCGACAGGTATTCCACCCGCACAGGCAGGTCCTTCAGACGGCTGGAGAACGTCTGGTAGTGCTGATAGGCCAGCACCGTCGTCGGCACCAGCACAGCCACCTGCTTCGAGTCGCACGCCGCCTTGAAGGCAGCGCGCACCGCCACCTCGGTCTTGCCAAAGCCCACGTCGCCGCACACCAGGCGGTCCATGGGCTGTGCCCGCTCCATGTCGGCCTTCACGTCGGTGGTAGCCTTCAGCTGGTCGGGCGTATCCTCGTAGAGGAACGACGCCTCCAGCTCGTGCTGCATGAAGCTGTCTGCCGAGAAGGCAAACCCCCGCTGCTGCCGTCGGGCGGCATAGAGTTTGATGAGGTCGCGGGCAATGTCCTTCAGCTTCTGCTTGGTGCGCTCCTTCATGCGCTCCCACTGACCTGTGCCCAGGTGCGACAGGCGTGGCGGCTCGCCACCGTCCTGCGCCTTGTACTTCGACACCTTGTACAGAGAGTGTATTGACACGTAGATGGTGCCTCCCCCGTCGTAGATGATTTTTATCATCTCCTGATAGGCACCCGCCTGACCTCCTCCCGAGGGGGAAGCGACGGGCATGCGCACCAGTCCGCCAAACTTGCCGATGCCGTGGTCAATGTGAACCACGTAGTCGCCTATCTCGAACTGCTGGATCTCCTTCAGCGTCAGTGCCACCTTGCCGCTTCGGGCCTTGTCCGAGCGCAGGTTGTACTTATGGAAGCGGTCGAATATCTGGTGGTCGGTAAAGATGCACAGCTTCAGGTCGTGGTCCACAAAGCCCTCGTGGAGCGTCTTCTCAACCGGTTCGAAGCGCACGGTGCCTTTCTCGGCAAAGATGTCGCGCAGGCGTTCCAGCTGCTTGGCACTGTCAGCCAGGATATACAGGCGGTAGCCTCGTGACAGGCTGTCCTCCAGCGACTGCTGCAACAGTTCGAAGTTCTTGTGGTACTGGGGCTGGGGCGCCGTGTGGAACGTCAGCGTAGCCTGCGGCACGCCTGTCGGGTGGCTGCCCATCTCTATCCGGCGGAAGCGCTGCATGTCGGCCGACAGCTGCTGGCCGCTGACCAGCTGCTGCTCCTTGCGCATCGCCTGCATCAGGTCGTGCTGCTCCTGCTCCGTAGCCCCCTCCATGCGTTCCTGCAACGCCTGCTGCGAGAAGCCCTCCTGGTAGGTGCGGTCTACGGCGTCGCGGACGTACAGCCAGTCCTTGGCCACCAGCAGCGTGTCGTCAGTCAGGAACGAGAGGAAGGGCACCTTTTCGCTGGCTGTGCTCACCTCAGGCACTATCTCCGCCACGTCGCGTCTGTCCTTCGACAGCTGTGTCTCCACCTCAAACGTACGTATGGAGTCTATGTCGTCGCCGAAGAAGTCAATGCGAAACGGCAGCTCGCTGCTGTACGAGTAGACATCCAGAATGGAGCCACGCAAGGCAAACTGGCCGGGTTCGTAGACATAGTCCACCTCGCGGAAGCCCAGTTCGCGCAGCGCATCAGTCGTCCGGTCCACCTCCACCGTGTCGCCCTGCCGCAACACCATCAGGCGCCGGTCCAGCTGTCGCCTCGACACCACCAGTTCGGCAATGGCCTCGGGATAGGTGACGATGTACAATGGAGAGCTGGGCGTGGAGAGCTGGGCGTCTCCGGCGCCGGTATTGAGCTTGGCGAGGACTTCGGTGCGCAGTATCTCGTTGGCCGCATCGCGCTGTCCGTACTTGACGGCACGCCGATAGCTTGAAGGGAAAAACAGCACCTTTCCCTCGTCCAACAGCTGCACCATGTCGTGGTAGAAATAGCCGGCCTCGTCGGCATCCTGCAGGACAAACAGCATCGTGGCGGGCCATTTGCCGTTCAGCGCGCTGAACAGCATCGGCGCCGACGAGCACATGAGTCCCTCCAGGAAAACCGTCTTCACCGACTTTTTTCCCAGCGTCGCTGCCAAGGCCTCCACTTGAGGCGACAAGGCATAGAGTTGCAGCAGTTCCTCAATCTTCATACAAATTCCGATGCAAAGGTACGAATAAGCGAGCAAAAAGCCAAAAGTATTTTGAGCTTTTTCGGGCGAGGGTACTTTCTTGCGAAGCAAAAAGGTACAAAATAAATTCACCATTCATCGTGCATAATTCATATTTTATTCGTATCTTTGCAGGCAGAACACAAAATAAAGCATTATGCACGAAAGCGACAGCATTGTCATCATCCCGACGTACAACGAGAAGGAGAATATTGAGAAGATTATCCGGGCAGTGTTCGGACTGGACAAGTGTTTCCATATCCTGGTCATCGACGACGGCTCACCCGACGGGACGGCGGCCATTGTGAAGAAGCTGATAGCCAGCGAGTTCGGCGACCGGCTGTTCATTGTCGAGCGCACAGGCAAGCTGGGGCTGGGCACGGCATACATTGCCGGCTTCAAGTGGGCGCTGGAGCGTGACTACGGGTACGTCTTCGAGATGGATGCCGACTTCAGCCACGACCCCAGCGACCTGCCGCGCCTGTACAGCGCCTGCGCCGACGAGGGTTACGACGTGGCCATCGGCTCACGCTACGTGAGTGGTGTCAACGTGGTGAACTGGCCCATAGGCCGCGTACTGATGTCTTACTTCGCGTCGAAGTACGTGCGCTTCGTCACCGGCTTCCAGGTTCACGACACGACGGCTGGATTCAAGTGCTACCGCCGGCGTGTGCTCGAGACCATCGAGCTGGACAAGATTCGCTTCAAGGGCTATGCCTTCCAGATTGAGATGAAGTACACAGCCTATAAGATAGGATTCAAGATCAAGGAGGTGCCCGTCATCTTTGTCAACCGCCGCGAAGGCACCTCAAAGATGTCGGGTGGCATCTTTGGCGAGGCTTTCTTCGGCGTCATGCGCCTGCGCTGGGACGGCTGGACGCGGAAATACCCCAGAATGAAGTAAATTCACTTTACTGGTCCGGATTCTCGACATAGCCCTGATACTCCGGGGCCAAGGCTGACATGACGCTGTCGTAAGCCTGACGCATGGTGGCCTGCACGTTCTGCAGTCCCTGTCCGACGGGATAGATGGGCTGATGGATGGTCAGCGACAGGGAATGCCAGTGGGCAAAGTGCCAGTCGCGGGTGCGCGGCATGACGTCGAACGAGCCATTGATGGTCAGCGGGACGACAGGCAGCTGTAGCTCGTCGGCCAATGCAAAGGCGCCCTTGCGGAACTCGCCCATGTGACCCGTGAAAGAGCGGGCACCTTCGGGGAACACCACAACCGAGCAGTTGCCCGTCTCCAGGATGTGGCGCGCCGTCTTGTAGGTGGTACGCACAGCCCCTACCCCACGCTTGTCGACCATAATCTGGTGTGACTTGCGGCAGGCATAGCCCACAAAGGGTATCTTGTTCAGCTGATACTTCATCATCCACTTGAAGTTACGCCCCAGATAGCCATAGATGAGAAAGATGTCGAAGGCTCCCTGGTGGTTGGCCACGAAGACATACGACTGGTTAGGCTCCAGCTGCTCGCGCCCTTCCACACGGACAGGCAGCAGAAAGATGCGCGTAATGACCCGAGCCCACCAACGGCCGGGATAGTAGCCCCAGTAGTGACCGTTGCCTATGGTGCAGCCCACGCCGACGACGAAGGCCGTCCAGATGGTGGCAAGTATGGTGACAGGGAAGGCCACAAAGACCTGATAGACACGATAGAGGTATTTCATTTCTTCTTTTTCCTTACAGTATTTTTTTATCTCTTTTTGCTCTTCAGCGTAATGACAACTATCTCGCCCGGCAGGTTGAGACGGAAGGGGATGAGACCGCCCAGACCCGTAGAGACGTACATGGCACGGTCGCCCTCGCGGTACATGCCGCCCCACTCGTCGTAGGCCAGTGCAGCCGGCGACCAGCCCCAAAGCGAGAACTGACCGCCGTGGGTATGACCGCTCAGCGTCAGCTGGGCATGACACTCGGGCAGAATCTTCGCGCGCCACGCCGTGGGGTCGTGCTGTAGCATGACAACGAAGGCACTGTCGGTGACTCCCTCCAGCGTCTTCCTGACATCGCCCTCGCGGGGCATGCGCTTCACCGTACCCCAGTTCTCCATACCGGCAATGACCAGCGAGTCCGTGCCCCGGCGCACCACACGGTGCTCGTTGAGCAGCAGCGTCCAGTTCCGCGGCTCGTTCTCCATCCGCTTAACCATCCGCAGCATATTGTCGTTCTCCTTCTCCGACAGGTCGGAATAGATAGGATAGTCGTGGTTGCCCAGCACGCTGACCACCCCGTACTTGGAGTCAATGTAGTCCAACAGGTAGTGATAGTCCATCATCTCTGCCGCATACACGTTCAGCATGTCACCCGTAAAGACCACCAGGTCGGGCTTCTGCACGTTAATGCTGTCGATGGCCCGGCGTAGTCCCTGCGGACTGTAGGTTTCCACGTGGGCGTCGCTGAACTGCACGATGCGGAAACCGTCGAAGACTGCCGGCAGGTCGCTGCTGGCATACTCGACGTGGCGGACAACCAGCTGCCGGAAGCCTACAAAATAGCCGTAGGCTACCACACCCCATATTAATAAGGTACTCGCGAGGACTGCCCAGCGCCAATACCTGCGAGGCACGAGCCACCGGCATAGCAGCGCCAGCACCGCCGGCACTACGACGAGGCTCATGAAGAAGAAAAACGGTATGGCGTAACGGGCTATCATGTTTTAGGGGTGAGAGGTGTAAAGTCAGAGGTGAGTAGCGGGAGTTGAGTGGTCGAAGGTGACTGGTTCTCCGATGTATGAAGTATCGACCTGACCGTTTTGGTAAACGGTGTGGCCATTGCAAAGCGTGCGCTCCACGCGCCACTGATACTGATGTCCCTCCATAGGGCTCCAGCCGCACTTGCTCAGTATCAGGTCCCGGGTCACCTGCCAGGGTGCATGGGGGCGCACCACCACCACGTCGGCCCGACAACCCTTGCGGAGGAAGCCACGCTGCCGGACGCCGAACAGGCGTGCCGGACGGTGGCACATCAGCTCGACCAAGCGCTCCAGCGTCAGCACGCCCTGGTCTGCCAGCTCGAGCATGGTGACCAGCGAGAACTGAATCATAGGCATGCCCGAGGCAGCCTTCGCACAGCCGCCCTGCTTCTGCTCCGGCAGATGGGGTGCATGGTCGGTACCTATGCAGCTGATGCGGCCGTCGCTGAGTGCCTGACGCAGCAGGTACTGGTCAACGGGTGTCTTGATGGCGGGGTTGACCTTGATCTGTGTCCCAAGCCGCTCATGGTCCAGCTGGGTGAAATAGAGATGGCCCACCGTAGCCTCAGCGGTTATGTTAGGATAGCGGGCGTCGAACAAATCCAGCTCTTCAGCCGTCGATACATGGGCCACATGCAGACGGGTGCCATACTTACGGGCCAGCTCTACCGCCTTGCGCGTAGAGGCCAGGCAGGCCTCCTCGCTGCGTATCATGGCATGCAGGGCGACAGGGGGGTCTTCGCCCCAGGCCTCCTTGGCGGCTGCCATGTTGCGGTTGATGATGTCCGTATCCTCGCAATGAGCCATCAGGGGCAGCCGGCAGCTCTGGAAGATGCGCTCCAGGACCTGTTGCCGGTCAACCAGCATATTGCCCGTCGACGAACCCATGAACAACTTGATGCCGGGAATGCGTGCGGCGTCCAGCTGACTGAAGGTGTCGCTGTTGTCGTTGGTGGCTCCGTAGAAGAACGAGTAGTTGACGTGACTCTTCTCCGCCGCCAGCCGGAACTTGTCGGCCAGTGCCTCCGGCGTCGTGGTCTGAGGTACGCAGTTGGGCATGTCGAAGTAGGTGGTCACGCCGCCTGCCGCCGCTGCCCGGCTCTCGGTGTCGATGTCGGCTTTCTCGGTCAGTCCCGGCTCGCGGAAGTGCACGTGTTCGTCTATGACACCCGGCAGCACATAGCAGCCCGAGGCGTCAATCTGTTCGTCTGTAGCAGCAGGGGTATAAGTGCCGGGAGTAAGAATGTCTGCGATGTTGCCGCCGTCAATGACGATGTCGCCACTGAACACACGGCCTTCGTTGACAATATGTCCGCCCCGGATGAGTGTTTTCATGGCTTCGGGACATTCATCAGAGGTGCAGGAGCAGCCAGCGTGTCAACGGCCGGCCCAGCTGTCTCGCTGAGTCCGTTCATGCGCTGTTCGTTCTCCTGGGCCGTCTGGTAGTACTCTTTCACAAAGGGGTCTTCCTTGAACGCCTTTGTGGCTTTAGACATGATATACTCTATCTGAGGAGTCAGAATGGGATAGCGGTACTGGCTGGCAATCATCATGAACACGCCAGGGCCCAGCACGTTGTCGTAGTTGGCCTCGATAAACTTCGTCACCAGGTCGTCCTCCTCGGCAGTGATGCGGGCTGCCTCGGCGTTCAGCTTCTCGGCAATCTCCTGCTCGTCTATGCCCTCCAGAATCATCTGGTTCTGCTTGTGGCCCAGCTCGTTCATGCGGTTAATCAGCTGGTTGTGCTTGTCGATGAACTTATACAGGCTGTCGTTCAGCGGTGTGCCGCCCACACTGGGACCGGCAGGGCCTATCTTCACCTGAATGTCACCCTCCTCCAGCACGACGGGCATGATGCTCTCGTCGTCCATATAAAGGTTGGCCATCCGTACAGAGTCCAACAGGCCGGCAAAGTGGAACTCGCCATGCACCACGTCGCACGAGTCAATATTCTTGACCTTCCCTGACTTGACAGCCTTCAAATAGAGCTTGCTTCCGTCGAGCGCAGAGACTGACGACGAGCCAGTCACATTATACGAGCTGGCACATGAGGCAAACAGAGCCACAACGACGGACGCATATAGAATTTTGTTCATAGACAATAATTACAGTTTTTCTTAGTTCTCAATGCCGAAGCAAATTTTTCCTTGCAAATGTACTACGTTATATCGAAATAAGAAAAAATATTTGCTCATTTTAAAACATTTGTGCAGATATTTAGCGTTTTTTTGCGTGTTTCTCCAGTTCGTGGGCTATTCTGTGGCTGGTGTAGAGCTGCAAGACGGCAGCAACCAGCAGCACGACAATCCAGTTGTTATGTACATATTTAATATAGGAAAGGTAGTTCAGCCCCAGAAAATTGCCCTGATTGGCAAACATCAGCAGGGCAGCCACCAGGAACAGCACATCGCTCAACAGCATGATACGGCGCAGACGCTTGACGGTAAAGTCGTTGCCATCGTACGTCTGACGCATCTGCATGGCAGCAAACAGCAGCGCACCGGGGGCAAACACATAGGGAGCCCACGCCGCCAGAAAGAGGCTGGCACCCGCTCCGACCACCATCAGCAGTCCGCCTGCCAGCATCAACCACACTTCCACATTACTCAGCTGTCTCATAGTCCTTGGTGCTTGGGGTTTCCTGGTCGTCGCTGAGCACGAAGATGTCCTCGTCGTCGGCCTTCATGAAATAACGCTCGCGGGCTATCTTCTCAATAGCCTTCGGGTCAGCATCCAGCTCCTTGATTCTGTTCATGTTGCGCTGGTGCAGGTCCGTATACTGGTCTATCTCGTCCTGCAACTCACCTATCTTCTGCTTGTTCTGGACATGATGCCACACGCTGTTCTCGTCCACAAAGCCTATCAGCACCACGGCAAAAACCGTGACCAGCACGTATTTCAGCGCCTTGATGCGACAGACCAGATGCCATATATTTTTCAGTTTCTTCATCATTCTTTTCTTTAATCGCTTGCAAAGATACAATTTTTTTTCTAACTTTGCAGCCACATTTCAAGAAAATTATGGAAGAATATATTGTTTCTGCGCGAAAGTACCGTCCTACCTCGTTCGATACCGTGGTAGGTCAGCAGGCGCTCACCACCACGCTCAAGAATGCCGTACGTAGCGGCAAGCTGGCCCACGCCTACCTGTTCTGCGGGCCACGCGGCGTGGGAAAAACCACCTGCGCTCGCATCTTCGCCAAAGCCATCAACTGCATGACGCCTACCGCTGAGGGCGAGGCCTGCGGACACTGTGAGTCGTGCCAGGCCTTCAACGAACAGCGCTCGTTCAACATCTTCGAGCTCGATGCTGCCTCGAACAACTCCGTGGAGCACATCAAGACGCTGATGGAGCAGACGCGCATACCGCCGCAGGTAGGCAAGTACAAGGTGTTCATCATCGACGAGGTGCACATGCTGTCCACGGCAGCCTTCAACGCCTTTCTGAAGACGCTCGAGGAACCGCCCGCACACGTCATCTTCATCCTGGCCACGACGGAGAAGCACAAGATTCTGCCCACCATTCTGAGCCGTTGCCAGATCTACGACTTCGAACGCATGACCGTCCGCAACACCATCGACCACCTGAAGTCGGTGGCCCAGAAGGAGGGCATCCAGTACGAGGAAGAGGCGTTGGCTGTCATTGCCGAGAAGGCCGACGGCGGCATGCGCGACGCACTCAGCATCTTCGACCAGGCCGCATCGTTCTGCCAAGGCAACATCACCTACCAGAAGGTCATCGAGGACCTGAACGTGCTCGACTCCGAGAACTACTTCCAGATGATTGACCTCTCTATTAATAATAAGGTGGCCGACATCATGGTGCTGCTCAACCAGATTATCAACAAGGGTTTCGACGCCGGACTGCTCGTCCAGGGACTGGCCAAACACGTGCGCAACGTGCTGATGGCCAAGGACCCGCAGACACTGCCGCTGCTCGAAGTGAGCGACCAGCAGCGCCAGCGCTATCAGGAACAGGCACAGCGCTGTGAGACCCGCATGCTCTACGAGGCGTTGCGGCTGATGAACCAGTGCGACATCCAGTACCGCCAGTCCTCTAACAAGCGACTGCTGGTAGAGCTCACGCTGATAGAGATAGCACAGATCACCCAGCCCGACGAGGGGCCTGCCAGTGGGCGTAGGCCCAGAAGATTGAAATCCCTGTTTAAGCATCTGATACAGCAGTCTCAGCCCCGGAAAACAGCCCCACAGGTAGCTGCGGCTGAGCCTGCTGCGTCAACCCCATCAAGTCCCGCCAACCCGTCTAATCTCTCTAGGACATCTAGTTCTTCTAGTACTTCTAGTTCATCTAGTACATCTAGTCCGTCTAGCCCCTCTAACCCTCCCAAGCCCGCTCCCGTCAAGCTCAAGAACATCGGCTTCTCGTGGAACAACCTGCGCGGGCTGGCCAAGAAGAAGCCTGCCGTCATCAGCGGCGAAGAGCCCGCTGGCGAAGCCACTCCTGCCCAAGAGCTACAATCGTTCGACCAGCATGAGCTGGAACTCGAGTGGCTGTCCATGTGCAACCGTATGCCCCAGAAACTCAGCGGCATAGCTACGCGCATGAAGAACATGAGTCCCACCATTCTCGACTTCCCTGCCATCGAGGTCGTCGTAGACAACCAGTTGGCAATGGAACAGATGGAGCAAATCAAAGGCAGCATTGTCAACACCCTGAAGCTCCATCTGCACAACAACGACATCACCCTGACCCTGCGCATAGCGGAACAGCAGGAACAAGCGAAGATTCTGTCGCGCCGAGAGCAGTTCGAACTCATGGAGAAACAATTCTCCGCCGTCGCCAAGCTCAAGGAGCTACTGGACCTTGAACTGGCCTGACACAGCCCTAAAAAATCCTTAATACATCAAGAAAGCGGGTGTCTAATCCCAAAAAATGCTAATTTTGTTTGGCTTTTCAACCGCGAATTCGTACCTTCGCGCCGTGAACACAAAAACAAGGAGAAAAATAGCATCCCACGTTTTGTTGGCAGTATTCCTGCCAATGCTCTTTTTCTCGTCGCTTCACATCCATCCTACTCAGCAACTGACATCCGGCGAAGAATGTACAGAATGCATACACCACAACTGCAATGGACACATTGGACAACAGACGATGCCCGTCCACGCATGTGTGCTCTGCCAGTTCCTGACACTGACAATGGTAGCTGCAGCGACTACAGCGCTGGTGCTGATACCGTCAGTTAACCGACGCCACCACACCCAAGCCCCCTGCTTTGTTGTATCGCGCATCCGGGGCACCATCGACACTCGCGGACCTCCCGCTGTCTGAGGAAAAAAACAGCGAGAAAAGACTATTTATACAAATAAACCAACAAGACTGATTCACAGAATGAAAAAACTACATATCATTCTGCCATTGCTGTGTATATGCACAACGGTGGCAGCACAAGACAGCATAACAACCCAACAGGAACACCAGCACGGGGAAGACTCCACCGACGTCTTCTACCGTCACCTGAAGCTGAACGAGCTGGTGGTGACCGGCGTGACCGGCGACACAAAACTGAAGAACTCGACAGCCCCCATCAGCATCGTCAACCGCAAAGAACTGCAATCCACGGCATCGACCAACGTCATTGACGCCATCGCCCACCAGCCTGGCATGAGCCAGCTGACGACGGGCAGCGGCATCTCGAAGCCCATCATCCGCGGACTGGGCTACAACCGGGTGGTAGTGATGAGCGAAGGCGTCCGACAGGAAGGCCAGCAGTGGGGCGACGAACACGGCATAGAGGTGGACGAGTCGGCCGTCAACAGCGTAGAGATACTGAAAGGTCCCGCCTCGCTGATGTATGGCTCTGACGCTATGGCAGGCGTCGTCATCCTGCACAGCACCCCTACCCTGGCCGAAGGCGAGTTGCGCGGCAATGTCAGCACCGAATACCAGACCAACAACGGACTGTTTGCCTATACGCTGTCCATGGCCGGCAACCAACGGGGCTTTGTCTGGGATGCACGCTTCAGCGATAAAATGGCACACGCATATAAGAACAAGTACGACGGCTACGTGCCCGGCTCCCAGTTCCGCGAGCGGGCTGGCCGGCTGATGCTGGGACTGAACAAACAGTGGGGCCACTCACGACTGACGTGGACGTCCTACCACCTGACGCCCAGCATCATCGAGGGCGAGCGCGACGAAGTGACCGGCGAGCTACTGTTCTCTTCGGTTCGGCCGAAGAGCTACTCCAAGGCCCTCCCCTACCAGCAGGTGAAGCACTACAAGCTGGTGTGGGACAACTCGCTGAACCTGTCGTCGGGCTACCTGAAAGCCATCATCGGCTACCAGCAGAACCGCCGTCAGGAGTTCGAGGAAGAGGAGGAAGAAGAAGGCAGCAGCAAGAGTCAGGAGTCTGGAGACGAGAGTCTGGAGCCCTCGCTGTTCTTCAAGATGCACACCGTCACCTACGACGTGCGCTACCTGACGCACGAGTGGGACGGCTGGAAACTGTCGGCAGGCATCGGCGGCATGTACCAGCAGTCGCTGAACAAGGGTGAGGAATACCTGATACCGGACTACCGCCTGTTCGACTTCGGCCTCTATGCCACCGTCAGCAAGACGCTGGACCGCTGGACGCTGAACGGCGGACTGCGCTACGACCACCGCCGTCTGCACGGCGACGCACTGGCCGAGGATGGCGAGCTGCGCTTTACGGACTTCACCCGCCACTTCAACGGGGTGACGGGTAGCGTGGGGGCCGTATGGAACGTCAGCAACCACCTGAACCTGCGCATGAACCTAGCCCGCGGCTTCCGCACACCAAACATGAGCGAGCTGGCATCGAACGGCATTCACGAGGGCTCGCTGCGCTACGAGATAGGCAACCAGCAGCTGAAGGCTGAATACAGTCTGCAGGCCGACCTGGGACTGGACTTCACGTCGCGCTACGTGTCAGCCCAGCTGGCGCTGTTTGCCAACCGCATCGACAACTACATCTTCACCCACCGTCTGGACGAAGAGGTAGAAGAAGGCTACCTGACCTATGCCTATACCCAGGGCGACGCCCGCCTGATGGGCTTCGAGGCGGGCGTTGACTTCCACCCCCTCCACTCGCTGCACTTCGGCAACACGTTCTCGTATGTCGACGCCCGGCAGACAGGCGACAGGCAGCAGGAGGCAGGAACCAAGTACCTGCCCTTCACCCCTGCTCCACGCTGGACGTCAGAGCTGAAATGGGAGCTGCTGCACCACACCCATCCCACCCTGGGCGCACACGCCCATCACATGCACCACGCCTCAGGACTGTCAGCCGACAATCTGTACGTTGCTGCCGGTCTGGAGTGCTACCTCCGACAGAGCCACATCTACAGCGCCGACGACACGGAGACGGCCACGCCCAGCTACACGCTGCTAAACCTCTCGGCCGGCACCGACGTGCTCTTCAAGGGCAAGAAAGTGGCCGAGCTATACGTGGTGGCCAACAACCTGCTGAACCGTGCCTACCAGAGCCACCTGAGCAGGCTGAAATATGCCGACATCAACCGGGTGACGGGCCGGCAGGGCGTCTACAACATGGGGCGCAACATCACGTTCAAGCTGGTGGTTCCCATACAATTTTAAGTGACACTAAGATAGAAAAGCCAGATTTTGTTTGGCTTTTCTATTTTTTTATACTACCTTTGCAATCATAAAAGATATTACCAACATAGAATATGGACATCGTAGAAAGATTTCTGAACTACACCAAGTTTGATACACAGTCGAGCGAAGAAAGCGAGACCGTGCCGAGTACCAGTAAACAACTGCTGTTTGCCGAATACCTGAAGAAAGAGCTGGAGCGCGAAGGCCTGGACGACGTAGAGCTAGACGACAAGGGCTACCTCTACGCCACCCTGAAGTCGAACATCAAGGAAAGCGTGCCTACCATAGGCTTCATCTCGCACTACGACACCAGCCCCGACTGCTCCGGTGCCGACATCAAGCCACAGATAGTACACCACTACGACGGCTCCGACATCCTGCTCTCAGAGGGCATCGTGTCGTCGCCCAAGAAGTTTCCCGAGCTGTTGCAGCACGTAGGCGAAGACCTCATCGTGACTGACGGCACGACGCTCTTAGGTGCCGACGACAAGGCCGGCATTGCCGAAATCGTGCAGGCCATGGTCTACCTGCAGGAGCACAAGGAACTGAAGCACGGCAAGATTCGCATTGCCTTCAACCCCGACGAGGAGATTGGGATGGGTGCTCACCACTTCGACGTCAAGAAGTTCGGCTGCGAGTGGGCCTACACCATGGACGGCGGCGACGTGGGCGAGCTGGAGTTCGAGAACTTCAACGCGGCCTCAGCCAAGATTAACATCAAGGGCGTCAGCGTGCATCCGGGCTATGCCAAGGGTAAGATGGTCAACGCCAATGCCCTGGCTGCCGAGCTGGCCAAGATGCTGCCCGAGGACGAGACCCCGGAGACTACCGAGGGCTATCAGGGCTTCTACCACCTGCTGGGCATCACGTCAAACATTGAGCAGGCCAAGCTGAGCTACATCATCCGCGACCACGACCGCGACCGCTTCGAGGACCGCAAGCGCTTCATACAGCGCTGCGTCGAGCAGATGAACCAGAAGTATGGCGAGGGCACGGTGACGTGTGCGGTGGCCGACCAATACTATAACATGAAGGAGAAGATAGACCCCCAGATGCACGTCATCGACCTGGTGCTGCGCGCCATGCAGGAGGTGGGAGTATCGCCCAAGGTGAAGCCCATCCGCGGCGGCACGGACGGTGCCCAGCTGTCGTTCAAGGGGCTGCCCTGCCCCAACATCTTCGCCGGCGGCATCAACTTCCACGGTCCCTACGAGTTCGTTCCCATCCAGTCGATGGAGAAGGCCATGCAGGTCATTGTCAAGATTTGTGAGCTGACGGCGGGATACAATGATTAGCGTAGCGTATAGAGTATAGAGACAATATGGCAGAGATTCCAGCACTTATCAACGACTTGGCGTACATCCTGGTGTCGGCAGGCATCGTAACCCTGATTTTCAAGAAGCTCAAGCAGCCTTTGGTGCTGGGCTACATCGTGGCAGGCTTTCTGGTCAGTCCCCACATGCCTTATACGGCATCAGTCGTGGACACGGAAAACGTACACCTGTGGGCCGACATCGGCGTCATGTTCCTGTTGTTCTCCTTAGGACTGGACTTCTCGTTCAAGAAAATCCTGAAGATGGGAGCCTCGCCTGTCATCTCCACCATCACCATCATCTTCTTCATGTCCATGCTGGGCGTCTTCGTGGGTCATGCCTTCGGATGGTCCAAGATGGACTGCATCTTTCTGGGTGGTATGCTGGCCATGTCGTCGACCACCATCATCTACAAGGCCTTCGACGACCTGGGGCTGCGACAACAGCAGTTTGCCGGACTGGTCATGTCCGTCCTGATACTGGAAGACATTCTGGCCATTGTCATGATGGTGATGCTGAGTGCTATTGCCAGCGGCAACAATCCTGACGGGGGCCAAATGCTGGGCTCCGTGGTCAAGATAGGCTTCTTCCTGGTGCTGTGGCTCGTGGTAGGCATCTTTGCCGTACCTCAGTTCCTGCGCAAGATACGCAAGCTGGTCAACAGCGAGGTGCTGCTCATCGTGTCGCTGGGCCTGTGCTGTGCCATGGCCGTCTTCTCTACCAAGGTAGGCTTCTCGTCAGCCTTTGGTGCATTCATCATGGGTAGCATCCTGGCCGAGACCATCGAGGCCGAGCGTATAGAGAAGCTGGTCGAGCCGGTCAAGAACCTGTTTGGCGCCATCTTCTTCGTGTCAGTAGGCATGTTAGTCGACCCACAGATTCTCATCGACTATGCCGGCCCCATCGCCCTGCTCGTGCTGACCATTCTGATAGGCCAGAGCATCTTCGGTACCCTGGCATTCATGCTGGCCGGCGAGTCGCTGAAGTCGGCCATGCGCTGCGGCTTCTCCATGGCGCAGATTGGTGAATTCTCGTTCATCATTGCCTCGCTGGGACTGTCGCTGGGCGTCATCAGCGATTTCCTCTATCCGGTTGTGGTGGCCGTATCCGTCATTACCACATTCCTCACACCTTACATGATACGGCTTGCCACACCGGCTTATAACGCGCTGGAGAAGCGACTGCCCAAGAAACTGATAAAGCTGCTGAACTACCGCTCCATGAGCCAGCCCGGCACGACGGAGACCAGCAAGTGGAAGAGCCTGCTGACACAGATGACCGTCAACACGCTGGTCTATGCCATCCTGGCATCGGCCACCATCACCATCATGTTCACCTTCGTGCTGCCGCTGACACGCAAGATGCTGCCCGGATGGGAGCTGCACTGGTATGCCAACGCCATTACGGGCGTGCTGACAGTACTCTTCATCTCGCCCTTCCTCAGGGCCATGGTGATGAAGAAGAACCGCTCGGAGGAATGGAAGGCACTGTGGGCCGAGAGCAATGTCAACCGCCTGCCCCTGCTGTTTACCGTGCTGGTGCGCGTCATGATTGCCGTAGGCTTCATCTTCTACATCTGCAACTACCTGAGCCGCTTCTCCAGTGCCGTCATGATAACCATCGGACTGGTGGTCGTAGCGCTGATGGTGGTCTCGCGCACGGTCAAGCAGCGCAGCATCAAGCTGGAGCGTCTGTTCATCCTGAACCTGCGTTCGCGCGACATCGAGGCACAGGTGCACGGCAAGAAGCGCCCGCTCTACGAGGGCAAGCTGCTGGACCGCGATGTCCACATTGCCGAGCTCCCCATCCCCATGGACTCGCAGTGGATGGGCAGCACGCTGAAGCAGCTGAACCTGGGTCAGAAGTACGGCGTACACGTCAGCAGCATCCTGCGTGCCAACTTCCGTCTGAACATTCCCGACGGCGACTACGTCATCTTCCCCGGCGACCGTTTGCAGGTCATCGGCAGCGACGAACAGCTGACCAAGTTTGCCCATGCCGTCGAGACCGAGGTCATTGGCGAAGACTTCGACTTGGAGAACCGCGAGATGAAGCTGCGCCAGCTCATCATCGGCGAGGGCAGCCGCTTCATCGGCAAGAACCTGATAGAGAGCGGCATCCGCAACCTCTACAGCTGTATGGTGATTGGTCTGGAGGAAGGCAAGGAGAACCTGTCGCCTGTCAATCCGAAGCGTCCCTTCCAGGAGGGCGACATCATCTGGGTGGTTGGCGAACAAGAGTCGCTGGACGCACTGCTTAGCTCTTAACGCTAAACAGCTCACACACGTTTAATACCACTGCACGGCATTGGAGAAACTGCTGCGCTTATCGTACTTTAAGGCATCGGTAAGCGTGGCAGCATTACATCTGAAGGAGAAGTTATAGCTGGTGTAAGGGGCCAGCGTTATCTGGCACGACATGTTGAAGCAGTGCAGGTCGCGCGAAAGGCCCACCGTCGTCATGGAGATTTTCTTGGCTTCGAAGTCGTAGCCCGACCTGACATCAATGTTCCAGCCTTCGGCCAGCTGGATGTTGCCGCCGAAGTTCAGGTTCTGCGTGAACTTATAGGGATAGCGCATGGTGTCGTAGTTGAACTGGCCACCCGTGTTCTCCGTCATGTTGACACCATAGCTGATGTTGAAGCGCCACGGCATGTTGAACAGCATGTAGCCGTCCTCGTCCACGTCGGCCTTGTCGCCTTTACTGTCACCGCCCCGCTGGTGCGTAGCCGCCTCCATCTTGTCGTCGATGTTGGTGTTCAGACCGGTGTCGTACTCGTCGTCCTCCTCCTTCTTATCCTTGTCCTTGTCTTTGTCGCGCTTCTCGCCACGCAGCCACTTGAAGAAGTCGGCCACCTTCTTGTTGTCCAGGTTAAGGTTGAAGTTCTGCGACATGCCCTGGAAACGTCCGAAGCGTCCCTTGCTCCACTCCGTATGGTTGCCGATGTACGGCGTAGCACCCACCGAGTCGGCCTCGTAGGCATAGGTGGCGAAGCGTGCCGTCAGGCTGAACGTGTACGACTTCGAGAGCTTCAGTCGGATGGGCACCGTCAGGTCGCTCCAAGGCTTCTCCTCGGCAGCAAAGTTATAGGATATCTGTGCGCCCAGCTCGTCTATCAGGCTAATCTTCTTGTAGCCCGTCGAGTCGTCGTCGCTCTTGATCTTCATCTCCAGGTTGTTCGACAGGTCGAAGGTCACGCTTCCTGCCATGCCCTTGCCCGACGAGCCCAAGGTCATGCCGTTGTAGTGGTCGTACTCCACCTGGGTGACGTTGCCGTTGGCATCCACCTTGTCGTAGGTGCCGTAGAACCCATAGCGCGACGACGAGAAGTCCGGGTGGTAGCTGAAGCTGATAGAGGGCTTGAAGACGTGGCGTATGGCCTGTATCTTGTCGCCGAACAGCTTGCGGCTGGGCACGTAGAAGCCGTAGAGCGTGGTCGACGTGCTCAGCGCCATGTCCCAGTTGTAGACGTTATAGAATCCCTGCAGGGTGTCCACCACCTCCTTCTGCTGATCAGCATCCCACGAGCGGTTCTGCTTCTGCAGGTACATGCGGTCGGTGAAGTTGAACGACGGCGTCACGTTCACGTAGCCGAAGGCATTGAAGCTGCCCTGCATCCTGATGCGGTGCTCAAAGCCGTTCTTCCAGTCCTTGGTCAGGCTCGAGTGCATCAGCTTGTCCTCCTTCATGTTGTTGGCCAGATTGGTCAGGTGACCCGTATAGTCCACCGAAATCTTCTCGTACCAGCGCTCGTCGCCCACCATCTTCTTACGCTTGAAGGGGTAGAAGCGCGACAGCGAGAAGGTGACGTCGGGCAGCTTCAGCGTCAGCGTAGAGTCGCGCATGTTCTGGTCCACCGAGACGTTCGTCGTGACGTTCAGTCCCAGGTTAGAGAAGGTAACACCCCACGCCACGGACGACGTACGCGTCGACTGTGTCAGCGACTGGGGGTTGTAGAGCGACGACAGGTTGTTCTGCTCAAAGCTGGTCGACGAGTAGTTGACGCTGGCTGTCAGCGTGTTGAACGGGTTGGCCTTCGGGTCCTGACGGTGGCTCCACTGCAGCTGGAAGCTGGTGGTCTTCGAGTAGTCGGGCATGTTCTTGTCGCCCGTCACCGAGTTCTGATAAGTGAAGTTGAACGAGCCACTGTACTTGTAGCGCTTCTTGTAGTTCGACATAGCCTTCAGTCCCCACGAGCCCTTGGTGTATATCTCGCCCGTCAGCTTCAGGTCCATCTTGTCGCTGATGGCAAAGTAGTAGCCGCCGTCGCGCAGATAGAAGCCTCGCGACGTCTCGTCGCCATAGGTCGGCATGATGAATCCGCTGGAGTAGCTCTTCGTAAACGGGAAGAAGCCGTAAGGAATGGCAAAGGGCAGCGGCACGTCGGCCACCACCAGATAGGTCGGACCGAACACCACATCCTTGCCCGGGCGCACCTTGGCACGCGACATGGCGAAGTAGAAGTCCGGATGGTCCAGGTCGCACGTCGTATAGCGGCCGTGGTAGAGGAACATGTCACCGTTGGCACCGCGCTTCGACTTCTCCGACGTCATGTAGCCGTCGTCCTGCTGGGTATAGACATTGCTGATCAGGCCCTTCTTCGTCTTGAAGTTAAACGCCATCGTGTCCGTCTCGTACGTGTCGTTGCCCATCTTGAATACCGGCAGACCGATTTTCCGTCCCGTCGAGTCCACCGAACCCATGGCATGCACCAGGCTGGAGTCCATCGACATATATATCTGGTCACTCTCCAGGTCCATGTTCTCGTACTTCACGTGCGACTTGCCGAACAGGTAGGCCAGCTTCGTGTCGCCCTCGTAGACCATCGAGTCCTCCGCTGTATATTCCACCGGTGCGTCAATGCCGTTCTTGCGCTGACGGTTCAGCGAGTCGGCACGCAGCGAGTCGTCTATCACCTTGTTGTGCAGCCAGATAGCCTTGCGCAGCGAGTCCATCGCCGCCGTGTCGTTCTTCATCCTCTCTATCGTATCTATACGCTCCATACCACCTATAGAATCTATAGAGTCCAGACGACTTGGGACATCCCGCTTCTTCAGACTGTCCATCACCTCCTGCTGCTGGATGCTCTTGGTCGTATCAGCCGTCTCCGCCCTGTCCGACGTGCCGGGAGCAGCCAGACGAGGCACTTCCGCCATCACGAAAATGATGACGAAAAGCAGCAGAAATATGAGCGTTTTTCTTCTCACGGCTGCAAAGGTACTAAATAATTTAAAGGTAAAAAAGTAAAAAAGTAAAAAAGTAAAGCATTCTACCTCGTTTTTATACCTTTTTACTTTTTGCCCTTTTACCTTTTTTACTTTTTTATCTTTTTACTTTCTTATCTTTTTACTTTTTTACCTTTTTACTCAAACCTTGTGGCCCATTCCAGGAACTTATGCACCCCCTCCTCACCGAACTTCTCCAGCGACTGGGCGGCCTGCGCCACCGTCAGCTCGCGGTCAGGGTGCGACTTCGAGTAGAACTTGTCCGCATAGCACACTATCTGCTCCTCCAGCGTCTCGGGCACCAGGTCCTCGGCCGGCAGCGGCAGCTGCTCACGCACTATCTGCTGGCGCGTCAGCCCCGTCCCCGTGTGCCGCTCCGCCACGCGGGCATGCCGTGGCAAGCCCTCCGCGCGCAGCATCTCCGCCCCTATGGTCCCATGCTTGATGTAAGGCTCAGTGCCCTGACAGCAGATGCCCGGTGCATGGCAGCGACAGATGCCAATATCGTGCAGCATAGCTGCTTCCTCCAGAAACTGCACGTCCACAGGCAGCTCCCTGTGCTTCGCTGCTATCTGCAGGCAGCGGTCAGCCACCTGTCGCGAGTGTTTCAGCAACAGCCTGCGGAGCTCATCGTCCTCCGGGTAGTACTTATATATAATAGGTAGGTATTCCATGTTGAGTGCATATTATTTATAGGTCGGTATTTCATGTAGCCGCCAAAGGTACAAAAAAATGAGGAATAAACCAAATTTATTCCTCTTATATTTTTTCGCCCTTGATTTCGCATAGAGGTGCGGAAACAGTGAATAATTGTTAAGTTTCCGCACCTCTATTTGATTCTGTCAAACAAGACCAATCACCAGCATGACCAACACTACAGGTGCCACCACATGCAGTGCCAGTACTGTCAGGATGCTCCACGCGGACGACAGCCCCAGCGCGGGCAGCAACCAGTCTGTATAATACCTGCTGGCCCACGGCCAGCGGTCCAGCCAATTCTCTATCTGAAAGAGTAGCGGCTCTAATGTTTCATCATTGGTCATAGAGTTTAGAGTTTTTGGTAATTAAGAATGAAGAATGAATTAAAAAATAAGAGTTAAGAAAATATGTTTGAGGGTCTGTTGTAAAGTTTTAAGAACAATCCATTCGCGCCGTCTGAATTCTGGGGCAAAAACACGTGAATTAACTCAAATCATCGTTTGAATTAACTCGATTGATCATTTGAATTAACTCACGTGATTTTCCGACCGCTAAATACTCCGGAAGTAATTTTCGTTACTCCGTAAGTATTTTTCATTTCTCCGAAAGTATCGTTTGATACTCCGGGAGTAATTTTTGTTGCTCCGGGAGTATCCACCGATAGTCCGTGCACCTGATGACCTCTCCACCTCCTATTTCTAAGAGATGAAGAGGTAAATAATTAAAAAGCGAGGAAGGCACGCACATAGTTGGTGTTATTCTTATTGTTGTTGTTCACGTTGACACCATTCGAGCTATTGAAGTTCACGTTCACTGCGTTGTTGCTATT
>ERZ842401.2293-NODE-2293-length-25749-cov-17.651553_pt1 | contig 25749 bp, 26 predicted proteins | sample MGYA00521270_ERZ842401 | MGnify/ENA primary metagenome ERZ842401 (study PRJEB31892, sample SAMEA3878208) | bioreactor metagenome | biome: Moose rumen | place: Sweden | collected 2011-10 | study: EMG produced TPA metagenomics assembly of the PRJEB12797 data set... | reverse complement strand
TGTCTAATTTTTAGACAAACTGCATCCGCCGGGGCCGAAAGCCTTGGCGGATTCGGTTTTCAGCAGTAACTTTGCAGTGACTTTAAAAGAGAAAAAGAATATGATTACTGCAATCAAGACTTTAAACAAGCGAGGCCAGCACAACTGGACGAAGATAGTCTGTCTGGCCATTGGACTGGCAACCGGCATCGTGCTGATAGGCAAGGTGGGCTTCGAGCAGTCGTGGGATAATTTCTTTCCAACGAGCAACCGCATCTACGTGGTCTATGAAGATATTATCCGTAATGGCGAATACCTGCACTACTCGCAGACATCCGGGGCTGTGGCTTCAGGACTGAAGCGCTATTGTCCGCAGGTGGAGGCGGCCACACGTTATACTACCTTTGCCTATGATATGCCCATCGTGACAGATAACGACAAGCGGGTGCGCACCAACTTTGCCCTCGTAGACAGTTGTTTCTTCGATGTGTTCCCTTTCCGCGTATTAGCAGGCGATGAAAAGAAAACGCTCAGCCAAGTGGACTATTGCATGATTCCTCTTTCGCTGGCTGAGAAATTAGTGGGGACGGACAATCCCCTTGAACTTGTCGGCAAGAAAGTGTTCTATAACAAGCGGGGCAGCTGGGCGCTGACCGTGGGCGGCATCTATGAGGATGTGCCCCTGAACTCGCAGTTGCATGGCATGGAGGTAATGTTGGCGATGCCGTCGATTATTCATGTGATGTATGACGGACGCGACAACTGGGTGGGCAACGACCGCTACCATGCCTACGTCCGCTTGGCCGAGGGTATCGGCCCCGACGACCTGAAGCCTCAGATAAAGAAGATGGAGCGCGAGAACCTTCCTGAGGACCAACTGAAGAAGGCGGGCGTTGACCTTGGATTCTCGGTCCGTCCGCTGCGCGATTATCACAAGAACGACGAGGGTACGCGCCGCATGACGTGGATTCTCTCGCTATTGGCTACCGTACTCATTAGTTGTGCCGTGCTCAATTATCTCCTACTCGTCATTGGCGGCATCAGTCGCAGAGCGCGAGAGATGGCTGTCCACATGTGCTATGGTGCCGATGCGCGCCATATATATAATAAGGTGATGGCCGAGAGTACGGTCCACCTGTTGTTGTCATTAGCACTGGCGACCCTGCTGCTGCTCTTGGCCAAAGACACGGTAGAGGAACTGGTGGGCGCACCTTTGGCGGTGTTGCTGGCAACGGGGATCAACGTGTGGATGATTGTCACGACGTGCATCGTCGTGCTGCTTGTCACAGGCCTGGTGCCGAGCTATATCTATACCCATGTGCCCTTGGCAGCCGCCTTCAAGCACTACAACCAGAGCCACCGTCTGTGGAAACTCCCGTTGCTGGGTCTGCAGTTTGCCTCGGCCACCTTCCTCATTGTGTTGCTCGCCGTGGTGGGCCGTCAGTATCGGATGATGGTCAACGACAATCCCGGCTACGACTACGCCACGCTGGGCTCGGTGCTGAAAGACGGCGTGTCAGCTGAGCAATGTCAGTTGGCAATGGCGGAGTTGCGCAAGTTGTCGGGCGTGAAGGGCGTCACGATGGCGTATGCCAACCTGACGGAGCTGCAGAGCGGCGACACCATCTGGGTACAGTTCGCGGACCAGAACGGCAAGTGGTATCCCGCCATTAACCTGGGCTACAAGTTCACCCAGATTCTCACCCTGAAGGAATTCCTTCTCCCGATGCTCGGCAGCTCCAGCGTTGACAACATGGTCAAAGACTCCGTCATGGAAGAGGTGCTGGATTTGATCGGCGATCCGGAATCCGACCTGATGCCCGGACTGCTGAAAGATCTGAAAATGGACACCTACGACTATACCCCCGCCGCCGCGGAAGGGTATGACGACGAAAACCTCATCTGGGCCAAAACAGATTACACTTACGGCTGGGATGACGATGACGACGACGATGACGACGATGATGACGATGACGACGATGATGACGATGATGACGAGGTGGTTGTTGAAACAAAAGTTTCTATTTCAAGTTTGTCGATTACAGGAAGCGATTTTGTTCCTGTAGGAAAGATGATTTCACTTACAGCAAGCAAGAATGACAGTGCAAACACTGGCTCTATTTTGTGGAGTGTCAGCGATGATTCTGTTGCATCAATTTTTTATACAGAAGATAAGTGCATTGTTACAGGTGTTAGTGAGGGGGAAACGGTAGTTTATGCCTATAGTTCCGAAAATGCGAGCGTTTACGCAAAGCAAAAGATAACAGTGCAGGATTACTCCTCAGAGAAAGAGGGAACTCTCACTGGCTATGGCGATTATGTAATATATAAGTTTAACGCTGACAGCGATGAACCATATTCTATTACGCTCACAGATGGCAGTGGTGCAGATATGCGATTTTCAGCGAGTTTTAGCTCTTCAAGTTTCTCGAAGAGTAGTGACGACACTCTTTTTTATGATGAGGCAAGCGGCACACAAACTTTCACGCCGACAAAATCTTCAACAGTGTATGTGAAAGTTACGCCGTATGATTCAGATGGAACTGGCTCTTACACGCTCAAAGTCAGTGGTAAAACTCAAATTAAGCTCGAACAGGATAGTATCAAAATATATTCGGCTACGCTGCAAGGAACGTTTACAAGGAAAGATGAAGATGATTACAAAGTTTATTCTTTCTATGCAGAGGAAAAAGAAACTTACAAAATAAGTTGGACGTGTGAAGATGATGAAGCAGTAAAGGTTAGTGCAAAAGGTACTTACTATGGCTGGACTGGCTCAACTAACTATGACTATTTCAGTGATGAAATGTACTCAAGCAAGACGATAACGCCTGAGCGCAGTCAATATATTTTTATTACTGTGAAGCCGTCGGACGCAAGCAATGCTTCGTTTTCTCTTACAGTTTCCTGTACATCATCGATAGACGGTATTTCCTTACTTTTGGATAAATCTGTTACCAATAAGATACTTACACTTAACTTTACTCTGCCAGAAAACCATTATTATACATACCGTACTGAAAAGTTCTATGCGACAGCAGGAAGGACTTATACGATAAACTGGAACAACACAAGTAATGTAAGCGTATCGGCAGGCACTAGCAGTTCTTCTCTTACAGACTACTTCAGTGAAAATACATCTGGCTCGTATTCGATAACACCAGATACAAGCGGATATGTTTATGTACGGTTGACCAATACAGGTGGCAGTAATACAGGCTCTGTTACTCTATCAGCCACCTATAAATTGGACGGTTTAGTATATACATATTATGCAGCCTTTGATTAAAAAATTTTAAGATTGAAAAGAAGCCGCCTGCAACATTCGGGCGGCTTTTTGCCTATATTGTTTGATACTTACAAGACAGGGTGTGCCTGTTGACAAAACTGCGCGCGGCTGCAAAAATGAGAAGCGGAGGAAACTATTATGACGCTCGTTATACCAAACGCAGATAATCGGCTTTTCAATCTCATCAACGCAATCAATGCCTGTAGTAAAAAGCAATATAAGGTTTTGAAGGAAAAGGACACATACCCCGTTTCGCTTCTTGAAAGCATTGCGCAGGGCGAGGAAGAATATCGCGCACAAAAGGCGGCAGGAACTTTGAAATTGTATAACTCTGCTGAAGAAGCATTTGCGGATTTATAGCGTATGAAATACAAAATCTTTTTGACGAGCCGCTAGAGGAGAAATTTCAAGACCATCAGCTTTCTGGCAAGCTAAAAGAATATAGAGATTGCCATGTGCGTCCAGATTTGGTTTTGATTTATAAAATCGAAGAAGAAGTTTTGCTGTTGAGTGCGTTCAGAATCGGTAGCCACAGCGAAGTTTTCGGCTGAGCTGACAAAGCAGATTGTGGCTATTGATAAAGCAGGCTGTGCCTGTTATGATAAAAATATGGACGAAAAAATTGCAAAACTGCAGCAGATGATTGATGAATCATCTTCGATTGTGTTTTTCGGTGGGGCTGGCGTGTCTACCGAAAGTGGAATCCCCGACTTCCGCAGTGTCGATGGATTGTATCATCAAAAATGGGATTATCCGCCCGAAGAGATTTTGAGCGCGCACTTCTTCCGCAATAATCCCGCCGAGTTCTATCGCTTCTATCGCGAAAAACTCATCATCAAAGGCATTAAGCCGAACGCCGCGCATTTGAAACTCGCAGAGCTGGAAAAAGCAGGCAAGCTCAAGGCGATTGTAACGCAGAATATCGACGGCTTGCATCAAGCGGCGGGCAGTAAATGCGTCTATGAGCTTCACGGCAGCACGTTGCGCAATTATTGCACGAAATGCGGAGAAAGCTACGGCATCGACTTCATCGCGCAAAGCGAGGGCGAGAAAGACAAAATCCCTCACTGCAAAAAATGCGGCGCAATCGTAAAGCCTGATGTGGTGTTGTATGAAGAGGGACTTGATAACGACGTGATTGAAGGCGCGGTGCAAGCGATTATCGACGCGGATATGCTCATCATCGGCGGAACGTCGCTCACGGTGTATCCTGCAGCTGGTCTTATCCGCTATTTCAAGGGAAAAAATCTGGTGCTACTAAATCGCGACCCCACACCTACCGATTCAATCGCGCAATTAGTCATTCACGATTCAATCGGCAAAGTGCTTAGTCAGATTGTTTTACGATGAGAGAGTAAAGGCGGTCTAAATCCTGTGCGCTGTAATATTCGATTTGCAAAGTGCCGCCGTTTAGGTCGCCTTTCAAGCCCACCTTTGTGCCTAAGGCTTCGCGGAACTTTGTTTCGATGGCGGCGATGTCTGGGTCTTGCGCTCTCATCGTTAGTGAAACGGGTTTCGCGCTTTTTCTTGAAGCCTTTGCCGCGCTTGGATTTTTCATTTCTGCGGCGGCGTTCTCGGCTTCTCTCACCGTCATATTTCCGCCGACGATTTTGCCGAAAAGAATGTGCCTATCCATATTGTCATCGACAGACAAAATCGCCCGTGCGTGTCCTGCGCTGATTTGCGACGAGGAAACCGCGCTTTGTATGTCTTCTGGCAAATCGAGCAGACGGAGCGCATTGGTAATCGTTGAGCGTTTCTTTCCCACTCTGCGCGCCACTTCTTCCTGCGTGATGTCAGAAAGCTCCATCAGCCTTTTATACGCTCTCGCTTCTTCTATCGCGTTTAAGTCCGCTCTCTGAATATTCTCGATGAGGGCGATTTCAAGTTTTTTGTCGTCTTCGTACTTGCGAAGCTGCACGGGCACTTTTTCAAGCCCTGCAAGAATAGCCGCCTTTGTTCGCCGCTCGCCTGCGATGATGTAAAAGTAGCCATCTCCTGCGTCTTCTACGGTAATCGCCTGCAAAATGCCGTGCGTGCGGATAGATTCGGCAAGTTCGGCAAGCGTTTCCTCGTCAAAATCTTGTCTTGGCTGGTGAGGATTGGGCTTTAGAAGAGATGCTTTTATCCAAAGCTGACCATTTTCGTCGGCTTCCACCCCGTTTGGAAGATTGCGAGCCGCTTTTTCTTCGTGGCTCTCTTCAACCCCTTCTTCCATCATAAGCGCGTCAAGACCTTTTCCTAATCCAAACGTTTTAGCCACGGCTCATAACCTCTTCTGCTAATTTCTCATAGCTTTTTGCACCCAAACAATTCGGGTCGTATTCGCAAATCGGCACTCCGTGTGAAGGGGCTTCGCTCAAGCGCACATTTCGCGGGATAACGGTTTCAAATACTAAGTCTTTGAAATATGATTTGACTTGATTGACAACATCGTGCGCCAAGCGGACGCGGCTGTCATACATCGTGAAGAAAATGCCGCCGATTTGCAGCTCTGGGTTAATGCCTTTCTGCACTTTTTTCACTGTTTGCAAAAGAAGCGTGATTCCCTCGAGCGCGAAATATTCGCATTGCATCGGCACAATAACCGCATCGCTTGCCGCCAGTCCGTTAAGCGTTAGAATGCCAAGCGAAGGGGGACAGTCGATTAAAATATAATCGTATATATCGTGTACGGGAGCGAGTGCGTTCTTCAAAAAATACTCTCTGTCTTTTTGCTCAACAAGCTCAATGGCAGCTCCTGACAAATCGATTGAAGCGGCGATTGCGTCGAGATTTTCCACCGAGGTGTGATGAATAACCTCGTCTGTTGTTGCGCTCCCTGCTAAAAGTTCGTAGACGGTGGGTTTTTCTTTAGGGAGTCCCACACCGCTAGACATATTTCCCTGTGAATCGAAGTCCACGAGAAGCACCTTTTTTCCTGCGCGTGCCATATATGCACCGATATTTACGGCTGAAGTCGTTTTGCCAACTCCGCCTTTTTGGTTTACGAAAACAAATACCTTACCCATGATAAAAATGAGTATATCATTTTTTGAATAAGTTGTATACTGTGCCACAGTTACTTTTGTAGGGAGAAAAAGAATGATAGTGAGCGCGACGATGTCCAAGCCTGCAAAGAGCGTGGTTGACGAGTTGGGAAAGAATTATTGCAAGATACGATTTTTCTATGACGCAGAGAAACAGCGGTATGATGCGGAGTTTTTCACCGAAAAGCAGGCGTTTCAAAAGGTGTTTTCTGTTGAAGAGTTCGCCTCGTTTATGGAAAAGCACAAGGGCTCTACGTTCAAAAACGTGGTTGAACGCAGTGAAAGCGAAATTATCACGACGCTAGCAAATAAAAAGGGAAAAATCACCGTTTTGCGCCAAAACTGTTCTGCACTTGATAAAGCGATTGCAATGGGGGGCGGCGGCAACAAGAACTTGAATAGAAAAAAGAATTACATCATTGCAGAGGGAAAAGCCGTACCGTTCCTTGTTGAGCTGGGGGTGATGACAAAAACGGGGGAAGTGGTGAAAGCGAAATACGACAAGTTTCGGCAGATAAACCATTTTTTGACGTTCATCGATGATGTGTACACAGAGCTTGAAGCGGCGCATAAAAAACTGCACATTGCGGATTTCGGCTGCGGAAAATCGTATTTGACATTTGCGATATATCATTATCTGCACGAAATCAAGAAACTCGATGTAGAGATTTTCGGTCTTGACCTCAAAGCCGACGTTATCGAGCACTGTTCCGCTCTTGCCGAAAAGTTGGGCTATAGCGATTTGCATTTTGCGGTCGGCGATATTTCAAAATACACGAAGAGCGATGATATTGATATGGTGATAACGCTGCACGCGTGCGACACGGCGACTGATTACGCGCTTTCGTATGCGGTCTCTCATAATGCAAGGGTGATTTTAAGCGTGCCGTGTTGCCAGCACGAGCTAAATGCGCAATTCGACAAGAACAAAGCAGAGATAAGCTCTCTTTTTGCGCCGCTGATGAAATACGGGATTATAAAGGAGCGATTTTCGGCTCTTGTTACAGATGCGCTTCGTGCGGAGTATCTGGAAAAGGCGGGGTACGGCGTGCAGCTGTTGGAGTTTATCGATATGGAGCATACGCCGAAAAACATTTTAATTCGCGCCGTGAAATCTTCGAGAAAAGCGGTACGCTCTGAAAAAGATATGACACAAGTGCACTCACTTGAATCCGCCCTGTGCATAACGCCTACAATACAGGGATTGCTTGCGTAATGCTGTGTGTACAATTTAGAAAATCCGTGATATGCTTTTTGCGTGCGAACGTTTTTTATAGGGGGCGAATATGATAGAGAGCGATGAAAAAGAAGTTGGTGAAAAGACTGGGGTCGTAGCGATTGTGGGCAGACCGAGCGCAGGAAAATCGACGTTCTTAAATACGGCAAGCGGGGAAAAAGTGTCGATTGTGTCTTCTTATCCGCAAACAACGCGAAACGCGATAAAAGGCATTGTCAACGATTCTCGCGGACAGCTTGTTTTTATCGATACTCCAGGTCTTCACATGAGCGACAAAAAGCTCAATTTGAAGCTAAAGAGCGTAACCGTTGAACAGCTCGACGGAGCGGACGCGGTGCTTTATATGGTGGATTGTTCTCGCGACGAGGGCGAAGAGGAGGCGTTAATAGCTTCTCTTGTGTCTTCTTATCAGAAAAAAATGGTTATCGGCATAAACAAAATCGACAGCAACAAAGCGAAAGCTGAGCGCAGTAGGGCGTTCTTAAAGACGCTGTTGCCAGAGGTGAGCGATGAGCGAATTATCGATTTGAGCGCAAAAGAAGAGCAGAACGTGGACAAAGTGCTGACCGCTCTTTTTGAGTTTGCTCCTGTCGCGCCGCATTTATACCCGACGGAATATTACACAGACCAAGATGTTGATTTCCGTATCTGCGAGGTGATTCGTGAACAAGCGATGAACCGCCTTGAGCAAGAAATTCCTCATTCGATTTTTGTCGAAATTGCAGATATGGAGATGAAAAAGGCGAATGAAATGTGGGTGAGGGCGTTTTTGTGCGTAGAGCGGGAAAGCCAGAAAGGCATCGTCATCGGCAAGGGCGCGAGCATGATAAAAACGATAAGAGTGGAAAGCATAAAAGAGCTTAGAAAGATTTTCTCGTATCGAATCGACCTTGATTTACAAGTGAAAGTCGTGAAGAATTGGCGACAAAAAGACGTGCTTTTGACTAAACTCATAAAATAAGACATAGCTTTCTTTCATTAAAGAATATCTGGTAATATAAAAACAGATATTCTTTTTTATTTGTAAAAAATCAAAAAAATCAATTCTATTGTGAATGTATTTTCCGAATAGCTCTAGTGTATTCTAGTCTAGTTCAAAGAGTGTAAACTAGCTTAGTTTAAAGGGTGTAAACTAGCTTAGTTTAAAGGGTGTAAACTAGCTTAGTTTAAAGGGTGTGAACTAGCTTAGTTTAAAGTGTCGCTTCTTACAAAACAGGTTATTTATATTTTACAAATCACGCTATGCGCTTATTACAAATCAGGCTGTGCCTGTCTAGCTAGAAATGAAAGTATTTTCCGAACAGATACAATGTCTGTTACTTACAATAACACATACTTTGCAATAAGCTATTCACGAAACTTGCAAAGAAACAAAAAAAGACTCTTCGCTATTTCACGAAAAGTCTTTTATAAGAAAAGCCAACACTGCGACTCGAACGCAGTACCTCATCATTACGAGTGATGTGCTCTACCAGGTGAGCTATGTTGGCGTGTGATTAGAATACTACAAAAAATATCCTTTTCAGTCAAGTACACAATTCGTTTTTTTGGTGTTTTTTGATTTTTTTTATAACGAATTAGCCTAACAACACATCGAGCGTCATCATCAGCACAAAACCGATGGCAAAAGCGATTGTGCCGATGTCGCTATTGTCGCTATTGCCTGATTCTGGCAATAATTCTTCTATTATAACGTATACCATTGCGCCCGCTGCAAACGATAAAAGAGATGGCAGCGCGTGAATGATAATGCTTGAAAGCAGTATCGTCAAAATGGCGGCGATTGGCTCGACAATGCCTGACAATGTGCCGTAGACAAAGGCTTTGAGCTTGCTGCCGCCTGCGCTTTTGAGGGGAAGAGAAATGATTGCGCCTTCGGGGAAGTTTTGCAGTGCGATACCAACAGAGAGCGCAAACGCTTCCATGATGGTGATATTGCCGCTTTGCAAAAATCCTGCAAAAACAACGCCGACCGCCATTCCTTCTGGGATATTGTGCAGCGTTACGGCAAAAACAAGCATTGTTGTCTTTTTGAGCTTTGAGTGTACGCCTTCGACATGTTCTGACGCGCTGTGCAAATGCGGTACAATTCTGTCCATCAAAAGCAAAAACGCCACCCCAAGCAAAAAGCCGATACTTGCCACAATAGGAGAGCCTTGCGATTGCTCTATGGCAGGAAGCAACAGCGACCAAACGGCTGCACTCATCATAACGCCGCTTGCAAAGCCCAAAAGAGCTATGTTCACAGAACCTTTGATTTCGTTCTTCAAAAAAAACACGCACGCAGAGCCGAGAGTCGTTCCTAAAAAAGGCAAAAGAAGCCCTATAGCAAGAATTATTGTAATAGATGAAAAAGATGAAAAAAAACTATTCATAATTTTATTATATTGTAGTATGATAGAATTAGAAAAGATAATAGACATTTATTGAGAAAAAAAGAGCGAAAGACAGAGAGAAAAAAGAAAATAAAGCTATGAAAGCACAGAACTACTATAGAATTTGCTTTTAGTAGTCGAAGTTATAGGTAGGATTATTTTGCTATTTGCACATTTGACAGCGATTTAATCGTATGATATAATGCGTAGCACTATAAGAAGTGGTGGCGGGAGAAATACAAGTGGCACGGTCAAAGAAACACAAGAAAAATATACTCTCTGTAGTATTCGGCTTTTTGCTGAAAGTGATTTTAATTATTCCAAAAGGTGTTTCTAAGTTTTTCAAAGTATGCGATTCTAAATTGACTATCATGATTGTGCCTCATTCAATCGGTAAGGTTGTCAATTTCAGAACAAATGTTTTTGCACTTATATTCGGTATTCTGCTTATCGTGGGCGTTGCCTCTTCTTTCTTTTATTTTAATCATCAAGCAGCGACATCGAGCGAAGAGATTGCACGGTTAAGAGAGGAAAATAAACAGACTCTTGCAAGCCTTGACGAGCTTCGCGACGATAATAATAATCTTATTCAAGCGGCAAAGCGATTTGAAACAACGCTTTCTCAGTCGCTTTCTCTTCTCGGTATCAAAAATACAACAACAACTTCTAAAAATGTCGGCGGAAACGGAGATTTGTCTTCTCTCTTTGACAACAAAGAAGATGTTGCTGGCACGTTACAGGAAACGGCGGATATAAAGCAGCTTACGGCGTATCTTGAAAATGCGGTAGAGCCGATTGAAGAGATAAGCAAAATGCTTGAAAATCAAGGCACATTGTTTTCTGATATTCCGAGCGTGTGGCCAATCAAAGGCGGCATCGGGCATGTGTCTATGGCATTTGGTCAAAATGTACACCCTATCACTGGTCAGTGGTATATACATAAAGGTATGGACTTTTCTACATATCGTTCTGGAGACCCTGTTATTGCTACTGCAAACGGTCAAGTCGTTACGGTGGGGTATGATTCTTCTTTTGGAAACAACGTTATCATTAAACACAAGCATGGTATGTACACTCGTTACGCACACCTTAGCACTATTCGCGTGAAAAAAGGTCAATTTGTGTCGCAACGAGATGTAATTGGAACTATTGGAAACACTGGTGTTACGACTGGTCCTCACTTGCATTATGAGGTTCACATTGGTTCTGATGTTGTAGACCCTGCTAAATATGTAACGATGAAAGTTTCAAAGTAAGGATTATACTGCATTATGCTGAAAAATGACGACATATCGAATAATACTCTTATTAGTTCAGGTGCTTTTGTACATGGCGATGTAAAGGCTGGCGGTTTTGTCAGAGTTGAAGGCGACGTGGACGGCAATCTTGAAACAACAGGAAATGTAATCATCACAGATAAAGCTCGTGTTCGGGGCAATGTTACGGCGCGTTCTAGTGTTATAGGCGGAATTGTGCAGGGCAATGTAGTTTCGCCAGAGGGAGTGAATTTGCTCTCTACTTCTGCGGTATTAGGCGACATCGCAACAAAACATCTTCAAATTGCTGACGGTGTTGTCTTTCACGGGCATTGCATTGCGCTTAAAAATCAAGACAAATATAATGCTGCTTTTACGCAATATGAAGATAAGAAGATGATTCAAGCTCGCTCTATTATGAAACCGTTTTTCACGGAGACTGACTAAGCAATGCCGTCTATAGACCCTCTTGGACAATCATTATATTTTCAGGCGACGGCTTCTTCTCAACAAGCATTGTTGCAGGCGAAAAAAAAGAATGAAGCCGAGAAGACAAAAAAATCTAGCTTTGCTTCTATTTTTAAAAAGGCTCAAGAAGAAAATGAACTTATATCCGAGGGGCTTCCTGTTGAAATTGCAGGAATGGAGATGGAGGAAGCGATAGTCTTTTTGAAAGATAATGTGGATATGGCAGGGGAAGTCTTGAAGCAGTCGCAAACTCCTGATACATTTGCTAGGTATAAAAAAGCGGTGTCGCAGTTTTTGCGCTATGTAGAAAAGAATAATTTTGAAGTAGTGGTAGTACAGCGCAGAGGTTTTAATAGGCGCAGGGGGCGAAGATTAGACCCAAGGGTGCAAGTAAAAATCATAAATCAAAAACTTGACCAACTTGCCTCTGATATGCTTTTTAATCATAGGGACAATTTAGTTTTATTGGCTAGGTTAGAAGAATTAAACGGACTTTTAGTTGATATTGTGGCGGCATAAGGGCGGCTACTAGCAGGTAAGGATAAGGAAAAATGAGCGATATTTTTGAAAGCGATATGGATAGAGCAGAGGATATTTCTGCACTCGAAGATAATGAAGATTATGCAGAGGATAGCGAAGATTTTGTTTATCCTGACAACTTATATAAAGTAAAAATCGAATACAGTGTTGAGGGCGTATATGTGCAGAAAGGCGGCAATATGGAGCTCAAGCATGGTGATTATGTCGTCATTCCCACAAAGTACGGAAAAGATATTGCTGTCGTTCTCGGCAAAGCAAACCACCCTGTAGGAATTAGACCGAGCGATATAATTCGTATTGATAGAAAAGCAAGCGAAAAAGACTTAAAGCATTTTTTTGAGCTTCGTGATAAAGAGGCGAATGCTGCAAAAGTGTTTAAAGAGAAAGTGAAGTATCACAATCTTGATATGAAGCTGATTGCAGTGCATTTTTTGCTTGATGAGCAAAAGACTCTATTCTTTTTTAGCTCTGATAATCGAGTGGATTTTAGAGAGTTGGTGAAAGATTTGGTGAGTGTGTTCAAAATGCGAATTGAGCTGCGCCAAATAGGAGTGAGGGACGAAAGTCGTATTACAGGCGGGCTTGGAATTTGTGGCAGACCGTATTGCTGTAGCTCGGTATCTGATAAATTGCGACCTGTGTCTATCAAAATGGCAAAAGACCAAAATCTCTCTCTTAATTCGTCAAAGATTAGCGGTCAGTGCGGTCGGCTTCTTTGCTGTATGTCGTATGAATATGATTGGTATGCAGAGGCTAGAAAAAAATTGCCGCCAGAGGGAATTAGAATTTCCTATGACGGCACTATGTTCCGCATAACAGAAGTAAATCCGCTCACCTCAATGATTAAGATGCTCGGAGAAGACGGAAGACTTGTCGAAATCAATGCAAAACGATTCTCCCGCGACGGAAACCGTTGGAGAGTTGTATAAAAGTTATCGAATGATACAAACTAAATGCTTGCTATCCTCTGTATAAGGGGATTTGTCAAAGCCTGAGTAGAATTCAAAACTCTTAAAGCCTGCTTCTTTTGCAAAGTCTTCGATTTCCTCTTTTGTCAAAGGATAGATTTTTTCTCTCTCCAGTACGGGTAGCATTTTGCCTGTGCTGTTTTCTACTGCTTGGTTCACATAGACGTTATCATCATCTTCATTCAAAATATCAGTGAACAGCGTTGCTCTTATGCTTTTGCGTGTTGGCAAGTGAATGACAGCTTCAGGCTTAATCGCATTAAAGTTAATAAGAGAGAGAACAAGAGAGCCGTCTTGCGCTAAAAGCTGTTTGCAATCATAGAAAAACTTTCTCATAAGTGTATAATCGTGAACAAAGAGAATTCTGCTTTCTAAGCACGCAATGATATTGTAAAAATTTGAGCCTAAAAATCTTGTCATCTCCACAAATTCCATCTGGAAATAGCGAACAGACATCAGCTGTCTTCTTCTCCTACGGTTTGCCGAATCAATCAAAGCTCTTGATGGCTCAACTCCTGTAACGTCAAGACATTCTCTCGCTAAGTGATGCTCAAATTGTCCAGTTCCGCAACCGATGCGCATATATTTCGCAGGAGCGGGATAGCTATTGATTAGCTCTTCAAAAAACGCATTTTGCTCTTCCGAAATAGGAAAAAGCTCTTCGTAATATTCTACAAGGTTTTGAATTGTTTCCATAATATATATTATACAACATTATGCAATTTCTTCAACACACCTAGAAATATATACGCATTTTTGATAAAATCAGCATATCAATATAGCATTTTAGCGAGGCATATATATGAGGATTTGCAAACTTGGTGAAGATGTGTTAAGAGAAAAGGCTGTGCCTGTTACAGAAGTAACGGACGAGATGAGAGCAATTTTCAACGAGATGTTTGAAACTATGGTCAGTGCAAACGGTGTTGGCTTAGCCGCTCCTCAAATCGGGCTTTCTGAGAGGTTCTTTGTTATCATCGCTGATGATGAGGTTCGTCGTGTATTCGTTAATCCGCAGATTATCTATAAATCAGAGGAAACTTCGAGCTATGAAGAAGGCTGCTTGAGTATTCCTGGCGTTTATGAAGAGATTGTGCGCCCGTCAAAAATCACTGTGCAGGCGTTGAACGAGTTTGGTAAGCCGTTTACCCTTGAAGCAGACGGAATGCTTGCTCGCATTATTCAGCACGAATATGACCATCTCGACGGCATTTTGTATATTGACCGCGGAGAAGATGAGTTTAAAGAAAAGACGGTGGAACAGTTCAAGAAGAGAGCTGAAAGAGCTGCAAAAAAGGCAGAGGCGAAAGCTCGTAAGCAAAAGAGCATTGCAGCAAAATTGGAAGCGAAAAAGAAAGGTGCGAAATGAGTTTACGAGTCTTATATGCGGGTACTCCTGAACCGAGTGCGAAAGTGCTTGAGTATCTAATCGAAAATCAAGGCGAAAAATATGAGATTGTCGGTGTGTTGACCAATCCTGCGAGTGCAAAGAGAAGAAGCAGTGCACTTATTCCGACTGCTGTGGCGTGTGTGGCAGAGAAAAACGCTCTGCCTGTGTTTACGCCTGAGCATTTGGATTCTCACTTTAGAGCGCAAATCGAGCCTTTGAAAGCTGATTTATTTGTCTGCTTTGATTATGGACATATTTTTGGTCCGAAGTTTTTATCGATGTTTTCTCTTGGCGGAATAAATTTGCACCCGTCGTTATTGCCAAAGTACCGCGGTTGCACGCCTGTTCCTTATGCAATCCTTAACGGAGATAAAGAAACGGGAATAACGCTACAGAAAATAGCTCTTGAAATTGATGAGGGCGATATTGTAGCGCAGGAGTCATTTCTCCTTGATGGCAGTGAAACAACAGATAGCCTTATGGACGGCATTGTCATAGAAAAAGGCAAAGTGATGATAGAAGAAACTCTTTGTAAAATTGCCTCATCATTTGACGGAGAGAAGTACTCGATGATAGAAGGGAAAAAACAAGAAGGAGAGGCTTCGTATACACCTTTTATCTCGCGGGAAGATGGAAAAATTGATTGGTCAACAGCGGCTGATGCTATTGAAAGGAAGATTAGAGCTTATACATCAAAGCCGTCTTGCTTTACTACAAATGGCGGAGTTGAGCTAAAGATATTGAAAGCTCACGTTTATAAAGGCGATGAGACTTCATTTGCGCTTGAGGGGAAAAAAATTGGTGAAGTTATTGCTTTTGTAAAAGGCGATGGCATTTTAATAAAAACGCAATCAGGTTTGCTATCTGTAACAGAGTTGCAATGGCAAGCAAAAAAGGCTGTTGATTATAAATCGTTTATGAATGGCGCAAGAGGCTTTGTAGGAAGCGTTTGCGAATAATTATTGTAGAAGAGGTCGTTGAGGTCTTTTTATGGAAGAAATGGAAGCAACAGAAAAAAAAGTAAAAAAGCAGCACCCTGTTTTTACTTTTTTTATAGCTGCGATTAGTGCCGTTATTTTAACAGGGGTCATTTCGCTTGCAGTCTTTGCATTGGCTGTTAGAGGAAGTGAAGAGGTTTTAGTTCCAGATGTTGTAGGAAAAGAGCTCACAAGCGCATTGCAAGAAATGCAGTTAAAAGAACTTTATCCGCGCCTTGTTTTGCGCTATAGCGACAGCGCAGAGGAAAAAGGAAAAGTGTTAGAGCAAAATCCTGTTGCAGGGTCTATCGTAAAAGCAGGAAGAAGAATAACTCTTACGGTAAGCCGTGGATATGTTGCAACTCACGTTCCTGATTACACGGGACATCTTTTAGATTATGCGCGCCTTAGTGTAAAGTCTATGACGTGGGCAGATGGCAGTGCGCTCATTACTATTGCGGACCCTTTGTATAAAACAAGTTCTCTTCCCGAAGGTACTATTATTTCTCAAGAGCCTGCGCCGTCTACTCCTATCACAGACGCGATAGAAATGACTTTTGTAGTGAGCAAGGGAAATGGCTCATCAAAAACAGAAGTTCCTGAGTTAGTGGGAAAAGGAGTGAGCGAAGTTCTTTCTATTATGGAAAGCTCTAAACTCATTTTTGATTTTACCTCGCACATTGCACTTGAGGGAGAAAAAGCTGGTACGGTTACTTCTATGCAAAACTTTGATAGCAAGAGCATAAAAGAATACTCTCATGTCTCGGTCGATTTTGCTTTTCCTGAAATGGCTGAAAATGCAGAAGACGTAAAGAGCGTTTACGGTATATTTGAAGCACAAATCACAGAGTATCCGTATCCTGTGCCAATGACGTTGACGGCTGTGAGTAGTGAGGGAGAAACAATTACTATCGGTTCTATAATGCACAAGGGAGGACGGGTAACTATTCCGTATGCTGCTGCGAATGGTTCTCGCTTTACTTTGAATGCACCAGGAAAAGAAATCACGCAATAATTTTATAGTTTGATATAGAACGGGGGAAGAAATGAAAAGACCGCTTGTTTGTCTTACGCTAACGGGTAGCACTTTATCAGAAAATATCGCTACGATAGAGTGCTATAGGAAATATATCGATGTTGTGGAGCTGCGTGTCGATTTCCTAGAAGAAAATGAGCGGCTTTATATAAGAAATTTTCCTGCAATGGTAGGTTTGCCGTGTATCTTGACGATTAGACGCAAGATAGACGGTGGCAAGTTTGACGAGGGGGAAGCTGCTCGCACTGTTCTTTTTGCGAGAGCAATGGCGTTTGCGGAGCAAAACAGCAATAAGAATTTTGCGTATGTGGACTTTGAAGAGGATTTTCATGTGCCGAGTTTGCAAGATAGTGCGTTTGCGTTCGGTACAAGAGTAATCCGCAGTGTTCACGATATGAAAAATCCTATCACAGACATCGCAGGAAAACTGAACTCTCTTCGTACTACTGGCTATGAAATCCCAAAAATCGCCTTTATGCCGAAAACACTTTCTGATGTTACCAATTTGTTTCAGCAGGCGAAAAAGCTGAACTCGAGCGAGCAGATTCTTTGCGCGATGGGACATTTAGGCACTCCGAGCCGTATTCTTTCTGCAAAAACTCATTCATATTTAACGTATACTTCTGCGGTGGAATCAAATGATAAGTTGCAAAATTTGGGACACATGGACCCTATAACGCTTCACGACATTTATCATTTCCAATCTATTACCGAAGATACTGATGTGTACGGCATTACAGGCTGGCCATTAAAAGCGACGTTGAGCCCTGCTATTCATAACGCAGGATATGTAAAGCGGAATATAGACGCTGTGTATATTCCGATACGCAGCGAAACTATTGAAGATGCGATAGAGTTTTGTAATGAAGTTGGTGTGAAAGGGCTTTCTGTTACTATTCCTCACAAAGAAAGTGTTTTAGCGGACTTGAAAGAAGTGTCATCGCAGGTGGGGGAAATTGGCGCGAGCAACACTATCATAAATAAGGGCGATTATTGGATTGGCGACAACACAGATGCGCTCGGTTTTTCAAGAGCTCTGTTGGAGTTTACGAAGTCAAAGAATTTGGCGCATTGGAAAGTGGCTCTTATTGGTGCGGGCGGAGCTGCAAAGGCGGTTGCTTATGCGCTCAAAACGCTTGGGGCAAAAGTATGCGTATTCAATCGCACTGCGTCCCGTGCGAAGCATTTGGCGGAGCAATTCGGAATGAAGTGGTCAACACTGAGCGTCGAGAATGAAAAGGTGCTAGAAAAGTATTCTGACCTTATTGTGCAAACAACGAGTGTCGGAATGGGAAGCTCTGCACCTTCTTCAAGCAGCAATGACCCGATTTATTTTTATGATTTTACTGGGCATGAAATGGTATTTGATATAGTGTATGTGCCTGAGATTACTCCGATTATGGCGAGAGCCGAAAAGGCTGGGTGTCGGGTATGCAATGGCTTTAATATGCTAAAATACCAAGGATATAAGCAATTTGAATTGTTTACAGGAGAAAACTATGAAGAGTAAAGATGAGCAAAAGGTGCTTGCTGCAACTACAGCAATCGACACTCTTATTCAAAAAGGCAAGATTTTCAGCGGAATGAAAATAGGTCTTGGAACAGGAAGCACTGCAATTCCTGCCGTTCGTCGCCTTGCCGAAAGAATCAAAGATGGCACGCTCAAAGATATAAAAGCTGTTGTTACGAGCTTTCAGACGCAAAACGAGTGTATTGAGCTTGGTATCCCTGTGTATACGATGAATGACAAGGCTATTGGCGGACATCTTGACCTTGCAATAGACGGGGCTGATGAAATTGATTTGAACTCTGATTTGATAAAGGGCGGCGGCGCGGCTTTGCTGAGAGAGAAAATCGTTGCGTATAATTCTGATACATTCGTTATCGTGGCAGATGAGAGCAAAAGCGTGGAAAATGAGGGAACTGGATTTCCTTTGCCTGTAGAAATCATTGGTGAGGCGATGACTCCTGTTGTGAATGCTCTTGAAAAACTTGGTGCAAAATGTACTTTGCGCGAGGGTGTGAAAAAGTGCGGACCTGTTATCACTGATAACGGCAACTGGATTATTGATTGCAAATGGGATTCGCCTGTTATTCCTGTTGCGCTAGAAGATGAAATCAATGACATTCCTGGCGTTGTGGAAAACGGATTTTTTACAAAGATTCACCCCATCGTCTTTATCGCTCATTCTGATGGCTCTGTAGAAGAAAGAGAGTAATCAGTAGTTTTTTTGAAAATACAAATCTTATTAAATACAGGGGGAAGGTGTATATCTTACCCCCTGTATTTTTCTAATCTTACCGACTGTATTGACAGGTAGTGCAAAGGCGCGATATATTTTGTTAATATTATTTTCTTTTTTACAAACGTTTTTATAAACTATAATTTTTGCTTGTATTATAATGCTTTATACTGTTTTATTAACAGAATCTTTTTTATCAACTGTATACAGAATGTACACAGAAAAAGGCGGTATTTTATGAGCAGATACAAGCAACCGTATAGTTTATACAAGCGCGGTAAATATTGGTATTACAAAACTTATGCTCTCGACGGCTCGCGAACTTGCGGCAAAACAACGCATTGCACAAGCAAAAACGCCGCGCGGATTTTTTGCGATTCGCTCTTTTTGTCGGGGGCATTGGTTACTACTTCAAAGAAGTTCTCCGATTATGTAAAGGGCTTCTTTGATAGCGATAGCGTATATCTTTCTGACAGAAATAAGCCTTTGAGCAAAAATACTGTTTTGAGTTATAAAAAACTTTTGAAAAATCACATTTTCCCGTATTTTAAAAACTTTGATTTATCTGATATTACGCTTTCTTCGGTTAAGACGTGGCGAGTTTCCCTTATAAATAATAAATTATCTCCTCGTACTATAAATGTCTGTACAATGGTACTTAATGTCATTTTGAAGTCCGCCGTAAATGATTTTCTTATAAAAATAAATCCTCTAGACAATCTTTCGAGATTATCTAGCGACACTGTGCGCGATAGTTTCTCTCGCAATGAAGTACGCTCTGTCTTTCAGTCGACAGGCATTGATAACTCATTTGTATTGCTCCTCGCATTAACGGGTATGCGCTTTTCAGAATTGTACGGCGTTACGCAAAATGACATTGTGAACATCGACGGCGTGAACTTCGTGTTTTTGCAACACCAAAAAGATAAAGACGGTGAGCTCGTTCCGCTAAAAACACGAACAGCGCGCTATATTCCGCTTTCTCCTCGGCTTGTGCCTTTTGTACGGTCAATGAATGTAGCTCATTCACAAGCGTGTATAAGACTTCGCTTGCAAAAAGTTTTCGCTTCTTTAGATAATGCAAAAGAACGAAAATTGTCTTGTCATTCGTTCCGCCACTTCTTTATCACTGACGCAAAAGCGCAAAATATAAACCCGCAAAAAGTAGAAGTAATTGCGGGTCATACGCTCGGCGGTATTGAAAAAACATACACGAATTTTCGCCCGTCCGATTTAGTAGATATTATCGCTTGGCAAGATGAAATGTTGGATTTTATACAAGCCGTTTGACAAATAAAAAGCCTGTCGCAATTAAACATATTATCAATAACAAGCCCGTAACAATTAACGCTATTAAAAAGTTGCGGGCTTTAATCTTCTCTTTGAGATACGCTTCTTTCGTTTCGGCTATCTGCTTTTGCTGGCTCTGGATTGTCGCCTGTGCGCTCGCTATCGTCTGCGCTGTTCTGGCTTCTAATGTCGTTAATGAGTTTCTCAAGTTCCGCGTCTGTTCCCGCTCCGCTTTCAGATTGTTCAATAAGTTCTCCGATTCCGTCCGCAATATCTCGACTTCGCTCTTCAATTCGGATAGCGTTTTCTCTCTCGTCTGCCTGTCGCTCTTGTAATTCTGCAATATCGTTTCTAACCGCTGTATCTGCGCCTCCGATATTGTGTAAGTCTGTGCTTTTACAACCGCACAAAAAAGCAAGCATAAGAGAATTAAGAAAAATCTTTTTCTCATTCTTTCCCCCTTTCATTTTTTCAAATTCCCCGTTACCTGCGCAATGTCTGTCCACGTCGTGAAAAACAACAACAAAATGCACGTCAAGCTCGGTATACCAAAAGATACCGCTATCGCTTGCCAGCTCGCGCCTTTGTACGCACTCAAAAGCCCCGCAACAAACGATACAAGTGCAAACAAAAATGCAAGCAGTCTTCGCATAGAAAAAGAGTTATCGCTCTCTTGAAAAATATTCGGTCTGCTCATATTCACTTCCCCCTTAGATTTCTTGCCCTCAATATACGCATACAAAATGCTGTAGTTAAATACCGAGTGCTTTTATTGGCGGCTCGTGCGGGTCTTCAAGGACTTCTCCGCGATTATTCACCACGCGAAAATGCGTCTTGCTTATTCCGCCCTGTTTGATTTTTTGAATAAGCGCGTCAATGTGGCGGTGTTTATTTTTGATTGACGGGTAAAATTCAGTTTTGCCGTTTGTGAATGTGCCGATTTCGCAAAAATGCCCCGCGTAGTCCAGCACTTTCAAAAAGCGGTTTATGATACTCGCGCTGTCGGTGATGTTGTCAAGTCCGTCGATTCGGTGCGTTTCCTTTGCCCATTGCCACGTTTCATTTATTTGCTCTGCCGTAAGCTCGCGCCCTGTTTTCATCTGTGCGACATCTGCACACGAAATAAAAAAACAGCCGATTTTCTGTATTTTCTCATTCAGTCTTTTGTCTGTCTGTTTTATCAATTCCATAGATTCTCCTTAATCGAGTGGGTTCCACGTTTTGCGTGTTTCCTGTCGCCTGTATTCGTCCGATACGATGTATCGCGTCGGGTGCTGTGCAATATCGCTCATCACGGCATATCGCGCCGCGTCGTATGGGTGGTCTTCAAGTGCGGTGTCGATGTCTTCTTGACAATTCGGGTTTGGTGTCAAGGTGGGTATCGTGCGGATAAAGCCCTCGCATTCGGGTGCGACTGTCAACATTGGTATTCCGTTGTGGTCTGTGTTCTCAAGCATTTGATAGAAAAGGATTAAACCGTTCTTTCGGTCGTTGTTTCCCTTTATCATCTGCCAGCCGTATTTTTCAAAAACTTCTGCAATGCTCGGCGCGTCGTCGGCTTTGTTCCAAATTGCTGGGTCTGCAACACAACAGCTTACGCCCTCCGTGCTTGCAATTTCAAAAGCCCGTTTTGCGAGATTGTCGCTTCCCTCTTTCACTCCTACATTGTATTCTCCCTCCTTGCAACCGTATATTTCACGATACATATACATTCTGCCCTCTGCGTTGACTGCCCAAAATTGCAAGTCATACGGGCGCGAAAAGCCCCAGTCCAAAGAACAAAACTTAAACCAGTAGCGATTATCAAGAATAAAATGCGGTCTAACGTGCGTTTGCCTATTGAAAATAGAAAACACGTTGCCTGCGAAAATGTCCCAGTTTCCCTCCAAAAGTGCCCTCCTCTGATGTGGCGGTAACATCATCATTTTTGCTTCATAATCGGGGTCGTTCTGCATTAAGATTTTATTGTCGTACAGCGTGGACGGGATAAAGCAACTTGAATAAATGCGCTCGCTTCCGTCTTGAAGTTTTACCGACGTTTTGTAAATCGTATTCGGCTCTTTGCCTGTCATAAACCGCTGTTTTATCCAGCCTTGACCTCTTCCGCCGGGGTTGCCCGTGCCTCTGATATAGCTTTTGTTTCCTGCCGCGCTTCGCAAGCGAGATTGCATATAATCCCACGCATACGGGCTTGGATAATTCCCTAGCTCGTCAAAACCGACATAAGAAAATTGCTGTCCTTGGTAAATTTCAACGTCCCTGTCGCTTTCAAGATATGCAAATTGTATTGTCGCGCCGTTCGGGAAAAAATAAATATTGTTACCGAGTGCGTTCTTTTGCTTAAATTGCGCGCCCATTGGTAAATATAGCTCGTTCGCCCGTCTTAAAAGCTCCCCTAATTGTACGGTGGTTTGTCTAAAAATGATTGCTCGGTATGTCCTGCCATATTTCACTACGCCTGAAAAGCAATCCATTAAAAGAAAGTCGCTTTTTCCGCCTCCAGCAGCCCCTCCGTAAAATAGTTCTGTCGCTGGGCAAGAAAGTGCGATTGCTTGCTTTGGCTGTGGCTTCCACAAAACACTCATTGCTCGCCCTCGCTTTTAGGTGCATTGACGGCGTTCCATTGGTCAACGTCCTTTTCTTTGTCTGCAAGCATAATAACGGGCATTTCCGCTGTAATTTCGGGAGATTCGCGGATAAGGTTGTAATACTTCATCAATTTTGTTTGCGCTTTTTCGCGGTCGGCTAAAACAACTCTCGCGCCCATTTGCACGCCCATCGAATACTGCGGTATGATTTGCGCAATACATTTCGCCTTGTCGCCTAATTCAGCAAGCGATGTTTTTAATCTCCCGTTTTCGTCCACGATGTCGGCGGGGTTATAGCTCGCTTGGATAAAAAGGTCGTGGAGCAGTTTATAGATATTCTCCGCGTCGGCTTCGCTCTGTACGCTTTCGATGAGAAGTTTTATTGCTTTTTTTACATTCGGCTTTTTGAGAAGTCTGTTTGCAGTAACTGCCGCGCTTGTTTCGTCCTGCCCCGTAACTTTCATTGCGGCTTTCGTGCCGTTCCAAAAACAAGTATCGTCTGTGCAAAATGCTAAAACAAATTCCCTCTCTCTAGCCTTTAGTCCTTCGTCCCACATTTTACAGTGATAAACCTACTTTTGATAAAAGCATTGTACACGTTAGCGCAATTATCGCCTTGAAAATGTAGTCTACAATGACAGTCCATTTTTCCGCCCTCGTTTGCAATGGTGCAAGCTCTAATGCTTTTATTCTCGCCTCGTGCGCATTTACAGCGTCTAAAAAATTGCTCACACTCTTTTGCAAATCGCTAATATCTCGCTGTTGCAAGGCGTCTGTCGTCAACAGCTTTTCAAGGCTTTCTAGTTTGCCCTCGATGTTCGTTAGCCTGTAGTTTAGCGTTTCAAGCTCGGCTGTATCTCCCATATCTTCCCCGTTCTTTTACCACTTCTTCGCCCACGCGCCCCACGCCGAAGCCTGCGCATTTCCATTTCTTACCCACGCACTGCTACTTTGATACGCAATTTGTATAACAGTTCCGCCTGAAATATCGAGCCACGGTACAATCGTTTCTAATGCGCAATATGTGCCTGCCGCGCCTAGTCCCATTGTTTTCATATCTTTAAATTCCCACTTCACCATTAAGCCGTGCGTATTCTGTATATACCACATCGGCGATTGGTTATCATTCCGCGTGTCGCTTAATGTGTAAGTCGGTGCAAGGTGAGAAATAATCTCTCTCACGCTTCCCGTTGTCTTTGCGTCAGCGTTCAATGTATCAATCTTCGCTTGCATTGCATTGTCTGCGTCGAAAAGCTCGTTTTCTGCATTTATCGCCCGCTCTTTTTCCTCTGTAAGTTTTTCCTCTAGCTTGGTCGCAATGCCTAAAGAAATTGCACTTGCAACGATTTTCGCGTTTGCAACATCAGTTTCTCTCTCTGTTTTCTCCGCGTCAATATTCACCTGCAAGCTCTCTTCTGCCCCTGTCGCCCTCTCATTCTCCGAAAGAATACGGCTGTAAATCGTTTCACTCTCGTTTCTGCATTTCTCCGTCAAGTCAGAGATTGCTTTCTCTCTCGCTTCTTTCTCTGCCAAAACCGCCGCAATGCGCTCATCAATTTCTTTCTGCACAATCGGCTTTAGCACGTTCTGAAAAAAGTTCTTAAATTGGTTCTGCAAAAAATACTTTGATACAAACTTCATATTCTGCCCTCCGCCTTACATCTGAAAATCAGTCGTTGAAAAATCAAGGTCTGCGCTTTCGTCCGTCGATTCATTCAACTGTTTTGAAATCTCGTTTATTGCCGCAAGTCGTGCCGCACTTTCTTTGTCGGTCGCGTCTTTTAAGGCGGCTTCGCGGTCGGCTCGTTCTTTGGCTATCGCGTCGCGGTTCGCTGTAATTGCGCTGTTCATTGCCGCCGCGTCTTCCGTATGCCCCGAAATCCAGTCTGCAATTTCTTTCAACGTATCAAGACTTTCGGGCGCATTCGCAATTAAAGCGGCTATCGCGTCCGTAACCGACTTTTTCACGCTTCCCGTCGTTGCCTCGTCCGCATTAAGCACATCAATTTGCGCTTGCAATGTTACTTCTGCCGCTAGAGAGCGTTCATTTTCCTTGTCGATATTCCCCTGCAAGCTCTTTTCTGCGCTTTCTGCCCTCGTCTTTTCCGCGTCAATCTTTGCGCCTATCACGTCCGCCGATTGCGATATAGCCTCGTTGCGTGCGGTAACCTCTGCTTCGTCTGCGGCGCTTCGCTCTGCAATTTCCGCCTCCAGAGCCTCGTTTACTTTCTCAAGGCTTCCTGCAACACTATCATTGCTAGACTGTTGCAACGCTGCAACAAGTTCTATAATCTCATCGTCTTTCGCTTTTCGCTTGTCTTCCTCGCTTGTAATCGCTCGTATTCGCTCTTCAATTTCCTTAGCAATATCTTCATTGAGTGTTTCAAGGTAATTTGCTATCGTCGTGCCGTTATACGTTCCTGCGCTCGCGTTTTCAATAACACTCTTTTTCATTGCGTCCGCGCCTGCCGTTGCTCCGTTTCTAACTACAAAGCTCGATTTTCTGCCGTCGCTCAATTCAAACACGCACACATTCGCGCCGCCGTCCGTATCGCTCGCTTCTGTCTGCGTAATGCTTTTTATGCCGACACCGTCTTTACCGTCCGCGCCTTTTTCGCCCGTCGCGCCTTTACTTCCTGTCGCGCCGTCTTTGCCGTTTTTGCCGTTGAAAACAGAAAATGTTTTTTTCGTGTTGTCGTCAAGCGTGATTGTGATTGTCGTTTTTCCCGTCGCGTCCGTCGCCTCGATGTCTATCGACTTTATGCCGCGTCCGTTCGCTCCTGCCGCCCCTGCCGTTCCGTTTGGTACAGAAAACGTCTTTTTCGTATTGTCGTCAAGCGTAACGGTAAGCGTTTCTCCTGTTTTAGAAATGTCTTTTATTCCGCGCCCGTTCGTCCCGTTAGTGCCGTTCGTTCCGTCTTTGCCTTTGACATTGCCTAAAAGATACTTGTATTCAGCCATAAAAAGCTCCGTTCTATTCGATTGCAAAATTTTAGCAAAAACTGAAATAAAAGTTTATAAAAATGGGGGGTGTTACTAAAAAGTATGCTAGTATAAAAGCAACAGGGAAAAGTGATATAATAA
>ERZ842401.2292-NODE-2292-length-25753-cov-5.515682_pt1 | contig 25753 bp, 14 predicted proteins | sample MGYA00521270_ERZ842401 | MGnify/ENA primary metagenome ERZ842401 (study PRJEB31892, sample SAMEA3878208) | bioreactor metagenome | biome: Moose rumen | place: Sweden | collected 2011-10 | study: EMG produced TPA metagenomics assembly of the PRJEB12797 data set... | reverse complement strand
TCCGCAATTAATATACCACTTAACTAACATGTCAAAAGAACAAGAACGTGCAGAGCTGCATCGAGTGATTTGGAATATAGCCAATGACCTGCGTGGCAGTGTTGACGGCTGGGATTTTAAGACTTATGTCTTGGGAATGCTATTCTACCGTTTTATCTCGGAGGATCTAACACGCTATCTCAACAAACTAGTTGCAGAAACGGGAACAACTGACTTTGATTATGCTTCGTTGAGCGATGAAGAGGCTTTACGTGCCAAAGACCAGACTGTGCAAGAGAAAGGCTACTTCATCTTGCCTAGTGAGTTGTTCCAAAATGTCGCCAAGCGTGCGAAAAACGACGATGCTCTCAATGAGACATTAAAGCGCGTGTTCACCAATATCGAGGGAAGCGCAAAAGGCACGCCCAGCGAGCCTGACCTTAAAGGTCTGTTCAGCGACTTTGACGTGAACAGTAACAAACTCGGCGGAACTGTCGTTCAGCGCAACGCCAAGCTGACAAGCATCATAGAGCGCATTGCTGACTTCAAACTTGGCGGTGAGCTTCAAGAAGCCAACACCGACATCTTTGGCGATGCCTACGAATACCTGATGACCATGTATGCGAGCAATGCCGGCAAGAGTGGCGGTGAGTTCTTCACGCCACAAGAAGTTTCTAAGTTGCTGGCACTCATTGCTATTGATGGTAGAGAAACCATAAACAGAGCGTATGACCCTGCCTGTGGCAGCGGTTCGCTACTGCTACAGTTCCGCAAACTCATGGGCGACAACGTTAAGAACTTCTATGGTCAGGAGATAAACATTACAACCTACAACTTGTGCCGCATCAACATGTTCTTGCATGGGGTAAACTTTGAGAAATTTGACATCGCTCTTGGTGACACTCTCATTGATCCACAGCATTGGGATTACGAGCCATTTGATGCCATCGTCTCAAATCCACCATATTCAACAAAGTGGGTGGGTGATGGTGACGCAACGCTTATCAACGACCCACGCTTCTCTCCTGCTGGCGTGCTTGCCCCAAAGAGCAAGGCCGACCTTGCTTTCACGATGCACATGCTGTCATGGCTCTCGACAACTGGCACTGCAGCCATTGTTGAGTTTCCTGGAGTATTGTATCGAGGCGGTGCCGAAGGCAAGATTCGCAAATACTTGATTGAGAACAACTACGTTGACACCGTTATACAACTTCCAGATAATTTGTTCTTTGGTGTCTCTATCGCAACATGCATCATAGTCCTCAAAAAGTCGAAAGGCGACAACTGCGTGCTGTTTGTTGACGCTAGCAATGAGTTTGTACATGAAGGAAATAAGAATAAACTATCGGAGGATAATATCGAGCGCATCAAGGATGCTGTTTTTTCTCGCACAGAGGAGCAACATTTCACTCGTCTTGTAAAGAATCAAGATATTGCTGAGAAAGACTACAACCTGAGCGTGAGCAGCTATGTCGAGAAAGAAGACACTCGCGAGGTTATCGACATCGTTAAACTCAATGCCGAGATAGAGCGCATAGTCGCCCATGAGAATGAACTGAGAATGGCTATCAATAAAATCATAAACGAATTAAGATGAAGAAAACTGAAACACCAACAGATATCATTAAAACCGATTCTAATGGCGTTACAAGTGCTATTAACGCCGAATTACTTGCTGAAGTCAACAACAGCATTATTGTCATAAAAGAGCAACCAGTCATAATTGATGCTGATGTGGCCGCTCTTTACGGCGTAGAGACTAAACGCATTAATGAAGCTGTTCGCAACAACCCTAACAAGTTCCCTAAAGAGTATATGTTTGAACTTACTCCAAAGGAAGTTGCATATTTGCGGTCGAAAATTTCGACCACAAAATTTTCAAGCAAATCACGTGTACAGCCTAAAGTCTTTACAGAAAAGGGGTTATATATGTTAGCTACCATCTAAAATCATGAGCGAGATAGAGAAACTTATACAGGAGCTCTGCCCAGAGGGAGTGCCGTTTAAAAAACTCAATGATATGTGCCATATAAATAGGGGGGTTAGAGTCGTAAGAAGTGAACTTGCAGAATCTGGGAAATACGAGGTTTTCCAGAATAGTTTAACCCCATTAGGGTATTATGATAAATCTAACAGTCCTTCAAATACAACCTTTGTTATAAGTGCAGGTGCAGCAGGACAAATAGGATTCAGTAAAAAACCTTTTTGGGCAGCTGATGATTGTTTGTTAATTCGTACATCTGATTTTATTGAAAACAAATATGTATATTATTGTTTGTTGAATAAGCAACAAAATATTATTTCACAAGTTAGAAAAGCAAGTGTTCCTAGATTATCAAGAAAAGTTATTGAACAATTTGAAATCCCTGTGCCACCGTTAGAGGTTCAGCAAAAGATTGTTGAGATTCTTGACAATTTCACAAGCCTCACAGCGGAGCTGGAGGCGGAGCTGGAGGCAAGGAAGCGGCAGTATGAATACTACCGCAATCTGTTGCTCACCTTCAATCCCGTCGCCAACGGCGCCGTGACCGGAGGAGAGCAACAGATAGGGGATGGTTTCACCCCCCCATTAAGTCGCTGAATATTAAGTATTTAAGTTTTGGAGAAATGGGAACGTTTATTCGCGGAAAATATCTACAGAAGAGAGATTTTGTTAATAGTGGGTATCCTTGTATTCACTATGGGCAACTCTATACTTATTATGGTACTTCCGCAGACAAAACAATATCATTTGTGTCTCAAGAAGTGGCAGAAAAGTCATCAATAGCATCAAAAAATGACTTGTTGATTACATTGACAAGTGAAAATGAAGATGATGTATGCAAGCCCTTGGCATGGTTAGGTGAAGAAGATATTGCTGTTAGCGGACACATGGTTATCTACAAACATAATCAAAATCCTAAATATCTTTCTTATCTTCTTCAAAGCGAACAATTCTTTATTGATAAAAGAAAAATTGCTCATGGGACTAAAGTCATAGAAGTTAAACCAGATAATTTAGCGAAAATTGTCGTCCCTATCCCACCTCTTGACGAACAAGAGAGGATTGTCGCCATTCTTGACAGCTTTGAGACGCTTGTCAACGACCTTACTGCAGGTTTGCCTGCCGAGATAGAGGCACGTCGCAAGCAATATGAATATTACAGGAACAAACTGCTAACATTTAAAAAGATAGCATGAAACAATATAACCTCATCAGCGAGAACGAAGAAAGTACCGTCATTGCTCAATATGAGTCACAGGTGGTGCATGAAAGCGAATACCAAAGTGAAGCAGAGCTAGAGAAAGCCTTCATCCGTCAGCTTGAAGACCAGAAGTATGAGCGATTGCACATCCACAATGAAAAAGACCTTATCGCCAACCTACGCAAGCAGATTGAGCGATTAAACGACTATACTTTCACCGATGATGAATGGAAACGGTTCTTCGAGGGCAACATTGCTCGTCGCAACGACGGCATAGAAGAAAAATCGTTCATTATTCAAGAGGATTACATCCAGGTTCTCGAGCGTGATGGTGGTGAATTGCCAATGAACATCTACCTCATTGACAAGAAAAACATACACAACAACTCGCTTCAAGTCATAAACCAGTATGAGGAAGAAGGCGGGACTCACAACACCCGCTATGATGTGACAATTCTTGTCAATGGTTTGCCACTGGTTCATGTGGAGCTGAAGCGACGTGGAGTAAGCATTAAAGAGGCATTTAACCAAATAAACCGCTATCAGCGCGAAAGCTTCTGGGCTGGCACAGGACTTTATGAGTATGTGCAGCTATTTGTCATCAGCAACGGCACTGAGACCAAGTATTACAGCAACACAACACGCGACGCCCACATCAAGGAGATTCAGAAGCATAATCCAAAGAAAGGCCGCAAGCAGACCAGCAACAGCTTTGAGTTCACATCTTATTGGGCTGACGCTACCAATAAGCCCATTCTCGACTTGATAGACTTTACCCTTACATTCTTCTCGAAGCATGTCATCCTGAAAGTCCTTACCAAGTATTGCATTCTCACCAGTGAGAAACTGCTTATGGTGATGCGACCATATCAGATTGTGGCTTGCGAGCAGATTCTTGACCGCATTATTCGTGCCAAGTATCTGCGCACCTACGGCTCTATTGAGGCCGGTGGCTACATTTGGCACACTACAGGTAGCGGAAAAACCCTCACCTCGTTCAAGACGGCACAGATGGCATCGAAGTTGGAGTTTATTGACAAGGTCCTTTTCGTTGTTGACCGCAAAGACCTTGACTATCAAACGATGAAAGAGTATGACCGTTTTGAGAAAGGTGCCGCCAACAGCAACACCAATACGACTATTCTGCGTCGGCAGCTTCAAGACCCCGATTGTCACATCATCATCACCACGATTCAGAAACTCGCCACACTAATCAAGAAGAATGCCGAGTTTGAGGCCTATCAAAAGCACATCGTGTTCATCTTTGATGAGTGCCACCGCTCGCAATTTGGCGACATGCACCAAGCCATCATCAAGAAGTTCAAGAAATATTACATCTTTGGCTTCACCGGCACACCCATCTTCCCACAAAACTCCAGCAGCAATGCCCATCCCAACCTGAAGACCACCGCACAAGCGTTTGGCGACAAGTTGCACACCTATACCATTGTTGATGCCATCGCTGACCAGAATGTGCTTCCCTTCCGTGTGGAATATATCAGCACGATGAAGAAGCAGGAAAACATTGACGATGATGATGTGTGGAACATTGACCGTGAAAAGGCGTTGATGGACGAGCGACGCATTAAAATAGTCACTAAGTATATTATCGACCACTTCAATCAGAAGACCAAGCGCAACGACAAGTCATACGTGTTCCGCAAGCTGCAGAACATCGAGGAAGTGGCGAAGACCAAAAAAGGCAAGGATGTGGAGGAGGTAAAACTCGCCACAAGGCTTACTGGATTCAACTCGATTTTTGCCGTCGCCTCAATTCCTATGGCTCGCCTCTATTATAACGAGTTCTTGAAACAGATGCAAGAACGGCCAGAGGCAGAACGCTTAAAGATTGCCACAATCTTCAGCTACGGCGTTAACAACGAGGTGAGCGATGATTTCCCCGAAGACGAGAACAGTGAGGACACCAGCGGACTAAGCGACAGCGACCGTGACTTCCTTGAAACTGCCATCGCTAACTATAACGAGCAGTTCAAGACCAACTACGACACATCGAGCGAGAAGTTCCAAAACTATTATAAGGACGTGTCGCTGCGCATGAAGAACCGCAAGATTGACCTGCTTATCGTGGTCAATATGTTCCTCACGGGCTTTGACGCTACCACTCTCAACACCTTGTGGGTTGACAAAAACCTGCGAATGCACGGTTTGTTGCAAGCCTATTCACGCACCAACCGCATTCTCAACAGCATCAAAACATTCGGCAACATAGTTTGTTTCCGTAACCTTGAGAATGCCACCAACGATGCCATATCACTCTTTGGCGACAAAGACGCTTGCGGCATCGTGCTGATGCGCACCTTCGATGAATACTTTGGTGGCTACACCGATGACAAAGGCAAGAGTGTGCCTGGCTACAAAGAACTCATTGACCAGCTGTTTGACGAGTTTCCTGTGGGCGAGCTGATTGTAGGAGAAGAAACCCAAAAACGATTTATACGCCTCTTTGGTGCAATATTGAAATTACGCAATGTTCTTAGCGTGTTTGACACTTTTGAGGAAAAAGATCTCATGACCGACCGTGACTTACAGGACTATTGCAGTATGTATATAACTCTTCATGACCAGCTTCGTCCCGACAAGCACGAAAATACTGAAGTCAACGACGATATCGTGTTTGAGATGGAGTTGATAAAGCAGATTGAAATCAATATCGACTACATTCTAGCACTTGTGAAGAAGTACCACGAGGAGCATACCGTTAACGGACAAATCGAAATCAAGACAGACATTGAACGTGCTATAAACTCCAGCCCGCAAATGCGCAAGAAGAAAGACCTCATTGAAGCGTTTATTGACTCTCTCACACCAACCTCAAACATCGACGATGACTGGAACACATTCGTGCGAGAGCGTATGCAACAAGAGCTTGATGACATCATCGCCACTGAGAACCTGCGCGATGAGCCTGCTCGCAAATTCATCAAGTCTTGTTTTGTCAATGGCGAAGTAGAAACTAGTGGCACTGAGATTGCCCAGATATTACCACCGATGAACCCGTTTGCAATAGGTGGTGATAGGGAGAAAAAGAAAAACTCTGTCATTGAGAAAATTAAACGATTCTTCGAAAAATTCTTTGACCTAATCTCGTTTAATTAAGATATCAATAATTCAGGATAAAAAAAACAATGTATAATAAAACTATGAAACGACTTCTTAACTTGATGCTGGCTGCTGTGCTGGCTTGTGCTGCCTGGGCAGCGGGTAATGACACCTACACCGTGATTGTTTCGTGCGACGGATTGCGCTGGGACTACGCCGAGTGCTACGACATGCCGTTCTTCGACCGCCTCGCCAAAGAGGGCGTGAAGGCGGTGATGCAGCCCTCGTTCCCCACCAAGACGTTCCCCAACCACTACACCCTCGCCACGGGACTATATCCCGACCACCACGGCATTATCGCTAACACCTTCCGTCTGCTAGACACGGGAGAGAAATACAAGATAGGCAGCGAGGAAGCTGGTAAAGGCAAGAACTATGGCGGCGACCCCATCTGGCTCACCGCCAAGCACCAGGGCGTGAAGACCGCCACGGTCTATTGGGTGGGCAGCGACGTGAAAATCAACGGCGAGTACCCCAACTACTGGCAGGACTACCGCAAGAAACCGCTGCTCAAGCCCGAGGAGCGCGTCGATAAGGTGATAGAACTGCTCAACCTCCCCGAGGACAAGCGTCCGCACCTGGTGATGTGCTACTTTGAGGAGCCCGACCACTCGGGGCACAGCTACGGTCCCATCAACAAGAAGACACGCCGCGTTGCCGAGGCTCTCGACGAGCTGCTGTGGAAACTCTGGGCTCGCCTTAAAGCGATTCCCGAGATAGGCGACAAAATCAACCTCATCATCACTGGTGACCATGGCATGACATGGCTCAGCGATGTGCGCGTGGTGCGCAGCGACAACTATGTAAAGAAAGAATGGGTGGAGCATTTCGACGGCGACAGCCCGGCTCTTATCTACACCACCACGCCCGAGTGTGCCGATTCCATCATCAACGCCCTGCAAGGCGTAAATCACATACGCGCATGGAAGAAGGGCGAACTGCCAGAATATCTGCACTACGGCACCAACAAGAACATGAGCGACGTGGTAGTGGTGCCCGACATAGGATGGGTGTTCCGCAACAACAATAAGGTGGGCGGCGGCACTCACGGCTGGGATCCTACTTACAGCGATATGCTCGTGGGATTTCGCGCCATAGGCCCCGACTTCAAGGTGGGCTACATTAGACCTGGAGTGTTCCGCAACGTGTGCATCTATCCCCTACTCGCCCACCTGCTAGGCATCACGCCAGCACCTAACGACGGCGACCTGAATGAAGTGAAAGATATGCTGAAAGTGGCTCCGCCACAGTTTTAGTTGTGCCGCTTCGCTGGTTTTATCGCTCGCGATGCTCGCTAGTTGTGCCGCTTCGCTGGTTGTGGCGCTCGCAGAGCTCGCTAGTTTATGAGCGTGGGCGTTGTTATTGCATTGCGCCGTAAGCACGGCGTTCGCCCACCACAAAAGAACAAAAAAAAACATGAATAACGACATCGACCAATATCACGCAGGAAACACCAGCGCCACATCAAGTGACGACCATCAGGAGGAAGACTACAGCGGCGAGTGGTGGCGTTATCGCCAGTACCACGACAAAGACGGACTGGAGTTCAATGCTGTGGGAGTGATCTTGATGGCTGTAGGAATATTCTTTCTCTTCCAAGACCAGGAAAGGCTCATCTTCATCACTTGCCTAGCCATCAACGTGCTGCTGCATGAATGCGGGCACTATGCCGCCGGCAGGGCGTTCAAGTGCGTGGTGAGGAAGGTCGCCGTGTTCTTTTTCCCTGCAATCACCTATAAGGACAGGGCCACTAGCTTTTACGACCCAGCCACCCACTCCTGGCGCGACACCGTGTGGACTCTAGGCGTGTTGCCCTTTGGAGGATACACCTCCTTTGAGAACGCCACCACCCCTGCTCCTGCCGACAGCAGCCGAAGCCCCTTCGTCAACCACAAGCCGGCATGGCAGCGACTCATCATTCACACCGCGGGCATCCTCGTCAATCTTGCCACCTTCCTCGTGTGCTTCGCCATCAACGGATTCTCTTTCATCAACCCCGCCAATCCCTGGATCAGCTACATGGCATACATGTCGCTTGCGCTCTCCATCCTCAACATTCTGCCACTCTACCCCCTTGACGGTTCTGCCGCCATCACCACCATCTACGAGATGATTACAGGCCGCAAGCCCCCCAAGGCGTTCATGACAGTATTCATCGTCATAGGAGCGGTACTCTTCATCTACCTCTTCTGGATAAACCCCACCTTCCTCAACAAGCTAATCTCACTGATTATGGGACAATAACCAATATAAACAAAGAGAAAGAGCCCCAAAAGTCCCTTTCCCTATAACTCTATACTTTGTACACTAAACTCTAAACTCTAACCTTCAACTTGTGAAGTGCTTGAGCACTTCACAAGTTGAATTAAATCAGAAATTCACGCCGAAGTTGAGGTAGAAGGTGCCATTGCTGCTTGAGTCGTAGTCGCTGTGGCTGATGTTCGCCAAGCCTATATCATAGCACAAGTCAAGGTAGAACATACTGAAACCTGCTCCGCAACCCACACGCAAGCCGCCATCAAAGCGCTTGAAACCTGGCACGCCAAGCTTTGTCTCTTTGCTAAAGGCACCAGCCTTAGTTTTAGTTATATAGTCCTTAATGCTACCATCCACGCCAACGGCCATATATCCACCAAAGAGGGGGTGAATGGAGAGCCCCATATCGGTGTAATAGATGTACTTGAACACCAGTGGCAGCTCTATGTAGCTCAGGCTAGTGGTCCAATTACTGCTCTTGCCGCCCTTGTTCACGTAGCTGAGACCTGTCTCAAAGAATACCGGCGCGCGGTTGGTGATTTCAAAACCTACCACACCACCCAGGTGCAGACCAGTCTTGCTGTCGCCAGCGTAGGTAATAGCATCGCCACCCACATGCGAGAAGGCGGGACCTATGCGCAGCCCAAAGTACATGTCCTTGCCATAGTAGTTCCTGATCCAGCGGCTGTGGCTACGCTCGTAATCGTAGCGATTGTTGCTGGGAGTGGAGCTGTAGTTGTGACGCTGTGCCATCATGGGCAAAGCTGCCATGAGGGCAATCATTGCTAATGTGAATAATTTCTTCATAACCCTAATTTATTGTTAAAGTGAATATTAATTTCCAAACTGCAAAGTTAAGAACATTTTTTTTAAAATGCAAACCGATTTTTCTTGTTATATCCAAAAAATAGCACTACCTTTGCACCAAAATTAAGTGCATAACAAGAGAAATGAAGTTTCTAGATTTTCTTATACTCGAGATGCATTATCCTGATAGCCAATTAGTTGCTATTGAGGACAAAATATCAGCAACTCAATGCACAAAGACCAATTTACCTTCACACCGCTATTAGCATATCTACTAATAGCGGTGTGCGTCTTTTTTTAGACACATTATTATTAATATTATTTACATTTGTAATATTTTTTATTAATCTAATTTTTCTATGCTTAAAAGATTTTACTTCTCAGCGTTGATGATGTTGCTCGCAGGAGCCATATCATTGAACGCACAGATTACCACCTCATCTATCTCGGGTGTAATCGTCGATGAAGCCAATGAGCCTCTCATTGGCGCAGTAGTAAAGCTTGTGCACGAGCCTTCGGGTACAGAGTACAACACCGTCACCAATCTGGATGGACGTTTCTACCTGCAAGGTATGCGTACCGGCGGACCTTACACTGCAACTGTGTCATACGTAGGTTACCAGAACACAGTTGTTACTGGTATCATTCTCGAACTTGGTGAGAACTACAATCTCCAAGAGATCCAGATGAGTGCCGACGCCAACCAGCTTCAAGAGGTAGTGGTAACAGCTACAGGGTCGAAATTCCCTATCGACAAGACTGGTGCATCTACCAACATCACCAATGTGCAGATTACCAGCCTGCCCACCGTTACCCGCAGCATCACCGACGTGACTCGCCTCTCGCCATACGGAGGTAATGGCATGAGCTTTTCAGGTGCCGACGGACGTACCGCCAACTTCACCGTTGATGGTGCCAACTTCAACAACAACTTCGGTTTGAGCTCTAACCTGCCTGGTGGCGGCAACCCCATCTCGCTCGACGCTATCGAGGAGATGCAAGTGGTTATCTCGCCCTACGACGTGCGTCAAACCAACTTCATTGGCGGTGGTGTGAACGCCATCACCAAGAGCGGTAACAACACCTTCAAGGGCAGTGCCTACATCTATCACCGCAACGAGCACATGCGCGGCGACGCCGTTGACGGCGAGCAGATTGCCGGTGCCCGCGAGAAAGACCGCAACACCACCTACGGCTTCACCCTGGGCGGCCCCATCATCAAGAACAAGTTGTTCTTCTTCGTCAACGGTGAGATGGCTAAGATTCCTACTGTTGCCAACCGCTGGCGCGCCTCAGAGAACGGTGTTGCCGATCCCGACAACTACATCTCACGCACCACAGTAGCCGACTTGGCAAGAGTTCAGAAGCATGTAATGGACAAATATGGCTATGACACTGGTTCGTTTACCGACTTCCCCGCCGACGAGAGCAACTACAAGCTGCTTGCCCGCATCGACTGGAACATCACCAACGACCATCACATGGCACTTCGCTACAACTACACAAAGAACAACGTGTGGAACTCTACCAACGGCTCATCGATGGACGGCGGTACACGCTCGGCCTACAACCGCGCTTCGCAGTACTCGATGATTTTTGCCAACGCGATGTACTCGATGCAGAATATCGTGCACTCGCTCTCGTTTGACCTCAACAGCCGCTTGACCGACAACCTGAGCAACCAGTTCCTTGCCACTTGGTCTAAGCTCGACGACGTGCGTGGCAGCAACTCCAGCGAGTTCCCATTCATCGACATCCAAGATGGCACAGGCAACAACGGCAACTATATGGCTCTCGGTTATGAGCTCTTCACTTGGAACAACGCCGTTCACAATACAATCTGGAACATCAAGGACGACATCACCTACTATGCCGGCAACCACAAGATTACCGCTGGCATCAACTTTGAGCACCAGATGGCCGACAACCAGTACATGCGCAACGGTACCGGTTACTATCGCTATGCTAGCGTTGACGACTTCATCAACGGCGCCGCTCCCGAGATTGTGTGCTTGACCTACGGCTATGACGGCGAGACCAAGCCTGCCGCACGCGTGCAGTTCAACAAGGCAGGTATCTATGGACAGGATGAGTGGAACGTTACCGACAAGTTCAAACTCACCTACGGCTTGCGCATCGATGGTCTGTTCTTCAACAATGGTGACCTGATGACCAACAACGCCATCTTGGCTCTTGACTACTATGACAACGACGGCAACGTGCGCAATATCGACACTGGCAAGTGGCCCAAGAGCTCTATCACATTCTCGCCACGCTTAGGCTTCATCTGGGACGTTCTCGGAAACAAGAGCCTCAAGGTGCGCGGTGGTACAGGTCTCTTCTCAGGTCGTCTGCCACTGGTATTCTTCACCAATATGCCTACCAACGGCGGTATGGTTCAATACCAAGCCAACCTCAACGCCAAGAACACCGACATGAGCCAGTTTGAGGGCGGTCTCGTGACCGACGCCAACGGCCATGCCACTATCGCTGCTCTGCAGAACAAGCTCTTCTCAATGGGCTATCCAAGCACTGTTACTCCTGATGACGGAACAGTTCCCTCGGCAGTTAATGGTGTAGATCCCAAGTTTAAAATGCCACAGGTGTGGAAATCGTCAATCGCTATCGACTACGCTCTCCCAGTATCGTTCCCATTTGAGCTCACCGGCGAGTTCATCTTCAACAAGACCGTGAACGCCGTTTCTATCAGCGACTGGTCAATTCCTAGCGTAGGCGGCTTCGCACGCTTCAATGGCGTGGATAACCGTCCTATCTACCCCGAGGGTTACCGCACAGGCCCCAAGGCGTTCGTGCTTGAGAACACCAGCAAGGGCTACGGCTGGAGCGCCAACTTGATGGCAACCGCCAAGCCTGCCGACTGGATTAGCCTCATGGCTTCTTACACCCACACCGTGTCGAAGGAAGTTACCGGTATGCCTGGCTCGGCAGCCGAGAGTGCCTTCACCTACGTGCCCACTTGGGAAGGTCCTAACAACATTCGCCTGCACAACTCGCAGTATGTGACTCCTAACCGCTTCATCGCCAGCGCTACACTGCACGACCGCAGCGGTAACCACTACAGCCTCATCTATGAGACCTGGCAAGGTGGATATAACTACTCTTACATGACCACCAACGACATGAACGGCGATGGCTACAACTACGATGCCATCTACATCCCAACCGATCAGCAGGTTGCCGACCGCGAGTTCCGCTTCGTGAGCGATAACGACCGCGACCGCTTCATGGACTACTTGCACAACGACAGCTACCTCAAGAAGCATCAGGGCGAGTATGCCGAGGGCTACAGCGTTTACAGCCCCTGGGTACACCGCATCGACCTGGGCTACAAGCACGACTTTAACTTCCGTGCTGGCAGCACCAAGCACACCATCCAGCTGAGCTTCGACATGAAGAACGTTCTCAACTTCTTCAACTCCAGCTGGGGCGTGAGCAAGATTTTGAATCCCGCTATCGGCAGCGACGCACGCATCCTCAAGTATGAGGGCGTTGACGCCGACGGATATGCTACTTTCTCTACCAACAAGGCCATCAGCGGCGATACCAAGACTTGGACTCCCAACCACGCCATCGGCCAGTGCTGGAACGTGGCTATTGGCATTAAGTATATTTTCAACTAATTCATTAAAGCAGATTTACGACTATGAAACTAAAATATTTTATTCCCGCTTTTATCGCACTGATAGGTGCTGTGTTGGTCAGCTGCTCCGATGAAGACACAATGACCCTGCTCAACGAGATACAGGTATCTCGCTCCTACGTGCCCATCAACATTGACGGTGGTGAGGCAAGTATCGACATCAATACTACCGACAGCTGGAGCATCGACCCAAGCCAAAAACCTGATTGGCTCACTATCACTCCTATGAACGGCAGTGCCGGAGAAGGCAAAATCACTTTCTCGGCTCCTGCAGCTCCCGACGGACGTGACACCGAGCTGGTGATTGAGTGCGCCGGACGCCAGCAACACATCAAGGTGATTCAAGGTCTTGCCACCGTGCAAGACGCAACTTGTGCCGAGGTTGTTGCCGGTCCCGACAGTAAGACTTACCGCGTGACCGGTGCCGTAGTAAGATTCGGCAACAACTACCAGACCTACGGCAACTGCTATATCAATGATGGTACAAGCGACTTGCAAATCTACGGCATGGCCGACAAGAATGGCAAGCTTGCCAACAACCCGCTCAAGAGTTGGGACATCGAGGTTGGCGACATTATCACCGTCGAAGGTCCAAAGTCAACTTACAAGGGCGAAGCCGAGCTCGTTGACGTTACCGTCATCAAGGTTGTGAAGTCGCTCATTAAGGTTGAGAGCATCGACCCTGAGGATGCCACTATTTCATTGGAAGGCGGCGACGCCACCGTAAACCTCTCTTGCAAGGGCAACGGCGTGACAGTGGAGATTCCTGAGGAGGCCAAAGACTGGCTCTCTATCAGCAACATCACTGGCGGCACCAACCCCACAGTGACCTTCCACGCCAACGCCAACACTGGCGGCAGCCGCTCGGCAGTGGTTTCCTTCAAGACCAGCAACGGCTCGCAGGAGTCGACAGTTACTGCCACTATCTACCAGAATGGCGCTATAGTTGATGTTAACTGCACCGAGTTCCTCGAGGCTCCAGAGGGCGAAACCCAATATCGCATCACCGCTGTCATCCAAAAGGTTGACAATACCTCCTACGGCAATGTCTATCTGCGTGACTGGACCGATGAGCTAGTTTATGTCTATGGCATTGGTGCTAAGGGTGACTTCCAAGCCCTTGGACTTAAGGAAGGCGACATCGTCACTTTGGTTGGCAAGCGCAGTTCACACAACGGCAATCCACAGATGAAGGGAGCTCAGTATGAGAAACACTTCTCAGTGACCGATGTCACAATTGCCGAGTTCCTTGCCATGCCCGACGATCCTGATCACAATAACCCAAGTGTGTTCTACCGCATCAAGGGTACAATCAATGACATTGTCAACACAACATATGGCAATCTCTATTTGAACGATGCCACTGGAAATTTATATGTATATGGTTGCTACCCAGGTTGGGGAGCTACCGGCAATAACCGCATAGGTTGGCTTGCCACTGCAAATATTGAAGTGGGAGATGAACTTACCATGATTGGTCACAAGTACACTTATACCGACAAAAACACTGGAGTTTCAACTATTGAACTCTGTAGCGGCATTTACTTCTCACACACTAAAGGTGAGTAAGGCTTAGCAACACATTCTATATCAAAAAAATGAGACTTGGGAATTGACCCCGAGTCTCATTTTTCTATCAATTTATATGGATGTGTGTGGGAAGGAGAAGCGTGGTGGAGGAAATAGCTCCATTGACGGCAAGTCGCAACGTTCGTGTGGGTGGAGCAATGAGAGGTCTTGACAGTGGGGCGGCCACTATGCCATTGGCCCTCACCTTGTTGATGATGTAGCCGTGACAACTGCTGCCTCGCTCGCCACGAAGGACAAGTGTCACGTTGGCTGAACTCGGTGTCGTCATTGTGGTGAAAAGATTCCAGGTGATTCTTGACAGTCGCTTGGTGGGGTCGATTTCAAAAGGTTGGGACAAAAACGAAACATTTTTCACCGCTGGCAATTCGTGTGAAAGGTCGAGGAGTGCACCAGCGGCAGTCACCGCCAGCGAGTGGGTGGGGTCGCTGTAAAGATTGCCTACTGAAATGTCACGGCTGTAGGTGCGCCCCGATGGCATAAGCACAATTATACTACCATCGCTTGACGCCAGCCAGAGCTCACGCTCACAGTCGTTCCATGCAAGCTGTGTCTCGGTAGTCACCTCATGGAGCATGCGCCTTATCGTGCTTCCCGAGAGCCGGCACAAAATGCCGTGTTGCGACACAAACCACAGAGCATCGCCGCCAGCCACAGGGTTTGCGCCATTGGCAAGCACCACTTCGGTGATGAGACGTGGCTCGCCCCAGGAGCCACAAGTGCTTTGCGGCAGCGCCATGATACCTTGTGTAGTGAACACATAGATAGGATAACGCCCAAATCCTCCCGAGTAGATGGGTCGGCAAGCGGCACCGAGGGCAAGGATGCGACATCCGCTCACCTCTGCCCGCCACTGCGTGACCAAAGGATTGCCCACAGCACTCACCACCACGGTGCCTTCACCGGGAATCGTGATTAATGAGCTGCCTTGACTGGGAAGGGAGCCAGCGGTCATAGCATTGCTTTGCAATGAAGGGTTGATATATGCCGCCATGCCCGTGCCTTCCAGCGGCGCCAAGTCACTCTCCCACACCCTATTGCCCACTGCTATAGCGATGTGCGTGGCGCGCACGTCGGGAAACGAAAGCATGGGATTAAGACTTGTGGCACTGCAAGGGCATACGCCAGTTTTTGTAAGCACCACATCACCTTCGCCAGTGCTCAGCGTCACGTGTATGGTGGCAATAGTTGAAGAGGAACCGGGCGAACCGTCAAGCCACGGCAACACGTGCCAGGGATTAGTAACAGCAAAGGCGGAGGGAGCCTGGAACAGCCTTCCGTTATGCTCAATCGACACCTGTGAAACAGCATTTTGCGAGCAATTCTCCATCACTCGGGCACATAGCTCTCGGCTCAACTTCTGGGGCGCAAGCAACTGCGAAGTCACAACATCGCACCTTCTTCCAGAAATCACCTGTTGCGATGCCACTGTGGTGTTCACCGCAACAAAGCCGCCGCCGTTGAGCGTTGTTGTCGATGCCGCCACATGCCAGTCGCCGTTGAGTAGCGTTTGAAGCATAGCACTTGAAGGGCGGGGCTTGGGTCCCATCTCAAGCAGATAACGCCGTGTGCCGCTTGCGGTGGTGACCACGCAACGATAGTCCAGTCCCGCATTTAAATCGACCAAGCTCGACACTGGAGACACAAGCACATCAATAGCCTTTACCAAGTGCCGCCACTCGCTCGCTATGCCGCTCGTCATCGTTATTCCCAAGCGATAGCTGTTCATGCTAAGATTGCATGCTATCAGATCGGAAGAGCACATGCCGTTAGATACCACTGTCGCCGTTGTGCGATAAGAGTTGCTGATAAGGCTGTGGCCTACCATAACGGGTTGGCTCATCCACAGATAGCTATCGTCCCACAGCCGTACGGCATATCGCGCCAGCAGCACACCAGTAAAACGCCCCTGCGACGTGGCCTGACTTTGCAGCGTGGTCACCGCATTGCGCATGAGTTTGGTGAGGGCATCAAGGTCGGCACTTCTAAGCGGCACCTGCCAAGTGGAATATGGAGTGTCAAACTCATAGGTGCCGATTGTCGAGGTCATCGTTGCCTGCTCTGCCGCTGTAATGTGTATCTGAGGAATGGCGGTTGAGAGGTCTAGAGCCTCGTAGCCGGTAGCGGTGCGGCGAAGCACCACGTTGCCATCGCGAGTGACCACCACAAGCAATGCGCCAATCTTGTGAGCAGCAACAACTTGTCCCGAAGGCTCCAAAACCACCGCATCGCCCCACAACACAGTGTTTTCACGCAAAATCAAAGTTCGGTCGTCATCAACCGTAAGCACCTTATCACCTGGCAACAATTGTGAAAGGACCTGCAGCTCGCCCACCACCTCCAGCGCATCCTCGCGCTCACGCATATTCACCAATGTAGCAGCCTCTCCCGCCGCAGCGCTCTCGCCATTGCGAACCTGCACCACTCCACGAGGCACAATCCGCAGTTTCTTAGATGTGTTTCTCATAGTTCATAAAATGTTATTAGTGTGTGTATTTATATGTTTTAATTTACTAAATCATAGTTTAATAGCACAAAACTACAACAGCATCAACAACTACTACAACATTAAAAAAATGAAGAAAAAGAAACCGTACCCTTTTCTTCACTTGGTAAATTTCCAATAAGTTCTCATAAATATTAAGGTACAGTGTAAATGCAATAATCTTGCACCGAATTCGTTATTTTCTAATAAGGGGGATATTGCGCCCTTTTGTGAACGATAAAAACAGGAGTCAAGATGACAAAAAACTATCATAAAATATTGAAATCATGCACTCGCGCGGTGGCAGCGCTACTGCTGCTAGTGACGTGGTCGAGCGCACGATGCTTTGACCTGTCGCACTATGCCGACACATCGCGGCTAGCAACCGGCCGATGGGTGAAGGTGGCAGTGAGCGAAAGCGGCATCTACCAAATTACTGCCAGCGATGCCAGTAAATGGGGCTTCAACGACTTGAGCCGAGTGAGGGTGTTCGGATATGGCGGCGAGCAACTTGATGACACCTTGCGCGTCAACAGTTTTCTTGATGACCTGCCCCAGGTGCCTGTGCTTCGCACCGGCGACCGCATCTTGTTTTATGCTCAAGGGCCACTTGCATGGTATTGGAGCACCTCCTACGCCATATACAAGCAGCGCCAGCACCCTTACGCCACCCAAGGCTGTTATTTCATCACCGAGAGCAGCGATATTGCCGACCTCACCCCTACCAAGTTGAGCGTCACTCCCGATGGCGACATCGTGACCACCTTCATTGAACGACAATGCCATGAGCAAGAGTTAATAAACCCCGGCGAAACAGGAAGAGTGTTGCTTGGCGAAGACTTCACAAGCAGCAACTCGCAGTCGTTCAAGTTCACGCTCGACGGACTCGTTGACGGCTCAAAAGTGCAGGCACTCACCCGCTTTGCCGCCAAGACCATAAGCTCTAGCAGCAGCGTGTCGTTCAAATGTAACGGCAACAACCTCGACGGCACGTTCAGCATAAAGACAGTAGATCAGAGTGACCCCAGCCATTATCACTATAATGCTCTGTCGATGATGAAGACATTTGAACTCGGCGGCACCAAGGAGCTGACCTATACCATAGGCTTTACCCCTGGTGGGACATTGAGCCTTGCCCGCCTTGACTATATCACTGTCAACTATCAGCGCGCGCTCGACCTCAGCGGCAAGAGCAGTCTGCTATTTGGACTGCGCAGCACCAAGCCTACTCAATATGAGCTTAGCGGCGTGAGTACCGCCACTCATGTGTGGGACCTCTTGAAGAAAGAAGCCCCCGTGGAGTTAGACCTTGTGGTAGATGGCAACAAAGCACGTTTCAGCCTCGATAACAACGCGCGGCGCGACTTGATAGCCTTCAACGACAATGGCACTTTCCCATCGCCCTCGCTGGTGGGAGTTGTCGAGAACCAGAGCATCCACGGCAGTCCCATCCCCGACATGATTATCCTCGCCCCGAGCGAATATCTGCCTCAGGCGCAACAGATAGCAAGCATGCACGAAAATCTCGACAGCATGCGCGTGCTGGTCGTTGACCACAACAAGGTGTTTAACGAGTTCTCGAGCGGCACCCCCGATGCGGCAGCCTACCGCCTGATGTGCAAATATTTCTATGACCGTGGTGCCGACGAGCAAGGGCACAAGCTTGGCTACTTGTTGCTCATGGGCAATGGCTACTGCGACAATCGCCGCATCACCAGTGCCGCCAAGACCCTCAACTACCCCATGCTGCTGGTGTGGGAGAGTGAGGACGATAATGACCGCACAAACCCCTTCAGCTGCAACGAGATGAAATCGTTCACCAGCGACGACTACTTCGGCATGCTACAAGACAACTCATTTATAGGTAAGCCCGATGCCACCATGAGTATTGCCGTGGGGCGCATTCCTGCACGCAGTACTAGTGCTGCCAGCATCGCAGTAAACAAGATAATCAAATATGTTACTGAAGCCGACTATGGCAACTGGAAAAACACCATGCTCAACGTTGCCGACAACGAAGACAGAAGCCAACATTGGCTGCACGGCGAGAGTGTGGTGGAGACTGTGATGACTCATGGCGGCGAATATGTGAACTTTAACCGCGTGTTCCTCGACAATTTTGAGGAGAAGAGCGACGGCTCGGGTTCCAAATTCCCCGATGCGCGCAAGAAGATGTATAAGACCCTCACCGAGGGCACCTTGTGGTGGAACTACTCGGGACACGGCGGTCCCTCAGGGTGGACCGGCGACGGTCTGCTGGTAACCAGCGATATTGAGAACAACCTGTTCTACAGTCACCAGCCCATCCTCTTTGCTGCCACCTGCGAGTTCTCTCGCCACGACGGCACTAACCCCTCGGGCGGTGAGAACGTATTCTTCAACCCCAACGGCGGCTGTGTGGCAATGATTTGTCCGCCTCGCTTAGTGTATATGGACAACAACCGATATCTCAACATCACTGCTGCCACCAAGATGTATGAGCGCGACAACAACGGCCAGGCGATGCGTCTGGGCGACCTGCTCATCTATGCCAAAAACAATACCAACAATGGTCGTGACAACTCACTCCGCTACCATCTCTATGGCGACCCGGCAATGCGCCCAGCAATGCCACAACTGAAAGCCGTTATCGATAAAATCAACGGCAATGATGTGGATCCCAACAACATGCCTGTCTTTGAGGCGCGACAGACGATGGCTATAACGGGACACATCGAGAACCTCGCCGGCGTGAAGCAGACCGACTTCAACGGCCTTATCGAAAGCACTCTCTATGACTGCGAGAAATCGGTGTCGTTTATTGACGATGATGATAAAGTGCACACCTACGACGAGCGCCAAAACAAGCTCGCCCTCAACGTTAACCGAGTGAACAACGGCGAGTTTGCCCTCAACATCACTATCCCGAGCGAGGTGACAGTAAGCTATGATAACTACCGCCCGTCGCTGGTGAGCCTCTATGCCTACGACAGCGAGCGCAAGGTTGAGGCGGCAGGGTCGTGCGACGACTTCTATATCTACGGCTACGACGAGACCGTGGTTGCCGACACCATAGGTCCCGATATCAGTTATATGGGCTTGAACAGCACCAATTTCACCGATGGCGACAACGTTAACGATTCACCGCTGTTCATCGCCAGCGTGAGCGACGACAGCGGCATCAACTTCTCAAATGCCGGCATAGGCCACAACATGACGCTAACCTTAGACGGCACCACTACCTTCAGCGACGTGAGCAGCTACTACACCGCAGTAGAAGCCGAGACAGGGTCGGCAGGGACAATAAACTATGCTCTCTCGGAGCTGAGCAATGGTCATCACACGCTCAAGCTCAAAGTGTGGGACGTGTTTAACAACTCAAGCGAGAAAACCATCACCTTCAACGTGATGAGTGGACTCAAGCCCGAAATCGACGAGATAAAGGCATTCCCCAACCCAGCATCGACCACCACCACCTTCCTCGTGACCCACAACCGTCCCGAGGCCACGGTGACCATCACCATCGAGGTGTTCAACCTGATGGGGCAGCGGGTGTGGAGCACCACCCAGAGCGGCCGCAGCTCGATGTTTGCCGCCTTCCCCATCACCTGGGACCTGAGCGACTACAGCGGCACCCGCCTCACCCGCGGCATCTACCTCTACAAAGCGACTATCAGCAACGACGGTCACCAAGAGAGCACCAAGACCAAGAAACTGGCGATAACGGGGTAAGCTGCAAGTTTTAAGTGTTAAGTGTTAAGTGTTAAGTGTTAAGTGTTAAGTGTTAAGTGCTAAGCACAAAAATACAACTAGAATTGATTGACAGTGAACGACATATCAACCGAGCAATGCTTCCGGAGCCTACTTTGAGGAGGCTGCCATGGTATCTTGCCTACTTGAAGCAGCTCGACAGCAAGCACGAGGATCACGTCTCCTCGACGCAGATTGCCAAACGTCTCAACGTTGACGCGTCGCAAATCGCTAAAGACCTGTCGTTTCTCAACATAAAGGGCAAGACGCGCATTGGCTATGAAGTGCACCCTCTCACGAAGACCCTGACAGAGTTCCTGGGCTTCAAACACCGCCACAACGCCTACCTGATAGGTGCCGGCTCGTTAGGCAGTGCCCTAATGCGCGACCTGGGACTGATGCAGTTTGGGCTAAACATTGTGGCGGCATTTGACATCGACCCCGAAATCATAGGGTCGCAAGTGGGCAACATTCCCATCTACGACCTTGCCGAGCTACATTCCCGCCAGCGCAGCAGCGGTGTGGCGATAGCTATTGTTGCAGTCCCCTCCGAGAGTGCCCAAGAAGTTGCCGACGCACTTATAGCGAGCAACATAAAAGCTATATGGAACTTCACTCCATTCCGCATCAAGGTGCCGAGGAATGTGGTTCTGCAAAACACGTCGATTTATTCAGACCTCGCTATGATGTATAACAACTTAGAAGCGAACGTCAATAATAAAAATATCACAAAGTGAAGATAATAGGCATAGGCAAAGAGCTGCCAAAGCAGGTTTACTTGATTGCCGACTCGGCGATTATCAAGACCAACAAACCGTTTTTTGTGCCTCACTTTGCACAGAGTTTTACCGGCACGCCGGCTATAGTGTTGCACATCGACCGGCTGGGTAAGCACATAGCGCCACGATTTGCGCACCGCTACTGCCTCGCTGTGGCACCAGCCATCAAGGTGACGGCACGAAGATTAGCCTCTGAGCAGCCCACAGAGGCGACATCGGCACTAGCGAACAGCTTCGATGGAGCATTGCTGCTGGGCGATTTCACTGCCGTTGACGACCCCACAAGCATCAATAGCAGCGTGGTGACAATGGAGCATAACAGCGAAAACGCCTCCCGAGGCAGTCTCAACGACATGGGTCTCGACTTCAGGCAGCTGATAGCGCAGTTAAGCGTCTATTTCACCCTCAAGATGGGCGACATGATAGTGGTGGAGCTTGGAGCGAGCGACATAGAGCTGAAGATGGGCGATAACCTGCGCGCCGCCATAAACGGCGACCAAAAACTCACTATAAGAGTGAAATAATTTGTAAAACAATATATACGGCAAGAAATAAATAAATTAAACTACTATGCATAAGAAGTTTTTACTGAAAACCATGAGCCTGATTGCTATCGTTGCGGCCACAACGATGAGCGCGCAGGCATTCTCATCGGCCAACTACACCAGGATGTCGAAACTGGCAAGTGGCAGATGGGTGAAAATCGAGATTCCCGAGAGCGGCATTTACCAGCTCACCTTTGAAGAATTAGCGCAGATGGGGTTCTCTGACCCCGCGAGTGTGAGAATCTACGGACTGGGAGGTTTTCCCATCAACGAAATACTCGATGGCTCGCAAATCGATGACTTGGAGCAGATTCCCATCAAGATGTATGACAACAAAATCTGCTTCTATGGCTGTGGACCACTGAAATTCACCATCTCCACGCCCACCGGCACTCCTCACTACATGAGGGAGTTTAACAGCTATTCGTCCAAAGGCTACTACTTTGTCACCACCGACGGCAACGAAGACCTTGTAGAACCTGCCACCGTGAATAGTGCCACTGTCGCCACTCCTGTAGCTAGGACTCACAGCCTCGACTACTGGCACCACGAGGAAGAACTGGTGTCGCCCGCCGAGTCGGGAAAAGACATGATGGGTGAGGACATGATAAACGCCGAGATCGATGTGCCCTATTCCATCCCCACATTATGCACCGACTCAATGGTTGTGGTGAACATCAATGCCGGAGCCAAAGTCACTGCTGCCTCCTACATTAAAGGCAAGCTCAATGGCAACACCCTCAACTTCCAGAACATCGCCGCGAAGATTTATGCCCCCGCCAACAGTTTCGTGCATTACAACTATGCCTCACCCTATGTGGCATTCACTCCCAGCGAGGAAACCCCAATGCTCACCGATGGCAATATCAACGTGAAAATCACCAGCGAGGCAGGCACTGTGAGCAGCGCCTGGCTCGACTATGTGACAATCACCTACTTTCACAACAACTCCTTGGAGGGTGCCCAAGACAACCAATTGCGCATGGGTTTCAGGAAACTGACGAAAGCAGATGTCATCACACTCAACAATGCCGAGCCAAGCACTCAGCTGTGGAACATCGACGACCCACATAATCCCACTATCTGCGAGCTGAGCACTGGTGACAACGGTGCTATGGTCTTCGCGCCAAACGTCACCGCCAACATGGGGCAGTACATAGCTTTCAACCCTACCAATGAGCTTAAATCCATCTCGGGCTATAGCGAGGTAAGCAACCAGAACATCCACGGATTGCCCGACCCCGACATGGTAATCGTCACCTGCGAGGAGCTGATGCCTCAAGCCGAGCGCGTGGCACAGATGCACCGCGACAACGACAACATGGTGGTGCACGTTATCGACCAGCAGAAAATCTTCAACGAGTTCTCGAGCGGCACTCCCGACGCTATGGGCATACGCTTGATGAGCAAGATGTTCTATGACCGCAACAGGAACAAATACAAGCACCTGCTCATGTTTGGCGCCGGCAACTACGACAACCGCCAGCTGCGCGCTAAGCGCCAATGCACTATCCTCACCTACGAGGCCTCAATCAGCAACGATGAGGAATACAGCTTCGTGAGCGACGATTTCTTTGGACTCCTCGACGACAACTCGGGAATAGAGCCTGCCAAGGACTACCTTAGGCTCGGTGTGGGACGCATCCCCAGTGCCACCATTCAAGAAGCCGAGAGCGACGTGGACAAGCTTCTGGAATATGTCAACAATCCTGACTACGGACCCTGGAGAAACGACATTATCCTCACTGCCGACGACTATGACAACGGACTGCACGCCTTCCAAGCCGAGGGCATCAACAACATCATTGTTGATGAGCTTGCCACAGGGCTTATGAACAACAAAGTGTATATCAGCCAGTTCCCCAACGATGCCACAGGATTTGCCTTTGAGGCACGCAAGGAACTCACTTCCAAACTCAAGGAGGGCCAGTACTTCATGACCTATGTGGGACACGGCAATCCCAGCTACATCACTAAAGAAGTGCAACTGTGGGGTACCGACCAGTCTAACAATGTTGACTACCCCCACATGCCCATCCTCACCACCGCTTGCTGCGACGTGGCACGCTACGACTGCAACCAGCGCGGACTGGTGGAAATCATGTTCCACAAGCCCGACGGCGGTGCTATTGCCATCGTCACCTCGGCACGCTCGGTATATGCCACCGATAACGATGCCCTCAACCAGGCATTCGTCAAAGCAATGTTCTGCTATGGCACCAAGGGCTACATGCCCACCGTGGGCGAGGCTTACATGCTGTGCAAGCAGTCGTTTGGCAACAAAATCAACAACAACAAGATGTCGTTCTTCCTCCTGGGTGACCCTGCCATGAAGGTCAACTATCCCAAGCCCTTCTTCAAAATCACCAAAATCAACGGCACCAACGTGGGCACTACAGCCATCGCCTCGGGTGCCATGCAAGAGGTGACCGTAGAAGCCCAAGTCTATAACCCCGACGGCACTACCGTGAACACCAGCTTCAACGGCGACGCCACACTCTCCATCTACGACTACAAGAAAAAAGAGACTACCATCACCGTGAGAGTAAACCGTGTGGATGTGACGCGCGACATCTATTTCCCACAGAACCTGCTCACACGCGTCAACGGACGTGTCGTGAACGGCGTGTTCACCGCCAAGGCGGTTATCCCTCGCTACATCCTCTCAACGGGCTACAACGGCATGGTGAAAGTATATGCCCACCGCGACGACAGCGAGGAGATGGTTAACGGCAGCTTCAACCTGCTCAAGCTCAACACCTATAACGACAGCGACCCCCTCACCGTGCACGATGACATGCCACCGGTGATCGACGCCTTCTACTTCAACGACGAGCAGAGCTTCAGCAACGGAGGCCTGATTCCCTCAGGCAGCACACTCTACATCCGCGCCAGCGACGACCACTCCTTCAACAACCAAGCGGTGGCAGTAGGCAACACCATGACTCTGCAACTCGACGGCGGCAAGACAACATATCCCTATGTGAAGAACTTCTCCACTCTCGAAGACGAGGGCAGAGCGTTGTCGATAGAATTCCCCATGGACCTGCAAGAAGGACGCCACACGCTGCAATACACCGTCTATGACGCCGCTGGCAACAAAGCCAGCGAGACAATCTCGTTCCTCGTGGGCAACGAGTCGCAACTCGAGCTCACCGTCGATGAGGAGCCAGCGATGACACAGGCGACATTCAATGCGAGCACCACCCTATCATCGATGCCCGAAGTTGCCATCAAAGTCTTCGACAACGTGGGCAACCTCGTGTGGAACACCACCACCGCCAGCTTCCCCTACACCTGGAACCTCAACGACAACACCGGCAAGCGACTGCCGGCAGGTGTATATAAGTTCTACGGCACCTACAAAGGCGACAACACCTACGGCGGCACCGAGATAGGCCACCTCATCATCATCGACCCCTACCGTAGCAACGAAGAATAACCGCTGAACAAGTAATATTCAAAAAAAGCATCTCACGCACCACAAAATGCGTGAGATGCTTTTTACTGTGTTTAAAAAATCGAGTAGGTCGGGAAACGAAAGTTTTCTGACCTACTTTCGTTTCCTTTCCTCTCACACCACCGTACGTGCCGTTCGGCATACGGCGGTTTAATTTGTT
>ERZ842401.2291-NODE-2291-length-25756-cov-5.683981_pt1 | contig 25756 bp, 19 predicted proteins | sample MGYA00521270_ERZ842401 | MGnify/ENA primary metagenome ERZ842401 (study PRJEB31892, sample SAMEA3878208) | bioreactor metagenome | biome: Moose rumen | place: Sweden | collected 2011-10 | study: EMG produced TPA metagenomics assembly of the PRJEB12797 data set... | reverse complement strand
TCTTCATATTAAAAACATTGGCAAAATTAGCAATTTTTCCATAAAATGGAAATCACAAAATGGAAAAATTGCTTTTCTTTTGCATTATTTAGCAATTGATGGTTCGGCTCAGGGGTCAGAAATACAGTTGCTACGATACGGAGACCAACCGCTTTGTCGACTACACCGGCGAGAACACCATGGACGAAGGCTTCTCGCAATGCCGCATTCAAAATAACGGTGAGATCTGGCTCATCGACAAGGAAAAAGGATGTAAAATCATCCGTTTCAACGGTCAGCAGTTCAGTTGCCTACGGAAAAGCTATGCTGAGGCGCCCAAACCAGAGAGGCCTCAGATACCGCAGGCCCTGGCACATCTGACAGGCTATGAGTCAAGTACTGATAACCGGGGGAATACGCTCCTGTTCACTGACGATGGTGACATATGGCATATCAATGCACAGAATGGGCACATCAGCCATCTGGAAAACATCTTCGGCAGCGAACTGAGGCGCCTGAACGGCAAACCCCGCTATGGCATCGTCACCGACAAGGACGGTGTCATCTGGGTGTCGACATACGGCAACGGCCTGTTTGCATACGAACCCAAAACGGGTGAGATGACCCATTTCCTGATAGTCGGCAACAATACGTCAATGCCCATTCAGACCAATTACCTGCTTGGCATCTTCGAAGACCGGGCCGGCAATATCTGGGTCAGTCAGGAGAATATGGGTGTCAGCCGCATCAGTAAACAAAGTGTCTATACAGAAATCATCCCGTTTGAAGAGTCATACATACAGGAACATATCAACAGCATCCATCTGCTGACAAGAATAGGCAATCAAATCTATGTAGGAAACCACTATAATGGCCTGAAGACAGCCGACGGTCTGCTGCACGGACTACAGCCCGTCAATAGCCTGAATGACGATGTCGTGGCAGTATGTCAGGACTGGCAGGGAACCATCTGGATGGGTACTCGGCAGAGCGGTGTCTATGTGGGCGGGAAACAGTACCTTCATAATCCCTCGGACTCAACGACCCTTTCCAAAGGAAAAATCAGTGACATCATCTGCGATGCCAAGGGACGGATATGGATTAGCGTGTTCGACGCGGGGCTGGATATGGCTGAGCCTGACGGCAAGGGAGGTTATAGGTTCCGTCATTTCTTCACAGGGAAGCAAGCCGCTGCCCATCCCCGTCAAATGCTGCTCGACCACGCAGGCTATCTCTGGCTGACCTCGGACGCGGGACTCTTCGTATTCCAGCCCGATCGCCTGATGGCAGACCCCAAGGCATATACCCGGCTGCACGTGAATCAGGACAGTCCGGAGAGTGACGAGATACACTGTATCTACGAAGACTCAAGGCATGGCGTCGTGGTAGGTACAGTGGGCCGTGGCGTAGGCGTGTTCGATAACCGAAAGCCGGGGCAGGCCAAGTTGGTTCATACTTTCACTACAGAGAGTGGACTGCCTCATAATAATATCCAGCAGATCATCGAAGACGATAACGGCTTTGTCTGGGTGGGAACAGATCAGGGTCTTGCACGCTACGACACCCATGAGGAGCGCACTATCAGCCTCCTCCCTGCCGGTACGCTGCAAGGCAATATGTTTGTGGAGAATGCCGTCTGCCGACTGACTGATGGACGACTGGCATTTGGCAGCCGACAGGGCATCGTGGTGATAGACCCGCGAACGGTCAACATCAGTAAGCCGCTGTTCCAGCTGCGTATCACCGACCTGGTGATCAATGGCGTCTCAGCCCAATATCTCGACGAGGAGCTGGCGAACAAGCTGAACGGACGGGAGCCCATCAGCCTCGGCTATAACGAAAACTCGCTCAGCATCCACTTCTCTGACTTTGAGTACACAGAAGGTATCACGACGAGATACACCTACTGGCTGAAAGGCTATGACAAGGAGTGGTCTGTATTGTCGACAGATAATACCGCAGAGTATAAGAACCTGCCTCCCGGCAAATACACTTTTGAGGTAAAGGCCCAGAACTCCGACGGCGAATGGAACGAAATGGTGGTCAGTCTGCCGATAACCATCCGTCCACCCTTCTGGAATACCTGGTGGGCCTACCTTATTTATATATTAATATTAGGAGCTATCCTGTGGACAATCTATCGCTACTGGCATCGGGTGAACGAACTGCGGAACCGCATCAAGGTGGAGCAACAACTGACGGAATACAAGATGCAGTTCTTCACCAACATCTCCCATGAATTCCGCACTCCCCTGACCATCATCAGGGGAGCCATGGAACGTATCCGCGCCAATTCGGACATGCCGAGCAGCCTGAAGCAGCCCGTCTTCTCCATGCAGAAGAGTACTGACCGACTGATGCGTATGGTAAACCAGCTGATGGACTTCAGTAAAGTGCATGAGAACAAGCTGCACCTGGCTGTAGAGGAGACGGAAGCCGTCGCCTTCGTGCGCAGCATCTACAGCACATTCCGCGATATGGCTACCACGAAGCATATCAGCTACCTATTCACCACCAATGTCCAGAAACTGAATACGCTGATAGACCGCAGCTTTGTAGACAAGATATGCTATAACCTCATATCAAACGCCTTCAAGTATACACCCAGTCACCACGACATCACCGTCAGGCTGAAAAGCAGCGATGACCAGCAATTGGTGCTCGTGGTGGAGGACACTGGTATCGGTATCCCCAAGGAGAAGCAGAAAGACCTCTTTACGCGGTTTAACCAGAGCGTGTTTGCCCGCGACAGCATCGGCATTGGCCTCCACCTGACAGGCGAACTGGTACGGGTTCATCATGGCACCATCCAGTTTGAGGAGAATCCCAAGGGGGGATGTATCTTCACGGTCAGTCTGCCTATGAACAAGGAAGCGTATGCCAAGGATGAGTTCATGGAGAGCGACAATCAGATAGCCATTGAGGAGAGTGAAAACCAGCAGAACGGTACCGAAGAGGAATACCGCGAGATGCCTCCCATCCCCATCAATAAACGCAACATTCTCATCGTGGAAGACGACAGCGACGTGAGAAACTATCTGGAGAACGAACTGCAGCACTACTTCGTCATCGAGTCTGCCAATGATGGTGCTGAGGCCTTAGAGAAGATAGCACAGGAAAAGCCGGAACTGATCGTAACAGATGCCGTGATGCCACAAATGGATGGCTTTGAACTCATCAGGCAGGTGAGGGCCAATAAGGAATGGAGCGATATCCCCATCATCCTGCTGACAGCCCTCAACAGTGAGGAGGACGTGCTGAAAGGCATCAAGACCGGTGCCGATGCCCACATACAGAAGCCCTTCAGTCCAAGCATCCTGATAACCCGCATCTGTAAGATGCTTGAGCAGCTTGACAAGCTGAAGATTACGTATGCCAAGGAAGTGGTGGGTAACGTCAGTGCACCTGAAATCCTGACGGAAGAGTCGGACCGTAAGCTGCGGGAACAGATAGACACCTGGCTCTATGCCCATCTGAACGATACCCAACTGACGGTGGACTCATTTGCGGAAACCTTCGGTTACGGCAGAACGCGCTTCTTCAAGAAAATCAAGAAGCTGACTGGCATGACCCCCAATGACTACACCCGTACCACCCGGCTGAATGTGGCCGTAGAAATGATGAAAGACGACCGGATGACCATTGCAGAGATAGCCTATAAAGTGGGCTTCGTAGACCAATACTACTTCAGCAAGTCATTTAAGCAGCATTTCGGCGTGTCACCCAGCAAATACAGGAAAGGTGAAAGCGAGTCAACAGAAAAGGAGTAGGATCAGGTGAATTTCTTATAATAGGCCTTGTCAGCAAAGGCCAGCAGCTCACGGTCGCCCCGGCTGTCGCCGTATGCCGTCAGGTGATAGTCTGTCCGATGGGGATAGAGCGCCAGAATCCGGTTCACCTTCTCCTGGCCATAGCAGTTTTTGGTGAGAAAGCGGCCCGTCAGCAGTCCGTCGGCATCGGTCTCCACCTGCGTGCCCAGCACCCTGACGGAGGGGAAGAAGGGCTGCACCCAGTTGTCGATGGAGGCGCTGACGATGAGTACATCGGCTCCATTGGCCTGCGCCTCCTCCAGCGTCCTGACGCCCTGCGGTCTCAGCAGATGGCGGCTGTCGGCAGCAAAGTGCTGGCAGAGGGTGTCGAAGTGGCTGAGAGGCATCGACCGGAAGAAATAGGAGAAGACCCGTTGCTTGGCCTTGTAGCTCGGATAGAGCCGCAGCTTCATCAGCACCAACAGGGGGGCATAGCGCAGGAAGCCTAAGACCATCGCCTTAGTGCCGTGGGCATAACGGATAAACTCGAGCAGCGTGTCGCGGGTGGTCAGCGTCCCGTCGAAGTCAAAGACAACGATTAAATGAGAAAAGGCTACATTCTCTCTCATAGGCGTACAACAGATTTAACCAGCCGCTGCAAGAGCCAGGCCAGCGGGATGGTGATGACGATGGTGAGCAGGGCCGTCGGCCAGTAGCCCAGCTGATAGGGTGTGATATAGCACATCACAAAATGGTCGTGGATGAGATAGGCCTCCAGGCTGAGGGCACCGAAGAAGGCACAGAAACGGTTGAAGCCTGCAGGTGTCCGACGGAACAGACGGTTCAGCATCAGTATCAGCGTGACGGTAAAGGGAATATAGATCATCCGTTCCACGAACAGGGGGAAGCGTCCGTGCGTCACCTGCTCCAAATAGACACACGAGGCGAAGGTGGCCACGAAGGTGATGAGGATAAGCCAGATGCCAGCACCGTCGATCTTGGTCTCGCGCCGTACCATCTCCCCGCAGTTGATGCCTATGAAGAAGATAGGCACACGGCTCCAGAATATCTCGATATGCCCCACGGCCTGATGGAGCGGCGCTATCCACTGCACCAGCACACACCAAAGAATCATCAGCACGGGTGTCCAACGGTAGACGGGATGGCGCTGAATCAGTTTCATATAGGGGGGTGCCCAGAGGTAGAGCATCATGATGGCAGGGATATACCAGAAGGTCAGCTCGTCGTGGAGCCAGAAGTCCCAGTTGATGGTGATGTCGCCTATCAGGTCGACAATGCTGCCCGTCTGCCAGTCGAAACGCGGGATATACCATAGCGAGGCCATGATAAGCCACGCAGGACAGATGCGCAGCAGGCGCCGCTTATAAAACTGCCACGTGGAAGGATTCTTCACCCATGAGAACCAGAGGCCGATGCCGCTCAGGAAGAGGAACATATCAACCCCAACATTGCCGCAGCGGCGCAAGCCGAAGAACTCGTCGGAACGGGCCAGCGGCACATGGAAGAGGATGATGAAGAGCATGGCCGCCCCCATCAGTTCGCCACGGAAACGACTCACGTTGGCCAGTTCGATGTCCTTGATCTTCATAGGCGCGGGGAGGGAATACGGTCGATGACTTGCTTCACGGCCCAGGAGAGGGCGATGGCCACGACAACATAGAGCATCAGGCCGGCGTAGATGTCCTGCTTCCAAGCCACGGTAATGAAGAGCTTACGGGCTATCGGATGAGCCACGAACATGGCTGCAGAGAGACCGCCCAGCCAGATACAGACATTCAGCACAAAGTCAGGCAACAGCTTAATCAAGGCGACCGTTCCGATGACAATCACCACGGGAATCCATAGCCACGCCTGATAATTGAAGCTCATCACAAAGGTGAGCAGGATGCTTGCCAACAGGAGGAGGATATTCGAGGAGTGAGGAGTGAGGAGTGAGGAGTGTGGAGTGTGGAGTGTGGCGCGTGCCAGCAAGATACCCAGTCCGAAGGGCAGCATGCCGCCGATGAAATTATAGCGCAGACAGTTGAGCGTCTCACCCTCCGGGTCGCAGAAGACCTGCAACAGCCAACAGGCGGCTATCAGTCCGACAACAAACCAATTGTTACGGCGATAGAGCAGCAGCCGATAGACGATATACAACTCTATCATCAGGCCGAAGAACCAGTAGATGCCCGGCCAGATAATTTTGTCGGGCTCGGGCAGCACATTGATATACATGAGAAGCTGGGCGATGACGTTATCCCAATGGAAGGCAAAACGCCCCGGCGTGACGGCATCCACCATCAGGAAGAGCACAAAGCCCACAATCAGCATCCTCAGCAGCTTCAGGTAGTTGTATCGGACGAAGCGAAAGACGGGAACATCCTGCGCCACAGCCTCATACTTCCTCACCAGACCATAGCCACTTAGGAAGAGGAACACGGGCACGCCGTAATGACCGAAGAACGAGAGCAGGTGGACGGGCAGCAACGCGTCGGGATTAGTCAGCTGCTGCATGAGCCGGCTGGTGTTCATCGTGAAATACTGGTACTCGTTCTCCTGAACGATACAGCCGATGAAGTGGCAGTAGTTGTGCAGCATGATAGCCATGATAGCGATACCACGCATGGCCGAGCACTCCGTCCGTGTCAGTATCTCCTTCATTTCTTCTTCAGTTTGTTATAGTCCGTTACACCCTTCAGCATCCTCGGACGCTTCGCGTCGTAGTCAGAACTGATGACATTGCAATCAGAACGGTAGAGGGGCGTGGAGATACCCCCGAGATAGAGCAGCAGATGGGGCAGCACGTCGGTCATCAGCGGACGGCCCTTGGCATTCTGCAGGGCCAACCAGCCATAAGGATGATTCTCCCGATACTTCGGCGAGCCCCAGACCCAGAAGGGGATCTCCATCTCGTTGCGCGCCAAGCGATAGTCAATCTCTGCCGAATGAAGCCGACCAAAGATTGGCTCATCGTCGAAAATCTCCTCTCCGTGATCGGGCATATAGATGACCACGGCATCCTTGTCGATGAACTTCTGGGTGATGGCGGCCACGACGGAGTCGTTGTAGAGCAGCGAGTTGTCGTAGTCGGCCAGCAGTTTCCGCTGCTGGTCGGTCAGCTTTGGCCGGTTGTACATCTCCGGCTTGAAGTGCGTACGGGTCTTCTCCGGATACCGCGCCCGGTAGTCCACATGCGATCCCATCAGGTGCAGGATTGTCAGATTGTGGTCTGTCTCCTCCTTCTTCATGGCATCGTAGGTCTTCAGCACGCCCTCATCGTAACGCTGCAGGCCCGAGTTGCGGGCATCGAACTGAAGCTGGCTCAGTTCAGGACTGTTAAGGAAGAAGCCTCCGCTGAAATCCCAGACCGGCTCCTTGGCCTTCGACTGGAACTGGTTGGTGATGAAGGTCACATGATAGCCTGCCTTTCGGAACACCTCGGGGAAGAGCGGGTAGTCGCACCACTCACCGCTGTCGCCCACGGCATAAAGTGAGAGTACATGCTTAAAGACGAAACTCGTCAGGTTCCACGGGGCCACCACGTCGCTGAACGCCACCAGACTGCCCTCTTCCTGCAGCGCTTTCTGTCTCGGCGTGGTCTGTTTCTGATAGCCATAGAGCTGGGAGTGGCGTTTGTTATAGCTCTCGCCAATCACCAGCACGATGTTGGGCACGCGGAAGGAACAGCTGTCGACAACCGCCTTGTCGCTGGCAGCCATCAACTGATGAACCTGTTGTGCCGCCAAACCGTTGGCATAGAGGCCAAAGGCCAGACGGTAGACGGGCAGATACATGACGGCATGATCCTTACGGGTCAGCTCATGCTCCACCTGCCCGATGGTGTCGTAGGAAAACAGACGACTCGTCGCCACCTTGTTGTCCCAGCATTGGCTACCGGCATCAATCACCATCCAAAGAGTGGCAACTCCTAAGATGGCCTTGCAGACAAGGGGGACGGTCTCATTGATCTTGGGTAGGATCAGACGCTTGCCAACCGACCTGCCGACAGTCCTTAAGACAGTCCACAGGATATGCGCCAGTATCAGCAGGAGAATCCATCCCACTTTTGTCGTGACGATGTCCCACCCCAAATAGGATGTGAAAAACTCTCCCGCCTCCTGCCGGTTGGTCTCACTTAGCAGCATCAGCATCGTCGGGGTCAGCGTCGACTCAAACCTGACATAGCAGAACATATCCGCCAGCGCCACGCCATAGAAGACGACATAGAGCAGGGCTCTCACCCAGTAGCGCAGCTTCCGGGAGATCAGCGTCAGCAACACGCAGACTACATAGAGGTCGAAGAGCAGTTCTGGCACCGACAACTCATAGGGCTTGGCACCCTTGACGTGGAGCGTGATTTCCGTCTGGGTACAAAGGTAGCCCAACGCAAACATAAAGACAAAGAAGGCGCCGTTCTTCTGGATCGGGACAAAGAGCCAGCCCAGCCACTTCAGGGGATTAATCCGATTCCGCCTACGCATAAAGCCCCTCCTTCCAGATATAGTCGGCCACGGCCTTCGGCACCATCCGACGGATACTCTTGCCGGCCTTGATCCGACTGCGTATCTCCGTACTGCTGATATCGATATATCCTGACTCGCCGGGGGTTCTGGTGTAGACCACGATCTCATAATTCTTCTTGATATCCTCATAATGATACCAACGATCGAAAAGGTCCCAGTTGTCGCCACCCATCAGCAGCACGAACTCGCGGTCAGGATAGTCTTTCGACAGGGCTTGCAGGGTGTTCCAAGTATATGAGGGCTTCGGCAGGTGCATCTCATAGTCGCTGGCCACAATGCCCTCCACACCTTCCAGGGCCAGTCGGGCCATCGTCAGTCGCTGCTGGTCGTCGAGCAGGTCGGCCGACTGCTTCAAAGGATTCTGCGGCGACACCATCAGCCACACCTCATCCAGTCCCGCCTTCTCCCTGAGTTGTCGGGCCAGCGAGATATGTCCGTTGTGGATGGGGTTGAACGAACCACCGAAGATTCCCGTCTTGATCATCTCAGAAACTCTTCCACCAATGTCAAGGTATCCTGCTCTGCCTGTTCCAAGATGTCGTTCACTACAATCTTGTCGAACTGCGGGGCAAAGGTCAGCTCAAACTCGGCACGGGCGATGCGCTGGTCAATGACTTCTGGGGCATCCGTCGCCCTGCCTTCCAACCGACGGCGCAACTCTGCTACCGAAGGCGGCTGGATAAAGATGCTCATCGCCTCGTCACCATAATACTTCTTGATATTCACGCCACCCTTCACGTCGACGTCGAACACCACGTTCTGTCCGGCCTCCAGCTGACGCTCCACCTGGGCTTTCAGGGTGCCGTAGAAACGGTCCTGATACACCTCCTCATACTCCAGGAACTCATCACCCGCTATCCGCTGACGGAACTCCTCCGGCGTCAGGAAGAAATACTCCACCCCGTTCTGCTCCGTCCCTCTCGGTGCACGGGAGGTACACGAGATGGAGAATGCCAGGTTCAGCTCCGGATGCTCTTTCATCAGCCATCCGATGATCGTCGACTTACCCGTCCCGCTGGGTGCCGAGAATATTATCAGTTTTCCTCTATTCATCATTCTTCAAAGTTCAATAATCCTTATAGCGCATTCAGTACCTGCTCCTTGATCTGTTCCAGCTCGTCCTTCATGCGCACCACGATGTTCTGCATCTCGGCCTGGTTGCTCTTCGAGCCGGTGGTGTTGATCTCACGTCCCATCTCCTGGGCGATGAATCCCAGCTTCTTGCCCTGTCCGGCAGGCTCGTTCATCGTCTCGCGGAAATATTTCAGGTGGTTGGCCAGGCGCTGCTTCTCCTCACTGATGTCGAGCTTCTCGATGTAGTAGATCAGCTCCTGCTCCATGCGGTTCTTGTCATACTCCACACCGGGAATCTGCTGCAGTCCATCCACGATGCGTCCCTTGATCTTCTCCACGCGACCCTTCTCGTAAGGCTCGATGTCGGCCAGCAACTGGGCGATATTGTCTATCTTCTCCGTGAACTTCTTCTCGAGGGCAGCACCCTCCTGACGACGGAAATCCACCAGATTGCCAAGAGCATCGGCAACGCCCTGCTTCACGACCGCCCACTCTTCCTCGTCGAGCGTCTCCACATCTGTCTTGGTCAGCACGTCGGGCATACGGGTCAGCGTATACATCCAGTCCTGCGGCTCCGGAATACCGGTCTTCTGGGCTATCTCCTTCAGCTGGTGGTAGTAGTTCTCCATGAGGGCACCGTTCACAGGCGTGGCATCCACCACGCTCTCCTTCTCTATCCACACACTCATGTCCACCTTACCGCGGATGAGGGCCTCGGCCACCATCTGACGCATCTCCATCTCCTTCTCACGATAGAGAGGGGCGATACGGGTCTGCAAGTCGAGCTGCTTGGAGTTCAGCGACTTGATTTCTACATGTACTTTCTTCTCCTTGTAGGCCACGACCACACTGCCGTAGCCTGTCATTGATTGTATCATAATCTGCGTACCTATTTATATTTTGCGGGCAAAGATACAAAAAAAAAGTGATAACCACTCTCTGTTACTGAGTTTTTTTATCGGAGTCCTGATAATACTTGCGGTCAATCTTCCCATTATAAGTCCGCCTGACGCTCTCCACCTGTTCATACAGCTGGGGCACCTTATAGGTTTCCAGCAGGGCGTTCAGGTCGCGGGCCAACTGTCGTTTGTCCAGTGCAAGCCCCTCTGTAGTGACCACCAGCAGCTTCAATGCAGAGCCCATCAAGGGATGGGGGACAGCGATGCAGATACAGTCGCGCACCACCGGCAGCGACATGGCTGCTTCCTCCACCTCCTCGGGAGCCACCTTATAGCCCCCCACATTGATGGTGTCGCCCTTGCGTCCCGACAGGTGTAGCAAACCTTCATCGTCGAGATAGCCGGAGTCGGCAGTATAGATGGTCCAGTCGCGCAGGATGGTGGCAGTGAGTTCGGGGTCATTCACATAGCCGCTCATCAGGGTGTCGCCCTGACAAGCAATGAGTCCCTCGTCGGTAATCAGGATACGCGAACGGCTCATCGGACGTCCCAGGCATCCGGGCTGACAACGGCCGTCATTGAAGTTGTAAGTCGCGATGATGCCCGTCTCCGTCGAGGCGTATGTATTATAAAGACGGGTACGGGGCAACAGTTCACAGAGCCTGAGCATGTCGGCATGCGGGAGCGGTGCCGCTCCCGACTCAATGAAGTCCAGCTTGTCGGCATAGGCAGCCAGCCGTTTACTGCCGAAGTGGAGCAACATGCGGATGGTGGCCGGTACGAAAAAGGTGGCAGCCTTCGGAGCCGGATAGTCGAGGGCCTGAAAGAAGGCATTGAGGTCCTTCATACCCTCCAGGATATAAAGCGTGCCGCCAGTCAACACGACAGGCCATATCTTCGACAGGCTACCAATATGGTTGAGCGGACCGCTGATAACGAACAGCAGGTCGTGGGAGAACTGCTGTCCCTCAATCAGATTCATGGCATCGGCCTCAATGGCCTGATGGCTGATGATGACCCCCTTGGAACGGCCTGTGGTGCCTGTAGTATAGAGGATGTCGGCCGCATCGTTGGGCAGGCTACTCTGAGAAAGATGGTCGGTTATCTGCTGAAACAGCAGCTCTGGCATGTCCCGCTCCAGGGGCGCTGCCACGCTGCCCGCCATATGGATGGCAAAATAGCTGATGAGGAAGTCGATGGTCTGGGTACAGCGAAAGGGAATCACCTGACCGCCGGACAGGGTCTCAGCCCGTTCACAAACCTTCTGGTACAATGCCTGATAGGTCACCTGCTGGTCACCACAGACTGCCGCCACCTTGTCGGGATAGTGCAAGGCATCCTGACGAAGATAGTCCTCAAGCGTCATGGTTGGCAGCAGGATTGAGCTTGCTCTCGACCAGCGCCACAAGGCTGTCGAGCGTCTTGAAGTTACGCGGCGTGGCATCCGTCGCCTCCAACTTGATGCCATACGCATCAGAGAGGGCCATCAGAATGGTGGTAATGCCTAATGAGTCGAGTTCGCTGAACAAGAAGTCAGAGTCGAAATCCACCAGTGGCAGCAGGTCTTCTAAGAGTGTTCTAATCCGTTCCTTCATTATTTCTTTTTTATGATAACATAGATGATGACGGGCGCACCCATCAGGGGTGTGACGGCATTCAACGGAATGACGCCATTCTCGCCGGGCAGATAGCAGACGAGATTGCAGACGAGTGCCGTAACGGCTCCGCAGAGAATAGTGGCGGGCAACAGCACCCGGTGGTTGTCGGTGCCCAGCAGTAGCCGCGCGATGTGGGGCACAGCCAGTCCGATGAAGGCCACGGGACCACAGAAGGCCGTGGTGATGGCCGTCAACAGGCCCGTCACAATGAGCAGCCAGTTGCGGGTACGGATGATGTTGACACCCAGATTCTCAGCATAGCGGTCGCCAAGCAGCAGGGCGTTCAAGGGCTTGATGAGCAGCAGGCTGCCGACGAGCCCAGCTATGGTAATTGTGGCGAAGACGGGCAATGTCTGCATCGACACGCCGCCAAAGGAGCCCATGCCCCAGACCATATACGACTTCACGCCCTCATCGGTGGCGAAGAAGTTGAGCAGCGAGATGGCAGAATTGGAGATGTAACCGGTCATGATACCGATGATGAGCAGCATGATATTATTCCTCACGATGGTCGAGAAGAAGAAGATGACGGCCATCACGGCCATGGCACCGATGAAGGCAGCTATAAGGATGGCCACGAAACCGGAGAGACTGACGGAGCCTGCCGAGATACTGCCGCCCAGAAGCAGCATTACCAAGGCCACACCAAGACCCGCGCCACTGTTGATGCCGAAGATGCTCGGTCCCGCCAGCGGATTCCGGAAGGCCGTCTGCAGCATCAGGCCGCTCACAGCCAATGCCCCACCGCAGAGAATGGCCGTGATGGCCTGCGGCAACCGCGACTCCAGCACGATAAACTGCCAGGAGGGCTTCTGACTCTCGTCGCCCATGAGGATGCTGACAACGTCGGCTACTGGAATCCTGACCGACCCCATCACCAGACTGAATGCGAAGAGAATAACCACCAGCAGACCCAGTCCCAGACAGTAAAATGCACCTCTCTGCATCTTTTTTCTTGCAAAGGTACAAAAAAATGAGGAATGAGGAATGAGAAATGAGAAATTATTTGTAATTTTGCGCAAAATATCACATTACCAAACAACAAAACTGTATGAGAAGAAAACTATTTTTCATTACTCTGGCCTGCGCCGCCATCGTTGCACAGGCCCAGAAGCCTGCCATTCCGCGCGATGCCGCACTGGAGGCAAAGATTGAAAAGACCCTTGCTAAGATGACCCTCGACGAGAAGATCGGGCAGATGCTCGAGCTGAACCTCGACATCATGGGGCGCTACGATGCCACCGGAAAGTGGCAGCTCAACGAGACGATGCTCGACACGCTGATCTCGAAGTGGAAGGTGGGCTCCATCCTCAATGCCCCCGGCACCCGCGCCGCTACCGTCGACCAGTGGCAGCAGTGGATACAGCTGATCCAGAAAAAGTCGATGAAGTATATCGGCATCCCCGATATCTACGGCCTCGACCACAACCACGGCGTCACCTACACGCAGGGCGGCACGCTCTTCCCGCAGCCCATCAACCTCGGTGCCTCGTTTAATACCGAACTGGCCCGCACTGGTGCAGAGATCACGGCCTATGAGAGTCGTGCTGCCAACTGCCCGTGGGTCTACAATCCCGTGGTCGACCTGGGCCGCGATCCCCGCTGGCCCCGTATCTGGGAGAGCTTCGGCGAGGATGCACTCGTGAACTCCAAGATGGTGGTGGCCGAGATCAAAGGCTATCAGGGCGACGACCCCAACCACCTCGGCAAGTATCACGTAGGCACCAGCACGAAACACTATTTCTGCTACGGCGCCCCCTGGACGGGTAAGGACCGTACGCCGGCCTACGTCTCGCCACAGCTGTTGCGTGAGAAGTATTTCGAGCCCTTCAAGCAGGCCGCCCTTGCCGGTACCCTGACCATGATGGTCAACTCGGCCTCCATCAACGGCGTGCCCGTACATGCCAGCTATGAATATCTGACGAAGTGGCTCAAGGAAGACCTGCAGTGGGACGGTATGCTCGTCACCGACTGGGCCGACATTAACAACCTCTTCTCCCGCGAACATGTCGCCAAGGATAAGAAGGACGCCATCCGCCTGGCCATCAATGCTGGTATCGACATGTCGATGGATCCCTACAGCGTGGACTTCTGCATCCTGCTGAAAGAACTCGTCGAGGAAGGTAAGGTCTCCATGGCGCGTATCGACGATGCCGTACGCCGCATCCTCCGCGTAAAATATCGCCTGAACCTGTTCGACCAGCCCAATACCGGCGGCAAGGACTATCCCAAGTTCGGCAGCGACGAATTCGCCCAGAAGGCCCTTCAGGCTGCCGAAGAGTCTATCGTCCTCCTGAAGAACGAAGACAATCTCCTGCCGCTGAGCACTCCTCACTCCTCACTCCTCACTCCTCACTCCTCGAAAAAGATCCTGCTGACAGGTCCGAATGCCAACCAGATGCGCTGTCTACACGGTGGCTGGAGCTACACCTGGCAGGGCTCGAAGGCCGAAGACCTGGCCGAGAAATACAACACCATCTACGAGGCCCTCTGCAATAAATATGGCAAGGAGAACATCATCCTCGAGCAGGGCGTGACCTACAATGAGGGCGGTGCCTACTACGACGAGAACGAGCCGCAGATCAAGAAGGCCGTCGATGCAGCTGCCCAGGCCGACGTCATCATTGCCGCCATCGGTGAGAACAGCTACACCGAGACACCCGGTAACCTCTCTGACCTCTGGCTCTCCGAGAACCAGCGCAACCTCGTGAAGGAACTGGCTAAGACGGGCAAGCCCATCATCCTCGTACTCAACGAGGGCCGGCCGCGCCTCCTGGCCGACATTGAGCCGCTGGCCAAGGCCGTGGTCGACGTCCTCATCCCCGGCAACTACGGTGGTGATGCACTCGCCAACCTGCTGGCGGGCGATGCCAACTTCTCGGCCAAGATGCCCTACACCTATCCGCGTGAGATCAACTCACTCAACACCTACGACTATAAGGTCTCCGAGGAGGTCGGTACGATGGCCGGTGCCTACAACTACGATGCCAAGGTATCGCTACAGTGGCCCTTCGGCTATGGCCTCAGCTACACTACCTACGAGTATGCCAACCTGAAAGTCGACAAGGCCCAGTTCACGGCTGATGACGTGCTGACTGTCACCGTCGATGTGAAGAACACGGGTAGCCGTGCCGGTAAGGAAGCCGTACTGCTCTACTCGAGCGACCTCGTGGCCTCCGTCGTACCCGACAACCGACGTCTGCGCGACTTCACGAAGATTGAGCTTCAGCCCGGCGAGGTGAAGACCGTCACCTTCCAGCTGCCCGCCAAGCAGCTCGCCTTTGTTGGCGCTGATGGTAAATGGACACTCGAGGAGGGTGACTTCATCCTGAAGGTGGGTAACCTGACGGTTCCTACCGCCTGCACCCAGACAAAGATCTGGGATACCCCTAATATATAAGATGAAAAAACTGAAAAACATGATGGTTACAGCCGTTGCACTCCTGCTGAGTGCAACGGCCATGGCGGAGGGATTCGAATATGAGGGTATCCACTACAACACCCTGACAGACTCCACCGCCGAAGTAGCGGATAATTATAATTACAATCTGGAAGGGCGAATCGTCATCCCTAAGTACGTCACATTCGGTGACAGGCAACTGAAAGTAACGGCTATTGGACGATATGCCTTCGGTGGGCAGACAGGCATCACGGAGATAACCATCCCGGAAACAGTGGAACACATCGGTTACAACGCCTTGATGAATACTGGCATCAAGACCATCACGATGACCCATATGCCAAAAGAGATGGAGTGGGGCGTCTTCTACGGCTGCGAACAACTTACAGAGGCCGTCATGCCAGAGACGATGGAGGAACTGCCAAGTATGACGTTCGCCGAATGCAAGCGTCTCAAGAGCGTATACCTGCCACAGACACTGACCAAAATCTGCAATGCTGCTTTCAACGGCTGTACCGCATTGGAGAGTTTCATGCTGCCCGACAGCATGAAGGTACTGGAGGAGAGCGCGTTTGCCAACTGCACCAGTCTGACAGAGGTGGAACTGCCTTCCTCCATCACTGTCATTCCTAACGCTTGCTTTATCAACTGCTATGGCCTGCATCGCATCGTCATCCCTAACACCGTCACGCTGATAGACTATCAGGCCTTCGAGAACTGCACGTCACTGGAGGAGGTTGTCTGGGACGATGTGAACATCGAGTCGCTCAACAGTTCTGTTTTCAGAAACTGCAAGAACCTGAAGCAACTGACGATACCGGAGTCTGTGACCACCATCTACAACAACGCTTTCGAGGGAGCCGGGCTGACCTCTATCGTCTTAGGCCCCAACATAGAACGCCTGTCAGAATATGCCTTTAAGGACTGCTCCAATCTGAACGATGTCTACCTAAGGGCATCGAAACTCACCGGATTGTCACCATGGGGAGAGACATTCAGCAACCCCACCCTCTACTTCGGCACCCTGCACGTGCCGGAGGGCGAAAAGATCAAATACATGCATCAGGAGGTCTGGAAAGATTTCGTAAACATCGAGGAAGAAAACATTTCTGGCAAGCAGTACTGCCTGGTCGAAGCCAGTTGCGCGAACCACCAGTTCCAGATAAACGGCGGCGACATGGTGAACGATACCTACCTGGAATTGGAGAAGGGACAGCCGCTGACCGTTACCATCCCCAAGGAAGATTTCTGGAGCAGCATTAACAACCATCGCTACCTGTCGAGCATCCTCGTCAACGGCGAGGAAATGCTCCCCGAACTCGTAGACGGACAACTATCCTTTGATGCTGTAGAGCAGGATCTGAATATAGAAATAAGGTACGACCTCTACAACGTCTCACTGGCCATCTATCAGGATGAGCGCGGCGGACTGGAGTTCCTGACAGAGCTCAGGGGCAAGACCGACATCATGGTGATGCCAGCCGAGGGCAACAAGGCCCAGGTCAAATGGGGCCCGTGGCATGAGACATACGAGTGGGAGCCGTGGTACGAGACCACCGATGTTTACGGACAGAAAACCTACAACCTGTATGGAAATGGCTTCAACGACCAGGAAATCAATATCAAATACCAGAAAAGATGAAGACAAAGACCATCATACTCGGCCTGCTGGCATCCTGCCAACTATATGCAATGGATATCAAGGAGGGCTGTTTCACATTTAACGTTACTTCGCCAACCACTGCCAGTTTAGAAAAAGCGGCAGTCATCAGCTATGATCAATACGGCTACCTGCTTATGCAAGACACCACCAAACTGGAAGTGCCTGAGACCATTGAATTTAATGGTCATCGGCTGACGGTGACCGCCATCGAGCGCGCAGCCTTCCAGTTCGTCAGCGTAGACACCGTCGTACTGCCAAAAACCATCCGGGAGATTGGCGAAGCTGCCTTCCAGAACTGCCCACTGAAGCAGATCAACCTGCCCGACAGCATCAAGCAATTAGGCAATGAATGCTTCTATTACTGCCAGCTGCAGCAAATCACACTGCCAAAAGAACTGAAGAGCATAGGGACACAGGCTTTTACTGGTTGCCCGCTGAAGCAGATTCAGCTGCCAAAGGGACTTACCACTATCGGCAACGAAGCATTCAGTCAGTGCAAGGAACTGAAATCTATCGACTTGCCCGACAGTCTGAAGACCATCGGCAACGCTGCATTCGCCTGGTGCGACAACCTTGAGAGGATTACCACCCACGGCGACATTGAGCGCATCAGTTACGACAGTTTCAACGGTTGCCGAAACCTCAAGACCGTCATATGGGGCGGCAGGGTCAGGGAGTTTGGCGGATTTGCCTACTGCACCAGCCTGGAGACCATCACCATCCCAGAGGGCGTGCAGACCGTCTACTCAAATGCCTTCAATGGCTGCACAGCCCTGAAGTCAATTGTCATCCCAAAGAGCGTCGGTGAATTAGGCCAGGGAGTCTTTGCCGGTTGTACCGCGTTGACGGAGATAACCATCCCTGCAGGTGTACACTACATCCAGGCATGGACCTTCAACAACTGTACCAACCTCAAGACGCTAACACTTGGGGAGAACATTGAGAACATCAACAACGAAGCCCTCGAAGGCTGTACCAGTCTCACCCGCTTGATAGTACGCAGCAAGAAACCCTGCAACTACAGTTCGGAGTCGTTCACGCAGTCCGTAGTCGACCTGTTCAACAGGGCAGAACTCAGCGTTCCGGAGGGCAGCAAGTCGGCTTATGCCAATGCTAACTTCTGGAAGAACTTCCAAAACGTGACCGAATTCGACCCTGGCCAGCTTTATGACGTCATCAAGCTGACCATCAAGGAAGGCGGTAACATCGTCTGCAATGGCGAGACCTTCGACGAAGGAGAATCCACCCTGCTTGTGCCTGCCGGGCAACCCGTCACCTTCTCCATTGCGCCTGACGAGGATCATGCGTTCAGCAGTGCCGAACAGCGATATGAATATGGTATAGACTATCTGATCAACGACTTCAAGGACAACCAACTGACCCTCAATACCGTCAAGCAGAACAGTAACGTCTGGTTCTTCTTCGAGTCGGCCAAAGTCAATATCGACATCCTGCAGAATGAGATGGGGTGTGTGCGCCTGAACGTCAGCAAGAACCAGCGCTATGCATGCCGGATTATCGAGGAAAAGGGCTGGCGCGTGAACAGCATCACCTTCAACGGCGAGGACATCACCAATCGAGCCGGTGCCGGCAACTATATCCAGACACCTGTCATCAAGCGTGATGCCGTTATCCGCATCGCCTTTGAAGAGGACGGTACCGGCATCCTGCAGACGGAGCAAGACAAGGTGAAGGCTCTGGGCGATGCTGACGGTGTCACCATCGAACACGTCGAGGCAGGAGAACGCATCGACATCTACCTGACAGACGGTAGACTTATCCAGTCGTTCAAGAGCAACGGCACCAGTCAGCACATCAAGCTGCCAGCAGGAACTGTCTATCTGATCAAGACAAGAACAAAAACCATCAAGATAAGGCTATAATTTCACATCCTGATAATATCTCAACGAATCCAACCCCTCAATGTCGGGGTGCAGGATACGGATGAAGTCGCGCAACAGCCAGTCGGGATGGAAAGGGGTCTCTTCGTAGAAGGGGCTCTGCTCAACGTTGCAGCCGTAGACACGCCCATTGCGATAAGCCTTGAACTGACTGTAGCCGTGATGCTCACTGCGCAGCTGCTGGTAAGTGATAGGATTGTCGCCACTATAGCGGAAGAGCCAGACATCTGACTCGCCGGCTTTCTCCAGCACCGTCTCGAAGGGGAGGGATACGGAACCGCTATGCTCGTCGGCAGCCCAAGGATAGTCGGCATTGGCATCGGCCATCATCTGCCCAAGGGTGCTCCTGCCGCCAGGGACATACCAGACGCTGCCGGTAATCTTGTCGACAAGGACGGAGGGACGGTTTGCAGGATTGTGAGCCAACGAGCGGAGGGCACAGTAGCTGCTGTCCGTAGCATGGAAGAGGCTGTCGGCCTTGGACTCACAGCCGAAGAGCATACCGTAGAAGCGCAGCCATTCAGCACGGGCCAGCGGTGACGGCTCCATATATTCGGCACACTCCACGATGGGGATGCCTATCTCCTCCAGACGACCGTAACCGCCACTATTTTCGAAAGGCGACATGAAGAGGGCATCGGGACGGTTGTCAATGATCTTCTCGACCACAGGACTCAGACCGTCACCCACGTCAGCCATGCGCCCGGCATCCACCTGCTCATGTATCCAAGGAATCTTGATGTATTTCAGGTCGGCTACGCCCGAGATACAGTCCTCCTTGCCAAACTCCATCAGCATGGCGCAGTGGACGGTGGAGAAGATCATCGATCGACTGAGAGGCGTGCGGATGACGGTACCCTCGGGAAGATCCGTGGGCATCTGCTGACCACTGGGCACAAGGATATACCGATGGAGCGTCACACCCGGTTTCCAGGGATTCTTCAGCGTGGCTACGGTATAGCCATCATAGCGCACCACGCTGAGTTGCGTGGCGTACTTAAAAGAGACGGTATCACCCGTTTCCTGTCGGGAAGCGGTCTGGCCGCCCCCACAGGAAAGGATAAGGAGGAGAAGGGCCAGTCCCAACCCCTCCTTTCTCAGATTACTTTTCAATTTCAATGTCATCAACGCACAGGTAGGCAGGGGTGGTCACACCATAGTCATTCTTCTTGGTACCGTCGAAGGCGAAACTCAGGCTCTTGATAGCACCCAGCGCACTCAGGTCGGCATACTGCCAGTCCTTCACATAGTCGCCATTCTCTGCGAGCATGATGTCGACGGTAGCGGTGGTGTCGTCAGCCTTGACAGCGGTGATAGTACACTTGAACCAGTCGGTAGCATCGAACTTGCCGGGCGTCATACCATCGCCGTTGAGGATAGCATCCACGGTCCAGGCATTGTTAGTGTACCAGAAACCCTTTACTGTGACGGCCTGCTCGAAAGCGATGCTCTCGCCGTAAGTCTGTACCACGCAGAAATTCTTGCCGCTCTTGGCTGTACCTGCGATATTGTTGAACTGATCAGGAGTCATATCCTTATAGGTGGTAGCCGTGCGGTTAGAAATGGCAAAACCCGACCAGCTGCCCCAGGCTGGCGTATAGTTGACGGCGAAATCGACACCGGCCTCCTGATAGTTGCAGGCATAGGCATCGGCTCCCCAATTGTCAAACTTAGTGCCGTTCTCATCGCCACACCAGAATCCGTCGGTATTGAGGGTGGCACCTTCAAAACTGATGGTGACAGTCTTCGGGGCATCAGGATCACTGATGGGGTTGTCGTCTTTGCTACAAGCGGTGAATGTCAGTGCAAAGCCACAAGCGAGGGCTGCAAGTCCGAAAAATCTGTTTGTCTTCATAATGTTTTTTGTTTTTTAATTGGATAAATGTGAATTATTTGTTGATGTATTTCTTACCGTTGCGAATGATGAGTCGGGAGGAAGGAGAGATTATTCTTCCTTGGAGGTCGTAACCCCGACTCTCCTCACTCCTCACTCCACACTCCACACTCCTCACTCCTGCTAAAGCACTGCGGATAGCATCGAGCGATTTCTCAAGATGCATATCCTCTGCGCACTGGATCTCGGTAGAAGTCTCTCCCCACCAGTTGGGGGCCGGACATTTCTGGTTCAGGCCGGTATAGACCCGCACGAAGTCGATGAAGTCGAGGTTGACAGGCTGGCGGTTATTGTCGACAGCCCAGGAGATGTCGATGCCACAGCCTTCGTAGTTCCACGACTGGGCGTCGGCCTTGTCTGTCATATTGGGCAGGTTGTCGGCATAGCCGTAACGGAAACCGACAAGCACATAATACCATTGTGACCAGCCACGGTCCACCATCTCAGAGAGGTCCACCATATTGTCGGGCAGTCGGGTACCCCTGAAGGTGAGTCCGTCAGGGAGCCATTCGGGGTAGTATTCCTGATCGTGGTTGTAGCCATATATCCTGTCGATGGTACCACTATTGCCGCGATTGTCAGTCCAAGGGATATTGCCCATGGGGTTCTGATGATAGGTCACCTCGTAATCATAGTCCACCTTGCCGATGCTGTCAACGTCGCAGGAGCCACTGATCTCGTACCAGGGGTCGTCGGGCAGACCGTTGCCATTGACATCTTTCGACACCATCACGATGCCCGCCTCGTTCATGCCGCCGAACACCAGGTTCTTCATCTCCTGATAGGCGTTGCCCCAGATGACGAAGTCGCGCTCGCCGGGGATGTTGGCGATGGAGTGGTCGAAGTGGAAGGTGATGTAGCCACCCCAGCCACCGAGGGCCACGATATGTGTATTCTTGTAGTCACCGGCCAGATTCTCCGTACATTTCCGGATCATGTCGGCTTCGGTGTCACCCTCCTCATATTCTGGGGCGTCGTTGACAAACTGTCCCGGTGCGGGCCGGTACTCATCCACAGCCTGGATGTACTTGGAGTGCTCAGCCACATCAGCCATCCGCTGGGCGTATAAAGGTGAGAAGGTGAGGAGGTGAGATAGTAAAATACTCATCACCACTCCTCTTTTTCCTATAATCCTATTCATTATATTCATTGTTATATAATTTTTGTCCACTTACTTTCTCACTCTCTCACCTTCTCACTCTCTCACCTTCTCACCTTCTCAAAAAGCACGCATGTGCCGGTATGTCTCCCGTCTTTACCTTCCAGTCGAAGGTGCCGTCGGGCAGGAAGTGCAGCAGTTCGCCGCTCGATACATAGTTCTTTGCATCCATCAGATAAAAGTCCTTGTGGATGGGGTTCACGATGATGCCGTAGGGCATACGGATCTTTGAGATTTCAGGGGCATCGGAGAGGCTGCGGCTGACGATCTCGTGCGTCCTCACATTGATAATGCCGTAGGTGACGGTGTTCTTCATCGTCACCTCGCTCCACTGCGAACCGTAGAAATAGAGTGAGTCGCCCACGATGCAGAGGTCACTGACGGGCTGGTCGATCTCTCCACCCTTGCGCATCTGACCGTTACTGTCCTTCGCCAACCAGTAGATGCGCGAAGGCTCATTCACATAATTGCCACGGGCCGTCACCCAGAGTTGGTCGTATTGGTCTGCTTTCAGATGATGTAGGTTGGGAGCCACCTCGATACGGTCCGTCTCCTGCATCGTCTCGAGGTCTACAACACTTACCGTCGACTCGTAGCCCTGTCCCGTCATACCCTGGTAGCCGCCGCTGTTGGCCACGTAGAGGCGGTTGTCCACGATGGCCATCTCCTCCGGCTGATAGCCCACGCTACAGGAATCTATCTTTTCAAGCGTCAGGGTGTCTACCTTGAAGACGCTGCCCAAGGGACTACTGCTGGTATCATAGGCGGAGCCGACATACGAACTGACGTAGGCATAGCGGTCCTTGAACGTCACGTAGCGACAGTTGGCGATATCCACCTTGCCGATGCGGACGGCGTCTTCGGCACGGGCCACCTCTACCTTGTTGGAGCAGTTGATGACCAGCCAGAGCCGTGAACCGTATATCTGACAGTCGTTGCCAACGTCGCCCAACATCATGACGGTTTCCGGATTGCGCTCAGAGTATATGTTCCTGTAATAATGCACGGTAGAGTCGTTGCCGGAGAGGTCGAGGTAGTCGAGGGTTGATTTGTTCGATCCCATGTTTCCCTCGTTGAGCAGATACATGCCGACAACCTCGCTCTTCACAGTCTTGCCGCCCGTGTCGATATCCTCCATCGGTACCACCATCACATCGTTGCGACAGGCGACGAACAGCAGGATGCATATATATAATAGGAGTTGTCTCATATCTCTACGCTTAATGTCAGTTTATAGTTACGTCCCGGCATGGGATAGTTCACGATGACCTCATAGTCCTGCCCCAGCAGATTATTCACATCCGCCTGAATTTTTAATTTTTCATTTTTCATTCTTAATTCATAGCTTATGCTTAGGTCACTGGTGTACCAGGGTTCCATGTGGTTGTAGAGGATATTCTCTTGCTCGTCGTAACGCTCGCCGGCATAGATGAACGAGTAGTTCAGGTTCCAGTTCTTGTAACTGAGGCCGAAGATGGCGGAGCCGGAGTGCCAGGGAATATAGGGTATCTGGTGACGGTAGTAGGAATCGGTGGGGTCAGTGACGTCGCGGGCATCCTGATAAGTATATTGCCCGCGAATGGTCGCGGTAATACCGCAACCTACTGAGCAGTCGGCCTCGGCCTCCACGTCTATGCCCTTGATGTGTACCTTGCCTAAGTTAAGCATCGTCCAGCGGAACTGCTGGCCCTTGGGGTAGGCCACTATCTTATCGTGTACCATATTATAATAAGCATCGAAGTGCATCTCGGCATGACGGATGAGGCCATGCTCAAAGTGCTTGTTCAGCGCGAAACCCGCATCGTACTGCAGGGCACTCTCCGGCACGAGGTTCGCATTGCCCATGTCGGTATAGTAGAGGTCGTTGAAGGTCGGCATGCGGAAACTCTTCTTCACGTAAGCCCGCATCGAGAAGAACGTGCCGCGGAAGGGGTAGACATTCACGAAGAGGGCGGGGGTAATTTGTGGAGTGTGGAGGGACTCCACACTCCTCGATGTCCTATCTTTAACAAAGGTGGCGAGGATGGAGCCTTGTGCCTTCAGGTGCTTGTAGTCAACGGCGGTAGCGAGGCTCACAAGGTTGGAGATACGCGTCGGAAAGGCGAAGTTGTAGGTATCTGCATTCAGTTTGTTCCACTTGAAGTCATAACTCAGTGAGGCACTCCAGTTGGGAAGCAGTTCGAGTACATTGGCCGTCGAGAGATAGAATTCCTGCTGCTTGTAGCGGTTGTCTACAGGCAACTGGGTCGAGTCTTTGTTGACGTAGTGGGTGTTGTAGTAGGCATATTTCACCAGCCAACGGGTAGAGAATCCCTCACCGATGTTCTTGTTGAAGTCGGCCTGAACGAAGGTGTTCAGGTCCTGCTGCCGTTCACCGCGCCGCCATACATTGTTGACAATGGCACCGGGGATACCGCGAGCGGAATTATACAGGTAGGCCTTTGCCTGCCAACCACCCTGATTAATCTTGCCGAAGAGATTGGCCTCGATGCGCTCGGCGTGGATGTCACCATTCTGGCGCACGGCCGTCGTGTCCCAAGCTGTCTGTCCGTTCGGATAGCGTCGTTCGTAGTGGAACTTATATTTTCCGCTTGCCGTCAGGAAGCCTGCACTCAACGAACTGCTCACCGTCTCTGATAGTTTCTGCTCCCACAGTCCCGATAACCTGAGCATATCGCTCGACCCATATTGTGCCTTGAACTTTAAGTTGGTATTCTTGCGTCCCTCTGGTAGCAAGCGAGCAGAGCTCGAGCGCTCACTCCTCACTCCACTCTCCTCACTCCTCGAAAACTCCGGTGCCTTGGTGCGGATATAGATAGCCCCCGCATTACCGAAGTCGGAGGCCGGCTGGAAGATGGCACTCTTCTGTCCGTTGTAGAGCGTGATCTCCTCTACGTTGTCGAGTGAGAACTGTCCGAGGTCGATTTGTCCGTTCTGCGCATTGCCCAATTGTACACCGTCGTAACTAACACCCAGATGATGCGTGCCCATCGAACGGATATTGACGGTTTTTATGCCGCCCACACCACCATAGTCCTTCAACTGAATGCCAGAGAAATAGCGCAGGGCGTCGGCCACCGAGTTCGAACTCAACCGCTCCAGCATCTCGCCGTTCAGTTTCTGGCTTGGCACCACCTCCCGCATGGCGGGACGCGACACGACCACTATCTCCCGCACATGCTGTACGGAATCCAGCTTGCCTTGTGCCATCGTCGTCAAACTGACACAACAAACAAGTGCGGTAGCAAACTTTTCACTATTCACTATTCACTATTCACTATTCACTCTGACCCGTTGCCGCCTAACCCCAGAGGCAGACAAACGACTATCGATGCATCGGCAGGTCTTCTGACTCATCGTCTGGTCGCAAACGTCTTCCCGATAATCTCAGTGACTCTTGTCTGCGCCTTAAAGGACGACTCACAGCAGCGGGACTGTCCGGGAGTTTCACCCGATTCCCTTTTCATCACCCATGGGGTGAACCGATTTATCGGGTGCAAAGTTAGTGTAAATTGAGTGAAATACCAAATTTATTTAGGTATTTTTAGAGTGAGTCTGTCAGGTGACTGATAAGGATCTTGATACCGATGCCGATGAGGATGATGCCACCGAAGAGTTCTGGCTTCAGGCGGCTGGTGATGGTCTTGCCGAAGCGACAGCCTAAAAAATAGCCGAGGAGACTGAAGAGGAAAGACACCAGGCCGATGACGGTCAACGGAAGTAGCAGCTGTCCCATATGACTATAGCCAGTACAGGCAAAGGAGATACCCACAGCCAGCGCGTCGATGCTGGTAGCAACGGCCAGCAACAATTGGGTGCGCAGCCGACGGGGATTGAAATGCTGCTCCTCTTCA
>ERZ842401.2290-NODE-2290-length-25757-cov-8.167341_pt1 | contig 25757 bp, 26 predicted proteins | sample MGYA00521270_ERZ842401 | MGnify/ENA primary metagenome ERZ842401 (study PRJEB31892, sample SAMEA3878208) | bioreactor metagenome | biome: Moose rumen | place: Sweden | collected 2011-10 | study: EMG produced TPA metagenomics assembly of the PRJEB12797 data set... | reverse complement strand
GGATAAGCGCTGAAAGCATCTAAGCGCGAAGCCGTCTTCAAGATGAGTTTTCCCTAGAGGGTCGTGGGAGACTACCACGTCGATAGGCAGGATGTGTAAGGTCGGTGACGGCCTCAGCAGACCTGTACTAATTGCCCGAAAGACTTTCGCGGAAGAAAGATACGCCGAAGGAATTGAAAAAAAGGAAACTATCGTGAGCGGGCTGGAGACAGCGACCTCGAGTTCTTTTCTCTCAAGTAATATACTGCGGTGGCTATAGCGGTGAGGATCCACCTCTTCCCATTCCGAACAGAGAAGTTAAGCTCACCATCGCCGATGGTACTGACCCACCAGTTGGGAGAGTAGGTAGCTGCCGTTCTTCGAACACCCTTCAAGTCAAAAGCTTGGAGGGTGTTTTTTTTGTATTATTTGTACTATCTTTACGGTGGTATGAGAAAGTGGATGCATATCGTGCTGGCTGCCGTGCTGGCCTGTGGATGTGACCGGGGTTCGCTTCCGGAACCGTTCGGCGTCTGTCCTACGGCCGGACAACTGGCCTGGCAGCGGCAGGAGCTCACGATGTTCTTCCATTTCGGCCCGTCTACTTTTTCAGGTCTGACCGGCGAGGCAGCCACCAACAGGTATACCGCACAAGAATTGATCGGCCTGTACCGGCCGCAGAAGATAGATGCCGGGCAGTGGGCGGAAGTGGCTGCAGAAGCTGGTTTCCAGGGAGTTATCCTGACGGCCAAGCATCATGACGGGTTCTCGCTATGGCCTGCCCCGCACAGTGTCTGTCATGTCGGCCTTTGTCCGGAGCCATATAATCACGATGTCATAAAGTCTCTTTCGGAGGCTGCCCGCCGGCAAGGTTTGAATATGGGCGTGTACCTTTCTCCCTGGGACAAGAACGACCCTGCCTTCGGTACCGAAGCCTATAACAGTCATTATACGGACGCTCTCAAGAGTCTGCTGGACGGAAGCTATGGAACCATCAACGAAGTTTGGTTCGACGGCAACGGGGCCGACCGTTCCCCCTATGACTTCGCCCTTTTCAACCGGACCGTTTACCAGTGCAATCCGGACGCCGTGATTTTTTCCAATATCGGCCCGGGATGCCGATGGGTGGGGAATGAGGCGGGCATTGCCTCCGAAACCAACTGGTCGGCGTTCAGTCCGGACCTGCACGGTGCCGCACAGGGAGCGCTTCCCGGCGATTATGAGTACTATCTGGGGCAGGGGGATGAAGCCGGAGCCTGGTGGATTCCCGCCGAGGCCGATATGAGCATCCGTCCCACGGATGGCCCGAACGGCTGGTTCTGGCAGGCCTGGCAGGAACCGAAATCGGCCAGGGAACTGATGAAAATCTACTATGAGACGGTAGGGCGCAATGCGCAGATGCTCCTCAATGTGCCTCCCACGACAGAGGGAGTCCTGGATGCGCGTGACATTCAGGTGCTGATGGAGTTCAAGGCGCTGAGGGATTCCGTTTTTTCCTCCAACCTGGCCGATGGTGCCACGGCAAAGGCCTCCTCCTGCCTGAACCGACGCTTTGGACCGCAGCATTTGCTGGACAAAGATTCCGACACATTTTTCGCGGCGAAAGAACCGCAGGTTTCCATCGAGATAAAACTGGACGGTCCCAAATCTTTCAACCGCGTGCTGCTGCAGGAGTATATCCCCCTTGGACAACGCGTAAAGGCCTTCCGTGTAGAAGTCCGGCGCGGCGGACGATGGGAGCCCTGGGCCTTCGGAACCACCATCGGCTATAAGCGCATCCTGCTGGGTCCGGCCGTCATGACCGATGCCGTCCGGGTGCTGATCGATGATGCCCTCGCACCGCCCGTGCTTGCCAGGCTGGGGCTTCATTGGGATACTGTCTCCGGGTTATAATGCATATTCTTGCATAATATACAGAAAATCAAAAAAATATGCAACTTTTTGCGGAAATATATGGAAATATATTCAGATTATCGTATATTTGTGTCCGCAAAAAGTTAGTATTAATCTTAAAAGAAGAATGGAATTCATCGTCAAAGTGGCCGACGCCAGTCATGCAGTCTATGCAGAGGAGATCTGCCAGGAGATTTATCTTTCCTCCCTGGAACGGAAAACCGGTATCGCCAAGCGTACGCCAGAATACATTATCAGCAAGATGGAATCCGGAAAGGCGGTCATCGCCCTTACCCAGGACAATCGGTTCGCCGGATTCTCCTATATCGAATCGTGGGGCGGCAAGCAGTTCGTCGCCAATTCCGGACTTATCGTAGCCCATGAATTCCGCGGGCAGGGTTTGGCCAAACGGATCAAGGAACAGACGTTCATCCTTTCCAGGAAGCTTTTCCCGGACGCCAAGATTTTCTCCATCACCACCGGTGCGGCCGTGATGAAGATGAACTATGAGTTTGGCTTCCGTCCTGTCCCTTACAATGAGCTCACGGACGATCCCGAATTCTGGAAAGGCTGCGAAGGCTGCCGTCATTTCCCCATCCTGCAGAGCCACGACTACAAAATGTGCATCTGCACGGGCCTGCTGTACGATCCCAACGAGCATCTCACCATCCATCATCCCGGCGAATAATGGTCAGGGCAGGAATCATAGGCGGTGCGGGTTACACGGCCGGAGAACTCCTCCGGCTGCTGGTGCATCATCCCGCGGTGGAACTCTCGTTCGTCCATTCGGAAAGCCATGCAGGAGAGTCGGTGGCCAAAGTCCACGAAGGACTCTGGGGCGATACGGACCTCGTTTTTGTCGCCGAAGCAGACCTGGAGCAGGCCGATGTTCTCTTCCTTTGCGGCGCCCATGGTAAAAGCAGTGCTTTCTGGGAGGTCCATCCCAGGCCGGCCGGACTCAAAGTCATCGACCTGGCCCAGGATTACCGGGATCAGTCGGAGGGATATGTCTATGGCCTTCCGGAGTGGCAGAAGGCCAGGATCCAGGGTGCGGAGAAAGTGGCCAATCCGGGCTGTTTCGCCACGGCCATCCAGCTGGCGCTCCTTCCGCTCGCCGCGGAAGGGCTCCTTACAGGCCCGGTCAGCATTACCGCCCTCACCGGCAGTACCGGGGCAGGCGTGAAGCCATCGGCCACCACCCATTTCAGCTGGCGGACAGCGAATCTGTCTACCTATAAAGTGTTTGAACATCAGCATCTTCTGGAAATCAGACAGAACCTGGGAAGCCTCCAGCCGCTGCCTGAGCTGGATTTCGTCCCTATGCGGGGCGATTTCTCCCGCGGTATCTTCGCCTCCCTCCACACAGACTGCCCGCTCTCCCAATCCGAGGCGGAAGACCTCTACAACGCTTATTATCAAGATGCTCCATTCGCTTTCCTGTACCCTGGTCCGGTAGACCTCAAACAGGTGGTGAATACCAACAAGTGCCTCATCGGCCTGGAGAAACACGGCGGCAAACTTGTGATTTCGTCGGTGATTGACAATCTGCTGAAGGGCGCCTCGGGGCAGGCCGTCCAGAACATGAACCTGATGCTGGGTCTCCCGGAAACCGCCGGCCTCCGCCTCAAGGCATCGGCATTTTGATCCGCCGTCTACAAAACTTGACTTCCCGTCCACAAAAACGGATGAAACCCTGAAAACCGACATTCGGTCCACGAAAACGGCCGGAAACGTGGATGACAAAACGTAATATAGCCATGAATCTATTTGAAGTATACAAACGGTGGGACATCGAACCTGTAAAAGGGCAGGGAACCACCCTCTGGACCGCCGACGGGCAGCAGTACACCGACCTGTACGGCGGCCATGCCGTAATCAGCGTCGGACACTGCCATCCGCATTATGTGAAGGCCCTTACGGAGCAGGCCTCCCGGCTGGGCTTCTACTCCAATGCCGTGAAAAACAGCCTTCAGGATACCCTGGCGGCCAGACTGGGAGACGCCAGCGGCTACGAAGACTATGCGCTTTTCCTCTGCAACAGCGGCGCCGAGGCCAATGAAAATGCCCTCAAAGTGGCTTCGTTCGCCACCGGACGAGCCCGGGTACTGGCTTTTTCCAAGGCCTTTCATGGCCGCACTTCAGGGGCGGTGGGCGTGACGGACAACCCCAAAATCCGCGCCCCCTTCAATGCGAATCCGCTGGTGACCTTCGTCCACCTGAACGACCTGGAGGCCGTAGACCGGGAGCTTTCCCAGGGAGCTTATGCAGCCGTAATCATCGAAGGAATCCAAGGCGTGGCCGGCATCTACGAACCCGGCGACGACTTCTTCCGTGGCCTCAGGGACCTCTGCGACAAGACCGGCACTCTCCTGGTGGCCGATGAAATCCAGTCCGGCTATGGCCGTACGGGACAATTCTATGCCCATCAGCATGCAGGCATCAAGGCCGATATCATCACATCGGCCAAGGGCATGGCCAACGGCTTTCCCATCGGCGGAGTGCTGATCAGCCCGGCCGTCAAACCCTCCTACGGCATGCTCGGAACCACTTTCGGCGGAAATCATCTGGCCTGTGCCGCCGCCATCGCCGTGCTGGAAATCATGCAGGCGGAGCACCTGGTGGAAAACGCAGCCAAAGTGGGCGCCTTCTTCCAGGAGGCCTTGCAGGCCGATAAAGCCGTAAAAGAGTACCGCGGCAGGGGCCTTATGATCGGCCTGGAACTGAAAGACGAGTATGTCGGCCTCAGGGACCGCCTCCTCTTTGAAAAGCATTTCTTCACCGGGGCTGCCGGGGAGAAAGTCATCCGTCTGCTGCCTTCCCTCACCATCGACCTGGAGACAGCGCATCGTTTTGTCAATGCCTGGAAAGAACTCACAGCATGAAATCATTTACTTCCCTCAGGCAGCTGGGCGACCTGGAATCGGTTCTGGAAGCTGCCAAATACGTGAAAGAGCATCCCTTCGCCGACCAGGCCCTGGGAAAGAACCGCACGGCGCTGCTGGTGTTCTTCAACAACAGCCTCCGCACCCGTCTCAGCACCCAGAAAGCCGCCCTGAACCTGGGCATGAACGTGATGGTGCTGGACGTGAACCAGGGTGCCTGGAAACTGGAAACCGAGCGCGGCGTGGTGATGGACGGCGACAAGAGCGAACACCTGCTGGAAGCCATTCCGGTGATGGGCAGCTACTGCGACATCATCGGCGTGCGCTCCTTCGCCCGTTTCGAAAGCCGGGAGGACGATTACAACGAGGTGATCCTGAATCAGTTCATCCAGTACTCCGGCCGGCCCGTGTTCAGTATGGAAGCCGCCACAAGGCATCCGCTCCAGACCCTGGCCGATATCCTTACCATCGAAGAGCACAAGACCAAGGCCCGTCCCAAGGTGGTGATGACCTGGGCTCCGCATCCCAAGGCGCTGCCCCAGGCCGTACCCAATTCCTTCGCCGAGGGCATCTCCATGATGAACTACGACTTCGTGATCGCCAATCCGGAGGGGTACGACCTGGCCCCTGAATTCACCCGAGGCATCCGTGTCACCCACAACCAGGACGAAGCCCTGGAAGGGGCCGATTTTGTGTATGCCAAGAACTGGGCATCCTATGAGCAGTACGGACAGGTGCTTTCCCGCGACCGCAGCTGGACCGTGACGGCGGAGAAGATGGCCCTTACGAACAATGCCCATTTCCTGCACTGCCTGCCTGTCCGCCGCAACATGATCGTGAGCGACGATGTGATCGAAGGTCCCCGTTCCCTGGTGATTCCCGAGGCCGCCAACCGGGTGGTATCGGCCCAGACCGTTTTGAAAATGCTGTTGCAGAGCCTATGATCCGGGTCGTGAAAATAGGGGGGAACGTCATTGACGACGAGGAAGCCCTGAAGCGTTTCTGCCATAACTTTGCTTCCCTGGAAGGCCCCAGGGTGCTGGTCCATGGCGGCGGTGCCCTGGCCTCCCGGATGCAGGAGAAGCTGGGGATGGCTCCAGTCAAGATCCAAGGCCGTCGGGTGACGGACCCTGAAACGCTGCAGATTGTGACCATGGTCTATGCCGGCTGGTGCAACAAGCAGATAGTGAGTCTTTTGCAGGCAGATGGATGCCAGGCGCTGGGCCTTTCCGGATGTGACGCCAATGCCATCTGCGCCTCCAGGCGTCCTCCGCTCGACATCGACGGGGAGAAGGTGGATTTCGGGGCAGTGGGCGATGTGACCCCGGCCTCCGTGAACCGGCCCTTCCTGGAAAGCCTCCTTCAGCAGGGCATCGTTCCCGTGCTCAGCCCCATCAACCATGACGGGGCGGGGAACCTCCTCAATACCAATGCCGATACGGTGGCCGCATCCGTGGCCGCCGCCCTGGGCGGGGAACTCTGGACCTGCTTCGAGAAAGACGGCGTGCTGGCCGACGTCGACCGTCCGGAAAGCCTTCTCCCGCTGGTGACATCGGCCGGTTATGAATCCCTGAAAGCGGAAGGCATCATCGCCGGAGGCATGATCCCGAAACTGGAAAACGCCTTCCGGTCCCTGCGGGAGGGTGCCGTGAAGGCGCTGATTCTCAATGCCGATGCCATTGCGACCGGGCGGGGTACCCAGGTTCAGCTATAGCCTTTCCTTGATCTGGTAGTCGTTCCTGGCGGCCGATGAACGGGCCACCATCTCGCCGATGAATCCTGCCAGGAACAGGATGACGCCCAGCAGTACGGTGAGGAGAGCCAGGTAGAACAGCGGCTGGTCGGTGACGGCGCGGAACTTGAGCCCCTGCGCCTGGTTCACCAGCTTGGCCACGATGATCCAGACTGTCATCACGAAACCCACCAGGAACATGAAGATACCGCTGGTCCCGAAGAAATGCATGGGCTTCTTCCCGAAGCGGGACAGGAACCAAAGGCTCATCAGGTCCAGCAGGCCGTTCACGAAGCGGTCCATTCCGAACTTGGATACGCCGTACTTGCGCTTCTGGTGGTGCACGGGCTTTTCGCCGATGTTGCCGAAGCCGGCGTTCTTGGCCAGGTAGGGGATGTAGCGGTGCATCTCTCCATACACTTCGATGTTCTTCACCACTTCTTTCCGGTAGGCCTTGAGGCCGCAGTTCATGTCGTGCAGGCGGATGCCCGTCACTTTCCGGGCCGCCCAGTTGTACAGTTTGGAGGGCAGGTTCTTGGTAAGGGCATTGTCCTGGCGGTGCTGTTTCCAGCCGGAGACCAGGTCATATCCCTCTTCGCGGATCATCCGCACCATTTCCGGAATTTCTTCGGGCGAGTCCTGCAGGTCGGCGTCCATGGTCACCACGATATCGCCCTTCGCGGCGGCGAACCCTTCGTACAGGGCGGCCGATTTGCCGTAATTGCGGCGGAAACGGATGCCGTGGAAATTACTTCCGGCCATCTCTTTGATCACTTCCCAGGAACCGTCCGTGGACCCGTCATCCACGAAGATGACCTCGAAAGTGTAGTCTTTCAGCGACCGGACAATCCAGTCGGCGAGTTCGGGGAGGGATTCGCGTTCGTTGTACAGGGGTACGATAATCGACAGGTCCATAGGCATTTATTGCTGGTCTGGCTGGTTGTTGTCCGAGTCGGGCGGCAGGTTGCCCCCGAACAGGTTCTGCATAAAGATGTAGCGGGACATGATCCGGGCGAGGAGACTGCCGTAGAGGAAGCAGTACAGCCACTGGAAGATGAACGTGAAAAGCGGAAGCCGGTCCATCATGCCCTCCACCTGTTCCCGCTGGGCCGATGTAAGCGTGCCCGAGAGTTCTCCGATGAGGGTGTTCATGGTGTCCTGCGGCATGTTCAGGATAATCAGTGTCTGGACCGATGCCACCAGGAGTCCGGACAGGAGGGCGGCGCGGCTGCCGAATTTGGCGGTATCGGCCATCTTGAGCCCTCCGTATTTGTTGGAAAGCCTGATCATCAGGTTCTTCATGAGCAGGATGCATCCGAAGAACTCCACCGCCCAGAGGATGATGGCGGCGGCCTGCACCAGGAAGACGGAGCCGGACAGGGCGCTGAGTTCCTTCAGCAGCAGGCATCCGACGGACACCCCGCCGAAAATGGCCCCTGCCTTGGCGGCTTCGTTCCACAAAGTTGTATTGTCAATGCTGTTCACGAGCACAAATATAAGGATTTTTTCTTAACTTTGCAGGCTATAACTTAATAACAAGTACTATTGCATTGATGCAGTGAAAGACTTGGTATGTAATAACTCATCAAAACAAAGGATTATGATCAACATCAAGTTTCCGGACGGAAGTGTCAGACAGTTTGAATCAGGGGTTACCGGCTATGAGGTAGCCATGTCCATCAGCCCCAGGCTTGCCGCCGAAGTGCTGGCAGTATCAGTAAAGCGGCCGGATGAGCCCGAGACTTCCAAAGGAACCACCATCGACGTTACCCGTCCCATCACCGAGGATGTGGAAATCCGTCTCCTCAAATGGGAAGACGACGAGGCCAAGCGTGTCTTCTGGCATTCATCCTCCCACCTGATGGCAGAGGCCCTCGAAGCCCTGTTCCCGGGCGTGAAGTTCGGTATCGGCCCGGCCATCGAAAACGGCTTCTACTACGATGTGGACATGAACGGCCGCACCCTCACGGACGCCGACTTCAAGGCCATCGAGAACAAGATGCTGGAGTTCGCCCGCGAAAAGCAGGATTTCTGCCGCATCGAGGTCTCCAAGGCCGATGCCATGGCCTACTTTACCGAAAAAGGCGACCAGTACAAGCAGGAACTCATCTCCGAACTGGAAGACGGAACCATCACATACTACACCAACGGTCATTTCACGGACCTGTGCCGCGGACCGCACCTCAAGAATACGGACGTGATCAAGGCCGTGAAGGTGCTCTCCCTGGCAGGCGCCTACTGGCGCGGTGACGAAAAGCGCCAGCAGCTCACCCGTATCTACGGCATCACCTTCCCCAAGAAGAGCATGCTGGACGAATACCTCCAGGTGCTGGAAGAGGCCAAGAAGCGCGACCACCGCAAGATCGGCAAGGAAATGGAACTGTTCACCTTCTCCCAGAGGGTGGGCGCCGGCCTGCCTCTGTGGCTGCCCCGCGGCGCCGCTCTGCGCAACACCCTGGAGAACTTCCTCCGCAAGAAGCAGGCGGAATACGGCTACCTGCCCGTGGTGACTCCGCACATCGGCGGAAAGGAACTGTACGTGACTTCCGGTCACTATGCCAAGTACGGCAAGGACTCCTTCCAGCCCATCCATACCCCGCAGGAAGGCGAGGAATTCATGCTCAAGCCCATGAACTGCCCTCACCACTGCGAAATCTACCGCAGCTCGCCGCATTCCTACAAAGACCTGCCGCTCCGCTACGCGGAATTCGGCACCGTGTACCGCTACGAGCAGTCCGGTGAACTGCACGGCCTCACCCGTGTCCGCGGATTCACCCAGGACGACGCCCACCTGTTCTGCCGCCAGGACCAGCTGCAGGAAGAGTTCGAGAAGGTCATCGACCTGATCCTCTATGTGTTCAAGACGCTCCACTTCGAGAAGTTCACCGCCCAGGTGTCGCTGCGGGATCCCAAGAACCCGTCCAAGTACATCGGAACGGAAGAGAACTGGAACAAGGCGGAGCAGGGCATCATCGACGCGGCCAAGAAGAAAGGCCTTCCGTACGTGGTGGAAACCGGCGAGGCGGCTTTCTACGGCCCCAAGCTGGACTTCATGGTGAAGGACGCTATCGGCCGCAGCTGGCAGCTGGGTACCATCCAGGTAGACTATAACCTGCCGGAGCGCTTCGACCTGGAATATGTCGATTCCGACGGCACCCGCAAGCGTCCGGTCATGATCCACCGCGCACCCTTCGGTTCGCTGGAGCGTTTCGTGGCCGTCCTGCTGGAGCATACCGCCGGTCATCTGCCTCTGTGGCTGCATCCGGACCAGGTTAAAGTGCTGCCTGTGAGCGAAAAATATGCAGATTATGCGAAAAAAGTTGTAAATCTGCTGAATAATTCCGAAATTCGCGCTTCAATAGACGACAGAAACGAAACACTCGGCAAGAGAATTCGCGAGACTTCCCTCATGAGAGTTCCTGTTCTGGTTATCGTGGGCGAGAAAGAAGTCGCCGATGAAACCGTGTCTGTACGCCGTGGAGCTGTGGACCAGGGCTCTATGACCATCTCCGGTCTTGTGGACTACATCCGCAAGGCCGTAGCTGAAGAACTGGCCCAGTAAAGTTTAATTTTTAAAGGAGCAAGACTATCGCAACGCCTTTCAAACCGAGACCTTCGGGTCCCAAGAAACCCGCAAGGGTTCAGCCGGGAGCGAAACAGGACGAAAACGCCCTTCGCATCAACCGTGAAATCACGGCCTCCCAGGTGCGCCTGGTAGGGGAGAACATCCCCGAGCAGGGCATTTACCCCTTTGTCAAGGCCCTCGCCCTGGCCGAAGAGCTGGAGCTGGACCTGGTGGAAATCAGCGCCAAGGCGGATCCGCCCGTTTGCAAGATCCTGGACTATCAGAAGTATCTGTACCAGCAGCGCAAGCGTGCCAAAGAGATGAAAGCCAATGCCGCCAAGATAGTCATCAAGGAGATCCGCTTCGGCCCCAACACGGACGAGCACGACTTCCAGTTCAAGCTCAAGCACGCCCAGGAGTTCCTGCAGGAAGGGTCCAAGGTAAAAGCCTCCATCTTTTTCCGCGGCCGCTCCATCCAGTTCGCCCAGCAGGGCGAGAAGCAGCTCCTGAGGTTCGCCGTGGAGCTGGAAGAATTCGGAAGGGCGGAGAACATGCCGGTGCTGGAAGGCAAGCGCATGACCATGATGATCGCTCCTGTAAAAAAGAAATAAGTCGCCTGTCATTCTGAGCGCTGCAAAGAATCTCCGGCCTTATTATGTATAATTTATTAATTGTTTAACACAATGGCAAAGCTTAAAACCAACTCCGGTGCCAAAAAGCGCTTTACGCTTACCGGATCGGGAAAGATCAAGAGGAAGCATGCTTACCACAGCCACATCCTCACCAAGAAGACCAAGAAGCAGAAAAGGAACCTTGATCATTTCGCTCTTCTGGAGCGCGATGATGTCAAGCGCGTAAAAGAACTTCTGGTCCTGTAATTAAATGTTTAACTGGAATGCAGTCCAAAGCGCTTTTCAAAGAAAGCCACTGCCTCCAAAAATGTAAAAAATTATGCCTAGATCAGTTAACTCTGTTGCCTCCAGGGCACGCCGCAAGAAGATTCTCTCCAGAACCCGCGGTAATTTCCTCTCCCGCAAGAACGTCTGGACGGTTGCGAAGAACACCTATGAGAAAGGTCTCACCTACGCATACCGCGACAGAAGAGCAAAGAAAAGAGAGTTCCGTTCACTTTGGATTCAGAGAATCAATGCTGCATCACGTCAGTATGGTCTCTCCTATTCACAGTTCATGGGACGTCTCGCCAAGCAGAATATCGGTCTCAATCGTAAAGTGCTTGCAGACCTCGCGATGAACAATCCTCAGGCATTTGAGGCTATTATCAATTCTGTAAAATAGTCTGTTGCCGTGAGCTTGAAGGAAATAATTCGTAACAAGTGGGTAAAGTTCTGTTTCTGGGCTCTGCTCTACGTGTTATGGGTAATCTGGCTCGGAAATTATTGGTGGCTTCTCGGCCTCATCATTATCTTCGACCTCTTCATCACCAAGAAGGTGAAGTGGGCCTTCTGGAAGAAGGACTACAAGGAAGGGGAGAAGCACAATGTTTGGCTTGACTGGCTCGACGCTATCATCTTTGCTGTGGTAGTAGTTACCTTCATCAATATTTTCTTCTTCCAGGCCTTCAAGATTCCTTCTTCTTCCATGGAGAGTTCTCTATATACAGGAGACCATCTCTTCGTCAGCAAACTCTCCTATGGCCCCCGTGTTCCCGAGACTCCACTCACAATACCGTTTACGCACAATGTTGCGTTCGGGAAAGAGAGTTACTCGACCCTGATCCAAAACGATTATCGCAGGCTCAAGGGTTTCGGACATGTGGAAAGAGGTGATTATGTGGTGTTCGGCTTCCCCCATGGAGACACCGTCCTTACAAAAGCTCCAGCCGAGGATTATTACACCTGGGTGCGGACTTCCGGAAGGGACTATACGATATCAAGGCTCGGCCCTGTGATCGTGAGACCGACGGACAAGAAGGACCACTATGTCAAAAGATGCGTTGCGCTTCCTGGGGATACCCTCACGGTCAAAGACGGAATGGTCTATATTGACGGAGTGCAGCAGGAAGTCTATCCGGGGATTCAGCTGACCTACAGAGTCACAACCGACGGCCATAAAATCAACTCCAAGATCATTGACAATCTCTCGCTCAATGTAGGAGAGCTCTATTATGACTCGAGGATTCCGGGTTATCCCGCGATGCCCCTCACCGCAGAAATGCTGGAAAAGGTCAAGTCTCTCTCCAATGTCGTTGAAGTGGTGCCCAACCTCGATGTTTGGCCCTCTACCATGGATAGCTATCTGATGATATTCCCCTTTACCGAGAATACCCATTGGACCCGCGATTTCTTCGGACCCCTTTGGGTTCCTGAAAAAGGCGCTACAGTGGCTATCAATGAGGATTCGCTGCCACTCTATGAGAGGATTATTAGGGACTATGAGCACAATGATCTCGCTGTATCCGGAGGAAAGATTTTCATCAATGGAGAAGAAGCTGAGGAATATACCTTCAAGCAGGATTATTATTTCATGATGGGAGACAATAGACACAACTCTCTCGATTCAAGGTACTGGGGATTTGTTCCCGAAGACCATATCGTAGGAAAGCCGTCTGTCATTTGGCTCTCAACAGATCGGGACAGGAAGTTCCCGAATAACATAAGATGGAAGAGATTCCTAAAGTTTGTTTAAAGAAAAATCTAAAAAGTAAATAATTATGTCAAAGGTTTGTCAAGTAACTGGACGCAAGAGAATGGTCGGCAACAACGTCGCCCACTCGAAGCTCCGCACCAAGCGTACCTTCGATCTCAACCTCAAAACCAAGAAGTTCTGGTCAGAGGCAGAGCAGAGGTATATTACCCTCAGGGTTACCTGCAAGGGTATGAGAATCATCGAGAAGAACGGTCTCGACGCCGTCCTCAAAGATGCACAGAAGAAAGGATACGTTAACCTTGTTTAATCAGTAAGCATTATGGCAAAGAAAGCTAAAGGAAACAGGGTGCAGGTCATCCTGGAGTGCACCGAACAGAAGGCAAGCGGTGTACCTGGTATGTCAAGGTACATTACCACCAAGAACAAAAAGAACACACCTGAGCGTCTCGAGAGAAAGAAATACAATCCTTTCCTCAAGAAGGTCACCGTTCACCGTGAGATCAAGTAATTAAAGGAGAATAAATTATGGCAAAGAAAGCAGTCGCAACGTTCGATGCTAAGGCAGGTGCAAAGCACATGACCAAAGTCATCCGCATGGACAAGTCTCCTAAGACCGGCGCCTACGTATTCGTAGAGCAGCTCGTAGAGGAAGGCAAAGAAAAGGAATTCTTCAGCAAGAAGTAATTCTTGTTCTCCCGCAATTGAAAAGGTCGCAAAGTTGTTTTGCGACCTTTTTCGATTATATTAGCACCATATAACCATCAAAAACAAATCTTACAGTCATGGGGTCAAGTTGAAATGAGAACAAGGAGGTCATTTTGCGTCAGATTATCTAGTATTCATTAGCCTTGACGGGTCTTTGTAGTCTCTAGTCACGTTCATGTTGTCTTATCGTGAAAAAATCGCTATATTAGCAGACTATTTGACGATAAGAAACAAAAGATATGGATAAGGCTACAGCAAAGAAGTACAATTATTGGCAGTGGAGGACGCTGATCGCCCTCATTATTGGTTACACATTCTATTATTTTCTGAGGAAGAATTTCAGCGCAGCCTTGCCTGCGATGGAGGCGAGTCTTGGCATAACAAAGGTCCAGCTCGGTCTTTTCCTATCGCTCAACGGCATAGTCTACGGCGTTTCCCGCCTCATAAACGGCATAATCGCCGATAAGCACAATAAAAGGCTGATGATGACCCTAGGTCTAGTCTTGTCTGCCCTTATCAACTTTGCGATATGCTTTTCACCCAAGCTCAATGGAGTGATTCATGTCCTTGACGGCGAGGGGAAAGCGACAATGACCTTGGTCTATCTGATAGGATCCCTGTGGGTGCTCAACGGATATGTCCATGGAATGGGATATCCTCCATGCGCTGCCCTTATGGCTCATTGGTTCCGCCCTTCCGAGCTTGCGACAAAGCAGAGTATTTGGAATGCTTCTCACTCGATAGGTGCGGGTCTTGTGATAGCCCTCTGCGGCGGCCTCCTTTCAAAGTACGGATATAGTGCATGGAACCTATGTTTCGCTATTCCTGCGGCCCTTTCACTTGTAGGGGCAATTGCCCTATATGCATCCCTTCGAGACACCCCTTCTTCTGTGGGGCTCCCGGAGATTGAAGAGCTTGAAGCAGAGAAGAGCGGAGACACTCAGAAGTCTTCCGCGCTGGACGCGGAGCTCACTCCTTCTCAGTTCCAGAAGTTCCGCAATCGTATGGTTTTCGGGAATAAGCACATTTGGATTATCTCCCTTGCCGATTTCTGCGTCTACGTTATCCGCTTCACTATCCTCGAATGGGGTACGATGTTCCTTACTCAGTACAAGGGCCTTGCAATCGGAAGCGCTGCGACTATAGTGTCTCTTTCCGAGCTCCTTGGAGGAGTGCTAGGTACTATTGTCTGGGGTTGGTTTACAGACAAATTCATGGGTAGCCGCACCATACGCACCTGTGTAATATGTATGCTGGGAGCAACGCTGAGCTTCTTCATTTTCTGGAGGATTCCGACAGGTGCCCCGACAGCCCTTCTCGCAATATTCATTATTCTTTCAGCATTCTTCGTCTACGGCCCTCAGGCCCTTCTCGGAGTGAGCGCCTCCCAGTATGCGACCAAAAAAGCTTCTGCTTCATCTAACGGCTTTGTCGGAGTGTGGTGCTATCTCGCTTCAATGGTTGCCGGCGTCGGTTTTGGCTGGCTCGCAGATGCGCCTGGCTTCGGATGGAACGCAGTATTCATCACTACCTTCATTTTCGGCATCCTTGGCGCTGCCATCCTTATGCTCATGTGGAAAGCACCGGCTGACGGCTACGAGAAGGCAAAAGAGGTGATTGCGAAGATTAAAGCGGAAGAGGCTCAGGAGGCCTAAAAGCAATTGTTCGCGATATGGGACTTTTTGACAAGGGATTCAAGAAGACAAATCAGAACTTCTTCCAGAAGCTAGGGAGAGCTATTGTCGGTAAGTCGAAAGTTGACGACGATGTGCTCGATGCAATAGAGGAAGCCCTTCTCTCGTCAGATATGGGAGTCGATACGACGCTCAAGATTATTGATAACCTCGAAGACAGGGTGGAAAGGGACAAGTATATGTCCATGGACGAGCTCGTTGATATCCTTCGCGATGAGATTGGGAAACTTCTGAAAGTTGATGATTCAGAAGAGGTCATACCCTTCGACTTTTCAAAGAAGCCATATGTTATGCTCATCGTCGGTGTCAATGGCGTTGGCAAGACAACAACAATCGGAAAAATCGCCTCAATGCTGAGAGCGCAGGGGAAGAAAGTTGTTCTCGGCGCAGCCGATACTTTCCGCGCCGCGGCAGTCGATCAGCTCACTATATGGGCAGAGCGCTCAGGAGCCGACATCGTCAAGCAGCCGATGGGCTCCGATCCTGCGAGCGTGGCCTTCGACAGCGTCAAGTCAGCCGTAGCAAAGGGAGCAGATGTTGTCCTCATTGATACCGCCGGCCGTCTACATAACCGCGTGGACCTTATGAATGAACTTACGAAGATTCGCAATGTCATAAGAAAAGTGGTCCCTGACGGCCCGCACGAGGTGCTTTTGGTTCTCGATGGTTCTACTGGACAGAACGCATTTGTCCAGGCAAAGGAATTCTCCAAAGCGACAGATGTTACTGCTCTTGCGGTGACCAAGCTCGATGGATCGGCAAAGGGCGGGGTGGTCGTCGGCATAGTGGACCAGTTCCGTTTCCCCGTGAAATTCATAGGCATTGGCGAAGGTGTCGATGACCTCAAAGTATTTGACAAGAAGGAGTTTGTAAGTTCACTGTTCTCAAAAGAAGATATAAAATAAACGCTATATGAAAGTTCTTTACAGTTGGCTCAAGGATTATTTGGAGTGTGATCTCACTCCTCAGCAGGTTGCAGACGCGATGACTTCTATTGGTATAGAGGTGGACGGCGTCGAGGAGCAGGAAGAGATTCCTGGAGGTCTTGCAGGTGTTGTTGTAGCGAAGGTGCTTGAGTGCATTCCCCATCCGGATTCTGATCATCTCCATATCACGAAAGTGGATGATGGCTCTCCGGAGCCGGTCGGAGTAGTCTGCGGGGCTCCAAATGTTGCGGCAGGGCAGAAAGTACTTTTCGCCCGCATAGGGACCGTTCTCCCCGGAGATTTCAAGATAAAGAAATCAAAAATCCGCGGGGTGGAGTCCTTCGGAATGATATGCGCAGAGGATGAACTCGGAATTGGCACGAGCCATGACGGGATAATGGTACTTCCTGAAGATGCAGTTGTAGGCACTCCCGCAAAGGATTATCTCGGACTTAAGACTGAAGCAGCGATAGAATATGAGATAACCGCCAACAGAGTTGATGCCGCCTCTCATTTCGGAGTAGCTAGAGATCTCTATGCATACCTTGTTGCTCATGACATTCCATGCAAGCTCCATTGCCCGGAGGCACCTGAGTCTCTAGAGGGTGAGGGAGAGGCAATTCCTGTGGAAGTACTTGATACAGAGGGAGCCCCTCGCTATAGTGGCATTACCCTTCGTGGAGTTAAAGTAGGTCCTTCCCCCGAATGGCTCCAGAAAAAGCTCCTCGGAATAGGCCACAATCCAATCAATAACGTGGTGGATATTTCCAACTTTATCCTCTTCGAACTTGGCCAGCCTCTCCATACCTTTGATGCAGACAAGATTGGCGGAGGCAAGGTGATTGTACGCAAGGCGGCCGAAGGCGAGAAGATCCGCACTCTTGATGGAATTGAGCGTAGCCTCAAGGCGACCGACGTCGTCATTGCCGACAGTTCTCGTCCGATGTGCATTGCGGGAGTTTTCGGAGGAGATGATTCCGGTGTTACAGAGAATACTGTCAATGTATTTATTGAGGGCGCGTATTTCGATCCCGGCTGCATTCGGAAGACCTCCAAGACTCATGGTCTCCAGACCGACGCGTCCTTCCGTTATGAAAGGGGAGCTGATCCTTCTGTTGCTGCATTTGCAGGGCGAAGGGCGGCTAAACTTATAATGGAAACAGGAGGCGGATATGTCTGCGGAACTCAGACGGAAGTCTATCCAAAGCCGGTTGAAAAGAAGATAATAGATTTAGATTACGACCGTATCGAGAGATTCATAGGTAAGAAGATTGGACATGGCACCATCGTCAAGATTCTGAAAGGCCTCAATTACGAGTTTATTGAGGAGAAAGAAGGCGGAGCCCTTGTAGCAGCTCCAACCTATATGGTCGATGTCTATAGGGAATGCGATGTTGTTGAGGAGATTCTCCGAATCTACGGATACAATAATATCGAACTTCCTGAAAGCCTAAGAATGTCGGTCAATGCTACCCCTTCTCCCGAGCCGGAGGCTATCCGGAACAATATCTCCAACCTCCTTGCCTCCAATGGTTTCACCGAGATAATGAATAACTCCCTCACCAAGGAGGACTATTATACAGGACTTGTGACTTTCCCTTCCGAGAAGTGCGTCAGGATAGTCAATCCGCTCAGCTCTGACCTCAATGTCATGAGACAGTCTCTCGTTCCCGGAGGGCTCGAGGTAGTCGCATATAATGTGAACCGTCAGACAACATCCCTCAAGATGTTCGAATACGGCTCTGTCTATCAGAGGCGGCCTGAAGAGGAAGGGACGACTCTTAAGGGATATGACGAGCGTCAGAATTTCGCCCTTTTCCTCAGCGGGACTCCGGATAAGGTATGGAGAAGCCCTGTCCAAAAGAGCAGTTTCTTTGCCCTTAAGGGCTATGTAGAGCTTATTTTCAAGCGCTACCGTATTGATCCTTCGACTCTTTTCACATCATCCGCTCCATCCGATATCTACTCAGAGGGTATTGTCTATAGCCTTCCGGGAGGAAAGGGCGCAGTCCTTGCGACCGTTGGTACAGTCAATCCTATATTTGCGAAGAAATTCGGAGTCAAGCAGCCGGTATTTGCTGCTGAGATAAGCTGGCAGACACTCTTCTCCATGATAAAGAGAGATAAATTCACCTTCAAGGAGCTCCCCAAGTTCCCTGAGGTTCGCCGTGACCTTGCCCTCCTTCTGGATGAGTCAGTAAGATATGAGGATATCCGCAGAAGCGCCCTCAAGGCAGGAAAAAAACTTATCAAATCCGTGTCCCTCTTCGATGTCTACAGGGGTGACAAGATCCCCGAAGGCAAGAAGCAGTATGCGGTCAATTTCGTCCTTCAGGATCCCGAGAGAACTCTTACTGACAATGAGGTGGAGAGCGCAATGAACAGGATTTTGGATGCTCTAAAAGCAGAATTCGGAGCAATTTTGAGATAAAGTATGCGACTTCGTCCCGGCCATATCCTCGCTTTTGCGCTCATGGCGCTGACTGTCCTCTCCTGCGGCAGGGCTAGGGTCATTCCGCGTGGCAAGCTAGAAGATATCTATGCTGAGATGTTTCTGACTGATCAGTGGCTTAGGGACAATCAAGATGTTAAAAAGACGGCTGATACTCTCCTTGTATACGAGCCTATTTTCAACCGTTACGGCTACACGACCGATGACTACCTGAAGACCGTGGAGCATTATATGAGAGAGCCGGACAAGTACGCAAAAATACTGAAAAAAACAGCCAAAAAACTTGAGAAAAAAGAGAGTGAAATTCAGAAGGCAATTAAGGCGATTGAGCATGCAGAAGGACTCCATCTTTCTCCTATACATGCTTCCGATACGCTTCTAAGACGGTTTAGGCCTGATTCCTTCTATCTGGGAAGGCCTTCTGTCCGAGCCAATCGTTATTTCGAAATCATATTTTACGATCAGGATAGGGACACTCTATTCGAAGGTCCCATGTTGATTCTCAAAATTGATACAGTTGCCGTAGACTCTGTCGCTGTGGATTCTTTGGATGTCCCCGTCGCGTTACCCGACACATCCGGAGTCCAATCCAAGGTTATCGAGGAAGATGGCGGCAAGGTTATAGAAGTTTTTGAAGCTCCGGTAAGGAGAAGGCGGCCTCATCCGGATACAACGTCAGTCCAATGAAAAGAATAGCTGCAAAATACGTTTATGCCCTTGACGGCCCGGAGCCGCTGAGGGACGCTTTTGTGGAATTCTCGGATGAGGGTGAAGTTATAGCCATCGGTCAGGCTGGGACGGACGAAGATGTCCTCGATGGCATTCTCGTGCCCGGCTTTGTCAATGCCCATTGCCATGTGGAGCTGTCCTATATGAAGGGGCTTTTCCGAAAGGGGACAGGAATGGCCGGTTTTATAGACCAGATAAACGCTCTTCGCGACACCAAATCCCGCGAAGAGAAGGTCAGAGACCTTTCTGAGGCCATGGATCTTATGTGGGGAAGGGGAGTCTCGGCAATGGCAGATATAAGTAACTGCGATGATTCTTTCGCCGTGAAGGCTGCCCATCCTATGTATACAAGGACCTTTCTCGAGGTATTCGGAACTGAGCCGGAAGATTGTTCTTCTGTTATGGCCTCGGTGCTGAAGCTCCAGGAAAAGGCTATTGCGGAAGGTCTTGATGCCGCTCCGACTCCACATGCGTGTTATACGATGAGCCCGGATCTGCTGAGGGCATCTTCAATTGCGGGTCTATCTTCCGGCTTCATCTCTTACCATAGCGAAGAATCCTCAGAGGAGGAGGAAATGATCCGTTTCGGGCGAGGCCCCATGTGGGAAAATCGCAGAAACGCCGGGATGAGCACTCCTCCCGTGACCGGCAAGTCTTCACTCCTTTATTTTATTGATAGGCTCATGGAAGGCACTTCTGCCCCCATAGATGGCCATATCCTCCTTGTCCATGAGGTCTATCTCGACCAGGAAGGCATAGATGCAGTAAAGACTGTGATGCTCCATCCTTTCTTCGCCCTCTGTCCTCTATCCAATATCTTCATTCATAATGTGCTTCCTCCGCTGCCGCTTATGCGGCGTAACGGCTTGAAGCTTTGTATCGGTACGGATTCCCTATCGAGCAATGACGATTTGGACATTCTCAAAGAGATATTCTGCCTCCAGGAAAATTTCCCAGAAGTGCCTCTTGGAGAGTTATTTACATGGGCTTCGACCAATGGGGCAGATTTCCTTTCCCTACCTTATCTGGGTTCTTTCTCCGTAGGTAAGAAGCCCGGGGCTGTATTTGTTGATCATCTTGATAGGGAGGGGAGGCTTACCTCTTCTTCCAGATCTCGGAGACTGATATAGTGCCATGATGAGGGAGGAGATAGTTTTCGGACCCATTTATTCCAGACGGCTCGGTTCGTCTCTTGGAATTAACATTTTGCCGGAAAAGGGAAAATTATGTAATTTTGACTGTATCTACTGCGAGTGTGGTTGGAATTCGGAGGGGAGGGGCGATCGCAGAGTCCCAAAAGCTACCGAGCTTCGGGAGGCTCTCGAAAAGAAGCTATCTTCATGCAAGGCAGCCGAGACTCCGATAGATTCGATAACTTTTAGCGGAGATGGTGAGCCAACGCTCAATCCTGACTTCCCTGCGATGATTGATATAACTCTGTCTTTGAGAGATATTTACTATCCTTCTGCGAAGGTATCAGTGCTTTCGAATGCTACAAGGGTAGGGAGGAAGAGAGTGTTCGAAGCTCTTAGAAAAGTTGACAATCCAATCCTCAAACTCGATGTTTCTTCGGATGAGGAGGCTCGGCTGATTAACCGTCCGACTCTGGATTATCGCGTTGAGGAAGTAGTTCGTAATCTGAAGAAATTCAAAGGCGAATTTGTCCTTCAGACTATGTTTTTGAAGAGTCCGGAATTTGAGTCGGCTTCGATGGTAGAAGGTTGGATGGAGATTGTAAGGCAAGTTAGGCCCAGAGAGATAATGGTCTATACGATAGACCGCGAGACCCCTATGGAGGGACTACAGAAATATGCTCCTGAAGAGATGAGAGTGCTGGTTCAGCCTCTTATTGATGAGGGATTCAAAATACAGATTAAAGGATAAAATCAATGATTATGGCAAGTATATCTGCAAAGTACGGTTACACCCCGGACAAAGAGGCTATAGGACGTCACCTCGAACTCATTGCTGCAAACCTCGAAAAGATTGTTTCCACAGAAGTCTACAAAGAGTGCTTCTCAATTATGGACCTTACGACGCTTAAGAATACGGATACTCCCGAATCTGTTGCCAAACTCGTAGAAAAGGTCAATTCTTTCAAGATAGATTATCCTTCCTGGCCGCTTCCGGCATCGGTCTGCGTCTATCCCAACTTTGCATCTGTAGTGAAAGAGCACAGACACTATCCACAAATGCATATCACTACAGTTGCAGGTTGCTTCCCTACTTCCCAAAGCTTTCTTGAGGTTAAACTCCACGAGATTGAGTGCGCTGTCAAGGCGGGTGCAGATGAAATTGATATAGTATTGGCACTCAACTCCTTCCTTGCTGGGGATTATGAGACAGCCGGAGCCGAGATTTCTGCTGCCAAGGTATGTATCGACAAGGCGGCAGAGGGGCGCAGTGTCGTCTTCAAAGTAATCCTCGAAACAGGTCTTCTGGTCACCCCAGAAAGAATAGCCGATGCATCTTTCCTCGCAATGGAGAACGGAGCAGACTTTATCAAGACCTCTACAGGAAAAGTAGATGTCAATGCAACCCCAGTTTCAGCTTACGTGATGTGCCAGTGCATCAAGAAATACTACGAGGCTACTGGCCGAAAAGTCGGTTTCAAGGCGGCAGGAGGCATTTCTTCTGCGATGGACGCAGTCTGCTATTACTCCATCGTTTCGACCATACTCGGAAAGGAGTGGCTGAACAAGGAACTCTTCCGTTTCGGTGTGAGCCGTCTGGCCAACCAGCTCCTTTCTGCTGTAGAGCAGAAGACCGTTGCTTATTTCTAGTGGTGGTAAAATAGTAACTGCATCATTTTTCTTGCCTGTGTCACCCTCGGCAACATAAGAGGGAGGTGACGCCAGAGGGCGACGGCTGGGGAAGTTATGCGGGTTATTATTTCAATATTTCCTAGTGGAAGGAACGGCATTTCTGAGGGTCAGATCATTACCTCATAGTAAGATACAACAGTCCATGCGGAAGTGTGGAGCGTAATTGTTGTTGCTGCAAAGTTGACTTCGAGGTCCAGATCTTCGAGGTCATCTGAGGTCCAGTCGTAGCCGGTTGACTCAATGTAATGTCCTATGGCAAAGGATTTTAAAATCTTTCCTTCGGAAATGATATCCATTCTGAGGGAAGCATCTTTTTGCCGCGGCAGGTTGACTGTATATACGCCGGATTTTCCAAGTATCTCTGACTCAGCTTCTTGACAAAGGTAACTGAAAGGACCGGGGACAGGATTCTGCCCCGCATCATACCCAGATACGTTCCCCAGGAAATTGATAGCGTATGGGATAGAGCAGGGAGGGATTCCTATAAAGGAGACGGTAAGATGGCAATAGTCTTTTCTCATTCGGGGAACAATAGTTATAGCCTCTCCGGGGACGTTAATCTTATCAAGGCTCCAATAGATTGAAGGACAATCGTTTCCTTCCAGAATCTGAAGCCCATTGTCGGACAGGGTGGCCTTCCTCGCATCTATAGCAGCTACGCGAATAACAAGCGGGTCTCTTGGAGCGGAGCACTGCCAGAGGGAGGAATCAGTAAAGTCTTCTGCTACCTTGCTGCTCCCATATACCGAAATGCTTAAAGGAAGAAGCTCTGGTGGTACTTTTTTTAGCGCTTCTCGAAGGTCAACCGTTATTACGCAGGGGCATCCGCTCCTGTCCTCCTTGACAGAACAAGAGATCGAGAGAGCAATAATCAGGAGGACAGGAACAAGAAGCCTTGACCAGTTAGAAAACATATATCAGAGAGAGAATTATGTCGTTAGGGAGGACGAACCAGCGCTCGCCGCTATCCTGGGTGAAACCGCAGACAGGACACGAGTATCTTGTATAGATATCATATCCGCCCCAAACTCCAACGCCGAAATCGAGATTAATATGAGGATGGATCATGTATGAATATCCGGCGGCAACACCTCCTCCATACCGGTCTCCCTCAGATGTCTCGGGAGAGGAAATCCCGCCCCGGTTGTACTCCTGATACTGTCCTTTTGCGCTGAGCCACCAGCCAGAATATACATTCCACGGCCACCATCTTGCTCCGAGAGAGTATACCTGCTGCCTCCCCGTCATCGGCTCTCCATCCTTTTCGAAAGTAAAGGGATTATATTTGACGCCGGCAGCAAGGCTCCAATGTCTCGAGACGGCAAAGGAGCCTTCGGCGTTGATTGTGGCAAGGTTCAGGCAGTCAAGTACATTGGCTCCTAAGGAAAACTTCTGTGCAAAAGCAGAGATGCTAAAGGCCAGAAGCATCATAGTTGATATTAATCTTCTCATGGTCAGTCTGAATATCTGTTGAACACCTGTTCGATCATACTTCTTTCGCTCGGATATAACTCTATCAACTTGTTTTTCAAAAGAGCCTTGGAGGTAACCTCCGATTTGAGCGCCCTGAAGATTTTCGATCGTCCTATACCTCTGTCGTCTATGTAGCGAAGTATCTGAGGCCTAAACCAATAGGATGTTCCAAATGTGGGCATTACTCCTCCATACCTTTCTTTGTACATCTTGCTCTCATTGAAGTATGCCCACATTTCACCGACCTCGCAGTATCCGGCATTCTCTCCCTGCCCACTTCCGTAAGTGGTCCCTCCGGAGGCTATGAATGAGGTTATTATGTATTCTATGAACTTGTCCCAATAGTCGGTGCCAACCTCCGAGAAGTGGCTTGCGTGCGATAGCTCATGGACGGTCGAAAGATAGATTGTCTTATAATCTTTTGCACCGTAGGTCCCTATGGTCATGTCCGGCAGGAACACTTTTATTATTTTCGAATAGTCTTCAAAATACTTCGTAAGCTTGCTGCTTTCGATAAATGCTCCATGGTGCATCATGATGGTGCTGCTGGATTCAAGAGTCGGCATTATCCAGATTCTAAGGTCCTTCGGAGGAGCAGTAATATCCATATCCTCCTCATTGCAGCGCTCGTAATAGTCGTATGCTGCGTTATTTACAACGCAGCGGCGAAACAGTGCCCCATCATCGGCAGAAGTCACATTGATGTCAATTCCAGTTTGGTCAGCCTCTCCAAAAGATGACACGGAGGCAGGGATGAGAACCAGATTGATCCCGAGAGCGAAACCTTTGGCGTTTTTGAAGACAAGGCGATATCTGGGCTTTGAAGAGAATGTCTTGTCCATCTCATAATATCCGTCCCTGTCGGTTTTGGTAACCGCAAATTTTACAAAGGAGTTGCAGCAGACCGTCACCCCGGCGACTCCGAAAGGCTTTCCACCGTTGGCATCAGGGTCGACTATGGTTATCCTTCCTTTGGGTGCGGCTGCTTCCGCCCTTGTCAGAGGGGAAGTGTCATTACCCGTCAGCCTGTAAGCCTCCCTCTCGACGGCATCCCAGTCCACGCCGTCCCATGATCTGGTAGAGCGGTCATTTTCATGGATATAGCACTTGTCAAGTAGTTCATACACAATTCCTTCTGGAAATGCATAATCTGTCGGAACGACGGCATATTGCCATGTAATCAAGTCTTCGCCGATGGCTGGATCATGGTAGTAATCTCCATCTTGGAGTATCCGGTAGTCCAGGGGGTGGTCCGTTATGTTGAAACCCATGGCAAGGAGGGCATCATATTCATCCTCATTTTGCGGAAGGAATCTAACATATAGGTCTGTCGGATGGATATCAGTTCTTTCCGATCTTGTCGGATAGAGAGAATTAAAGGCTTTGGTGATGTTCTCTACGGAATAAGGGTCTTCAAGCTTCTCCCCAAGGACTATCATGCCGTGAGAAATGCCCTCAAGAGGAAGTGTCTTACTCGTGTCAGGAATGGTCGCGCTCTGAGAGCAGGAGCATACAAAGAGAGCTGCCAGCAGAATAAATTGGATTAAAGTTTTCATAATCGTCGTCTATTAATCTGCCGCAAATCTATGGAGAGCTATCCGTTTTCTGAAATAATAAACGATTAACTTTAATAATCGCCCTCCCTTGCGTATGAGAGGGCATTTATTTATCTTTGCAAACTTACAAAAGACATAAAAATGAAGATTATTTATCGCCTTGCGGTTACAATTTCGGCTTTCTGTGCAGTTGCAACAGTGATTTCTGCTCAATCTATCGAAAAACGGATAAATGAGGATTCTTACTTTGGAGCATCTGTTTATCGTCCTTATGTCTTCAATGAAATAGAGGATACTCCTGCGCCAAAAGGATTCAAGCCTTTTTATATCAGTCATTTCGGACGACATGGCTCCAGACATCAGGCGGACAATAATGCTACGAGGGCATATAATATCTTGAAAAAGGCAGACAGTGCGGGAATCCTTTCCGAGAGAGGGAAAAATCTCTATGCAGATATCAGCACACTCGTTGATGAGCATCGGGGGCAGATGGGCCATCTTACTCCAAGAGGAGCTCAGGAGCACAGGAGGCTTGCCCGGAGGATGAAAACCCGGTTCCCGGCAGTCTTCAAAAGCAAGGAAAGAACTCATGTTTTTTGCCAGTCAAGTGTTTATCCCCGATGCCTCATGAGTATGACTAATTTTACGACATCCTTGCAGTCTGAGGCTCCGAGGCTCGATTTTGAGTATGTCACAGGCGAGAAATACATGGATGTGCTTGCCCATGACTTCTATAACT